>SMVB01419541.1_pt1 | contig 12383 bp, 9 predicted proteins | sample 2456461 | NCBI WGS metagenome assembly SMVB01 (sample SAMN11095934, study PRJNA526329) | marine sediment metagenome | biome: Marine sediment; feature: Surficial sediment; material: Deep marine sediment; isolation source: Hadal surficial sediment | place: Pacific Ocean | collected 2014-05 | depth 0-1...
GTGCAGTTCGTGGCGCTTAAGCAGGCAGAAGCTCTGCGCACGGACTTCTACGAAGGCGAGCTGTATATTCTCGCCCGCCCTCCGGACGGCTCCCGCGGCATTCTGTACGTTGCGGTGCCGCCCGAACTGGCTCCCGCCGTCCAGAAAGTCAGGGCCCTGCAGATCATCGACATCGTGGCCAGGGTTCGGACGGGACGCTCTGCCCTCATGGGCATTCCGATTCTCGACCTCATTGCACTGCGCTGAGACGTTGGCCTCCGACGGAGTTTCTCTGAGTGATGCCGGATGGGGCCGGGATGGCCGATCCGGAAACAAGGGACCCAGACACCTTCGCCGAAAGCTGCCGACCGGGCGCGCCGTTCTGTGGGCCCCTCGCGCTTCGTCAGGGTCGGCATTGGACACCCATCCCACCGGCAAAGCGCCGTACGAGTTCTTCATCCAGCGAAGCGTCATCGCAGACATCAACCGTCATCTGGATGGAGGGGATCGAGATCCACGCTTCGGCTTCGTGCTCGGTCACACCTGTCGATGTCCGACTACGGGTGTACAATATTCAGTAGCGGACACGGCGATTGCCGCACGGGAAGTTCTCGTCGAGGAAGCCTCCGGGGCCTATCTTATCCGGGCCTGGGCCGAGGCACGGTCGGCCTTTGCGGACCACGCCGGTGTGTTGTTGGGCTGGTACCATAGCCACCACTTGCTCGGCTTGATGCTCAGCGAATCGGACGAGGAAGTCAACGAGCGTTACTTCAGCCAGCCATGGCAGGCTTCGATCGTCGCAGTGCCCGATTCGAAGCGGTGCCTCGGCGGAGTGTTCCGCCTGGATCCTGACGCCGGAGTGGCAGAGCGCCGACGGCCGTCCAGGTTCTACGAATTGCACGACGAACCGACGGACGCAGCCAGCGAGGCAAGCGCATCAGCGGTCATCTGGACGAATTACGAAGTCGGTCGCGAGGAGCCGCGCAGCGAGTCAGGCGGCGAGTCCGGCAGCGAGTCAGGCGGCGAGTCAGGCGGCGAACCGCAGGCCCGGCCCGAGATGGCTGAGCCGAGGCAGGAAGAGCCTCAGGCCGTGTCCCTGGTCATTCCCGGGGACGGTGACGAATTCGACCGGACACCTGTGAATCGGCGCCTGAAGCTGGTGCTCCTGGGAGTGTTTTTGCTGGTGATGGTCATCGTCGCGCTGGTCATGGTCGTGCGTGGCCTCGACCGCACACCCGTCATGGTGCTCCCGCAGGTGCGTACGGTTCGGACCATGGATCAACGGCAGTTGTTTGCGGCCGTAGACGGGCTGTCCATCGCGATCGAACGGTATGATGAGCGTGCGATCGACTTCGATGCCGGCCGAATCAACTGCGATCTGCTGGCAACGGGTTATGCTGCGGCCGATGCCGCATTCATGGAGACCGCAACGAGTTTCGCGGTCCTGGGTGGGGAACCGGGCCGCGAAGCACTGGATGCGTACGAGACGGCAAGCACCGAGATTGCCGTAGTCAATACTCACTTCGACGGATCGAGGTGCCCGAGACCCTGACCTTCATCGGTCCGAGGAAGCCAAATGAACAAGACCGTCATGTCCGGAATTCGCCTGATCGCGCTGTCCGGCGCGTTAGCCGCCATCGTAGGGCTGGGCTCACCCGCGCCGCTGGACGCGCAGGAGGCAGCCCTTCGGAAGAGTGACATCGTTCGCCTTCTCTCGGGGTCCACGTACACGGTTGCCGAGGTTGCGACGATCATCAGCACGAACTGTCTGTCGTTTACTCCGACGGAACGGGACTACAACGATTTTCGCAGTCTGGGCGCCGATTCCGCCGTGGTGTCTGCCATCGAAGGGTGCGTGAGCGTTGAAGGTCCCGCGCCGATGCCGCGGCCCGTGCCGACAATTGATGTCGATCTGGAAGCGGATTCAATCGTGGTGGTGGCTGGCGGCGAGGCATCCCTCACCGTTGTCGGGCAACTTGGTGGACGGCCGGCAGAAGGCGTCAGATTCGTGCTCCGGGGCAGTGAGCCGGTCGATGGGGCGGTGCCCGAGTGGAGAGCGACATCCGGATTCGATGGTCGGGCAACGTTTCGCGTGTCCGCGGGGACACAGGCAGGGAGCCAGCTACTTACCCTGAGCGTAGCGGGAGCGAGGCTTACTGGTGCCCGGGCGGTGACCATGGTGACGACGGCTGCCGAGCCTTCCGGGCTCTTTGCGCCCACGGGTCCACTTTCCATTGACTCGGAATCACTGGACCTCAGGGTCGGAGTTCAAGACGCTCATGGCAATCCCGTTGCCGATCTCGCCGTCACCATCGTTCGCGGTTCGGACGGAGAAACCGTAGGCCAGGGTACGACGGGTGCCGACGGGCTTCTCAGCATTTCCGTGCCCACGGTGATGGTTGCCGGTGAGCAGGCGCTCGACGTGCAATCGGCGGCCGGTTCAGTAGGAACCATCACCCTGCAATCGGATGCACGGCCGGCGACGATCGCATTCGTGGCCGGAACCTCCCAGACCGGCCTTCCAGGACGGCGACTGGCGGAGCCTGTCGTGGTGACCGTGTCCGATCGGGCCGGTGACCCGGTGGAGGGGGCTCTCGTCATCCTCGATGTTTCCAATGGTACGCCGGACGATCCGACCAGCCGTACGGGGGCGGACGGGCGCGCAGTTGTGCGCTTGACGGCCGGTGACGACGCGTCGCGGCCCATCACGCTTCGAGCCCTGTCGGGGGGCGCGGCGGCGATGCTGGAGATCCCCATCCGGTCGCGTGCGGGACTCCTCGCCGAAGCTCTCTCCCGGGGGGATCGCTTCCGTGTGACGGGCAATACGGCCGGAGCGATCGCGGCCTACCAGGAAGCCATCAACATCGATCCGGAGAACCTGGAGGCCTGGGTGAGCCTGGGTGAGACGCGGGCGGCGGCAGGCGATCGGGACGATGCGTGGTTCGCCTTCCAGCAGGCACTGCTGATCAATCCGCGGAACGCGGCGGCCCGGCAGGGGAGCCTGGATGCGCGACCCCCGCGGACGTTGTTCGCGCTGGACGTGTGGGCCGGAAAGACTTCCGACAATGGTCGTGATGCGGGCATAAGGAGTGGGGAGGCGCGGATCTATCCGATGCCGAACGTCGAAATTTACTTCACGTACGAGAACGCGCTGAACCTGCGCCACCCGTACCTGACCCGTGGTAGGGACGACGTCGAAGGCTTCTTCGGTGGCGTCGGGCTGCGCTGGGGATCCGACCGCCAATACATGACGAGCTTCGAGTTCGGCAAGCGCGAGGAACCGCCGGCCGTCCTCGACGACATCGGAACCAACCAGAACAGCTTCACCCTCACCCAGGACATCCGCCTGGACGGCGGGGCAGGGGTGAGCTTTGGCGGCTGGTATGGTCACTGGTTTGACCAGGACGACTGGACCGTGTTCGCCGAGGGCCGGTTCGGTTCGGGGTCCGGCCTGACGATCATCCCCTCCGTGTCCTACGGGGACCAGACGGGATCGAGCTTCGTTGGTCTGACGTCGTTGGCGCGTCGGGCGCCGGAGAAGGAATTCCGAGGTGGGGTCCGGATTCGCTACGAATCACCCTCCGGCTGGGGCATCGAGCCGGGCATCGCGTTTGGCAGCGTCACGAGCGACCTGGATGAGTCGCTCGACGGGTCGCTGTTCGACGCGATGGCGCGCGTGTGGGCTTCGATCGGCAAACAGGCGCGGATCCAGGGGTACGTCCGCCGACAGTCGCCGCCAGGGACGCCTTCGTTCTGGACGGTCGCGTTGGGACTCGGCTTCTCGGTGCAGGAGAAAGTAGAGCAGTAGGGCGCGTTGCGTCGCGAGCCGTATCGTAAGCGCATAGTGAGCGTATCGTGAGCCGCATCGCATCGCTGTGATTGAGCCCCTCTTGTAATCGATTACGAGAGGGGCTCAAGTGGGTAGTCGCTCCTGTCTGTCCGCACTCGCGCCCACCCCTCTTCTTGCCTTTTGTCAGCCCCCCCGGCTATGATTCCGATTCACAGTTTCGGGTTTTCTTCGGGTCAATCAATAGAACGATCAGAGGGGCGATCAGAGGGGTGATGGCACGAGTCAGCGCACTGGAGACATTGGAGCGCGAGATCGAACGAATCGGCATCCGGCCGGCTTCGGCGCACGCGGTTTCCGTGGTTCCGACCGGTCTGCGGGTTCTCGACGAGCTGTTGCCGGACGGCGGCCTGCCGCGGGGGCGAGTCGTGGAGTGGTCGGGACCACCATCAAGCGGAAAAACGGCGGTGCTGCGCGCGAGCTTGGAGCGTCTGCGCCGGGATGGAGAGTCCGTCGCGCTGATCGACGGTACACGCGGACTGTACGCCCCCGATTGGACTCAGCTGGTTCCCGGCGAGGGAGAGTTCTGGGTCGTACGCCCGAGCTCGGCTTCCGAGGCGACCTGGTGCGCCGATCTATTGTTGCGGAGCGGAGCGTTTGGTGCGGTGGCGCTGCGGATCGCTGAACCCGCAACCATGCTCGGACGGGGAACTTCCGTGCGCCTGCAGCGCCTCGCCGAGGAGGCAGCCGCCCTGTTCGTCACGATGGGGCCTGTCGCGATCGCCGCGTTACGGCTCGGGTTCCGTCCCGGACACATCCAACCGCTGAAGGACACGGGGTTCGGTCCGTTCCTGCCAGCGTTCCGACCCGTGTGGGTCCGGGTAGGGAAGCGCGGCGCCACGGAGGTCCCGGTGTTGTGCCCCGTCCCGACCCAGCGCCGTCTCCCGATCACGCGGGACCGCAAAGGACCCTTGTGAGCCGGCTGTGGCCTGCCCGGATCGCGTCGGTCCGCGCGAATCCTGCAGCAACGGATGTGGCGGATGATGCGGCGATGGATGCGGCCCATCAGCTTGCCGTCGCGCTACTTGCCGGTTCCCCACGCGTGGCCGTCGTCGGTCCGGGATGGTCGCGAGTCGATGCCAGGGGCTGGGATCGCCGGGGTGGCGAGATCGCGCTCGCGCGCACGTTGCGGCAGGCGGCTGAGGCAGCGGGTTTCGGCCATGTCCGCGTCGGTGTGGCAGACACTGCCGTGGCGGCAGACGCGGCAGCAGTCGTGGCCGGCGAGTCGGACGAATCCGGCATCCGGATTATCGAGCCGGGCGGTGCCCGTGAGTTTCTGGCCCCGCTCCCGCTGTCACTGCTCCCGCTCTCCGATGAGTTGATCGAGACGTTCCGTGCTCTCGGACTGCGACGGATGGGTGACATCGCGGCCCGGAATGTCTGTGAGCTCGAGGCCCGGTTCGGAACGGACGGTGTGCGGGCCCATCAGCTGGCTCAAGGGATCGACGACCGCGTGTTTCGGGCCTTCGATGCGCTGGAAGCGCCGGAAACTGCACTGGAGCTGGATCCCCCGGTCGAGACGCTGGAGCCGCTCCTGTTCGTGCTACGGCACCTGCTCGCGCGCACCTGTGCTGAGTTGGCGGACCGCGGCCTGTGTGCGGCCCGGCTGGAACTCGACCTGCGGGGGCGGGATGGAACGGAGACGGGTGTTGCCGTTCCGGCGCGGCCGACCCGTCAGGAACGCCTTCTGTACGACCTCTGTCGGGCGGCGCTCGAGCGAGCGACCGGTCCCGGAGGACGACTCACGATGCCCGTGGAGGAAGTTGTGCTACGGGTCGTTCGGTCGGCCGCACCGGATGCACGCCAGGAGGATCTGTTCACCCGTCGCTGGAGAGATCCGATGGCTGCAGCCTCGGCCCTGTCGCGGCTCAGGGTGCGTCTCGGGCCGAGCGGTGTCGTGCGGCCCGCCGTCCGTGCAGACCATCGTCCCGAATCACGCAGCGTGTGGGAGCCCGTTGAGATCGGCTACGGGAGCCGCGTGGCTGGTGCGACGGCCGGTGCGACGGACGAGGTGCGAGACGAAGCGGATGCCGCCCTGATGCCTGCCGCGGTTCCCGGTGTCCTGCACCTGCTGCCCGAGCCGCTGCCGCTGCGTGTTCGCACGGCGGAAGGCCGGCCCGCAGAAATGTGGGGCGATGCCGGTTACCATGAACTCGTCGTGGCCGAGGGTCCGGAGCGCCTGTCGGGCGACTGGTGGAAGGATCCGTACCATCGCGAATACTTCCGGGTCTGCACGAAAGAAGGCGGCCTGCTATGGCTGTTCCGTGAGTACCGGCCGTCAGGGGTGTTCCGCTGGTGGTTACACGGATGGTGGGACTGAGGTGGTCAACTATCCGGGTGGTCAGCTACGAGCTGCTCGTCTCCAGCTGCCGGCGAAACGACTCGGCTTCGATGAGCACGGCAATCTGACTCTCCTGCCGTGCCACGTCCTCCCGCAACTCGCCGACCTGCCTGTGCAGTTCGAGCACCTCGTCCTTGGACCCACCACGCATCGCCCCAACGATATCCTTCACCATCGGACGAAGTACGAAATGTGTGGTGAGCGCCATTACCGGCACGCCGATGGTAAAGAAAATTGCGACGATCGGAATCATTTCACCCATGGTACTTCTCCCTGGTTTTGAAGAGGTCATAGGCCCATACGCAGGCCCGAGCTGATGAGTTTCTTCAATCCTGAGATTCCACCGGGCCGACGGTGTAATCGACGAAATCCCAGTGCCGGGAAACCTTGCCGTCCCGCACTTCAATCACGATCACCGCCGGCTGCGCGAACGCGGTGCCCGAATTCAACGTGTAGCGTATGGTGCCCATGTACACGGCGTGGTGGTTCGCCACGAAGGACTCCTCGACTTCCAGGTCGAAGTCCTGAATGTTTGCGTAAATCTGCTCCCGGCGGGCCAGCAGGTTGTCCGCTCCTTCGTACAGTTCTCCCGATGGCGGTCCGAACACTCTTGAGGTCGGATCCTGAAACTGCACGCCGTCCGCGAGCAACTCTTCCTGCGTTTCGAGGTCTTCATCCAGATAGGCTCGCAGGTAGCGGCCCGCGGTTTCCCGCGTGCCCTCGGTGTTCGCGTCGAATCCGTCTCCGAGTCCGAAGGATTCGATGTACTCGCCGAAGTCCGTCCGCTCGGTGATATGTCCGTTCTGGGCCCTGAGTACAGTTATGAACGGAAGGGGCGTCTCTGCGTCGGAACCCTCGAACGAGACCGTGAGGGTGCCCCGGTAGAGCGAGTATTCGCCTACGGTGAAGGCGGCCGCGACGTCGAACCAGGATCCGGTGATCCCCCAGCTCTTCTGCAGGGCGATGATCTGTTCGGCTCCCTGTACGGGACCTTCGGAAATGCGTCCCTGGAAAACGTCACCGGTGGGGTCGAAGAACACGGCATCCGGGGCGTAGACATCCAGCAGGTCGTCGTATTTCTGCTCAAATGTCAGCAGGACGTAGTTATTGGTGACGGTTGGCGTATCAACGGTTTTCTGGGCAACCAGGACAGGGGCGAATCCGGCCACGGCCAGCAGGCCAAGACAGGTGGTGATGTGTCGCATCCAGGAGCCTCCGGAAGAAACGATTGGTAAACTTTGTACGTTCATACTTACGAACTCCACGGGAGTTTCGCACCCGTGCCACCGGCGCTACAATGCCCTGTTGATCTTCGGTGTTTATTCGGTATTCAGGTGTCAGGTGTGGATTTTTCATGCTCGCTTCTTCTTTCGTCGAACTCTCCGCTCGTTCGGGCTTTTCGCTGCTGGACGGGGCGTCGAACCCCGAGGACCATGCATCGCGCGCTGCGGAATTGAGCATGCACGCGCTCGCCCTGACCGACACGTTCGATCTCGGTGGCGCCGTGCGGTTCACCCGGGCCTGCGAGATCGCCGGGGTGAAGCCGATCATCGGGGCGGAGGTCCGAATCGAGGGTACCGGCCCCCGCCCGATGCTGCGCCTCGTCCTGCTGTGCGAAAATCGGACGGGCTATCACCACCTGGCCACCCTGGTGAATGAGGCGCGACTCGCAGGGCAGCGGGGTTTTCCGCGCACGGACTTCCACCGGATCGTCCCCCGCGCAGATGGACTCGTCTGCCTGTTGATGGCCGATGCCGAAGATCCCGAAATGCCTGGTGTGACAGCCGCGATCCGCCGGCTAGGCGTCCTGTTCGACGGGCGGCTGTTCGTTGCGCTCGAGCACCACGGGCTGCCGGCCGATGCCCGGCGCTGCGCCCGCTGGATCCGGTTCGCCGAGGGACGAGGAGTACCGTGGGTTCCGGTGAACGCACCGCGCTACGCCCGTCCGCGGGACCGGATCGTATGCGACGTGCTCACCTGCCTGAAGCATGGCGTGACGCTGGACGAGGCGGGAGATCGTCTGCGGCCGAATGCCGAATGGCACCTGAAGGGTGCGGCGGAGATGGCGGATCGCTGGCCGGCGGATGCCCTCGCGCGCACGGTGGAGATCGCGGATCGTTGCGCGTTCCGGCTGCGGAGTCTCGAGGTGAAGCTGCCCTCGTTCCCGATTCCCGGCGGCGGCGACCCACAGGCCTTCCTGCGGGGGCTCGTCGAGCGGGGTGCGGAAGAGCGATACGCGGATCAATGGACGGACGCACATCGCCGGCAGATCGAGCATGAACTCGCCATCATCGAGCGCCTGGATCTGGCGGACTACTTCCTGATCATGTGGGATATCGTCCGGTTCGCGAACCGCCGCGGAATCCTCGTGCAAGGCAGAGGATCGGCGGCAAACTCTGCCGTGTGCTACTGCCTCGGGATCACGGCCGTCGATCCGATCGGGTTCGAGTTGTTGTTCGAACGTTTCCTGTCGGAGTCGCGGAACGAACCTCCGGACATCGATCTCGACATCGCGCACGAAGACCGCGAGGACGTCCTCCAGTACGTATATGACACCTACGGACGCGACCACGCGGCCATGGTGTGCGAATCGATCACCTACCGCGGGAAGATGGCCGTGCGCGACGCGGCGCGGGTGCTTGGCTATTCGCAGGAGATCAGCGATCGGCTGTCCGTCGAAATCGAGCGGGGCGGAGCGGGGGAAGCGGCGGAACGTCTGACCGCCGGGGGGCTCGCAAAGGCAGGTCTCGACCCGGCTGCCCCCCGTTCGCGTGCGCTGGTCCGTGTGGTTCGTGGTCTCGAAGATCTGCCGCGGCACCGGTCGATTCATGTGGGGGGATTCGTGCTCTCCGCGCAGCCGCTCGGCGAACTCGTGCCGATCGAGCGGGCCTCGATGCGGGGCCGGACGATCATCCAGTGGGACAAGGACGACCTCGATCTGCTGGGGTTCGTGAAGTTCGATCTGCTGGGACTCGGGATGCTCACGATGCTCGGCCGGGCGATCCGCTACGTGCGGGCGACGCGCGGCGTGGTGCTTGACCTCGCGACGTTGCCGCCCGACGATCCCGACGTGTACGACATGATCTGCGCGGCGGACACGGTCGGTGTGTTCCAGATCGAATCCCGTGCGCAGATGAATACCCTGCCACGTCTCAAACCCCGGTGCTTCTACGATCTCGTAGTGGAGATCGCGCTGATCCGTCCCGGACCGATCCAGGGCGACATGGTCCATCCGTACCTGCGGCGGCGCAGCGGCGAGGAGCCGGTCACCTACCTCGATCCGCGGCTCGAGCCGATCCTCAAGCGGACGCTCGGTGTGCCGCTGTTTCAGGAGCAGGGGATGAAGGTGGCGATCGCGCTCGCGGGGTTTACTCCGGCCCAGGCCGACACGATGCGCCGGGCGATGGGGTTCAAGCGCTCGCATCGTGCCATGCAGGCGGTGGAAGACGACCTGATCACCGGGATGCGGAACAACGGCGTGGCCCCGGAGGCCGCCGCGCAGGTTCTGAAGTACCTCACGGCGTTCGCGAACTACGGCTTTCCGGAGAGCCACTCCGCCAGCTTTGCGCTCCTCGTGTACGCCTCGTCATGGCTGAAATACCATTACGCCCCGGAGTTCTATGCGGCGCTCCTGAACTCGCAGCCGATGGGGTTCTACTCGCCGGGGACGATCATCCATGACGCCCGGTTGCACGACGTGGAGATTCGTCCCGTCGACCTCGCGCACTCGGACTGGGACACGACGCTGGAGTCGGGATCCGGGCATGGCCCGGCGCCTGCCTTGCGGATCGGACTTCGCCTCGTACGCGGCCTCGGCGCGAAGGCGCGCGACCGGCTGCGGGCGGCCCGTGCGGAGGGACCCTTCCGGTCGGTGGAGGACGTCGTGCGCCGCAGCGGTCTCGGCACCCGCGAGCTGCGAATGCTCGCCGAGGCCGGTGCGTTCGAGACGCTGTGGCCCGGCCGGCGTGATGCGCTATGGGAAGTGCTGCGCCAGGTGCGGGGAGACGCGGGTCCGCTGGCGCGGCGCGTGGCCATGAACGGTGAGATGCCCCTGCCGCCGATGACCGATATCGAACGAATCGCAGCGGACTATCGGTGCACGGGCCTGTCGGTGACCGGGCATCCCGTCGCCCATCTGCGTCCAGCGCTCGTGGCCCGCGGCGTGCTGACCGCGGCAGAACTCAAGGAGGCGAGTGACGGTGACAGGGTCACGGTGGCTGGCCTGGTGATCTGCCGGCAACGTCCGGGCACGGCGAAGGGAGTGATGTTCGTCACGCTGGAAGACGAGACCGGGTTCTCGAACTTCGTCGTCCTGCCCGACCGGAACGAGGAGCTGCGTGACACCCTGCGAGCACCGCTCATCCTGTTCGGCGGCGTGGTGGAAAAGGAAAGCGGGGTCGTGAACGTTCTCGTGCGGACGGCCGAGCGGCTGGATCTCGGTGGGACGGCGCTGAGCGTGAACAGCCACGACTACCGCTGAGCCGGCTCAATATCAGATGCCACCCGGTTGTTCAAGGGAACTCCGCAGGTATATTTGCCGGCATGGATACCGGAACCGCACCGAAGATTGTCGATAAGCCGTGGGGGCGAGAAGTCTGGTACGCCCACACGGATCGGTATGCCGGCAAGATCCTGGAGGTGACCGCGGGCCACTTGCTCTCCCTGCAAAAGCATGTCGTCAAACACGAGACGCTCTATCTGCTGTCCGGCCGCATGACGTTCACACGAAATGGCGACACGTTCGAATGGCTCCCGGGCGTCGCGATCGAAATCCCGCCGGATACGGTGCATCGCATGGAAGCGCTCGAAGACAGCGTGATCCTGGAAGTGAGTACGCCGGAACTGAACGACGTCGTTCGGCTCGAGGATCGCTATGGGCGGGCCGGCGATTGAGTGATCGGTTGATGGATCTCGGGGATCGGCGATATCCACAGACATGGCTCCTGCTGGACGTTGTGGGCGACAGGCCGCGACTGCTCAGCCAGGAAGTCATAGACCTGTCGCCGGGTGCCATCGAACTCCGGCATGTGGCACGCGATCTTCTTGGGCACGCAGAAAACCCAGAGCGATGGTTGCCTGTACGGCCGGAAAGTCCGATCGACGCACTGGCGGCCGGGCACGTGCGAGACCTGTCGTTCGGGCTGCAGCTCAGCCTGTGTGTCGAGCGGGATGACACCCGGTCCATTCATGCGGGCCGTCCGTTCCGGCATCTGCGGGTTCGCCATCCATCCCAGTCGCTTACGCCGGGCACATCGGCCGAAGTGGGTCTGTATTTCTATGGGCGGCGTCCAGCGACGTTCGGATTCATCCGCGCCGATACGGCGCACGGATTCATCGGGCTGAACTGGGAGCAACTGCAACCGGAAGACGTTCAGTGGCTTCTGGAACGCGAACTGAAGTCGTCTTGAGCGGAGACTCGGACCACGCTGCGATCGTACGTGTCTCGTGGTCGCCTATGCGTCGAGATTCCCGGCATGTCTCGGAGATGATCAGCCAGGTGCTCCTTGGCGAAGCACTGGATATCATCGAGCCCGCAAGCGGCCGCGATTCACAACGGGAGCATCCGGATTGGGCGGCTGTACGGGCGCCGGACGGATACGAAGGATTTGTCACTCTCGGAAGTCTGCTCACGTGCACGGAGTCTACAGCTGCCGATTGGAAATCGAGAGCCAGCACCACGAGTCTCGGCACCGGTCTCAATCCCATCGACCGCGATGATGCTGGTACCGGCACGGACGCGCCGAGACATGCGCCCTGGGGCGCGAAGCTGGTGCCCGCAGCGGACGGCACGATCGAGTTGCCGGATGGTAGCCGGGTGCATCCGACGGATCCGACCAGAATCATTGCGGAAGCGGTGCGGACAGTCCGCTATCCACGCGATCCTGCGACGATCGCCCGGACAGCAATGGAATGGTTGGGGACGCCCTACCTGTGGGGTGGCCGGACCGGGCAGGGAGCCGATTGTTCGGGGTTCGTGCAATCTGTGTTCGGCCTGCACGGGTTCGCGTTAGCTCGAGACAGTGGGGATCAGTTCGAAGCAGGACCGAAAGTCAAAGGGCCCGATTCGGCACACGGAGGGGCTGCCGGCGATTTGTGGTTCTTCGCATTTCGTGGCGGGCCCGTGTCGCACGTCGGAATTTGCCTCGGCGGTGCGCGCATGATCCATGCATCGGAGACACGAGGCTGTGTGATGATCGACGACCTGGGTGAAAGCGA
>SMVB01328997.1_pt1 | contig 12382 bp, 8 predicted proteins | sample 2456461 | NCBI WGS metagenome assembly SMVB01 (sample SAMN11095934, study PRJNA526329) | marine sediment metagenome | biome: Marine sediment; feature: Surficial sediment; material: Deep marine sediment; isolation source: Hadal surficial sediment | place: Pacific Ocean | collected 2014-05 | depth 0-1...
ACTTCATCAGAAAACCGACCGGCGAGTGAATTGCGCGCTAGACGAGCGGCACGCGAAGTTGCGCTTTCGATCAAATCGGCGATTGCTTCAGCCTGGATCAGATCGATCTTGCCGTTGAGAAACGCTCTTTCGCTAAATTCGCCGGCGGCCGCCGGGCGAGCGCCCGCGGCATACGCAGCCTCCAACACATCCCGAGTGACAACATTACCGCCATGGGTTTGAATTTCCAATACGTCTTCACCGGTAAAGGATTTCGGCGCGGCGAAATAGAGCACGATTGCAGTGTCGATTGCGTTGCCGTGCGCGTCTCGAACCGTACGAATTGAAGCGACTCTTGGGGGCGGTAGCGTGCCGACTAAACGTGTAGCGATGGCGCCAAGATCGACACCGGATATGCGCACGATACCAATGGCGCCACGGCCTGCAGCCGTGGCTACAGCAGCAATGGTATCGTTTAATCGCGCCACGATAGCGCGCGCACGACGACGCGTATGCTAGGTTTTTCCTGCATTTTCTATACTGCGGGTGATCATCCACTGCTGCGCAATAGACAATATATTATTTACCACCCAGTAAAGGACGAGGCCACACGGAAAGAACATAAAAAATATTGTGAATGCGATAGGCAGAATTTGCATAACCTTCTGCTGTATTGGATCCATGGGGGCGGGATTGAGTTTCTGCTGTATCCACATGCTGAGGCCCATGATTAACGGCAGAATATACAGCGGATCTTTCGACGATAGATCGATCAACCATAGTCCGAAAGGCGCCTGTCTTAGCTCGACACTTTCTAGCAGAACCCAATAGAGTGAAATAAATACCGGGATCTGAACGACGATGGGTAAACACCCACCAAGAGGATTTATTTTTTCCTCTTTATAGAGTTCCATCATCGCCTGGTTCATCCGTGTCTTGTCATCGCTATAGCGCTCTTTGACCGCCATCATGCGCGGTTGTACTTTGCGCATCTTGGCCATCGAGCGATAGCCTGCGGCGGACAACGGATAGAACGCAAGCTTTAACATCATCGTAAGAATTATGATCGCCCAACCCCAGTTGCCGGTAATGTCCTTGACGAACTGGAGCGTTACGAATAGCGGTTTGGCGATAAACCAAAGGACACCAAAATCAACCGTTAATTCCAACCCCGGAGCGACCTCACTGAGGATCTCCTGTAATTTCGGCCCAATGAAAATTGCCGACTTTATATGCCCACTTGCGCCCGGGGCGATACTTAAATTCGGGCCCCAATAGCCGACCACGTAACGTGAATCGTCGAGGATCAGCGAATAGAAGTGACTGAGATTCTCTCTCGGTGGCAGCAGTGCGCTAACAAAATAATGCTCTAGGATCCCGACCCACCCATCTTTAACTTCTACATCTAACGGCGCGTCTTCAAGGTCGTCGAAATCAAATTTTTCATAGCGTTTATCCGGAATAGAGAGCGCGGCGCCGGTAAACGTATACACGACACTCCTTTTTGATTCTGGCTTGGCGCGTTGGAGCTGTTCATAGGCGCGACCGTTCCACTGTTCGCTGGAGTCATTGTTGATTAGATACTCGATCTCAATGACATAGCTGCCACGCCTAAAGATAAACCGTTTGGTCACCGCAAGTCCGCTCACCGATTGCCACTGAAGGTCTACGGTCAACTGATCGTGACCCTCGGCGAGACGATAACTGGATGCGGCGGCGGAATAAGGCGATCGATGTGTCGGCGCCTCCAGACTACCTTTGAGACCCCCTTGATGAAAGAACAGGCGTTCTGGGTTCTGTGCAAGTAAGGAAAAATAGTTTTGTGGTTCATCGAGTTCTATTGGATAACGGCGCAAGGCGGCCGTTACGATACCGCCGCCAAGGAGATCAATGTCTATTTCAAATACATCGGTGCTTATCGAAATTTTGTTTGCGGCTGCGGCAGCGGGCTCGACCGTGAGGGAGCCTAGGCTTGGTTTCGATGCCAACACAGGCACCTGAACGTCTATCGCCGGTGCTTCACTGCTGAGGGGTGCTGGTGGTCGGCCCGATATTGGACTTTGAGAGTCACTTTGCCAGGCATCCCACAACATCAACGAGACAAACGACAAAGCGATTATCAACAACAAGCGCGTGTTGTCCATGTAGTAAGGTCCGATAATAGTTAGATGGTGTGTTAGGGCTGCGGATGCTATTTGCTACTTTAACTTGCGCCACAGGTCGTCGAGTTTGCGCGACAAACACCCGTTCGACTCGGCGCGAGTTAGCGTGGTAGCTTGAACAACGATATCGAGCGGACCTAAGGCCATCGCGTTGGTGCGGAAATTTTCACGGACAACTCTTTTGATCCGGTTTCGGTCAACCGCGCGTGGCGCGTGGCGGCGACTTATCGCAAGCCCGAGGCGCGGACATTGGCCAGCGTTGGTGTTGACAGTAATGGTAAAAACGCTGCAGCGGAGCCGTCTTCCGGCCGCGAATGTCCGCTTAAAGTCGATCGATTTGAGCAGCCTCATCGACTTCGGAAACGGCCGCTCGGGAGAGGGCAAGACGCCAGCTTAGTCGGGGGTTAGCCGCGTTCGACCTTTCGCGCGTCTGGCTTTAATCACGCGACGACCTGCCTTGGTGGCCATGCGGGCACGGAAACCGTGGCGTCGCGCACGCTTTAGTCGACTCGGTTGGAATGTTCTTTTCATGGCTGATGTCGGGCGAAATTTCGTCGTTCAATCTAAACCTTTGGCGCAGTGCCAAGGCGAGCGGATTGTACGTTGCCCGCTCGGGGCATGTCAATTTTCACCGTGGTCGTAGCGACTGTGGATAACTCCGATAATGAGGGTTAAACTCGGTCCACCCCCCGCATCCGTAACAACCCAATAAAGGTAACATTTAGTGGACCCGGCAGTGTGGCAGAAATGCCTGAAACACCTTGAGGCGGAAATGACCGCGCAGCAATATAACACGTGGATACGCCCACTACATGTTATTGAAAAATCTAATGAATTAGAGTTACTAGCGCCGAACCGTTTTGTCCTGGATTGGATTAGAGACAAATATTCAGCCCGAATCGAAACCCTTTTAGCAGAGTTGTCGCCCAATCAGCCGGTATCGATATCGCTGTCTGTTGGGACCAAGGACGGTCCGCAGACCAAGCTCGTCGAGCAAACGGTCGCGCGGGCGCATGACAACCCTGGTCGAAGCAAAAAAATTGTCACCCGGCTAAAAAGCGACTTCACCTTTGAGAATTTCGTCGAGGGGAAATCAAACCAGTTGGCGCGGGCGGCGTCGTTGCAAATCGCCGAAAACCCTGGGAAGGCTTATAACCCCCTCTTTATTTGTGGCGGCGTCGGTCTGGGTAAGACCCATTTAATGCATGCGGTCGGCAACCTGTTAGTCGAAAGGCAACCGAATGCCAAAGTTGTCTATCTGCACTCGGAGCGCTTTGTCGCTGATATGGTTAAAGCGCTGCAACACAACGCGATGAACGATTTTAAGCGATTTTACCGATCGGTCGATGCGCTACTAATCGATGATATTCAATTCTTTGCCGGCAAAGAGCGTTCACAGGAAGAATTTTTCCATACCTTCAATGCGCTATTGGAAGGCCAGCGACAAATAATTTTGACCTGCGACCGCTATCCGAAAGAAGTATCAGGTGTAGAGGAGCGGTTGAAATCAAGATTTGGGTGGGGCCTAACGGTCGCGATAGAACCGCCTGAACTAGAGACCCGCGTCGCCATATTGAAGAGTAAAGCGCAACAAACGGGTATCTTACTGCCGGACGAAGTTGCTTTTTTTGTTGCCAAACGGTTCCGATCGAATATCAGAGAGTTAGAAGGCGCATTACATAGATTAGTAGCAAACGCTCACTTCATGGGGCAATCTATTACCCTCGAATTTGCCAAGACGGCACTCAAAGATTTGCTTGCGTTGCAAGATAAAATGGTCACCATCGAAAATATTCAAAAAACTGTAGCAGAATATTACAAGATGCGGGTTGCAGATTTACTCTCGAAGCGCCGTAGCCGTTCAATCGCACGACCGCGGCAAATAGCGATGGCCCTATCCAAAGAACTCACCAATCACAGCCTTCCCGAAATTGGCGACGCGTTTGGTGGGCGCGACCACACGACCGTGATCCACGCGTGTCGGAAGATCGTAGATCTACGACACAGCGAATCACGAATCAACGAGGATTTCGTTAACCTAGAACGAATACTAACATCCTGACAACGTGTGGATAATCGGTGAGTGGGTCTGTAGTTAAAAGTTACGCACACTTTACCAACAAAAAGCAGCGGATCTATACCGCGATAATACAGAAGGTATTTTTGTGCTAACCCCATAAAAAGCATAAATAAATTAAAGTTAAACACAGCAAATCCGATCGTAATAACTACAATAAATGGTAATATATTAATGAAGATTACTATTAAACGAGCCGATCTTCTCACACCCCTACAGGCCATCAACAATGTTGTGGAACGGCGACAAACCTTACCCATACTCGGCAACGTTTTCGTCAATGCCGAGGTGGGTAGTGGCATTACACTGACGGCGACAGACATGGAAGTCGAGATCATGGTTAACGTAGAAGCGACGACGGAACAACCCGGGGCGATAACGGTTCCAGCGCGGAAGTTTTTTGATATCTGCCGGGCGCTTCCAAACGATGCAGTAATTAAGCTGAATCTCGACGAGGAGAAGGTTAGGATCCAATCAGGTCGTAGTCGATTTCTCCTAACGACCCAACCGGCGGCGGAGTTCCCGAGTATTGGAACGTTCGATCCGATCGTTGAATTCGATCTGTCAGTGACGACGCTAAAGGCGTTGATTGAGGGAACCCAATTTGCGATGGCGCACCAAGACGTGCGTTATTATCTCAACGGTTTGCTCTTCGAACTTGAATCCGGTCGCATCCGAACCGTGGCCACAGACGGTCACCGCTTGGCTTTGTGCGACCGGAGTGTAGAGCTGGGTGAAACCGAGCCGCGCCAGATCATCATTCCACGCAAAGGTGTAACGGAGATCGTCCGGTTGTTGAGCGGTGCTGATGAATCGGTCGGGTTGGCGATTGGTAGTAACCATTTAAAGGTTACGACTAGCCGACAGGTCTTAACGACGAAATTGGTTGATGGGCGTTTTCCTGACTACGAGCGGGTAATTCCACGTGCTGGGGAAAAGCACGTTTACGCCGATCGTGAAGTCCTTAAGGCGGGCTTAGCGCGAGCATCAATTCTATCCAATGAAAAATTCCGCGGCGTTAGGATTGTCTTGAGCGAAAACAAATTAATGGCGATCGCGCACAATCCCGAACAAGAAGAGGCGGAAGAAGAGATAGATGTTGAATACAGCGGCGAGGCACTTGAGATCGGATTTAATGTCTCTTATCTACTCGACGTCTTGTCGGTGCTTAAATCCGAAAAGGTCAGGGTTGATTTTATAGATTCCAATAGCAGTTGTATGCTGCAGGATCCGGACGATGAAGCGGCCAGATATGTCATTATGCCGATGCGACTTTGAACGCTCGTGGGCGGTAAATTAGGACGTGCAGTTAACTTCATTATCGGTGCAACACGTCCGGCGAATAGCGGCAGCGCAGATTTCACCCGCTGATCAAACAAACTTGATTAGCGGACCAAATGGTAGTGGCAAGACGAGCTTACTGGAATCTATTCACTATCTGGCAACGGCCCGTTCGTTTCGAGCGAGCCGCGTATCGGAGGTCATTTCACACGGACAAACGGCGCTCATTGTCAGTGGTGAACTGAAAGATAGCGCCGGGGTTAATAGCCGAGTTGGGGTGGAAAAAACGTCTAATACGACAAGGCTACGGATTAACGGGGAGGCGGTAACCGTCGCCTCAACAATTGCCCGTCTAGTACCAGTACTGACATTTAACACCGAATCGTATTCGTTATTGAACGGTGGACCGGCAAATCGGCGCGCATTGTTGGATCGCTTGTTGTTCCACGTGGAACCTGAATATCTGCGGACGTTAAAAACCTATTATCGCGGATTAAAGCAGCGCAATGCATTGCTGCGCGCCAACACCACACACAAACAGGTAGTCTATTGGGACCACCAGCTTGAAGCGGTAGCGAATAGGCTCGATCGCTGGCGAGGAGCTTGTATTTCGACACTAAACGAATATATCTGCGCTTCGGCGCTAAACGAACGGATTGGATCACTAGAGTTAGAATATCGACGGGGATGGGTTGCGGAAGAATCGTTCAGTAATTTGCTGGCGGCAAATTCGGTCAAGGACCGTGACGCCGGCACCACAACAGTAGGACCCCATCGCGCGGAGCTACGTATTAAGGTAGGTGGGAAATTAGCCAAGACCGTAGTCTCAAGAGGCCAAGGAAAGCTTATAATAGCGACTATTGTCAGCGCTCAGGCGAGATTTATCCGAGAATATGCGCTGGAACCACCTATCTTGCTGGTCGATGACTTAGCCTCAGAATTGGATCGCTCGGCGTGCCAAGCGGCCGTTGATGCGCTAATTAGTACCAAGGCGCAAATCTTTTTTACGGCGATTGAGTCTTCGGACTTGCCGGCCAGTCTATGTGAATCAGCCAAGGTGTTCCACGTGGAACACGGACAAGTCCATCCGACGGTGATGGACCAATAGCATCAGGAGATGAAGAATGTCGCAAGACAAGCAATATACGTCGTCAAACATTAAGGTGCTCAAAGGACTCGATGCGGTCCGCAAGCGGCCGGGCATGTACATTGGTGACACCGATGACGGAACTGGGTTGCACCATATGGTGTTTGAGGTTGTCGACAATAGCGTTGACGAGGCTCTTGCCGGCCATTGCACGACGATTGACGTCATCATTAAAGCGGATAACGAGATGACGATCATCGATAATGGCCGCGGTATTCCGGTCGATTTTCATGTCGGGGAGAATACGTCTGCGGCAGAGGTGATCATGACACACTTACATGCCGGCGGTAAATTTGATAACGACTCCTATGAGGTTTCCGGTGGTCTGCATGGTGTCGGTGTATCGGTTGTCAATGCCTTGTCTCAAAGTCTCGACCTAACCATTCATCGAGATGGCGCAGTTTGGCGTCAACACTACGAAAATGGGGTACCGATGGCGGACCTTCAAGCGGTTGGCGACAGTGACCGTCAAGGCACAGAGGTCAATTTCATTCCGAGTACCGCAGTTTTTCGAAATATAGAATTTCATTACGACATTCTCGCTAGTCGCTTAAGAGAGCTGTCTTTTCTCAATTCTGGGCTACGCATAAATCTTACCGACGAACGCTCGCAAAAAAGCGACACGTTTGAATATCAAGGGGGGATCGCGGCATTTGTCAGCCATTTAAATCGGACCAAAACGCCCCTGCACCAGGGCGTCATTAAGATACTGGACGAGCGTGATGGCATCGAAGTCGAGCTCGCGCTGCAATGGAACGATTCGTATCAGGAAAATATATTTTGCTACACCAATAATATTTCCCAACGTGATGGTGGTACCCACCTAGCAGGATTTCGCTCCGCACTGACACGGACGTTGAATACCTACATTGAAAAACAGGGCCTCGCGGCGAAGAATAAGGTATCGATTTCGGGCGACGATGTGCGTGAAGGCCTCACCGGCGTGTTGTCGATAAAGGTTCGTGACCCGAAATTTTCGTCTCAGACCAAGGACAAGCTCGTGTCTAGCGAAGTCAAAGGCGTAGTGGAATCTGTCCTGTCGGAACATTTGGGTGCTTTTCTACTTGAGCGACCGCAAGATGCGAAGGCGGTGATGGGCAAGATCATCGATGCGGCGCGCGCGCGCGATGCGGCGCGCAAAGCGCGCGAAATCACTCGTCGTAAAACGGCGCTGGATATAGCCGGCTTACCGGGTAAATTGGCTGACTGTCAGGAACGCGATCCGGCGAAATCCGAACTATTTATCGTCGAGGGCGATTCCGCCGGGGGTTCCGCGAAGCAGGGTCGTCATCGCCGTTTTCAGGCGATTTTGCCGTTAAAGGGCAAGATCCTCAATGTTGAAAAGGCCCGTTTCGAGAAAATGCTGTCGTCGACGGAAGTAGCGACCTTGATCACTGCGCTTGGCTGCGGGATCGGCGCCGAAGAATATGATCCGGCCAAATTACGCTACCACCGGATCATCATCATGACCGATGCCGACGTCGATGGATCACATATCCGCACGTTGCTGCTGACATTTTTTTACCGACAGATGCCGGAGCTAATCGAGCGTGGCCACGTTTATATTGCCCAGCCACCGTTGTATAAAGTCAAAAAAGGTAAACAAGAGCGCTACCTAAAAGACGATAATGAACTTGACCAATACGTAATGGATTTAGCGATAACCGATGTCTCCTTCGACTTGAATGGCGAGATGCTGGACGCAAATCGCGTTGCTGAACTGGGCGAGCAATTTCTGGCTTTGAATACCATCACGGCCAGGTTGGCGCGACGCTACGACCCAATTATACTTGAGGCGATGCGCCGCAGTAAGCCTTTATCGAGACCTGAAGAGTCGAATAAAAATTCTTTAAATCAATGGCTTGAAGAAATATTATTACTTTTAATCAGTGGTGCAGATAACACGGTGACGTTTAGCGGCGAGGTCGCTTTTCGCGCTGCCGATAATTGGGAAATCTGCTTCAGCATTACCGTACATGGGCTGCAGACAGAGCATCGATTTACACGTGAGTTCTTTTCTTCGAACGAGTATCGCCGTCTGTCGGCGATGGGTGAGACCCTTGATTGGAAGCACTCGTCGATCGTCGTCAGTCGGGGAGAACACACCCGTACCGTCGAATCGTTGCGTCAGGGTTTCGATTGGCTCTTGCACGATACTAAGCGGGCGATTCATGTTCAACGTTACAAGGGCTTAGGCGAAATGAACCCTGAGCAGCTATGGGAGACCACCATGGATGTGGCGACGCGGACCCTGCTCCAGGTTCAGATCGAAGATGCGGTGGCGGCGGATCAGATCTTCTCGACCCTTATGGGTGACCAGGTAGAACCGCGACGGATCTTCATCGAGGAACACGCCCTATCGGTCACCAACGTTGATACCTAGGCGGTTTACGCTGCCGCAATCACCCAGGCTAGGACTTGCTTGGCACCGGCCGCCTTGAGCGTTGTGGCCATCGCACTCAGCGTCGCCCCGGTCGTTAATACGTCGTCAACGATGATTGCGGTCCTGACATCGATTGCGCTGCGCTGAACAAAGGCGTTGCGCATATTCGCCTGACGACGCTTTGCGTCCAGCGTTGACTGCGCCTTGCTTAGCGGAAGTTTGCCAATGCTGCGGCCATCTATCGCTAAGCATCTGGAGTGGGCAAGTGGCAGCGCTATCTCCATCGCCTGATTAAACCCCCGCCTGAGCATGCGCATGCGAGCCAACGGTACCGGGAACAAAGTCGCGTTTTGGGGCCACTGCGCGATGGTGGTTAATCGTGCCGCAGCAAGTTCACCCAAAAGGCGGGCGCACGCGATATCTTGGCCGTATTTCGCACGATGGATCAATTGGCGGATCGGATAGCTAAAATCAAAGCACACCCAAACCCGATCAACGTGTGGTAGCCGTTTTTGCCACGGGACCACCCGCCACGGTAGATCGTCGACGCAATCCGTACAGATCTCGATGCGGCTGGCCCGCATGCCACACAGCCGGCATACGCGCTGATCCCGGCGCCCAGCCACGAACGGACAATTCTTAAGCAGTTGTATTGGTTTCCACCATCATCTAAAGTTGACAGCAGCGATTTCGACCTGATCTTGCCGACATCCATATCGACTCACCTGCGCACACCAAAGGAGCACTCTATGGCATCCGCCGTCACCCGACAAGCCGATCCACAGACCGTGGCAGCGCCCGCACGCCACGACTTTTCCGTTGACGAAGTTGTTGGCATCCTGGCGCAACCACTGAATGACTTGTTATATAACGCCCACCGTATCCATCGTGCGAATTTCGACCCGAACGAGGTGCAACTCAGTACTTTATTGAATATTAAGACCGGTGGCTGTCCCGAGGATTGCGCGTATTGCCCGCAAAGCGCACGGTTCAACACCGGCGTCGAATCGGAGCCGTTGCTCGACGTCGCGCGTGTCCGCGCCGCCGCTGAAATTGCCAAACGCAATGGCGCGACTCGGTTTTGTATGGGCGCAGCGTGGCGTTCGCCAAAAGACCGAGAGCTCGATCAGGTGATCCCTTTGATTAAAGCGGTGAAGGAACTCGGACTTGAATCGTGCGTGACCTTGGGTATGTTGAGACCCGGTCAAGCTGAGCGTCTAAAGGACGCCGGGTTAGATTATTACAACCACAATCTCGATACCTCGCCGGAATTCTACGGCCAAATTATTTCCACGCGGACTTACGACGATCGTCTCGAGACGTTAGAAAAGGTCCGCACTGCCGGCATAAATGTGTGCTGCGGCGGCATAATTGGCATGGGTGAATCGCTGACGGATCGCGCCAGGCTTTTGCTAAACCTCGCCAATCTACCCCAACATCCCGAAAGCGTACCGATAAATCTTTTAGTCAAGGTCAGCGGTACGCCACTAGACAATGTCCCCGATATCGATGCGTTGTCAATGGTGCGCATGGTCGCGTGCGCCCGGATAATGATGCCGCAGGCCTATGTCCGGCTCTCGGCTGGCCGCGAGACGCTGAGTGATGAAGCCCAGGCCCTGTGCTTTTTCGCCGGCGCCAATTCGATTTTCTATGGCGAACAACTATTGACCACTTCAAATCCCGTTGCCGATGCGGATCGCACGTTATTTGCAAAGCTCGGCATCAAGGCAAGTTCGCACTAAGCCGTCCTTCCCACCCGATCGCCCAGACTGAGGATTTTCGAGATTTGCATGGCGGTTTTTTTCGCTATCAAGCACCAGCCGGTCCCTGTGTTGGCCACAACATCTTTGCTCTATCCAATGACGGCCGTGATCGTCACGCCCAATGGTGAGGGTCGCGGCCTAAGCACGCCGTCCGCGCGCTCATGAGCGAACTCGAACGCCAATTGAGTTCCATTCTCGACAAGCACCAAAACGGCCGCGCCCTACGCACGCTCGAAACGTTGGACTCCGGCCAAGGACGTGAAATAATCATCGCTGATCGGCCGTTGCTTAATTTTTCCAGCAACGATTACCTCGGCTTGAGCGGCCATCCAAACCTGCTAGTAGCGGCACAAGAAGCGGCTGCGCGCTACGGCGTCGGCAGCGGCGCATCGGCGCTATTGTCGGGCCGTTCGCGGGCGCACGTGGAATTGGAAACGCAATTGGCGACCTTTTTGGGCCGCGAGCGGGCGTTACTGTATTCCTCTGGCTACCTCGCCAATCTCGGCGTTATCGGGGCCCTCGTGGGGCGCCACGACCACGTGTTTCACGACCGTCTTAATCACGCCTCCCTCATTGACGCGGTCGGCTTAAGCAAGTGCCACAATTCTCGCTATCGGCATGTCGATATGACCGGCCTTGAAGCGTCGTTGGCCACCTGTCGCGCGTCGCGTCGGTGGATCGTTACCGACACGGTTTTCAGCATGGATGGCGATATTGCACCGTTAGACGATTTAGCGCGACTGGCACACGCGAACGGCGCCGTCCTCATCGGTGACGACGCCCACGGCATTGGTGTGCTCGCCCACGGCAGAGGTGCCGGCGCCGCTTTTGAGCTTGACCAAACCGCGTTTCCAATCCAGATCGTCACCTTTGGAAAAGCGCTGGGCACGGCCGGCGCCGCCGTCGTTGGTAGCAACGCATTAATTGAAACATTGATCCAACGTAGTCGTACGTTTATCTACGATACTGCCCCGCCACCGATGATTGCCGCCGCAACTAGTGCCGCGCTTACGTTGATCATGGGCGACCAATCGATCCACCGTGCACTGACCGATAATATCGCGTACTTTCGTCACGGCGCTGCCGATCTGCCCCTACACCCTTCGACCACGCCAATTCAACCGATCATTATCGGGTGCGATGCGACCTCGCTAGCAATTGCCAGCGACCTACGCGCCGCCGGGATCTACGCCCGCGCAATTCGCCCGCCGACCGTGCCCGCTGGCACCGCACGGTTGCGGATCTGTATTAGTGCTGCCCACACGCGCGCCGACATTGACGCCTTGGTCGCCGCCTTGCATGGCGCCTTCAGCCGTCACCTACCATGACGGCGAACCCCGACCTGATGGTCGAAAAACAATTTGTTCGCCGCGCCTCCGATCGCGCCGTGGGGACCTACGACGACCACGCGGCGCTAGAGCGCTTGGTGGTCGATAATTTGCTAGAAAATCTTGCGCTAATTCGCATCAAACCAAACACGATTCTCGATATTGGCGCGGGCACCGGGTATTGCGCCCGCGGCCTCGTCCGCCGCTACCCCCGGGCGCACACGTTGTTAGTGGATCTGTCGCCGTTGATGCTCGCCTATGC
>SMVB01179178.1_pt1 | contig 12380 bp, 12 predicted proteins | sample 2456461 | NCBI WGS metagenome assembly SMVB01 (sample SAMN11095934, study PRJNA526329) | marine sediment metagenome | biome: Marine sediment; feature: Surficial sediment; material: Deep marine sediment; isolation source: Hadal surficial sediment | place: Pacific Ocean | collected 2014-05 | depth...
TCCAGACGATGAATTTTTTCTTTAGCACGTCTCCCAGTTTTGGATAGAGTTCTGCAAGTTCTTTCTGTTCACCTACGTGTTTGGCATAGGGCAGATTAGTAATAAGTATGCTGGTCGATGCAGGTGTGGAGATTTTTAGAATGTTCCCCTGTTTCTTCAGCACAACTACATTAGCAAATCCCACCATTGAGAGATTGGTATGGGCATCTACCAGCGCATTACCATATAAGTCGCTGCCATATATTAGCTGAGGTAGTTTTGCCCTCTGTCGGACAACAGATTCTCTCTTCAGTTTATTCCACAGCACATCGTCGAATTTATTAAGTTTCTCAAAAGCAAAACTGAGCCCTGTTCTTGGCGCAATGTTTAGTAGCATTTGTACAGCTTCAAGCAGAAATGTACCACTACCGCACATTGGATCGAGTAGTGGAATACTAGGTTGCCAGCTAGCAAGTTGCAATATATCGGCAGCGAGATTTTCTCGGAGTGGCGGTTCCCCTAGAAAGTTTTTGTAAATTCTGCTTAGACAGTGCGTCGCCATAAGTATCTAGATACAAAGTAAATTTCTATGCATCGAGAAAGTCATGCACATTGATATCCAAGCTTACTGTAATCCACAATAGGGCGTTTTAGGGAGTTTGTTGGTAAGTTCGCGGAATTTGCCATAGATTGCGTCCTTGATTTATAGCGTAACAAAATCAAGGCTATGATGCGGGTACTTGATTGCTGAAACGGTTAACAAGGATTGTAAGTGTTGGTGATAACCATTCGCTCCATGGTAATGCGTGAGTGATTCTGTAAATATCAGTTTCACTCATGTAGGGCTATTTCACAACTTGCCATAGAACGAGACTGGCAATGCGATTTCAAAATCAGTACGGTAACATATATGCCAGTTACCCTGAAATTTCACCCCACCATCACTCGCCTGCCCAGAATGCGCAGGGTTTCTCCAGTTCGGTGGCAAGCATTAACTTTAGTCCGCGTGGATGATAAGGGGAGAAAAAGTGGTAAGGGTCATGTGGGCGATGTTGCAATAATACCAGCTACGGTACCGGAGTTTATTTGGTAGCTCTTATACCATAGGCGAGCAGTATCCACGCACTCAGAAATGCCATGCCGCCGAGTGGCGCAATCGCACCTAGCTCACGTATTCCTGTCAGACTTAGCGCGTAGAGGCTGACTGAAAATAGTACAATTCCTGCAAGCATTAACCAGCCTGACAGTACCACAGTCCTAGACTTAGGAAAGTGTAACAACACCAAGCCGACCATAATGAGACCAAGCGCATGATAGAAATGGTATTGCACGCCCGTCTGATACACAGTAAGCATGTCTGCAGAGAGCCTTAGTTTTAAACCATGTGCGCCAAAGGCGCCGAAAGCTACGCACAGAAACGCATTAATAGCGCCAAGCATGAGAAAGATTCTTGGCATTGGAGATTGGGTTCCTTAATTAAGCAAGATTCAGCAAACTCGCTTGCGACATATATGATTTAACCGAGAAAAACGGCACTAAGCGTGTTAAAGTTTGGTGCAGGTATCACTATGTTCCCAGTCTGCACTACCCTTTGCGGAATGTCCACATAGATAGAGAGTTTTTATGATTATGTCGCTATCCAAGCCTAGATTCCTATTTCCCTTTTTCTAACACTTTCGCTTTGCTCCATCCTTTGGCAAATGATACCCAGATACTATCCCCAATACTAAACTGATCGCTATTGCGTAGCACGCTACCGTCTTTGTTGTAGGCAATGCTGTAACCACGTTCTAGCACAGATTGAGGGTTTAGATGGGTAAGGTGAGTTTGCTGTCGTTGTAATTCAAATGTGAGTGTATCAAAACGGTGAACAACTGTTCGACGTAAGCGCAGATTTAGTTCGTATAGTTGTGCAACCAAGCGGGAGACATCTGGCCTTGTAGTAGTAACTCGCTGGTTCAATTCACGCAAACACCAACGTCTATTTTCAACGTAACGTAGCCAGGTACTGGCAAGCCGTTCGCACAAATGTTGAAGGTGCATAAGCTGGATATGGATTCGTTCATCCGGATGTATTAGACGGTGTGAAAGCATGTCGATGTGTTGCATGCAGCTTTCAAGGCTATTCTGCATTATGCGTTGCATACGGCTACACAGAGTTTTTACGTGATGTAATAATTCTTCTCGATCTGGGCAAATAATGTGTGCTGCGCCAGTAGGAGTTGGTGCACGAACATCAGCAATAAAGTCTGCAATAGTAAAATCAGTTTCATGACCTATACCGCAGATGATTGGAATAGGGCATGAAGCAATTGTACGCGCTACAACCTCTTCATTAAATGCCCATAAGTCTTCAATATTACCACCGCCTCGACAAAGAATTAATACATCGCACTCACTACGTTTAGTTGCTGTTTGAATAGCCCCTGCTATTTTTGTTGCTGCACCGTCGCCTTGTACTATGGTGGGATAAATAACCACTGGTACGGAAGGCATGCGGCGCTGTAATGTGCTGAGCACGTCGCGCAGGGCTGCACCAGTGTAAGAAGTTATGATACCTATTTGTTTTGGAAAAGATGGTAGCGGTTTTTTACGGGCGGAATCAAACAGTCCCTCTTTCTCTAGTTTGGTCTTAAGTTGCTCAAATGCTTTAAATAGACTTCCCCGTCCTGCCAGATGGATGGTATTCACGTTCAGCTGAAAATCGCCACGTGTTTTATAAAGTGTGACCAATGCACGCACTTCAACTTGCATTCCGTCTTCAGGTTGCCAATCCAGATACTTGTTTTTGTGACTGAAGATAACGCAACGTACTTGCGCATTGGCGTCCTTAAGGGAAAAATACCAGTGCCCCGAATCGTATCGCTTAAAATTAGATATTTCACCACTGACCCATAATAGTGGAAATGCATGTTCAAGTAAGTCCTTGGCGCTATGGTTTAATTCGCTTACACTCAAGACTGCATGGGTATTTTCTGTTTCTGTAGGAAAATTCATCCTGACATTCTACAATAATCCAGATTTGAAACAAAATTGCATCATCGCATTGAGCAAGCTCATGAGAATCCTAGTAAAATAGATAACTATTTGATATTAAATAGATAGATTAAAGGTCAGAAATTAATCGAATTAGAAATATTGTTGTGAGCGGGTGACTTAATCCTTATATTTACAAATTACCCACAAACTTACTCACAGTAATTGTGGATAAGTAAAAAACATCATGCTTCTGACTAATACTCTGACTAATAATATGCTTTCGTCCTTGCCGAAAACACATAGGCACGATACATTACGACTCTAATTTTTACCTAGGTCACCGAGGAGAAAATTACTTGTTTACTTTGATTCAAGCCGCCGGCTGGCCCATTTGGTCGATTATTTTAGCTTCTATCATTGCTGTTGGTATTATTGGCGAAAGGGTATGGGCCTTACGCTTAAATGTAGTGACCCCTAGAGGCTTGCTGTCCAAAGTGATTCGGGAATATCGTGAGCGAGGTGTGAGTGCTGACATGCTTGTGCGTCTGCACTCACATTCACCCTTGGGTCAGGTGTTTGCAGCAGGATTGAAGAATGTCAAAAGCACACGCGAAGTCATGAAAGAATCCATTGAAGAAGCTGGTCGTGCTGTTTCTCATGATCTTGACCGTTATTTGACCACTCTAGGTACTATTGCTTCCATGAGCCCATTGCTGGGATTATTTGGAACTGTAATCGGCATGATTGAAATTTTCGGCTCTAATTCCCCTACTGGTGGCACTAATCCGGTGCAGCTTGCTCATGGTATTTCTGTAGCGCTGTACAATACTGCATTTGGTATTTTAGTGGCGATCCCAAGCATGATTTTTTACCGTTATTTCCGTGCTAAAGTAGACTCTTTGGTAATAGAAATGGAATTACAAACCTTGAAACTCGTGGAGACTGTCCACGGTGCGCGTAAGGTTTGATTAAATAGTAGGAACGGTTCATATTAATTTTTTAGGATGTGGCTAAATAGTCTAATGAATTTTCAACGTGGCAGACAAAAGGAAGAACCAGAAATTAATTTAGTCCCGATGATTGACGTGTTGCTGGTGATTCTAATTTTTCTGATGATTACCACTACATATTCGAAATTCTCAGAACTGAAAATCAATTTGCCACAAGCCACAGCGGACAAACCCTTTGATCGTCCCAATACCATCAACGTGTCGGTGAGTTCTATCGGTGATTATACGATCAATCGTATACCTGTCAAATACAACAGTTTGGAAGGACTCAGCGATGAATTACGTACTGCTGCGGGTGACCAGCAGGATCCAATGATCGTCATCAATGCTGACGCTAATGCCACGCACCAGTCTGTCGTCTCTGTGATGGAAGCTGCTCACCTTGCCGGGTACAATCACATCACTTTTATGACTAAAACTCGAGGTAATAAGCAGTAGGCATGCGTTGCTGGATGATGAGATCTGGGCGCAATTGTGATAGGGAAAAAGAAATCCATGCAATTAGTTTAGGTTTGTAGTGCGGCCTAGAATTTAACTAGTAATTCTTGAGTATGGCAGATCTGAATATAGTTGTATGCCTATCTAGGGATGATACTAAAAATATTTAGGAAATAAATTCATGGAAACAAAATTGTTTGATATTTTGGTGTGCCCATTGTGCAAGGGTCCGTTGTTGTACATAAAGTCTAAGTGCGAACTGATTTGTAAGGCAGATCGACTTGCTTTTTTCATCAGAGATGGTATTCCAGTGATGTTAGAAGACGAGGCTCGCAAATTGCCTACTGATGAAGAAGTTTAATCCAGATAGAATGTTTTGCCGTAAACAAATACCAGTAGATAAAGATCTCACAGTATTCTACTGAGGATTTTTATATCTGAAAAATAAACTAGATGAATTCAAATATTGCTGCCATTCTTGGCGCACTCATAGCTGATTCCGCCACACTTGGTTTGCACTGGATTTACGATCCAAAACGCATTGCTGAAATAGAGACATCGAAGGGACTGGTATTTTTGCAACCTGAAGCTAGCCATTATGCTGGCATAAAGGGTTATTTTGCGCATGGTGGCAAGGCGGCTGGGGAATCGACCGGTTACGGCGAGGTGTGTTTGTTAATGCTCCTGCATCTAGTAAAGCATGGTAATTTTAATCGCATCGAGTATCAGATTGAATACCGAGCACTCTTTGGGTCAGGTGGTACGTTTATCGGATACATCGACGCGCCCACTCGCCTGACATTGCATACGCTGTCATCGCTTGATCCCGCGGCATTTCCAGTAGCTTCAGGTGCCGATGACGACCAGTTTTTATCACTGGCTGCACTTCCAGCATTGGTCGCAACCCACACTGATGCTCTAGAAGTATTGATGAAGCGAGTTGATGAGATGGTACGTGTGACAAATAACAACGACATTGCAGTTACTGCCGCACAATGCTCTGCCGCAGCATTGTTCGAGATACTTCATGGTACGCCAATTAAACAAGCATTGGCTGATGCTCTGCAGTTTGCAGGTGATACGCTCAGACCATTACTTGAACAGGCGCTTGCTGTGCAGACGATGGATAGCATTGCAGTTGCAAAGCATTTCGGCTTTGGCTGTCATGTGCCAGAAGGGTTACCTGTAGTTTTCCATATTGCACAGTGTGCCCCAGATTATCAAACTGCAATAAAGGCCAATATTCGTACTGGAGGAGATAATTGTGGTCGTGCCATTATGCTCGGTGCATTTATTGCAGCACATATGGCAAAGCAGGGTGGGTCTATATTTCCTGTTCCACTTGAGTGGCTTGCTAGGTATAGAAAGATTGTTGTTGCCGCTGATGCATGTGCGAAGCTGTAGCTAGACATTTCTTATGCATAGGACGACAGGTAAATTTGTATGCGGGTTATCAGATTTTAATTGACGGGACACCTACAATGATACCGTAAACAAAATATGCATACTAAGCTAAAGTTGAGAAATACGTAGAAGTGATACAAACTATTTGTCAGAGGACTTAACATGACAACAACGCTAGGTAATCTATTTATTATCAGTGCTCCTTCTGGTACTGGGAAAACTAGCTTGGTTAAAGCGTTACTCCAGACAGATATTGACTTAAGTTTGTCTGTTTCATACACCTCAAGATCAGTGCGTCCCGGAGAAGTAGAAGGGCGCGATTATTATTTTGTAGAGCGTAGAATTTTCAAACGGATGCTAGAAAACGGTGAATTTTTAGAAAGCGCGGAAGTTTATGGGAATTTCTACGGAACTTCGCAAAAATGGATCGACAAGACAATAGTTTCTGGGCAAGACATTTTGCTTGAGATCGACAGTCAAGGCGCACAACAAGTGCGAAGGTTTTTTACCAATACGGTCAGTATTTTTGTTTTGCCGCCGTCGCTAGAAGTACTTGAAACCCGTTTAAGAAATCGCAACCAGGATTGCCAAGAGGTGATTACACTGCGGATGGCTGCTGCACGTCAGGAAATCAGCCACATCAGCGAATATGACTATGTTATTATCAACGAGAATTTGGATAAGGCGCTCAGGAGTTTAGCCTGTATCATACAGGCCGAACGTTTAAGAATTGCAGCGCAACTTGTTCGCTTTCATGATTTAGTAACGAGGCTCGGATGAATGCTATTTAAGAAATCAATTTAATAATTTCTTAAATATCTATCATATACTTTATCTGAATTGACGCTGGCATGCTAACCATACCACTGTCATTTTTTGTTGATACATTTAATTTATTTAAATACCATATTAGAAGAATCACCATGGCGCGGATTACGGTAGACGATTGCTTAAAAAGAATTCCCAACCGCTTTGATATGACTTTGGCAGCTACAATTAGAGCGAGGCAAATTTCAATTGGAAGCTCCCTATGGTAGAGCCTAACCGCGACAAACCTACAGTAATTGCTTTGCGCGAGCTGGCTCAGGGAAAACTGGGGTTGGAAATTCTCAACTTGGGACATGTTTAATTTTACACAATGCAGAACATCTGGCAAAAAACTGATTCAACTTATCTGGCAATCAAAGATAGATGTTCTATCTGAAAATATAGGGATGCTATAACGATGTCCCCCGTCACAAGTAGTTCACATAGCGAGCCAATTAGAGAGACGGAAAATTAAGGAAATTCCGATGCAAGCAAGAAGCCTGCCGAATTCTTCTCCTACTATCTCTGGGGCAGAATTACTATTCCATGAATTATCCGGTTATCTAAGGCCGGAAGACGTTTCTGATCTTCAAAACGTCTATCTTTTCAGCCAAAGTGCGCATTCCGGACAATACCGAAAATCAGGCGAACCTTACATTTCTCATCCGCTAGCGGTAGCTAGCATACTTGGTAAGCTGCACTTGGATACTCAGACGCTGACCGCGGCGTTGCTTCATGATGTAATGGAGGATACACACGTCTCTAAATCTGAGATCAGCAATAGATTTGGGGAAACAGTAGCGGAATTAGTGGATGGTGTCTCAAAGCTTGACAAGATTGAGTTCCAAACTCATGCGGATGCTCAGGCGGAAAACTTTCGTAAGATGCTGTTGGCAATGGCACGTGACGTACGGGTCATACTTATCAAGTTAGCAGACCGGCTCCATAATATGCGAACGCTGGAAGCAATAAGGCCTGAGAAAAGGCGTCGCACCGCTCGTGAAACCATGGAGATTTATGCGCCTATTGCTAACAGGCTAGGTCTCAACAATATTTACCAGGAATTGCAAGAACTCAGCTTCCATAACCTTTTTCCAACACGTTACAGAGTCTTGACAAAGGCAACCAAGGCGGTGCGCGGTAATCGACGAGAGACATTGAAGGAAATTCTTGATGCCATCAAGCAATGTTTCCACGAAGCAGGGCTCGATACAAAGGTGAGCGGGCGAGAAAAGCAACTTTATAGCATCTACAAGAAAATGGTGGAGAAGCACCTCACATTTTCCGAGATATTTGACATTTATGGTTTTCGTGTCGTTGTCAAGGATATACCTTCATGCTACGTTGCGCTTGGTGCCCTACATAGCCTTTACAATCCCGTTCCTGGGAAGTTTAAAGACTATATCGCGATTCCCAAGGAAAACGGTTACCAGTCATTACATAGCACGCTATTAGGACCATATGGTACTCCCATTGAAGTACAGATCCGCACCACTGAGATGCACCGAATTGCTGAAGCTGGTGTTGCCTCACACTGGTTATATAAGAGTTCTGATGCTGATTTAAACGACATACATATGAGAACCCACCAGTGGTTACAAAGCTTGCTAGAATCCCTGAGTGATTCTGATGATTCTTTGGAATTTCTAGAGCATCTTAAAGTTGATCTATTTCCAGGAGAAGTTTACGTAAGCACACCTCAGGGAAAAATTTTGACGTTACCCAAAGATTCAACAGCTGTAGATTTTGCCTATGCAATTCATACCGACATCGGTAATTGCTGTGTGGCTGTAAAGATTAATGGAGAAAATGCGTCTCTACGAACGAAACTCAGAAGTGGAGACCGCATAGAGATTGTTACGGCATCTCATGCAAAACCTAATCCTGCATGGCTTACTTACGTGGTTACTAGCAAGGCGCGCTCGCATATTCGTCATTTTCTAAAGACTATGCAATTCGAGGAGTCTGCGGAATTTGGGAAACGTTTGCTAAATCAAGCATTGCTGTCATTTAATGTTGATCCGCAGACTATAAGTGCTGCTCAGTGGGAGAAACTTGCGCGGGAAAGCGGTGCTAAATCAAAAAAAGAATTACTAGCAGACATGGGATTAGGAAAACATTTACCAGCTGTGGTGGCAAGGCGCTTGACGACACCGGGAGAGGCTATCTCTATGCCAAGTGGAGCAAATAATGCTATCGTTATCCTCGGGACTGAAGGCATGGCAGTACAATTTGCAAAATGCTGTCACCCGATTCCGGGCGATCCCATTGTTGGTTTTATAAAGAAAAATCAGGGACTAGTTATTCATGTACATGACTGTTCATTTATTGCTAAAAGCCGCAAAAATCCGAACAACTGGATGGACGTAACATGGAGCCAAGATATTACTAGACTTTTCGAAGCCAATATCAAAATGGTAGTCGCTAATCAGCGTGGTGTGTTGGCAAGGGTCGCAACAGGAATCGCCGAATCTGGATCTAATATTGACAATATTGCCATGGAAGGAGATGGCGATTATACTACAATGCATTTTACCTTGCAGGTTAGTAACCGTCAGCATCTTGCACAGTTAATGCGCGGTCTGAGGCATATTCGTGAAGTGACAAGAATTACCCGAGTGAGCGGATGAGCTAACTGCATTTTATCTATTCAGTATTCGGTAGAAGATACCACATCAACAGCAATACAAAACTACCGGAATATCTGTCATAATCTATTTTATTATGAAGGACGCAGAAATATCAACCCTTGATTTCACATTACCAGAAGCTTCGTCTTCTGGTAATGAGGAATCGATTAAGCTCAAAACCTTACCTTCTAACATCAGGGACCTACTCAATCAGGCCACTACTGAGGTTGAAGCAGCGATTCGAAACCTTGAGCAGGCTCTAGAATCTGATCTAATTGAAGATACCTGTTGGCAGTTGTTGGCTTATTTATATCTAGGAGCTAACAGGATGGATGATTTTAGCAGTCTTGATAGGCGGTATGAAGAGACCTTTGGTGCACCTATTTTTGTCAATATTCCTCAGGAAAGATCGCAGCTCAATCCTGACCGTGTTATTTTTAAAATGCCTCAAAAAATCGTAAGTGGCTCCTTGCCTGATATTACTTCAGTACAGGAAACGTGCGCTTCGTCTAAGGGCACTGTGCTGGATTTTTCCCGCGTACATGGTGCTGATACTAATGGACTTAAGGAGCTCGTTGAATTATTTTCACAATTACCACGTGATCAAACAAAGCCCGAGATAGTAGCTATTGATCGCTTTATTTCCAGTTTAGGAAAAGCGGCCGATGACACTACTGGAACCCAGGAAATGTGGGGCATGTTGTTTGAGTACAAGCGTTTTTGTAATGATATTGATGCTTTTGATGATCTTGCCATTAAGTTTGCCATGCGCTTTGACATTTCTCCACCATCTTGGTAGACAGGCGCATCAGCATATAATTATCATAAAAACAACAAGTTGTAATCAATAATCCTGTTTTTGCAAACCGTTTACAACCATACGCTCTTTGTTATTTACAATAAGTTTTATTAGAATGTATTTGCAGGCGGGAGTGTGGCAGTTGTTTGTCGTTGCGCTGAAACAACGTCTGCTTTCAAGCCAAAGCGGACATTCAACTCGGACATTCAACTTCTTCCTAAGAAACCGCTCGGCGGCGTAGGAAGTTTGGTGCGATCTTGGGGCAATTCAGAAGTACCGATGCGGCAGGGTTATATAATTTGCCCATCTTGCTGTACCATCTCTATGCCTTGTAAACGCCCCAGATAGTAACTGGGGATCTTTTGAAACGCGTCTAGGCAATGAGGACAACGGCAAAAGTAAATTTCCTTCCCAGCATATTCCGTGATGATGGCCGATAGTGGAGGTTTTTCCGCCAGGCAGGGCGGGTATACGATCAATCCTTTGTTTCTGCAAAACGCTTTTCAGGGTCGGTGGCAAAGACATTAACACAACCTTGGCAACAGAATAAATATTCCTTGCCTTTATGACTACAAACGGCCGCCTTATCTTTGTTGATTCCCAGCCTGGCCAGGGAACAGCCGCACGTAGGATAGATATGTGTTTCCAGTGTTCACCTCTGATAAGTTAGTATATTTGTGTGAACGATTTCCCAATAAGTATTTTCGACAATCAATGCTAATTTTCACATAATGCTTTGCGTTTATATGATAGAACTCATGAACCTGTACAGCAGGACATGCCCGTATCAGACTGTTGTATTGGCGGACATGGTACATCACCATAGGAGCAGTATACGCAGCAGTCACCCGGTTTTGGTTTCATCACCGTGTGGCATTGCTCACATTCATAGAACCACTGACAGGCATCCGTTGGCATCGTCTCGGTTTTGCTGTGGCTGCACTCCGGGCAGGCCAGTGTCGACTCCAAAATGACTTCACTCATTTCGACTCCCCGCTAATACCGACGGATAACCCGCGTCCCTGGTAGCGCGAGTCAAGGCATCAACGCTTGTTTTCGCATCGTCGAATGTAACGATGGCCTGACGTTTTTCAAAGTTCATATTGGTCTTACTGACGCCAGGCACCTTGTTGAGTGCCTTCTTCACTGTAATTGGGCACACTGGACAGTTCATGCTAGACACAGAAAGCATAACAGTCTGGATAGAAGCCCACGTAGGAGCCGTCAGTAATGACAAGACGGAGGCCCAACGAAGAACAGTTTTTTCATGGCTTATTCCTTTCAGTAAAAAAATGGGGCGGCGTACGGAAACATGAGTGCAATCAGCACCAAGTGGGCGACGACCAAGAAAAGAACCTTGTAAGTCATCTTGACTTGCGTAATTGCACAACTTTCGCCCGGCTTGCAGACGGAGGTGGGATGCCAGATATGTTGGTAAGCGAAGAATAATGCGATTATTGCTATGCTGGTAAACAGAAGACGGTACGGTTCGAGTACTGTCAGGTAACCGATCCAGGCTCCACTGAAACCAAGTGTGATAAGTACCAACGGGCCAAGGCAGCAGGTAGAGGCCAGAACTGCAGCTAGTCCACCATAGGCCAGCGCACTACGTCCGCTTTCCTGTTCAAACATGAAACTTCTCCTTCCAATAACTCAAAAAACGGTGACATCGACAATAATTACAGTATCATTGGAAATGGTTTTTCCCCCAGTATTGGTTGGTGTTACAGCGACTACTATCAATATCAATATTTTTGGAATTAGTACCGATTAATGGATGCCTACAGATCGAATATTTACCTGTAACAATTGGTTGGCCATGACAATGTGGTTTGGTTCAACCAAATGCCAGCTTGTATCCGGCGTTAGTGGCTCCGACGCCACCAGCACAGTCGGTTCTTCACTAGGAAAGAGTTTAGAGTTGCCAGCTTTGCAGCTGTAACGGTGTCCGGTGGACATACAGTGAATTTGGTATCATGCCTTCAGATATGCCTTCAGTACTATACCTTGATACAACAGCTGACCTTCCATCGCTCACCACCAAGTTAAGATCACATCCTGCTGTATGTCCAGCAGATTTAAGTAATACCTCAATTGACTCTATGGTAGCCAATACTGCCGTCGCCATTTTTTCTGTTGAGGACTCGCCCTTGAGCGCAGAGTAAATATCTGCGAACAAAGCAAAAATAGTTTCACTATCTGTCGTACCTTGCATCCAGGCATAGCTTGAATCCGATAATTCGTGCCGGAGTTGTCGTTTAACTGTCTGGAATTCTCTAATGCTACCATTATGCATGAATGCAAATTGTTCCCGTGCGAAAGGATGACAATTCA
>SMVB01178018.1_pt1 | contig 12367 bp, 14 predicted proteins | sample 2456461 | NCBI WGS metagenome assembly SMVB01 (sample SAMN11095934, study PRJNA526329) | marine sediment metagenome | biome: Marine sediment; feature: Surficial sediment; material: Deep marine sediment; isolation source: Hadal surficial sediment | place: Pacific Ocean | collected 2014-05 | depth...
CCCCTGCAGAGGAAGTTCCAGCCGAGGAAGCGCCTGCAGAAGAGGAAAAAGAGGAGAAGTAGTCACACCTGGCTATTCGAGAGCCGGCCTTGTGCCGGCTTTTTCTATGAACAGGATGTACGGTATGCTGCGGGAGCCAAGGATGGCGGTAGCGGCGAATTCAGGCGTCGCGAATCTAGAGTCCCACAGCCATGAAGCGCTCTGATTTTTACTACAGTCTCCCCCCGGAGCTTATTGCACAATATCCACTGGCGCAGCGCACTGACAGCCGTTTACTGTGTTTAAACGGCGACGTCGGCGAGGTGTCCCATCGAGCGTTTGTCGACCTGCCGGGGTTGTTGTCACCGGGGGATTTACTGGTATTTAATAATACCCGTGTCATTCCCGCCCGCCTGTGGGGGCGCAAAGAAACCGGCGGTAAGCTTGAAATACTCATTGAGCGCCTCACCGGCAGCCACACAGCGCTGGCACATATCCGGGCCAGTAAGTCCCCCAAAGCGGGCAGCCGAGTGCTTCTGAGCCCCCGGGAGGGCGCAGCCCCCGGCGCTTACGCCTTGCAGGTAACGGCGCGCGAGGGCGCCTTGTTCTGCCTTTCCAGTGAACCCCCATTTTCTGAAGTGCTTAAGGCGCAGGGACATATGCCCCTGCCTCCTTACATAACAAGAGCAGATGAGGTGGTGGACCAGACACGCTACCAAACCGTTTATGCCGAGAGAGATGGTGCTGTGGCGGCGCCAACAGCGGGCCTGCATTTCAGCGAGGAACTATTGTCGCAGTGCGATGCCATGGGTATTCAACGGGTGGCGGTGACCTTGCATGTGGGGGCGGGGACCTTCCAGCCGGTGCGTGTCGATAACATTGAAGACCACGTGATGCACGCGGAGTATGTGGAGGTCGATGAGTCGGTGTGCAACGCGGTGCGCGAGACGCGAGCGCGGGGAGGCCAGGTGGTGGCGGTGGGTACTACCGCCGTGCGCTCGCTGGAGTCAGCCAGCATGGGTGAGGGTGGTATACAGCCATTTAGTGGTGATACGGACATCTTTATCTACCCGGGCTACAAATTCCGCAGCGTGGATGCCATGGTCACCAACTTCCATCTCCCGGAGTCCACCCTGCTGATGCTGGTGAGTGCCTTCGCTGGCAAAGAGCATATAATGGCGGCCTATCAACAGGCGATAGTGTCGGCCTACCGATTTTTCAGCTATGGCGATGCCATGTACATCACCGCCAACAGGGACAATAAGCGCGCATCATGAGTACCCCGTGCAGAATGAACTTTGAGCACCTCGTCAGCGATGGCCATGCCAGGCGCGGGCGGCTCGAATTTCCCAGGGGTACGGTGGAAACGCCCGCGTTTATGCCCGTGGGTACCTATGGCACCGTGAAGGGCATGCTGCCAAGGGATATTCACGCCATCGGCGCGCAGATAATCCTGGGTAACACCTTTCATCTGTGGCTGCGTCCCGGCACCGATATTATTGAGCGGCACGGTGATCTGCACAATTTTATGGGCTGGGATGGCCCCATTCTCACCGATTCCGGTGGCTTCCAGGTTTTCAGCCTGGGGGCAATGCGCAAGATTTCTGAGCAGGGGGTGAAGTTTCAGTCCCCGGTGGACGGTGCCCGGGTTTTTCTCGACCCGGAGACCTCCATGGACATCCAGCGCAAGCTGGGCTCAGATATTGTCATGATATTTGACGAGTGTACCCCCTATCCAGCTACTGAGGCTGAAGCGCGAGCATCCATGGAACTGTCACTGCGCTGGGCGGCGCGCAGCAAGACGGCCCACGGCGACAACAGCGCTGCCTTGTTTGGTATTGTACAGGGGGGCATGCACGAGCAATTGCGCCGGGAGTCGACGGCGGGGCTGGTCGATATTGGCTTTGACGGCTATGCCATAGGCGGACTCTCGGTGGGCGAACCCAAAGACGAAATGATGAAGGTGCTGGAAGTGATGCAGCCGTTGCTGCCCGAGGACAAGCCGCGCTACCTGATGGGCGTGGGTACCCCGGCAGATCTGCTGCAGGGGGTTAAACGCGGCATCGATATGTTCGACTGTGTGATGCCCACCCGCAATGCGCGCAATGGCTATATTTTTACCTCGCGGGGCGTATTGAAGCTGCGCAACGCCAGGCATAAAACCAGTACGGCGCCGCTGGATGAGCACTGCCAATGCTATACCTGTGAAAATTTCAGCCGCGCCTATCTGCATCACCTGGATAAATGCAACGAGATTCTCGGTTCCCAGCTCAACACCATTCACAATCTACATTTTTACCAACAGCACATGGCCGCCATACGCGAGGCTATTGCAGGGCAAACCCTGGCCAGTTTCGAAGGCGAATTTTACGCCGCGCAAGCGCAAGGGGTGTGACAGATTATCCCAGCGGCGCAGACAATGTTCGAGCAACTTAGAGACAAATTACCCGGCCAGGACAAGCCGTGGAGCGGTGGCGGCTTGCAAGCCGCGGTGCTGGTGGCGCTCACTGATGAGCGCGAGCCACAGGTAGTTCTGGGTCGCCGGGCGGCGCATTTGCGTTTGCACCCGGGCGAAATAGCGTTTCCCGGTGGTAAAAGGGAGCCACAGGACGTCTCACCCTGGGCCACCGCCCTGCGTGAAGCCCACGAGGAAATAGGGGTGCAGCCCAGCACCGTGCAGCGTCTGGGTGAACTGGCAACGCGAGTGACACGCAGCAATTTCCAGGTCTACCCCTGTGTTGCTAAAATACCCAACAACTGTGAACTGGTGGTTGATGCCTCCGAGTTCGACAGCGCGTTTATGACGCCTCTGGCTCGGTTTGCGCGCGCTGAGCACTATACCTTGGAGAAAATGTCAGATGAACGCGGCAGTATTATGGTGCCCCACTATGCCATCAATGGAGAGAGTATATGGGGTGTTACCGCCGCAGTTTTGGTGCAATTGGTTAACCTGGTCTTTGACGCGGGCCTGGCAGTAGCACCTCTGGGGCAGCCCTATACGACACCTACTGATTTACCACATCGAAAATAATACAAAGAGGTCACTATGAAATACACACTGGGCGAGAAGCGGGTCAGCCTCATTGGCACTGGCCATTTTATTGCACCCACCGCAGCGGTGATTGGCGATGTCACCCTGCATGACAATGTCAGTGTCTGGTTCAGTTGCGTACTGCGGGGCGACGCCGAGCGCATAGAGGTGGGCGCGGGCAGTAATATTCAGGACGGTACGGTGCTGCATGCCGACCCGGGTTTTCCCATGATAGTGGGGGAGAACGTGACGGTGGGGCACAATGCCATGTTACACGGCTGCACCATTGGCGATGGCTCCCTGGTGGGTATCAATGCTGTTGTTTTGAATGGCGCGAAGGTCGGCAAGGGCTGCTTGATAGGGGCGAATGCATTGGTGACCGAGGGTATGGAAATTCCCGATGGCAGCCTGGTGCTGGGTTCGCCCGCTAAAATCCGCTCCACCTTGTCGGACGAGCAGCGCGCCGGCCTGGTTCTCAATGCCGAGTACTATGTCAGCAACGGCCAGCGTTTTGCCAGCGACTTGGGCGAACAGGCGTGAGTGAGGCGGTCCCCGCATCCCCCTGTATTTCTGTCTGTGTTTTAAATACGGATGACATTTGCCTGGGCTGCTATCGCAGCGCCCAGGAGGTGACGGACTGGTTTATGGCCAGTGCCCAAGAGAAACGGGAAATACTGCTGCGGGCGCAGGAGAGGGCCCTGGCGGCCACCACTATTCGCCTGAACTAGGCTCTCTACTCACCTCGCGTGCCCGTACCGCTTGCACCACATTGCCCTGTAACTCCAGAATTTCCAGATGGTGTTCGCCAATGGTCACGCTTACCTTGGCATCCGGGAAAGACTCCAGCTGTTCCAATATCAGGCCGCTGAGGGTTTTGGGGCCATCGGTAGGCAGTTTCCACTGCAGGGACTTATTTATCTCGCGAATGGTTGCGCTGCCATTAATGATAAAATCGCCGTCTCTCTGTGGGTAAATATTGTCAACGGCCTCGGCCAGGTTGGAGGTAAACTCGCCGACAATCTCCTCCAGAATATCTTCCAGGGCCACCAGTCCCATCACCTCGCCATACTCATCAACCACTATGCCCAGGCGGTGTTTCTTTTGCTGGAAGTTGACTAGTTGGGTGTGTAGCGGCGTACCCTCGGGAATAAAATAGGGCTTGTCTATTTCTCGTTCCAGGGCGCTTCTGTCCAGGCCACTGGTATTGAGTATCCGGCTCATGCTGCGCATGTGCAGGACACCGATGATGTTGTTGATGTCATCCCGCCACACCGGTACACGGGTGTGAGAACTGTTTTGCACGGTTCGCAATATCTCTTCATCGCTGTCGTCCAGGTCTATGCCGTAGACTTCGCTTCTGGGCACCATGATGTCGTCAATGGTGACCTCTTCCAGGTCGAGGATATTCAGCAACATATTGCGATGCCGCGTGGGGATCAGGTCCCCCGCTTCGGTGACGATGGTACGCAGTTCCTCGGACGACACGTGTTCATCGTTTTTCTTACTGGGGTCGAAGCCAAGCAGGCGTAACAGCGCATTGGTGATGCCGTTGACCAGCCATACCACCGGGTACATGATTTTGAGCAGGGGCAACAGTACCCAACTGGCTGGGAACGCCACTTTTTCGGGGTGCAGGGCGGCGATGGTTTTGGGCGTAATCTCGGCGAATATCAGGATGACCAGGGTGAGCGCTATTGTTGCAATCAGGATGCCGGACGTTCCCCACAGACGTATGGCGATAACCGTGGCAATGGCGGATGCCAGGATGTTGACCAGGTTGTTGCCTATCAGGATCAGCCCGATAAGCCGGTCCGGGCGCTCCAGTAATTTACTGGCGCGCTTTGCCCCCTTGTGATGGTTTTGCAGCAGGTGTTTCAGGCGATAGCGGTTTAGCGACATCATGCTGGTTTCGGAGCTGGAAAAGAAACCGGACAGAAATATCAGCCCCGCCAGTATGGTGAACAGTGTGCCCAGCGACGCTTCATTAATCATGGGCGTTGCAGTACCAGTTCCAGGACCAGTTTGGAACCAAAGTAGGCCAGCATCAGCAGGGTAAAGCCCGCCAGGGTGAGTCGCACGGCTGTCTGGGCTCGCCAACCCCGTTGGCTGTGGCCCCACAGTAATATGGCGAACAAACACCAGGCGAGCAGCGTGAGCACGGTTTTGTGCACCAGATGTTGGGCAAAAATGTCATCCAGAAAAATCATGCCCGAGGCAATGGCAAAGGTCAGAATCACCACGCCCACCCAGATTAACTCAAACAACATGGTTTCCATCAGCTGCAGCGGTGGCAGTACCTGGATTATGCCCCGGGTGTGGCGCTGCTTGAGTTGATGGTCCTGTATGGCCACGAGAATGGCCTGCAGGGCAGCCAGGGTCAATACCGAGTATGCCAGTAGCGAGCTGCTGACATGTATCAGTACGCCCTTGGGCATTTGCCCGTCTGCGATGGAGGTCTCGGGGCCAAAGATGGATGCTAGCACCGCCAGTGCAGACAGGGGGAACACCACAATAAGCAGGTTTTGCATTGGCCGGCGTAGTAAAATTAGCAGGCAGGCCACATTGATAACCAGGAAGATCAGGGCGGGTACCTTGTAAAAGCCCAGGCGCATGGTGCCCTCGCCATATACGCCATTCCAGGTCACTACGGCATGGCCCAATAGAGCAATCAGGCCCAGAATGAGCACTTTGCGGTCGATCCGTTGCCTGCGCTGGACAATGTGCATCAGCTGTATGCCAGCGCCGATCAGGTAAATTAGCGCAGTCGTTACTGCGAGAGATGTAACTAGCATTAGTTGGGGCTTAGGCTCATGTGGCGTATACTGCGCCCCTTTGTACCGACTTGTCTCGCTATAATCAATAGCGGCGAACTAAAACCAAGAGCGCCCCCATGTTTGAAAACCTATCCGACCGCCTTACCAGCAGCCTGCGCAGTATCACGGGCAAGGCCAGACTCACTGAGGACAACATTCAACAAACCCTGCGCGAAGTGCGCATGGCACTGCTGGAGGCAGACGTCGCACTGTCTGTGGTAAAACAGTTCGTCGAGTCGGTTAAACAGCGCGCGCTGGGTCAGGAGGTGATGAAAAGCCTCAGCCCTGGCCAGGTATTCCTGAAAATCGTCCAGAGTGAGCTCGAGTCGGTCATGGGCAGTGCCAATGAGGCGCTCAACCTGGCCACTGCGCCCCCGGCGGTTATTCTGGTGGCGGGCTTACAGGGTGCGGGTAAAACCACGACGGTGGCCAAATTGGCCCGTTTGTTGAAAGAGCGGGACAAAAAATCGGTCACCGTGGTGAGTGTCGATGTGTATCGCCCGGCCGCGATCAAGCAGTTGGAAACACTGGCGGCGGAAGTCGGGGTCGATTTTTTTCCCAGTGAGGCCAGCCAGAAACCGCTGGATATTGCCACGGCGGCTATTGCCCACGCTAAAATCAAGTTCAGTGATGTGGTCATTGTCGACACGGCGGGCCGCCTGGCCATCGATGACGACATGATGCACGAAATCGCCCAACTGCACGCCAGCATCAACCCCATAGAGACCCTGTTTGTAGTCGACGCCATGACCGGCCAGGATGCCGCCAATACGGCCAAAGCCTTTGGAGAGATCTTGCCGTTGACCGGGGTTATTTTGACCAAGGTAGACGCCGATACCCGGGGCGGCGCAGCCCTGTCGGTGCGCGCAATTACCGGCAAGCCCATCAAGTTCCTGGGTGTGGGTGAGAAAACCACGGCCCTGGACCCCTTCCACCCCGATCGCCTCGCCTCGCGCATCCTGGGCATGGGTGATGTTTTATCCCTGATCGAAGACGTAGAGCAGAAGGTCGACAAGAAAAAGGCCGAGCGGCTGGCACGCAAGATCAAGAAGGGCAAAAAGTTCGATATGGAGGACTTCCGCGACCAACTGCAGCAAATGAACAATCTGGGCGGCATAACCGGTTTGTTGGACAAGCTGCCGGGTATGGGCAATATGGCCAAAATGGCCCAGCAGAATCTGGACATGACCCTGTTCAAGCGCATGGAGGTGATGATTGACTCCATGACCCCCAAAGAGCGCCGCAACCCTGAGCTTATCGCCGGCTCCCGCAAACGCCGCATTACCCTGGGTTCCGGCACCCAGGTGCAAGATCTCAACCGCCTGTTGAAGCAGCACAAGCAGATGCAGAAGATGATGAAAAAGATGAAGGGCGGTGGCATGGAGAAGATGATGCGTGGAATGGGGGGCATGATGCCACCTGGCGGTCCCGGTGGCCCGGGGGGCATGCCATTCTAGTCTGGTAAGAGAACGTTACTGCTGCGAGCTTGCTCGGTAGAACCCGCTTCCTGCTCTGGGTGAAACACTCACGGTTGGAACCCCACGCCCTTATAGCGTTTCCCCCAGAGCAGGCAGCTCCTTCACGGGTAATTCCGACTTGTTCTGTCCTCGGTGTCAGCGATACTTAAGCCGGTGATGCCTCGCAAGGGCATGGGGTATTAACCAAGCGAGGCATTACCGGGTTAAGTCTCGCGAGATGAAGCCACAATTATCGCCTTACCCACAGAGCTAACGTACGGAATTCACTAAAAAAATTCGCTTTCCAGGCTTTCATATCGGGGCGTTTTTACGTATGATGCGCCACCTTTCCGGCTGTTGTGCCGGTTTTTGTCGTGGGTGCCATGGGAAGATTGCTCTGGAGCCCGCTAATTTAGTAGGAATGAATAGAAAATGGTAACAATTCGTCTAGCCAGGGGTGGTTCTAAAAAGCGCCCTTTTTATCACCTGACAGTCACCGACAGCCGCAATGCCCGCGATGGCCGGTTTCTCGAGCGCGTTGGTTTTTTTAACCCCTCTGCGCGTGGCCAGGAAGAGCGTCTGCGCATTGACAACGACCGTATTGAGCACTGGCAGGGTCTGGGTGCCCAGATGTCCGATCGCGTTGCCAAGTTGGTTAAGGACGCCGCTGCTGCTGCAGCCTGATCCGGTTCGGCTCCCATGGTCGAAAGCGGTACAGATACCCTGGTCGTTGGCAAAATTGTCGGCTGCTTTGGTATCAAGGGCTGGGTAAAGGTTCATTCCTATACCGAGCCGGCTGAGAATATTCTCGGTTACGGCAGTTGTACCATCAGGCGGCCCGCGGGAGAGGAAGCCATCGCGTTTGACGCGGGGCACAGGCAAGGCAAGGGTCTGGTTGCCCACATCAAGGGTGTAGATGACCGCAATCTGGCAGAGTCCTATAAAGGCCTGGAGATTGTGGCCGCGGCAAGTGAATTGCCGCCACTGGACGAAGGCGAGTTCTACTGGCGCCAATTGCAGGGTTTGCAGGTGTGGTGCAGTGACCGGGCCAGCGAGAAAGGCGGTGAGAAGCCGGTGCTACTGGGTACAGTCAGCCACCTGATTGAAACCGGCGCAAATGATGTACTGGTGGTTAAAGCCTGTGAAGGCAGTATCGACCAGAATGAAAGATTAATTCCCTACCTCCCCGATGACGTGGTCACCGGAGTGGATCTGGAGAAGGCTGTTATCGAGATTGATTGGTTCCTCGATGTTTGAGGAGTAATACGATGAACATAGCGCTGGTAAGCCTTTTTCCGGAGATGTTTGACGCAGTCAGTGAGCACGGTATTACCGGGCGGGCGGTCAAACAAGGTGTGCTGAAGTTCAGCTTTTGTAATCCACGGGATTATACGCAGGACAAACATCGCACGGTAGATGACAGGCCCTACGGCGGCGGCCCGGGTATGTTAATGAAAATAGACCCCCTGCGGCAGGCTATCGCCGCGGCGAGGGAGGCGACAGGCAGGAAGGGTGTCAAGGTAATCTACTTGTCGCCACAGGGCCAGCGCTTCACCCACGACAAGGCAGTAGAGCTGGCGCGGGAAGAGGCACTTGTCCTGGTTGCCGGTCGCTACGAGGGTGTGGATGAGCGCCTGATTGAGGCCGAGGTCGATGAAGAGCTCTCCATCGGCGACTATGTATTAAGTGGTGGCGAATTGGCCGCCATGGTGGTGATAGACGCGTTAAGCAGGCAGCTGCCCGGGGTTTTGGGCCATGAGCAGTCGGCACAGGAAGATTCCTATGCCGATGGTTTGCTGGACTGCCCGCACTATACGCGGCCGGAGAACTATCGCGGTGAGATGGTTCCAGACGTTTTACTCAGTGGCGATCACCAAAAAATTCGCCGCTGGCGCCTCAAGCAGGCACTGGGCAGGACGCACGAGCGCAGACCAGACTTGCTGCAGGGCAGGGTGGCGACACCCGAAGAAGAAGCATTGTTAACGCAGTATCTCGCGGAGCGGGCACAGCGCGAACAGGACATTTGACATACACAATCGGCTAGCTGTGAAGCTACCAATCACTTTGTACAGGAGTGCACCATGAACACCAACAAGATTATCTCTGAGCTAGATGCGGAGCAGATGGATAAAGAATTACCCGAGTTCGCCCCCGGTGATACCGTGGTTGTACAGGTCAAGGTAAAGGAAGGCAGCCGCGAGCGTCTGCAGGCTTTCGAGGGTGTGGTCATCGGCAAGCGCAACCGCGGCCTGAATTCTGCATTCACCGTGCGTAAGATCTCCCACGGTGTGGGTGTGGAGCGTACCTTCCAGACTTATTCCAAATTGGTAGACAGCATCACCGTCAAGCGTCGCGGCGACGTGCGCCAGGCCAAGCTCTACTACCTGCGTGAGCTCAGCGGCAAGGCGGCTCGTATCAAGGAAAAGCTGTCTAAATAAACCCGAAAGGGGTCAGAGCCCTTTTATAAAAGGGCTCTGACCCCTATTATAAAAAGCGGCCTTTGGGGTCGCTTTTTTTGTGGGCGCTGGTTAGGCTGTGCCCATGTCAGCCACGGCCACAGAGCACCCGGAAATAGAGCGCTATATCGATGCGATGTGGATGGAGAAGGGGCTCAGTGACAACACACTGGCCTCCTACCGGCTAGACCTCCGCCATTATCAGAAATGGCTGGGGCTCGAGCAGAATACGGCGCTTTTGCAGGGCGATCGCTCACAGTTACAGGCCTACCTGGCTGCGCGGGTGGCAAAGGGCCAGTCACCGCGATCCACGGCCCGTTTTATGTCCTGTGTTAGGGGGTTTTACCGCTATTCACTGCGCGAGGGACGCATTACCGTAGATCCCACTCTGGATGTAGACAGCCCCAAACTGGGTAGACCCCTGCCCAAATCCCTGTCCGAGGAAGATGTCGAGCGTCTGTTGAACGCACCCGATGTCGATATCGCCCTGGAGTTTCGGGACAGAACCATGCTGGAATTACTGTATGCCTGTGGCCTGCGCGTCACCGAACTCACCAGCTTGCAGGTGGTTCAGGTCAGTATGAATCAGGGTGTGGTGCGGGTGTTCGGCAAGGGCAGCAAGGAGAGGCTGGTGCCCATGGGGGAGGAGGCCCTAGACTGGTTGCAGCGTTACATGGCGGGGCCCAGGGCAGAACTGTTGAAAGACATTCCCAGTGACGTGTTGTTTCCCAGCCGCCGGGGCAGGCAAATGACCCGGCAAACGTTCTGGCATCGCATCAAGATATATGCCCGCAGAGCGGAAATACGTAAAAGTTTGTCGCCCCATACCCTGCGCCATGCTTTTGCGACGCATTTGTTGAATCACGGTGCCGACTTGCGTGTGGTGCAAATGCTGTTGGGCCACGCCGACCTCACCACCACGCAGATATACACCCATGTTGCCAAACAGAGAATGCAGGAACTGCACGCCCAACATCACCCCAGGGGTTGAGGAACTTTTTGTGCCTGGCCCCCTCCAAAAGACGATACAATAAGCGGTGTGCGCGGCCCGGGAGGGCCCTGTACCCTTCAACCATTTTTTAGAATGAGGATTGCGGATGTTTTCCCAAGTATTTATCGCTGCATTGGCAGTATCACTGTGGATTGGTTCCAGTTTGGCGTTTGCGGGGGAGCCCGTGCCCAAGGCGGAGGCTGACAAGCTGCGTAGCGCCCTGGAAGTGGGTAATGCCGGCTTGAAAGTCGGCACGGTAAAAAACAGTGAAATCCCCGGCTTGTACGAGGTGCAATTTATCAATGGGCCGTTGATCTACGCCACTACCAAGGGCGATTTTTTTATCGTTGGTGATATCTTCGGTGTTGGCTCAGACGGCTACGTTAACCTCGCCGAGAAACGCCGCGATAGCGAGCGGGCCGAACAGTTGGCCGCTCTGGACGAGGACGACATGATTGTCTTCTCACCCGAGGGTGAAACCCTGGCCACCATGACCGTATTTACCGACGTCAGCTGCTTTTACTGCCAAAAACTACACAAAGAAGTCCCCGCACTCAACAAGCGTGGCGTGGAAGTTCGCTATCTGGGTTACCCCCGGGCCGGCGTGGGCTCCGAGGCTTTCCGGCAGCTTGCCAGCGCCTGGTGTGCGGACGATAAACAGGCCACCATCACCGCGTTGAAAAACCGAGAAACAGTGCCGGAAAATGTCTGCCCCGACAATCCCATTGCCGAGCAATACTTGTTGGGCCAGAAAATGGGCGTTCGCGGCACGCCAGCTATCGTGTTGGAGTCTGGTCAAATGATTCCCGGCTACCAGTCAGCCGATGATTTGATGGTGACGTTGGGGCTTAATTAGCCCAGAATACCCTCAAATCCACCGTGCTGCGTTGACAGAATCCGGCTGACTCAGTACTGTTTGCCACCTGTTTAATTTCTCTCGGAATCACCGTGGACGATCAGTTTCAGCGCATCCAGCGCCTCCCCCCCTATGTATTTAATATAATCGGCGAACTCAAGCAGCGCGCGCGAGCGGCGGGGGATGATGTTATCGATTTTGGCATGGGTAACCCCGACCAGCCCACACCGAAACACATCGTGGATAAACTTGTTGAGACGGCCCGCCGGGGCGATACCCACCGCTATTCCCAGTCCAAGGGAATTCCGCGTTTGCGCAAGGCCATTTGTGACTGGTACCAGCGTCGCTACGATGTGACCCTGGACCCGGAAACCGAGGCCATTGTCACACTGGGCTCCAAAGAGGGCCTGGCACATTTGGCACTGGCTACCACCGGGCCGGGCGATGCTATTTTAGTGCCCAATCCGTCTTACCCCATTCATCCCTACGGTTTTGTGATCTCCGGGGCCGATATTCGCCACGTCCCCATGACCGATGACGATGAGTTTTTCACCGAGCTGGAAAATGCCATTCGCAACACCTGGCCCAAGCCCAAGATGCTGGTGTTAAATTTCCCCTCCAACCCCACTACCCACTGTGTCGAACTGGAGTTCTTCGAAAAAGTAGTGGCGGTTGCCCGCGAACACCAAATCTGGGTGGTGCAGGACCTGGCCTATGCCGATTTGTGTTTTGACGGCTATGAGGCACCCTCCATCTTGCAGGTTGAGGGGGCGAGAGAGGTAGC
>SMVB01451218.1_pt1 | contig 12366 bp, 10 predicted proteins | sample 2456461 | NCBI WGS metagenome assembly SMVB01 (sample SAMN11095934, study PRJNA526329) | marine sediment metagenome | biome: Marine sediment; feature: Surficial sediment; material: Deep marine sediment; isolation source: Hadal surficial sediment | place: Pacific Ocean | collected 2014-05 | depth...
TCTCCGGCAATCCCGGGGCGGTTCAGAATCATCTCTTGGAAGGTGTCGGTCCGCCAGAGGGTCCAGCTCGAATTCAAGGGGCGGGGCCAATGAGAGCTTCGATCTCATCGGTTACGGGAATCCAGCCTTCTGTCGGGTCTTGCATTGGCTCGTTCCTTTTCTCTCAATTCGGCCCTCACTCATCCAGTGAAGTACGCACCTCCGCAGGGCTGTGACACCGCAGCTTCCGTGCCGGCGCCTCTTCACATGCAAGGGGTCGCGCAAATGAGCCGGGCATCGGCTGCTTTCTCGAGGAGTTGGCGAAAGTAGAGTCGAGTCCTACAAAGACGCGTAGGGAATGGAGTGCCGAGCGTGGGTAGAATAGAAACCACCTCGCGCCCACACTCGCGTGGGAAAACGAGGTGACACACGATCCATTGCCATATATCGTAACTACCTGTTATAATTTATGTTTATGGTGACCCGGGCGCGATTCGAACGCGCGACTTCCAGCTTCGGAGGCTGGCGCTCTATCCAGCTGAGCTACCGGGCCACGATCAGAGGTGAACCCTCCGATATGGCTTGCGATCGATCCGAGGCCGCGAACGGGCGCCCATCGTCGCATCCCGCCTGCATCGCGCCCTCGCGCGACTGCGACGGTCAGCACGACTCCTCACGGGCGACCAGAATTCTCGGCCTGCCCACAAGGAACGTGCACGAAAGTAAATGGTGGGGCGTAGTGGATTCGAACCACCGACCTCCGCGGTGTGAACACGGCGCTCTAACCAACTGAGCTAACGCCCCACGAGGCCGCGAACGGCCCACGAGAGCACAGGTTTTAGCGCGTCCGGGCGGGACTTGCCGCCCTCGCACGGCGGGTGACCTCGCCGACCTCTCGTCCACTCCCGACCTATTCTGCCGCGGCGTCACTCTCCTCCGTCTCGACGAGGGCGGGCTTCTCGACATGGCGCTTGCTGGCGGCGCGAACGAAAGCCTCGAAGAGCGGGTGCGGGTCGAAGGGCTTGGACTTGAACTCGGGGTGGAATTGCGAGCCCACGAAGAAGGGGTGGTTCGGCAATTCGATGACCTCGGCGAGGCGACCATCCGGGCTCGAGCCCGAAAAACTCAGACCCGCCTGCTCGAGACGGTCGCGATACTCGGGGTTGAACTCCCATCGATGTCGATGGCGCTCGCTGATCTCGAGCGTCCCATAGGCTTCGGCGACTCGCGAGCCGGGTACCAGAACACACGGATAGGCGCCCAGGCGCATCGTCCCGCCCATGTCCTCGACGTTCTGCTGTTCAGGCAGCAGATCGATGACCGGGTGCGGCGTCTCCGGGTTCATCTCCGAGGAATTCGCGCCCTCGAGGCCGACCACGTGGCGGGCGAATTCGATGCAGGCGATCTGCATGCCGAGGCAAATCCCCAGGAACGGAATCTCGTTCTCGCGGGCGAACTGAACCGCGCGAATCTTGCCCTCGACGCCGCGGGAGCCGAAACCATGCGGAACCAGGATCCCGTCGAGATTCGCGAGTACGCTCGTATCCTGGAGCTTCTCCGAGTCGAAATACTGGATCTTGACGGCGCTCGCGCAGGCGAAGCCCCCGTGGTAGAGGGCTTCGTTCAGGCTCTTGTAGCTTTCGGTCAGGTCGACGTATTTGCCGACCATGCCGACCGTAATCTCGCGCTCGGGGTTGCGCTGGACGTTGTAGAGGCGCTCCCAATGGCGCAGATCCGGGCGGCCCGTCCACATGTTGAGGATCTGGGCGATCTTCTCGTCGAGGTTTTCCTTGGCGAAGGCGAGCGGCACCTCGTAGATCGAGTCGACGTCCTTGGCCGTGATGACGGCATCTTCGTCGACGTTGCAGAAGAGTGCGATCTTGCTCTTGATCGCCTTCGAGAGGAAGCGGTCCGTCCGGCAGAGGATGATGTCGGGGGCGAGGCCGACCGACTGCAACTCCTTGACCGAGTGCTGAACGGGCTTCGTCTTGACTTCGCCGGCCGTCGCTTGATAGATCACGGGCGCAACATGGATGAAGCAACAATTCTCGCGGCCGGCGTCGGCGCGGAACTGGCGTATGGCCTCGAGGAAGGGCAACGACTCGATGTCACCGACCGTGCCCCCGATCTCGACGAGAATGACGTCGACGTCCTGGCTCGCCTTGCGAATGGCTTCCTTGATGGCATCCGTCACATGCGGGATCACCTGTACGGTCCCGCCCAGATAATCCCCCCGCCGCTCGGCGGACAGGACAGTGTCGTAGATTCGCCCGGCCGTCACGTTGTTGACCTTGCCGAGTGTCGTCGTCGTGAAGCGTTCGTAATGGCCGAGATCGAGGTCGGTCTCCGCACCGTCCTCGGTCACGTAGACCTCGCCGTGCTGGAAGGGGTTCATCGTCCCGGGATCGACGTTCAGGTAGGGGTCGAGCTTGAGGAACGTGACCTTCAAGCTGCGCGCCTCGAGCAGCGCACCGATCGAGGCCGACGCGAGACCCTTGCCGAGCGAGGACATCACGCCGCCCGTGACGAAGATGAACTTGGTCGATCGCTGACTCATGGATGCTTCCCCCTATTCCCGCTCTTTCAAAGTATCGCCCGAACGCGCTCGTGGGCCGGTTTTCTTTCCTGCCGAGCCTGCCGAACCCGTCGCAGTCATCGAATCACGGCTTCGGCCCGCCTCGCCAGCCCGTCCTCGATCCGAACCGTGTGGATCGGCACGAAGGGTTCGGGCAACGCGCTCGCCGCAAAGAATCCCATCTCCAGGGTCTCCTCGGGCGTCGTCATCTCGCCCGCCTCGACCGCCTCCGCATGAAAGCAGAGGTTCACGATCTGAACCCGGTGGATCTCCCCCTCCGATCCCGATTGCCTCTTCCGGCCCTTCTGTCCGGAATAATCGACGACCTGGGTTTCGGGATCCGAATAGACCCCGATCAGGCCCCCGAGCTCGATCGACCAGCCCGTCTCTTCCGCGACCTCTCGTCGCGTGGCGTCCGCAACGGACTCTCCCACTTCGACGAAGCCGCCGGGCAATCCCCAGTAGCCGTTGTCGGAGCGGCGCATCAGCAATAATTCCCGCCCCCGCCACACCATTGCGGACACCGAGAGGCCGAGTTCCGTCGGGTCGGACGCAAAATAACGAGTCACCGGGAAAGCCCGCCTGCGGAGACGGGTCGACCCGGCATCGGGAGGACGATCGAATCGACCGCGGCGATGCGCTGGAATGTCTGTTCTCGAGTCTCCGGGCTCTCTGCGCGACGGGCCTCGCGATCGGTCACGCGGGTCATCGGAGTCGAGAATGCGCTTGTCTCGGCGCAGTTGGGCACAGCGGAACGGCCGCTGAGGGGTTCGTATTCACGTACACCTACTTCGACCAGGGGGTCCGGACGTGTATAGCCCGCCCCTGCTTCGTACGTCAATCGGTTGACACCCCGTCGTCGATCTATTCCCGCCCAGTGCGGAGACAGTGCGCAGCCGCCCAAAAAAACGGCCGACTCGAGGAGAGCCGACCGTTTCGTGTCTCGGAAAAAAATGCAACCGAAGCGCACGAGGCGCTTCGATCTCGCCTGCTGCCGCGCAGGCTTCCTAGCGCTTCGAGAACTGGAAGCGCGCGCGAGCGCCCTTCTGTCCGTACTTCTTGCGCTCTTTCTTACGGGGGTCACGCGTCAGATAACCGGCCCGCTTCAGCACGACCCGCTGTGTGCTGTCGAGCTTCTCGATCGCGCGCGCGATTCCGTGTCGCAGTGCTCCTGCCTGGCCGGACACACCGCCTCCGGCGAGCGTCGCGTCGATGTCGTAGCGGCCGAGGCTCTCGGTCTTGTCGAAGGGCGTACGAACCATGATCTGGAGCGCGGCGCGGGGGAAATACTCGTCCATCTCGCGGCCGTTGACCGTGATCTGGCCGGAACCAAGGGTGAGTCGAACGCGAGCGATCGCGCTCTTGCGCTTGCCCGTGGCCTGGATGGTACCACCCGAGGCTTGAAGGCTGCCGCCCAGGGACTGTAGAGAACTAGACAAGGGGGAATTCCTCCGGCTTCTGCGATTCGTGCGGATGATCGGGACCCGCGTAGACGCGGAGCTTCGAGAGCATTTGTCGACCCAGGCTATTGCCCGGCAGCATGCCGCGAACCGCCGAGCGCACGACGCGATCGGAATGCGCGGAAGCCAGCAACTTACCTGCCGTGATCGACTTGATCCCGCCCACATAACCCGTGTGGCGGTAATAGATCTTCTGCTCTCGCTTGCGACCCGTGAGTACGACCTTCTCGGCGTTGACCACGATCACGTGGTCGCCGGTGTCGGCATGGGGCGTGAAGCTCGGCTTGTGCTTTCCGCGCAAGACCGAGGCGATCTGCGTCGCCAGGCGGCCCAGCACCAGATCTTCGGCGTCAACCACGTACCAGCTGCGCTCGACTTCGTCGGAACTCACGCTTCTCGTGGCGGCAAAGGCTCGATTGGCCATTGGGAGTCGTCTACCTCTTGCTTCTATACTTCGGTTTCGCGCCGATCGTTCGGCTCGATCAGCACGCTCGGGCGGGCTGGAAAATTCGTCTGTCGGTCTATCTTTCTGCCGGTCGCTCCAGGCATTCGGCGCCGGCATCTTGGATGCCGTTGAGCACTCGGGCCTGACCGGGTCTCGATTGGGTCGCGCAGACTCTCGATCATCCGACCCTTTGCATCCGACCCTTTGATTGTTGGATCGTTCGATCGACGATTTGATCGATCGGTCAAGACGCAAACCACGCCCTTCACCCCCGGGAGGGGCCTCCAGGACCGCGATTGTTTACCCGACGGAACCTCCGTCGTCAACCGAGGGGGGGCCGCCTGAGAGCCCCGAGACCGGACGCAGCGTGCCTTCTCCGCCCGCCGACCAGGTATCCCAGACGCGGACCAGGGCGAGTCCCTCGGCGGGCGCCGTCGGACCCGCCTGGGCCCGCTCCCGCGAGGCCAGGATCGCCTGGGCGCGGGCCGGTTCCCAGCGCCCTCGACCGATCTCGACGAGCGTCCCCGCCAGATTCCGGACCATGTGCCTCAAAAAGCCCTTGCCCTCCACATCGAGGACGATCTCGCCGCCCGAGACGCCCCGGATCGTGAGCGCGGTGATCGTCCGGATCGTCGTTTGGACATCCGATCCCGCGGCTTGCATCGCCGAAAAATCGTGCGTCCCCACGAATGCAGCCCCCGCCTCGATCATCGCTGCGACGTCCAGCCCTTCTCGGATCCAGGCCCAGCGCCCGGCGTGCAGCGGCGAGCGGAGAGGGCCGTTCCAGATCTGATAGCGGTAATGCTTGCCACGAGCCTCGCGCAGCGCGTCCCAGCCAGCCGGAACCTCTTCACAACCGATCACGGCCAGGTCGGCCGGCAGACGCGCGTTGAGAGCCCGGGCGAGCACCTCATCGGGCAACCGGGTCTGCGCCACGACGCTCGCCACCTGGCCCCAGGCATGCACGCCGGCGTCGGTCCGGCCAGCACCCCGAATTCTCACGGGACACCCGGTGATCGAAGTCAGCGCGTCGCCCAGAACGCCCTGGACGGTGCGCGAGGGCCGCTTGCCGGACTGGATCTGCCAGCCCTCGAAACCGCCCCCCGCGTATTCGAGCACGAGGCGAAAGGTGCGGTCGCCGCCGCTCACCGAGTCGCCGACGCTCACGAGCCGCCAACGCTCATGAGTTACCAACGCTCATGAAAGGCCGAGCCGGCGCCCCGCGACTCGCAGCGCGTGATTGGCAGCCAGGTGAACCGGATCGCTCGCGAGCCAGATGCGCCAGCCCTGCCCCGCCGAAACGGAGGCGTCCGCCTCGATTCGACCGACCCAGACCTCGTCCGTCCCGCCCGCATCGCGCAGCGTCGGCCCGATCGGCTCGGCGGCGCCGTCTTCCACCGCCGTGAGGCCGCGGGAACCGAAGCCGTCCGCGACGACACGGACGCCGATCCCGGCCTCGAGGCTGGCTTCGAGCACCCCGCGCTCGAGGGGCCGTTCGAGTTCGATCGCCAACGAGGTGCCTTCTCCAACGAAGGTCGGCACCAGCACGCCGGCGACATCGACCCGCAGCGCCTCACCGAAGAGGCGGCCGAGTTCGCTTCGGATCCGATCGGCGTCGATCCCGCCGCCCGGCAGCACGTCGAACGCGACGTTCTGCCCGGCGGGTCCGGACTCCGCGGACTCGGATTGATTGAAGAGCGCGATGGATTCTTCGGAGAGTGATACGAGTCCTCGTCGGCCGAGGCAAGAGGCGCTCGACATGACGGTCCCGACGACCCGGGTGATCCCGGCGACCTCTCCGATCGCCTCGAGAACGGCTGTCCAGGCCAGCGTCGTCGCGCTCGGCAAGGCGATCAGCGGTGCGGCGGCCATCGCATCCCCGTCGGCGCCCACCTCTCCACTTTCGATCGCGGTCGCAGTCCCAGTCGCGAGCGGCACTTCGGCCTGGGACGACAAAGCGCCCGTCAGATCGAGACACGGAACCTGCGCGCGCAGACATTCCCGGACGACTTCGAGCGCATCCACGCCGCGAGTACACAGGAAGACGAGATCCCGCCCCTTCAGGACGGGCCACTCGCCGAGCACGTCGAGTTCCTCGCCCCGAAAGTCGAAGGTCTGGCCGACGGATTGTTTCGAGGCGACGCCCACGAGCTCGGCGATCGACCAGTCGCTCTGATCAAGCCGCTCGATCAGCTCCTGGCCGAGCTGACCCGTCACGCCAAAAATAACGAGCCGCGGCTCCGCGGGGCGGGCCCCGCCGGTCGCGCTGTCGATCGTTTCGCTCATGGATTCAGACTCCCCGCGCCCGATTGCGCGAACCACTCGCTATCCACGCTCGAGCGCTTCGAGTACGAGTTCACCCATTCGCTTGCAGCCGACGGTCTCGCGCGACTCGCCCGGCAGGAGCAGATCCGCGCTGCGATGGCCCGCGTCGAGCACGTCCCCCACCGCCTTGCGTATCGCGGCGGCAGCAGCCTTCGCGCCTGCCCCCTCGGCACCCGCCGAGCCGAATGTCGTTTCCAGCAGCATCGCCACACTCTGAATGGCCGCCAGCGGATTCGCGAGATCCTTGCCGGCGATATCGGGCGCCGAGCCGTGAACCGGCTCGAAGAGCCCGAACCCGCCGGTGGCGAGTGAGGCGGAAGGCAGCATGCCGAGCGAGCCGGTGATCATGGCGGCTTCGTCCGACAGGATGTCGCCGAACAGGTTTCCGGTCACGATGACGTCGAAGCGCTTGGGCTCCTGAACGAGCAACATCGCGCAAGAGTCGACGAGCTGATGCACGAGTTCGACGTCGGGATAGTGCTTCGCCACCTCGTCGACGACTTCCACCCACAGCTGCGAAACCTCGAGCACATTCGCCTTGTGGACATGGGTGACGTGGTTGCGACGAAGTCGCGCCTGCTCGAAGGCCACCCGGGTGATCCGTTCGATCTCGTACTCCTCGTAGACCATCGCGTTCACCGCGCGCCGCGTGCCCCTTGTCCCGTTTGGCCCCGGCGGCTCGCCCTCGCGGCCTCGCGGCTCACCGAAATAGATGCCACCGGTCAGCTCGCGCACGACCAACAGATCGACGCCTTCGACGATCTCAGGACGCAGCGCCGACGCGTTCACGAGTGCCGGCAAGACCGCCGCCGGCCGCAGGTTCGCGTAGAGCCCGAGCGCCTTGCGAATCGCGAGCAAGCCCTTCTCGGGTCGCACGTCCACCGGCATCTCATCCCATTTCGGACCACCGACTGCGCCTAACAAGATAGCCCGGCTCCCACGACAGATTTCAATCACCTCGTCGCGAAGCGGTGTCCCGTGCTGATCGATCGAAACTCCACCGATCAATTCCTGCTCGAATTCAAACTCGAGTCCCGCCTGCTTGCCCGCGGCCACGAGCACGAGCCGAGCCTGTTCGGTGACCTCGGGGCCGATTCCGTCCCCGGGCAATAATACGATCCGTTCTGTCACTTCTTTTTCCTGTCTTCCCAGACGCTGCGGGTTCTTGAATAATGCGGGCTAGATGCCTCGAGGCGCGTCGACTTCGCGTCGGTGCTTGTGCCACTCGAGCTTGTTGAGCGCGTGCACGTAGGCCTTGGCGCTCGCCACCATGACGTCTTCGTGGACGCCGTTTCCGATGACCCGCCGGCCGTCTTCTTCGATCGTGACGGAGACCTCCCCCTGCGCATCGAGACCGGCCGTCACGGCGTGGACCTGATATTGGATCAGTCCGCTGTCCGTCTCCGTCAGCTCCGAGATCGCGCGGAAGATCGCGTCGACGGGCCCGACGCCGGAGGCTTCGCGCTCGACGGATTTCCCGTCGAGATCGAGACCCACCAACGCTTTCGGCGGCCCGTCACTACCACACGTGAGCGTCAGGGAAACGAACCCGTAGCGATCCCCGACCGTCTGGACCGAGTCGGCGACGATCGCCTCGAGGTCTTCGTTGTAGATGACCTTCTTCGCGTCGGCGAGATCCTTGAAGCGCTTGAAGGCGCGTTGGAATTCATCGCCTTCGACCACGAAGCCCAATTCCTCGAGCCGGTCGCGAAAGGCATGGCGTCCGGAATGCTTCCCGAGCACGAGTACATTCGAAGCCCGTCCGATCGACTCGGGCGTCATGATCTCGTACGTGATCGCCGCCTTGAGAACCCCGTCCTGATGGATGCCCGCCTCGTGGGCAAAGGCGTTGTCGCCGACGATCGCCTTGTTGGGTTGGACTTGAACGCCCGTGACCGACGAAAGCAAGCGGCTCGTCGAATAGATTTCCTGGGTTCGAATCCCCGTATCGAGGCCCTCGAACTGGTCGCTGCGCGTCTTGATCGCCATCACGACCTCTTCGAGGCTCGTGTTGCCGGCGCGTTCGCCGATGCCGTTGACCGTGCACTCGACCTGGCGCGCCCCCGCACGAATCGCCGACAGGCTGTTGGCGACCGCGAGTCCGAGATCGTTGTGACAATGGACCGAGAAGATCGCCCCCTCGGCCCCCGCCACACGCTCGCGCAGATATTCGATCAGCGCGCCGTATTCCTTCGGTGTCGTGTAACCGACCGTGTCCGGCACATTCAGGGTCATAGCACCCGCCGCAACGGCCGCCGAGAAGACCTCGACCAGAAAGTCGCGATCCGATCGCGTCGCGTCCTCCGCCGAGAACTCGACGTCATCGACATGGGTACGCGCCAGCCTGACTGCGCGATCGACCTCCTCGAGAACCTGCTCGCGACTCATGCGGAGCTTGTACTCGAGGTGGATATCGCTCGTCGCGATGAAGGTGTGGATTCGCGGATGGCGCGCGGATTCGACGGCCCGGGCCGCGCGTTCGACATCCATCTCGCCCGTCCGCGCCAGGCCGCACACGATCGAGTTCTCGATCTGCTTGGCGATCGCTTGAACGGATTCGAAGTCGCCATCGCTCGCGATCGGAAAGCCCGCCTCGATGACGTCGACCCCGAGTCGCTCGAGTTGGCGTGCCAGGCTGAGCTTCTCCTGAACGTTCATGCTGCAACCCGGCGACTGTTCCCCATCGCGCAGCGTCGTATCGAAAATTCGGATCTGTGTTTCGCTCATCGCCTCGTCTCGCCTCCGCGGGAGTCCCCGGCCTGGAAGTGGTCCGCCAGGGAGGTCACGTTCTTCTTCGAGGGATCGTCGCCGGCGGCTGAGGCGCTTGGCCCCTCGACCGGTAACAACTCCCGACCGGTTCGGCGGCGCCAGAGATAGCCCGCCGGGCCCGAGATGACGTAGATCGAACCGACGAGAAAGAAGTTGAGCCCCGGTTCGAGAATCAGCAGGATCGAGATGATCACCGGAATCACGGTCGCCGAGTAGCTCCGACCCACCTGTAGGTTCTTGAAGCTGTGATAGGGAATCGGGCTGACCATCAACAGTCCGAGAAACATCACCCCGAGTGCCGGCACGAGCGACGGCAGGCCTAGCCCGTCCGGCAGGTTCAGAAAACCCATGAACCAGACGGCGGACACGATCATGCCCGCGCCCGCCGGTGTGGGCAATCCATCGAAGCGCCCCTGGTAGCGGCCCGAGGACACGTTGAAGCGTGCCAGACGCAGCGAGGCGCAGGCGGTATAAATGAACGCCATGACCCAACCCGCCCAGCCGAGCGACGCCAGATCCCCGGCATAGAAGGCCAGGACCGCCGGCGCGACACCGAAGGACACGGTGTCGGCGATCGAATCGTATTCGGCACCAAAACGACTGACGTTGCCGGTCAAGCGTGCGGCACGCCCGTCGAGGATGTCGAAGACCACGGCGATGAAGATTGCGTAGGACGCGATCAGAACGTCGCCGCTACTCGCCTTGACGATGGCGAAGAAGCCGGCCGCGAGATTGCCCGTCGTCAGCAGCTGGGGCAGCAGTGCGGCAAAGCCCGCCCGATCCGGGTCGTCCCTTCTTCGCCGACGCCTACGGCGCCGACGCCGCTTCCCGTCGGCCTCCTCGTTCAACATCGCCTCGCGCCCCTCCATCGAACCCGCAGGGCCGTCCAGAACTGGCCTCGTTCGCGCTTCTCTTGCTTTCCGAGATTTCCGCGCGGGCTAGTTCTTCGCGCGATCGACCAACTGCTTTTCCGACAGCCAGGGCATCAGGCCCCGCAGCCGTGCGCCGACTTCTTCGAGCTGATGCTCCTTCGCGGCGCGACGTCGTGCGTGCATGCCGACGTTGCCCGCCTGGTTCTCGAGGATGAAGCGCTTCGCGAATTCGCCTGTCTGGATATCGGTGAGGACGTCCTTCATGCGCGCCTTCACGTCGGCGTTGATCACACGCGGGCCGCTCACGAAATCACCGTACTCCGCGGTGTTCGAGATCGAGTAGCGCATGTTGGCGATCCCGCCTTCGTAGATCAGGTCGATGATCAGCTTCGTCTCGTGGATGCACTCGAAATAGGCCATCTCCGGCGCATAACCCGCTTCGACGAGCGTCTCGAAACCGGCCTGCATCAGCGACGTCAGCCCGCCACACAACACGGCCTGTTCGCCGAAAAGATCGGTCTCGGTCTCCTCACGGAAGGTCGTCTCGATGATGCCCGCGCGGCCGCCCCCGATCGCTGAGGCGTAGGCGAGCGCGATCTGTTTAGCGTCGCCACTCGGGTCCTGATGCACCGCGATCAGACACGGCACGCCGCGACCCTGCTCATAGTGATCACGGACCGTATGGCCGGGACCCTTGGGCGCGATCATGATCACGTTCACGTCGTCCGGCGGAATGATCGCCTGGAAGTGGATATTGAAGCCATGCGCCACGGCGAGGTAGTTGCCGGGCTCGAGATTCGGCGCGACCTCGTCGCGGTAGATCGATGCGGCCAGCTCGTCGGGGACGGTCAGCATGATGACATCGGCTTCGCGCGCCGCGTCCGCGACCACGGCGACCCGGAGACCGGCGTCCTCGACCTTCGACCAGCTCGAGGAATCCTTGCGCAGGCCGACGATGACATCGATGCCGGAGGCGAGGAGATTCTGGGCGTGGGCATGCCCCTGGCTTCCGTAGCCGATCACGGCGACCTTCTTCGATTGAAGCCGTCCGAGGTCCGCGTCTTTGTCGTAGTAGATATTCAGTGCCATGAGAGGTTCTCGGTCCTTTTCGGAGTTTGCTTCGTTCTGGAGATTGCTTCTTCTGGATGTCGATCGAATGCTGATCGTCGCTGCTCCGGGGCGCGGCGAGACCGCGGGGACCGGAGTCGGTTGAGACTCGGTACGGACTTCACGGGGTTGAGACTCCCGCGGGACCCGTCCAGGGCCATGCGAGGCGATTCGACGCCATCCATGCATGGCCACCCGGAGCGATGTCTCTTGCCGCCCTGGGTAGACCGTGATCAGTCCTGCCTGATCGGGGTCACACAGACGGCGGGGAGTCTGACGGCCGGAAGCGCTAACTGCGCGAGATTACGCGACCTTTTCTATGGGCGCCAGCGAGGGATGGGATCGGGGACGACACTGGGCTTCAACCCCCGGGCTCGTCGATACGCGCCAGTTCACCCGCCTCGACGGGTCCGCCCAGGCGCTTCGCCTCGGCCTCGGCGCGCCGCAGGTAGCGCGCCGCCAGATCCCGGGCGGGACCGCCCTCGCCCCGCGCCAGACGCCGAACTGCGAGGTGCCCGACCCAATCCGCCCGAGGCCGTGCCGCGTCGCCTTCGATCGTGGTGGCGATCCGAAGCCCGGCCCGCTCGAACCCGCTTCGCGCGTCTGCCCGATCCGGTGTGACGAGCACGACCTCTCGCGCGAGATCCACGGCCAGCTGTTCCGGCGCATACAGCCCCTCGACGAGCATCGGCTCGAGTGCGGCGCCGGTCGCGGGCGCGCGCGACCAACCGCCGGCGTACCACTCGCCCCTGCGCGCATCGAGCAATGCGACCACCTCGAGCCCATCCGCCGCAATCTGCGCGCCCGATTCGCCCTCGAAGACAGCGAGCGCCA
>SMVB01223016.1_pt1 | contig 12364 bp, 14 predicted proteins | sample 2456461 | NCBI WGS metagenome assembly SMVB01 (sample SAMN11095934, study PRJNA526329) | marine sediment metagenome | biome: Marine sediment; feature: Surficial sediment; material: Deep marine sediment; isolation source: Hadal surficial sediment | place: Pacific Ocean | collected 2014-05 | depth...
ACCGATCTAGTTGGTGATTGGTACACACCGCAGATTAAGCCGCCTATATAGCCCGGATGCTAATCTCTCCCAATGATCAGCATGGGCACATTACAAAAGCTTAGGGACCAGAATCACAAACTCGCGCTCTACTGCCTGTCCTGTGATCGTTGGGGATTGGCTGATTTAGATCTGTTAGTTCGGACCGGCAGGGGCAATATGTCTGTAGTTGAGAGTAGATTCAGGTGTAAGGACTGTGGGGAGATTGTTGAGAAGCAAGTCAGGCCACCAGTGCCGACGATTGGCGGATCAGTGGCTTATATTTCACTCGCCCAGGGCTGATTTCACTAGGGTCATCGAAAACATAATGTGGGACATTTTGTGGTACTAAAGATCTTACTAGATCACTATTATTCTATATATCAATTAGTTAACAACAGTAACTGGCGGAGAGGGCGGGATTCGAACCCGCGGTACGCTACAAACGTACACTCGCTTTCCAAGCGAGCGCCTTAAGCCGCTCAGCCACCTCTCCGATTTTTGATCTGTCTTTGCTTTTCTCTAATTTGATGTCGAAATGTACGACGGCGGTGCTTCCAGACAGCCGGCGTCTTCTGGTCGTGGCGGCCTTGGTGACGCCTCGGGAATCGCGAGTTCCTTTCGGGCCCGCAAGTTATCCAGGTCGTCAGGCACTTTCAGCGGCTCAACCAGCTGCGACGACTGATATCGTCGTTCCTCGTCGCACGTCCTGGCGCCACCACAGGAGGCAAACACACTCAAACACGCGGCTAAAACAATCAATCTTGAAATCATTTACTTCCTTCCAGTTCGACGCCAGCGGTTCGTAACGCATTCAGCATTTGTTCGTGATATTCCTCGGCAAAGGGGGTCAATGGCAAGCGAATTCCGTCTCCGATAAGACCCATTTGCTGCAATGCCCATTTCACCGGTATCGGGTTCGACTGAACAAAGAGCGCTTTGTTTAAGGGCTGCAGGCGATCGTCTATCGCTTTAGCCTCGAGGGAATTGCCCGCTGACGATTCCCGGCAAAGCTCGGCGACCGCTTTCGGTACTACATTGCCACTAACCGTCACGACGCCTTTGCCACCGTGCTCTATAAAAGCCTGAATGGTGAAATCATCGCCACTGAAGTAAATAAAGTCGTCCTGCACCACGGCTTGCTGATCCTTCAGTCGCTGAATATCACCGGTTGCGTCCTTCAGCGCCACAATATTCGGGTGCTTCGCCAGTCTTGCTACCGTATCGGGCAATATATCGGTAACCGTTCTTCCGGGTACGTTGTACAGCATGATCGGTTTGCCCACCGCGTCTGCAATCGCCGAAAAATGCCGGTAGATTCCCTCCTGCACTGGCTTGTTGTAATAAGGAGCCACCAGCAAAAACCCGTCTATGGCACTGTCATTCACTTCGACAGACAGATCTATCGTTTGCTGGGTCGCATTCGAGCCCGTTCCCGCTATAACGGTAATACGTCCACCAACATACTCAGCCGCCCTTGTGATCAGCTCGACGTGTTCCGTTCGCTCGAGCGTCGCAGACTCGCCTGTCGTACCGGCAATGACCAGGCCGTCCGAGCCTTGTTCGATGTGAAAATCGATCAGCCGCTCAAGCGCGCCATAATCGACACGATTCTGCGAATCAAACGGAGTCGCCAACGCGACCAGACTACCTTTCCACACGATTTTCACCTAAAAATGGCACGATGCACGACAATCGTCACAGGCCTGACTTGCTACTCGCCAGAAACAAGGCGGCGATGTTACTGTTCAGCATGCATACTGGCAAGATAATAAACCGCTTAAGCCGCGCTTAAGCAAAAAACACTATTTCTCCGAGCAACGAGCCCGATCCAATATGAAAAAAAATTCGAGTGAAATGACACAACTTGTTGTTTTATCAGCAGTTGGGGAAGATCGCCCCGGCGTTGTAAATGACCTCAGTAAAGTCATACTCGATTGCGGTGGCAACATTGAAGAAAGCCGCATGACCGCACTTGGCTCGGAGTTCGCGATGTTGCTGCTGGTGTCCGGTAATTGGGCAACCATTGGCAAACTCGAAAAAGCGCTGGCCAAACTCGCAGACGACAAACCGCTGAGCATCAACATTCGCAAAACAGATGTGCGATCGATTGATGAAGAACGTATGCCCTATGGCATTGATATCGTCAGTCTCGACCAGCCGGGCATTGTTTTCCGTTTGGCGAATTTCTTTGCCGAGCGTGATATCGAGATCGCGGATCTGTCCACCCGCAAGTATTCGGCTGCGCACACAGGTTCGCCGATGTTCTCGGTACAAATGTCGATCAATGTTCCCGCGTCAGTGTCAATCTCACATTTGCGAGATGAATTCCATGATTTGTGCGATCAATTGAATCTCGATGCGATAATGGAACCGGTCAAGTCCTGACCACCCCCGATTAACCAATAACAAGGAGACACACAGTGGCCGCTCCAGCCCTCAATCGAATCGTCGCAGATTTCAAGTGCGCTGCGACCGGCGACAAGACCATTCAACTGAAAGACCTGCGAGGTCAGAAAGTAGTCATCTACTTTTACCCGAAAGACTCCACGCCTGGCTGCACGACAGAGGGTCAGGACTTTCGCGACCTCCACAGCAAATTCCGCAGGCAAAAAACAGTCATCCTTGGCGTGTCGCGAGACAGCCTGGCTTCTCACGAAAAATTCAAGGAAAAGCAGAATTTTCCTTTTGACCTGTTATCCGACCCTGACGAAAAAATCTGTCGAAAATTTGACGTCATTAAAGAGAAGTCTCTTTACGGTCGCAAATTTTTAGGCATAGAGCGCAGCACGTTTTTGATCGACGAAAATGGCAAGCTGAAGCACGAATGGCGCAGGGTCAAAGTAAAGGGCCATGCCCAGGAAGTGCTGGACACCGTCAAGAATTGTTAACGCCTAATTGTTAATATTTTCAATTGCTTATGTAACACAGGCAACGCCCTTTTCAGCACAAGGCAGCGACGCGGGTGCATGCTAAGAGGTATCATGGGGAACGCTTGAGAACTCTCACAGTCTGATTAAACAGGCCCTTTAGATAAATAATCGTTCCCTGATGTCGATAATTCCCAACAAGATTATGGTTTTGGTCGTTGCAGCCGCGTTCGCTGCGACCACAAGCTCGCTTGCGGACGAAATCAAGCTTCCGGATATGGGCAGTCCGGCCGACGCTGTCTTATCAAAGAATGACGAGGCCCAAATTGGCGCGGCCATCATGCGCAGGATTAACGCGTCCGACACGATCGTTAAAGATCCACAGGTAGTCGAATACGTTAATGAAGTCGGTCACCGGGTTGCCGCTCACGCCAATGACGGCGATTACAAGTTTACGTTTTTCGTAGTGGATGACCCGTCGATCAACGCCTTCGCCCTGCCCGGTGGATACATTGGCGTGCACACCGGGTTGCTGGAGGCCACGCGCAACGAAGACGAGCTTGCGGGCGTGTTGGCACACGAGATTGCGCATGTAACGCAGCGACATATTGCTCGGGCGGTTACCGCAAACAAAAGGCAAAGCCTGTTGAGTACCGCCGTAATGCTCGGTGCAATGATTGCTGGCGCAATGGGGGGATTAGACGGTGATGCGATGCAAGGCGCCATTGCCATGGCACAGGGAGCATCAGTGCAGGCCCAGATCAATTTCACTCGCGCCAACGAACACGAAGCCGATCGAATCGGCATGTCTGCGCTCGCGGATGCAGGCTTTAATCCGGACGGAATGGCTTCCTTTTTCGAGGTGATATCGAGAAGTGGCGGACCCTCTGCAGCGCGCGTACCTGAGTTCTTGCGCACCCACCCTGTCAGCAGCACACGCATTGCCGAGGCGCGATCAAGAGCACGAAGCTATCCACCTGTGCGGACGGATGACTCCATTAACTACGGCATCGCGAGAGCACGCCTGGTTGTCGCACGATACGACCAACCGGCAGACGCGGTAGAGTTTTTGGAGAGACAGCGAAGCGACTATCAGACAGTCCGCTGGAAGTATGCCCTCGCGGTTGCTTATCAAGCTGATGATCAATATTGGAAAGCGCTGCGAATTTTTGAGGAGCTGACGAATCGAGAGCCGGAAGTCATTGCCTACCATATCGGCCTCGCGGAGGCCCAGTTGGAGTTGGAGCAGGTTGACGAGGCTACCCGGACCTTCGAACAAGCGCTTGAATTATTTCCGCGGAATATACCGCTGGTTGTGAGCTACGCAAAAGCGCTGATGCGATTCGGCGATGCAGAGCGATCACATGCTCTGTTGCTGGACCTGTTCAATAACACCGCGCCAACACCGGACCAGGTTCTGCTTATTGCCCGTGCTGCCATCGCCGCCGACGAAATTGCAGAGGCTCATTACTACCGAGCTGAATACAGTTTCATGACAGGCGACCTCATAGGCGGCATTAACTTTCTTCGCCAGGGCCTGGAGGTTCCGGACCTGAATGAGATTCAACGGATTCGTTTCGAAGCACGCATCGACTTTGTTCGGGAATTTATGTCTGAGGAACAAATTCAGAGTTTGAAACGAAGCCGTTCCATCGTTCAATCTGCCGACACTCGCCTCTGACCGAATTATTCGAGGGACTAACATCATGCGTTTTGGTCCGACTGTCGCCTCGATCATAATCGCGCTTCTTCTCACAAGCGGTTGTGCAAGTCATCCTTCTGCGCCCAAAGAAGAACGCTCGGAAGCAGATCCGTGGGAACCGTTGAATCGACAAATTCATGGCTTCAATACAGGGCTTGACAAAGTCACCCTAAAACCACTGGCCAAGGGATACGCGATAATAATTCCTAAATTTCTCAGGACCGGTATTCGAAACTTCTCGTCAAACCTTCGTACCCCACTGAACGCGATTAACAGCTTCCTCCAGGGGAAATGGGAGTTCGGAATCAGCGAAACGGGCCGCTTTGTCGCAAACAGCACATTGGGGGTGCTTGGCATATTTGATGTTGCCACCAGGATGGGGGCTGAAAGGCACAACGAAGATTTTGGCCAGACATTCGCGACCTGGGGTGTGCCGGATGGCCCCTACGTTGTATTACCATTTCTTGGACCCCGAACCTTGAGAGACGCTATCGCGACACCCCTGAATATTTATGGCGATCTGTTGATCTGGTACGACAACGCGCCTGTTCGAGACAAGTTGTACCTTATCCGGGCAATCGACCTGCGGGAGAAATTATTTACAGCCGAGTCACTGATAGAGGGCTCGCAAGACCGTTATATTTCGATTCGGGAGGCCTACCTGCAACATCGTTTATTCGTGATCTACGACGGAGACCCGCCGACAAACGATGACTTTTATGAAGACTTTATGGAGGATGACGAATAAAGCTGCCGCTTTAAGGCCTGTCGTCGGGTGCCTCGATGAACCCTGCCCATCTTTCACCACGCCGAAGCAGATGATCCACTTCAGTGGTCTTGGCAATCGCGTCGATTTTTTCCGGGACGTTGAGGAATCGAATCTCCCGAACCGTGTGATTCGCCCAGGTAATCCATTCCAGCATCAAGGCAAGACCGGCCGAGTCGGTTTCTGTTACACCACCAAGGTCCATCTCGATTTGCGTATGCTCGTCAAACATACGCTCACTTTCCTGCAGCAACCTCCCAGCCGTCTGGAAAGTCATTTTTCCACTCAGATAAAAATGGCCTTCGCCTTTGTCTGTAATGTCAAACTCCGCCATTTCAGATTACGCCCGAATTCTCGCGATTCAATCTGTCAATAACCGCATCCAGGCTGGATGTTCGAATCTCCGAGCTCAGTTCTTTCTTTGTGGTCTGCAGGTAAGAAATTCCTTCGATGATGACATCAATTATCAACCAGCCCGTTTCTCGATTGACCAGCGCATAGTCCACTGGCACTTTCGTACCATCGCCCAGAGTGACGACTGTCTTGACCTTGGTGTGTTTTTTCGTATCGTCTCCACGGTATGGCAGCATCTTGATATTGCGTTGATCGAATTTGAGCAGCCCATCTGCATACCTTTTTAGCAGGCTGATGTAGAACTCATCGACGAACGCATCGCGCTGTTCCGGCGACGCGCTGCGCCAGTGCTTGCCGAGGACAAGTTGTGCTGCATACCGCCGATCAAACCGTGGCAAAAGGATTTCGTCGACCAGGGCATACAGTGCTGCATCGCTGGACTCGAGTTCCTCTCTTCTTTCCGTCAACGCCGTATCGAGAATCGAGACCGCTTCCTCAACGATCGAATTCGGTGACTGTGCGTTTGCCAGGAACGGTAAAAACACGCAAATCGCTATAATGCGGCGCAAAAAGATCAAGTTCATTATCTGCTATTCCTCGTCGTTGGAGCTGCTGCTAAAGAGATATTTACTGATCAGGTGTTCAATGACGATCGCCGATTGCGTAAATTGAATTTCGCTTCCTTCTTCAAGATTTTCATCCGAACCGCCTGGGCCAATGCCTATGTACTGGCTGCCGAGCAAGCCGGACGTAAGAATGCTGGCGTCCGAATCCTCCGGAATTCGATCGTATTGCTTGTCGATGACAAACGTCACCACCGCTTCCAGCGAATCAGCATCGAATACGACAGAAGTGACGCGACCGATGGTCACACCGGACATCGCTACAGGAGCACGGTCTTTCAAGCTGCCGACATTCTCGAAACGCGCAGTAACCTCGTAACCGTCGTCGCCGGAGAATCTGTTGCCACCGACAGTCTGCGTCGTCAGAAACAAAAGCGCTGCAAATCCAAGCAGGACGAAGAGTCCTGTACCTAATTCTACTGATCGTGATTGATGCATAACGCGTCCTCAGTTCAATCGTTAAGCGATAGTAACGCCCTGCAGGTGTTACATCGCCAACGCTGTAATAATGAAATCCAGTATCAAAACGGCCATAGCCGTAATCACAACAGTTCGGGTAGTAGCGCGTCCGACACCCTCAGCGGTCGGAATCGCATTGTAGCCCTCCCACACCGCTATCGCGCTGGCAACAATGCCAAATACGACACCCTTAATGAGTCCTTCGTAGATATCGCCGATCTCGAGTGCCGATCGCAATTGTTGCCAGAATGCGCCCGTATCAACGCCCAGCATATTCACGCCAACAACGTGCGCGCCAAACAAGCCGATAACACTGAAAATCGCAACGAGTAACGGCATTGATATCACGCCCCCCAGGAATCGCGGCACTATGACTCGTCTCAAAGGATCGGTTGCCATCATTTCCATTGCGGCAAGTTGATCGGTCGCTTTCATCAAGCCTATTTCAGAAGCCAGCGCGGTTCCTGCCCTGCCGGCAAACAAAAGCGCGGTAATGACAGGACCCAACTCCTTGATGAGCGAGAACGCAGCAAAGGTACCGACGGAATCTTCTGCGTTGAATTTCGCCAGGTTGGCGTATCCCTGTAACCCGAGTACGCCGCCGACGAAGAAACCGCAAACCATGATAATCACAAGAGACAGCGCGCCAGCGTTAAAGACTTGCTTGACAACCAGCGGAAAACGGTTGATCAGGACACTGGGCGAGGCGATTATCAGCCGCGCAAAAAACAGCTGGAATGCACCGAACGTTCGCAGAAACTCGACGAGCGTGTAGTAAATGTCGCGAAGCAGTTTCAATTAATCAGCATCCCGACCGAGCAGCTGCTCAGCGTAGTTGGGTGCCGCAAAATGGAACGCCACCGGCCCGTCCGCCATGCCATGCATAAACTGGCGAACCAGTTCAGACTGCGTATTGCTAAGTTCATCCGGACTACCGGACGCGGCTACTTTGCCGTCCGACAACAAGAAACTTTGATCCGCCACGGTACTGACTTCCTGAATGTCGTGGCTTACGAGTATTGATGAAATACCCAGGGCGTCGTTCATTTTTCGAACGAGCCGCACGATCACACCCATTGATATGGGGTCCAGGCCGACGAATGGTTCATCGTAAATCAGAATTGCCGGGTCCATCACTATCGCCCTGGCCAGGGCTACCCGTCGTGCCATGCCACCGGACAGCGTGTTGGGCATCATATCGGCGGCACCGCGCAGCCCAACGGCGTGCAATTTGGTCAGCACGATATGGCGGATGAGCCTGTTCGGCAGCTTCGTATGCTCGCGAAGTGGAAACGCGACGTTCTCAAACACCGTAAAGTCAGTCAGCAGCGCACCATTTTGAAATAGCATGCCGAACCGCCGCCTGAAACGGTATAAATCACGTTGATTCAGGTCCGCAATGTTGATGCCATCGATCCGAATAGTCCCCCGGTGCGGCCTGATCTGGCGCGTGATAAGCCGAAGAAGCGTGGTTTTGCCGGTGCCGCTTGGTCCCATGATGGCAGTCACCTTGCCACGCGGTATGTCGATGTTGAGACCAGTGAAAATCGCCATTGGGCCGCGGGAGTACCACAAGTCCCTGATCTCGATTACGTTTTGCGATTGCTCACTCATGCAAACCCCAGTATTTTGCCGGCCTCGCTCGGCCGTGTTTTTCGCTTCGGGTACTGGAATAGACCGAACATTCTCGTTTTTATTGCCCCGATCTAACTACCAGGCACCTTTGAGGATAGCAAAACTAGCCAAGTCTGTACGCAGTCACTCGCGCCAAGTATGGCGTCCGGCATTAAATAGGACTAAAATGGTCCTCTTTTGATTGCGGAGACCCGACGTGCTCAGACTCAGCAAGCTAACCGACTACGGTACGGTGGTTTTGGCCCATCTGGCCGATCTGGACGACGACCTCGCGAGTGCCGCGAAGGTCGCCGCCGTCACCAGAATTGCGCCGCCAACGGTCCGCAAGTTACTGAAAGCGCTTGGCAAAGCCGATCTGGTGACATCGACGCGCGGATCTCAGGGCGGCTACCGCCTCGCCAGGCAGGCAAGCAAAATCAGTGCCGCAGACGTCATCGATGCGCTGGAAGGCCCGGTTGCAATTACCGAATGCAGTTCCGACCATAGCATGTGCGATTTTGAGTCAATCTGCACTGTTGGCGGCGCCTGGCAGCGCATCAATATCGCGATTCGCGGCGCCCTGACCGATATCAGCCTGGCTGACCTGCTGCGTAGCAACCGCCCCGTGCCGCGCTTTAATTTCGCCGGAACCCCCGTCATTGTGGAGACAAAACATTAATCATGTCTACCGATCCAAACAGCATTGAATCACTGGTCAATCGCCGCTACGAACACGGTTTTGTAACCGATATCGAATCGGACACCTTCCCACCAGGCCTGGATGAAGATGTCGTCCGGGCTATTTCTGCCAAAAAGAATGAACCGGAGTTCATGCTTGAGTGGCGTCTTAAAGCCTTTCGCCACTGGCTGACCATGAAAGAGCCCGAATGGGCACATGTGCACTATCCGCCTATCAAATATCAGGAAATATCCTATTTCTCGGCACCGAAATCGGATGCGGATAAACCGCAGAGTCTTGATGACGTTGATCCAAAATTGTTGGAGACCTACGACAAGCTTGGGATACCGCTGCACGAGCGTGCGCGCCTGGCCGGCGTCGCGGTCGATGCGGTGTTCGACAGTGTTTCCGTCGCGACAACATTCAAAGGAAAACTGAAAGACGCCGGCGTTATTTTCTGCCCGTTTTCAGAAGCCGTTATTGAGCACCCGGAGCTGATAAAGAAATATCTTGGGTCCGTTGTGCCCTACCGCGACAATTTTTTTGCAACACTAAATTCAGCGGTATTCAGCGATGGCTCGTTCGTTTACATCCCGAAAGGCGTGCGCTGCCCGATGGAGCTATCAACCTATTTCCGCATCAACGCTGCAAATACCGGCCAGTTCGAAAGGACGTTGATTATTGCGGATGAAGGTAGCCACGTCAGTTACCTCGAAGGCTGTACTGCGCCGATGCGAGACGAAAACCAGCTGCACGCCGCGGTCGTCGAGCTGGTGGCGTTGAAGGACGCAGTAATCAAATACTCCACAGTCCAGAACTGGTACCCGGGCGACGAAAACGGTGTTGGTGGCATCTACAACTTCGTCACAAAACGCGGTGATTGCCGCGGCGACAACTCTAAAATTTCCTGGACGCAGGTTGAAACAGGGTCGGCCATCACATGGAAGTACCCAAGCTGCATCCTGCGCGGAGAAAATTCCGTTGGCGAGTTTTACTCCGTCGCGGTAACCAACAATTACCAGCAAGCAGATACCGGCACGAAAATGATTCATATCGGCCGCAATACGCGCAGCACAATTGTGTCGAAAGGAATCTCGGCCGGCAAATCACAAGCAGTGTATCGCGGCCTGGTCAAAATAATGCCGCAGGCGACGAATGCCAGGAATCATACGCAATGCGATTCTTTGTTAATTGGTAAAGAATGCGGCGCTCACACATTCCCCTATATGGAGGTCCGCAATCCAACAGCCAAGGTGGAGCACGAAGCAACGACGTCGACCATCTCCGCCAACCAATTGTTCTATTGCCGGCAGCGTGGCCTGTCGGAGGAAGATGCCGTCAATATGATCGTGAACGGCTTCTGCAGAGAGGTCTTTAAGGAACTACCTATGGAATTTGCCGTTGAAGCGCAAGCCTTGCTCAACGTAAGTCTTGAAGGAGCTGTCGGCTAAACGGCGGAAATAAAATATGTTGGAAATTAAAAATTTAAAAGTAAGTATTGACGGCAAGAGCATCCTGAATGGCCTTGATCTTTCGGTATCCGCCGGTGAAGTTCACGCCATTATGGGGCCAAATGGTTCCGGCAAGAGCACCTTGGCCCAGGTAATAGCCGGGCACAGCGACTACGAGGTGACCGACGGCAGTGTTTCTTTTCTCGGCGAGGATTTGCTGCAACTCGAACCGGAGGAACGGGCCCGGCTCGGATTCTTCCTTGGCTTCCAGTATCCGGTGGAGATTCCGGGCGTCAATAATGCCTATCTGTTGAAAGCGGCGCTCAATGCGAAGCGAAAGTCTCAAGGCGAAACGGAAATTGACGCATTCGAGTTTCTCAAACTCGCGAAAGAGAAAATGAAACTGCTGGATATGGATACAAGCTTTCTCAATCGGGGCGTCAACGAAGGATTTTCCGGTGGCGAGAAAAAGCGAAATGAAATACTGCAGATGGCCGTGCTTGAGCCAAAGCTCGCAATGCTGGACGAAACCGATTCGGGGCTGGACATTGACGCTCTGAAGTCCGTCGCCAAAGGCATCAATGCCCTGCGTAGCGATGACCGTGCCATCGTTTTGATTACGCATTACCAGCGACTCCTCGACTATGTTCAACCAGACTTCGTGCATGTTCTGTCCGGCGGCAGGATAGTTCGCTCGGGCGACAAATCGCTGGCGCTGGAGCTTGAAGAGAAAGGCTACGACTGGCTGCAAGAGGCAGCGATCGCATGACCAATGCTGCTTTCAACCTGACACTTTTTGACCAGGCAGTGAGCGCGATGCCGGTGGACGTGCTGTCTGAGCTGAGAAAAACAGCCGCCGCCCGGTTTGCGGAATCCGGCTTTCCAACAACCCGGCACGAAGACTGGCGCTATACGAACATGGCGCGTGCAATCTCGCTGAGTAACGACTGGCTGGCCAATGCCGACGTTTCACCACATCCCACGACCGGTCCAGCGCAGGCTGTTCGATCTGCCATAGACGCTCACTGGATCGTCATTCGAAACGGCGAAATAGAGTCTGATGATCTATCGCTTCCGAGCGGCGTGTCGGTTTCCTTGTTGTCGGAAAAAGATTCTGCAGCGAGTTTTGAACAAATAGCGATTGATGATCCGCTGGCACAATTCAATGCCGCATTGTTGATCGACGGTCTCAAGGTGTCGATCGCATCCGGTACCATCGTCGACAAGCCAATTGGATTCCTGATTGACGACTACGCGGGCGGTGATTCGGTCGTCGCACAGTCGCGTGTGCTGATTCATGTTCTCGAAGGTGCAACCGTGCAATTCGTAGAAGCACATGTTTCGGCAGGCAATGGTGAGCATTTCGCAAACAATGTCGTGCAAATCGACCTCGCGAAAAACGCAACAGTGGATTATTTACGAATTCAACAAAGGGCCCGAAAACACATCAATACGAACAAGCTAACCGTCGAGTTGGCGGAGAGCTCCAGCTTCAGACACTGCGCATTCGATTTTGGCGGCTCTCTCGTCCGCAACGATATTACTGCGCGAATGCAAGGGCGAAATTCAAACGTCGAAATGAATGGCTTATACCTTGCCGGCGATCAACAGCACATAGACAATCACACGCGGGTTGATCACCTCGTCGGCCCCAGTAACAGTAATGAAGAATACCGTGGCATTCTCAACGGCAAATCACGATGTGTATTTAACGGCAAAGCCATTGTGCATCGTGGTGCGGACGAAACCGATGCCAATCAGCAAAATCACAATCTGCTGCTTTCAAAAGAGGCAGAGATCGACACCAAGCCCGAGCTGGAAATCTATG
>SMVB01255986.1_pt1 | contig 12362 bp, 10 predicted proteins | sample 2456461 | NCBI WGS metagenome assembly SMVB01 (sample SAMN11095934, study PRJNA526329) | marine sediment metagenome | biome: Marine sediment; feature: Surficial sediment; material: Deep marine sediment; isolation source: Hadal surficial sediment | place: Pacific Ocean | collected 2014-05 | depth...
GCTGAATCGTGAGCGGCGCACCGAGCTGCGGGGTAAGTTCAATAACGAACCGGGTGCTCTTGGTCACAAGCGTGTCCGATGAAGTCAGGCCTGTGGCACCGCCGCCGTTGGCCGAAGAACCGTCAATGTATGCGATCGAGTCGTTCGAACCGACAGCCGTACCGGTAATGCGGTCCATTAGCCACACCGTGATCTCAGCCTTTTCGCCGTCCTCGAGCAAATCGTCCGAGTTGTTGTTGCCAATGAACGTCATCGACCATGCAAGGTCGGAGAAGCGCTGGTTCTCATCGGCGTACGCAATGATCGTTGCCGAGTTTGCGCCCGGAACGATGTCGGGGTCGGTAGCTGAATCATCTGCCGAGTACGGAGGCGTCAGGTCGACCGGCTCACCGGCGAGCGAGTTCGAAACGATGAACACGATCTTGAACACGGCCTGCGTTGAGCCCTGGTAGCCCGCAAATGCGAAGGCTGAACCGTGCTGGCGAAGACCGGTGCGGGTCTCGGAAAGACCTGCATGGATCGTCTGCTTGTTCGCCTCCGACGAGAAGACACCCGCCGAAAGAATGGTGAAAGCGAACACGGAAGCTACGACCACGAATGCGATAAGCACGATGGCCGTTTCGAGACCGGTTATGCCCTTTTGTTTGCGGGCACCGGTAGTAGGTGCGAAGTTGCTCCTAAACATTTTCATTTCCCCTTTACCTGCCCAGACGACCGTTTCTTGTTGACGCCCCCACCAACCCTGGCGGTAATCCCTCTAAGCGTCTGTCCTGCGTTTTTTCAAGCTTCGGGCCGGAAGTGAATCCTGAAAACGCCAGGCCAGCTGTCTGTGCTGATACCCACAACACTGTCGCCTAAGCACCATGCCGGCATCGTGGAAACTACGGAGTGCAATCCGTGAAACCACCTAAAAACCTACACGCAAACCGGGTTCCGCAAAGCACCTACCGAATGGTGAGGCTGGCCTTCACGCGCAGTTCAATTCGTTCTCAGGGGAACCGAAAGAAAAGGGGATTTATTGACCGCGGGTGGCAAAACGCAGGCCGGTTTCGCAAATCAGGGACCGGACACGGCAAAAAAGCCACCTGCGTGATGACACACAGATGGCGTTAGCGAGTTGCGACATAAATCACCCCCGCATCGTGGGGACAAGGAATCTGCACGCGCCCACAACTACGCAGGGAGTGACTTTTTCACAGCGTTGAGTGTTTCCTCAATGTCAGCATCGGTATGTGCCGTTGAAACGAACCAGGCTTCAAACTGCGACGGCGGCAGATACACACCGTTGTCAATCATGCCGTGGAAGAAAGCACCGAACGACTCCCGATCGGTCGCGGATGCAGTACTCATGTCGAAAACCGGGCTCCCGGTGAAGAAAACCGTCAGCAACCCACACGCCCGGTTGACCACCGCTTGAACCCCCGCTGCATCGAACACGCCGAGCAGCCCGTCCGCGAGCCTGTCGGTGCTCGCCTGCAGTCCTTCGTACACACCCGGCTTCGACAATTCATCGATGGTTGCGATACCGGCAGCCATGGCCACCGGATTTCCCGAAAGCGTACCGGCCTGGTACATCGGACCCAGAGGTGCCACCTCAGACATGATCTCCGCACTCGCCCCGTACGCGCCGACCGGGAACCCGCCGCCGACAATCTTGCCCAGGCAGGTGATGTCCGGCGTGACTCCGTAAACAGTCTGTGCGCCTCCCAGTGCGACGCGGAATCCTGAAATTACTTCATCGAAAATCAGCAGCGTGCCGTGTTCCCTTGTCAGTCCCTGCAATCCCTCGAGAAACCCCGGTTCAGGTGTGACCACACCCATGTTTCCCGCGATCGGCTCCACAATCACCGCGGCCACCTCACCGTTATTCGCCTCGAGCAAGACCCGCACCGAATCGACATCGTTGAACTCCGCCACCAGGGTGCTCGCCGCATATTCAGGATGAACCCCCGCTGAAGACGCAATGCCCTGGTTCGCCAGTCCTGAACCGGCCTGAACCAGCAGGGCGTCCTCGTGACCGTGGTAGCCACCGTTGAACTTCAGAATCTTGCTACGGCCGGTCCTGGCCCGCGCAAGCCTCAGGGCCGACATCGTTGCCTCAGTCCCTGAGCTTACGAACCGCACCACTTCAATCGACGGCACCGCGTCGACCACCCGCCTGGCCATTTCGACCTCAAGCTCGGTCGGCGCACCAAATGACGTACCTAATCGGGCAGCCTCAATGGCGGCATCGATGACAGCCGGATGTGCGTGACCGAGGATCATCGGTCCCCAGGAGCAAACGTAATCGATCAACTCGTTGTCATCGACGTCCCAGATGCGAGACCCTGACGCCCTCTTGAAAAATAGCGGGTCACCCCCCACCGAACCCCAGGCACGGGCAGGGCTGTTGACTCCGCCAGGAATCAGTTTTTTGGCATCGGAGTAAAGTTGGGCTGACCTGGCGCGGGCCAATTGAATCCTCCAGAATCGTCTATCAAGCAACCGTTAGCGCATATCGAAAACAGGCAAAAAATTATTCTGGCGCGAAAAGAGGCACCGCGATAGTGCCTCTAATGCAAATTTTGACCAATCTGGCCTGAAATCCGTCGTTAATCAGCGTCGTCTACGTCTTCATCCTCATTTTCGACGAGAGCGAAGACTTTCTGAACCGCCTCCACCGCGCTGGCTTCTTCGCTGCGAAGGAAGCTTATCGGGTCAGCAAGAATCCGGCGGACCAATGAACGGGTCATTTTTTCGACCGCAATAGATTGCTCATCGGTGAGTTCATCGATCCGTCCGAGGGTCTGCTCAACTTCTTCTCGCCTCATCTCCTCGATTCGGGCTCCGAGCGTGCGAATTACCGGCTCACTTTCAAGCCCGGTCAAACGCTCTTTAAAGCGTCGCACACCTTCCTCGATCAACACACGTGCTTTCGATGCAGCATCCTCTCTAAGTCCCCGGTGCTGTGCGGACTTGGCCTGCAACTCAGACAGGCTGATAAGCGTCACCCCATCGATTTCACTCGAAGCAGGATCCACATCACGCGGCATCCCAACGTCCAGAATGTACATCGGGCGGTCGGGCCGGGTGGCCATCGCGGCTCTAATCGCATCTGCACTGATGACCTGATCGGTCGCTGCGGTGCAGGTGATAACCACGTCTGTGGCACTCAGCGAACTGGATATCTCTTCAAATGGAATCTGCGGCGAACCCAGTTCCTCAGCAAGTATCGAACCGCGGTTCATTGAGCGGCTTGTCACCACAATGTCGTCCGCACCATAACGCCGGAGCGCCCTCGCGGTCAGTTTGCCGGTTTCACCTGCGCCAATAAGGAGCACCCGGAGCCCTTTAAGTTCACCCGCAACCTTCTGAAGCTCCTGCACGCCCAGCGATGAAATGGAAATCCGGTTGCGCCCCAGGCCAGATTCTTTTCTGACGCGCCTGCTGTTTCGGAGGGCCGCATGGAACATTCTGGAAAGCGCCGGCTTCACGGTCCCTGCTTCACCCGCCGCCTGCAGCGCCCTGGTCACCTGCCCGAGAATCTGAGATTCGCCCAGCGCCACCGAATGGAGGCCCGAAGTGACGCTGAACAGGTGAGTCACAACGTCGTCGCCCGTCAACGTGTAGATATGGTCGCTGAAATCGCCCCCCGGAGCTTCGTCGGGAATAGCACCGATAATTTCTTTGAGCTGACGAATTCCCACTTCGACATCATCGACAACCGCGTATACCTCGGTCCGATTGCACGTGGAAAGAATTATTCCTCCACCGGCGTGCGTCGCGAGTCGATCAAGGTGGCCTTTGAGCGAGCGCGTGGGGATGGCAACGGCTTCCAGGTATTCAACTGGAGAGCGGTCGATATTTAAGCCTGCGAGTATGAAAATCAAATTAATCAGACTTCCCGTCAGTGAGATAGGTCAACCGGATTTCATCAGACATATCCAGCCCACTCCCCGCGGTAGTCCATTGTTTAGCGTCTCTCGACTGTAAAAGTTATCACGCCGAGTACCGCTAATCACCTGACGATATGAAGGGTTTGTGATAGTTGAGTGTTAACATCAGAAAACCAATTAATACCAGTTTTGAAGAATATCAATCAATCGGCCGTTTTTCACCTCCACCAATGGAAATTTCCGCGATAACGCCGCCTGATAAGCGCGGCTACACGATGCCCGACATATTCGTCACCACCGAGTGGCTTGCCGAGCATCTGTCGGATGCGGACGTTCGGGTGATCGATACCGACCTGCCTGAACTGTACGCAGAAGGTCACATCGCGGGGGCTTTCAACCCCGTCGATCACTACTACAAGACATCCCTGGACGACCGTACCCACATACAAGGGCCAGCGCAGTTTGCCCAAACAATGTCTAATCTCGGGATCGGCGACAACACCACGGTGGTCGGTTACGACCGCTCCGGGGGCGTCTACTCGTTCCGCCTGATGTGGGCGCTCCACTATTACGGACACACCAATGTAAAGTTCCTCGACGGTGGGCTGCCAAAGTGGATCGCCGAAGGACGCGGCACAACGACGCAACCGGCCCCGCCAGTAGTGCCCGGCTCAACCCCTGCCGGCTCATTCACGCCGCGGGCGAACTCGGCGATCTTCGCTTCTCGAGAACAGGTGCTTGATGCAATAGACAGCAACTCGACGGTTCTGCTTGATGTACGTGCCGACGACGAATGGAACGGCCGGAACAAGCGCGGTGGACCACGTGGCGGGCGGATCCCGGGTGCCGTTCACCTTGAATGGGTCAATTTCCACACCGGCGGCGATATCCCCGTCCTGAAGTCCGCCGGCGAAATCAGGAAACTGCTTGCCGAGGTTGGCGTAACCCCCGACAAAAACATCATTACCTACTGACAGGGGGGCATCCGTGCGGCGCACGGATTCTGGACCCTGAAACTCGCAGGTTTTGAAAACGTGCGGGACTACGACGGTTCGTGGAGAGAATGGGCAGCCGATCAGAGTTGTCCGATCGAAGGGCTGACATAGTCCTGATGTAACACGTTCATAAATGAAAGACTTTCGTAATATCTTTCTAAATCCGTGATCGACTTCTGTTCCGTATTACTCCTCGAACGTCACGATATTGCTCCCCATTCCCAATCCCAATCCCGTTGGGTTTGCCCGACTTGCACCGGTTCCGAACAGACAATGAAAACACGCAATCACATCTTCATATCGCTGGTGCTTGGCCTGCTTTTCTCGGTGATCGCTGTTGCCTGTGGGAGTAGTGACCCTCCGGCCTCAACGACCGATTCGGCAGCCGCGCCACCAACCGCCGGCATAGTGGCTGAGCCGTCCCAGGCCCCTGATTCATCCGAGAGTGCCCAACCGACCAGCACGTCCGGTCCGGCACCTACGCCAACGGCCGGCCCACCGCTGCCAACCTACCCGGAAGGCGTATTGGAGGTATATGGGATAGACGCCTGGCTGAACTCCGAACCGTTCACAATTGCCGAGAAACTGGCCCAAAACAAGGTCGTGCTGGTCGATTTCTGGACCTACACATGTGTGAACTGCCTCCGGACGCTGCCGTTTTTGCGCGAGTGGCACGCCAAGTATGCCGATCGCGGGCTGGTGATCCTGGGCGTGCACACGCCTGAGTTCGAATTCGAGAAGGACTACGACAACGTCAAGGCCGCCACTGTGCGGGAAGGAATCGAGTGGCCGGTCGCCCTCGACAATGACTATGAAACCTGGGACTCGTTTCGCAATCGATTCTGGCCTGCGAAGTATCTGATCGGCGTCGACGGTCAGCTCACCTACCGGCATTTCGGTGAAGGCGCCTACGTCGAAGTCGAACAGGCAATCCGCGATACGCTTGCCGCAGCGGGATATGACGTTTCCGATATCCCGATCGGCAGCATCGACTCGGCAGACCGCGATCCGCTGGCCAATCAAGTAACGCGTGAGCTATATGGCGGCTACGAACGCAATTACACAACGCAGGGCATTTATGCGGGCCAGGAGCAGTACTACATCAAACCCGACAGCACCCGCGAATATGTCGATACCGGCGCATACACGCCCCAGCAGTTTTACCTGCAGGGACTGTGGACAAACGGACCAGAATCGATCATCCATGCCCGAGAAACAAAAAATCTCGAAGACCATCTCGCATTCGAGTTCGTTGGCCGTAGCGCTAACGTGGTAATCGACCCTGCCGGCCCCGAACCCTTCGACGTGTACGTTGAATTAGATGACCGCCCGCTGAAGCCGGAAGAGGCCGGAATCGACATTTTGTTCGACGATCAGGGCCGCTCATATTTCACCGTTGAAGAGGCCAAGTTGTACGCGTTTCTCGAAGTCCCGGAATTTGGCAAGTACATCGTAAAACTGTCGTCGAACTCCGATAACTTCGCCATTTTTGCCTTCACATTCGGCATCAACGACGGGGGCATCTAGTGCGGGAATTACTGATCGACCGGGTCAAAGGGTCCCGCCGCATGCTGCTGGCGGTCACTATTGGCTTTGCCAGTCTTGCTCTCATGGCCTGCGGATCCGACGATCTCGCGCGTAAAAGCGTTTCGAGTTCTGGACCCGCATCGAATGCAGCTTCCGGTCGCACTGGCATCGAACTCTCCGAACCGGCCTGGACGGCAATATCCGAAGAGATCAACCTCGTACTCGCAACCCCCGACCTCGGTGTCGGAACGCAGCGTTTCGGCATCGTGTTGAGCGACGCCAGCGGACTGATTAAATTTCCGGTTGTCAGGCTGACATCCAACTACTTCCCGAACGGGTACGACTCTGAACCAGACGCGGCTCTCACCGAATCGGCATCGGCGCGTTTCTACATATTCCCGTTCGGAACGCGAGGGATTCACTCAGCCACTTTCAATTTCGAACGCGCAGGTCAGTGGTCCGTATCCGCCGAGATCCCGCGATCCGACGGCTCGACCGCCCCATTCGAAGTCAGGTTCCAGGTTGCCGAATCTGCGATGTCGATCACCGTCGGCCAAAAGGCGCCATCAAGCGACAGCCGTACACTTTCCAGCGTCGGCAACATCTCCGATCTCACAACCGGAAGCTTCCGCGACCCCGAGTTGTACCGTTACTCGATCGCCGAAGCCCTCGAACGCGACCGACCCCTGCTCATCGTGTTCGCCAGTCCCGCATTCTGCACAAATGCCGTTTGCGGGCCACAGGTCGAAATAGTTGGCGAGTTACGTGAAGAATATGGCGACCGCGTCGATTTCGTACACGTCGACCTCTACACGAATCCGCGAGAAATTCAGGGCGACCTGAGCAAGGCGATGCTGACACCCCTTCTCAGGGAATGGGGCCTTGTATCGCAAGAATGGACGTTTATCGTCGGTTCAGATGGCATCGTGACTCACCGCTTCGAGAACTTCGCGCCAAAGCCAGAACTCATTGAAGCGCTCAACCAATCCGTCGGAACGGATGCAACCGGCTGATTCGTATGGCGCAGAGGTCACCGGGCCCACTTACAATCCTCGCAACGCGGATTCGTACAATCCAGCTCTCCAGAAGCCGAGGACGCTAAATTGAACGAGTGGCTGGCCCTTGCCAGGGCCCAGGAAACAGAACTGTTCGATCTCATCGAAAAACTCGTCCTGATCGAAACCCCTACTAGCGACAAAGTCGCAAACGACCGAATCTCCGCGTTGGCGGCTGAATTGCTGGAAACACTGGATGGCGACGTTACCGTCCACCCACAATCGAAATATGGCGACCATGTATCGGCAAGTTGGGCCGGCAACAAAAGCAAGCCAGGCAAACAACATGCCTTTATAGTCGGCCACCTCGACACCGTGTGGCCAGTTGGCACCCTTGCCCGCATGGGCTACCGCGAGCGAGACGGGCGAATGTACGGCCCCGGCGTGCTCGATATGAAGGCCGGAATAGCCACCACGATCATCGGTCTCCGGATTCTCCAATCGAACAACCTCTGGCCCGACCGGCCGATAACGGTTCTCTTCAACACCGATGAAGAGGTCGGCAGCCCATCGTCCAGGCCCCTTGTTGAAAGTCTCGTCACGGGCGCGGCATTCGCGCTGGTTATGGAACCCGGGCAGGCTGGGGCGGGCGCACTCAAGACACAGCGCAAGGGACTCGGCGAATTCCGAATTTCTGTCGAAGGAAAAGCCAGCCATGCAGGTGCATTCCCGGAGCGCGGGGCATCTGCGATACACGAGCTCTCGCAGATAGTAATTGACCTGCAGGCGATGAACGACTGGCCGAACGGAATTACCGTAAACACCGGTCTTATCTCGGGCGGTTCTGCTCGAAACACGATTCCCGCCCATGCCGAAGCAACAATCGACGTGCGGGTACGAACCCTCGAACAGGCGGAGAAAATCGAGGCGCAAATACGTTCGCTCAGGCCTGGAATTAAAGGCACGTCACTCAAGATCGAAGGTGGATTCCATCGCCCGCCAATGCCACGAACTCCTGAACTGGCGAAGCTCGCAAATATGCTGATCGGATGGTCAAAAGAAATCGGCTTCGAACTCACCGAGGAATCGACTGGCGGTGGAAGCGACGCCAATCTCACAGCTGCAATGGGCGTCCCTTCCGCAGATGGTCTCGGGTCGAAGGGCCAAAACCCTCATGCAGAAGGTGAAAACATCGAAATCGGCGAACAATCCAATCGTCTCGCATTGTTCATGCAAGCGATAAACTCGCTTTAGCAGACGGACCATGACGGAGCAATCAGAACAGAAACCAGAGCGCAATCCGCGGACCCGGGACGAGGTTCGACGCGATGCGGTCGAACGCGGCTACTCGCTGAATCTAAACCGGATACTTGTGCCACTCGACGGTGCCCACAAGTCAGAACAAATTCTGCCGTTTGCCTCAATGATTGCCGACTGGTATTCGGGCGAAATAACGCTGTTTCACAGCCTTCCAGCAACACACCCCGCAAGGGGGGCGAGACCCGGACAGGTGCACTATCCCGATGCGCCCCACGATCGCGGCACCGCGCTCGCCGCGGCTTACCTCGAAGAAGTCGTCAGCCGACTTGGACCACACGGGGTAAAGTCCCGGTGGGGCATCGCAACCGGCCACGCGGCATCGATGATTACTTCGCGATCTGCAACCAGCTCGTTCGGAATTGTCGCAGTCGCCGCCGTACCGCGATCCAGGTCTCGGCGGCTGTTTTCTGTCGGCATGCTGGACCAATTGTGGAAAACGACTGCGGTGCCACTGCTTCTTGTCAACCCTCGGATTGTCAGTGTGAACGGCGCACCGCCGCAGGCCCCGAAATCGCTGATTGTGCCAGGCAGTCGAACGACAGTCGACTCCCTGGCTTCTATCGCCAGCGCGCTCGCAGGTGCCAGCCGTTCCGCAATCAAATTGGTACTGACCACCAAAGAGGCCGATTCGACGTCGCAACCAAACCCAGAAAGCCAGTTAATCAGCACCTTCGCCGATGACGGAATCGAGGTAGATATCGAACGCGCCGAAGGTAATTTTGTTGAGCACATCCACGCGCTTCAGGCTGCCAATCCGGGCTCGTGGATAGTGGTCGGTTCGAAAATGCGCTCTGGAGTCAGCAGGTCCATTCTTGGCAGCACAGCCGACAAGCTCGCCCGCGACGCGACCGGGCCTGTAGTGATCGTCCCCGATCCGAAAGTAATGCGCCAACGGATGCGGTTGGCACACGAAGCCACCCACGATCTTGCCAGTTCGCTCTAGCCGGTGGGCTTCCCTGCAGCAAACCCAAACGATCGGGACTGAAACGCCGACCGGGTCCGGCTAAGCTGGCTCGTCTTCCCGGTTGCGATTGGCCATGTAGCTGCCCAGCGCCCCAACCGTGGCTCCGAACCATGTGTAGGGAATTAGCACCAGCACAACTATCATCCACAACGTCGCCGACAATCCGATTATCTCGTCCACCCCGAAGGCAAACTTCACGAACAGGACGACCACTGCCGGAATCATCATTAACCCTGCCATCAGCCCGCCGAACTTGACGATTCCGTTCTGATCGACATTGGCCACTCCGCCGCCAATGAAGCCAGCGATAAACGGACTGAGCGGAACCGCTATGAAATGGACGATTGGAATGGGAATCGCAGCGAGCATTATCCCGAATCCGACCAGAACACCTTTAAGCATTTTTTTCGTTGTTGTCCTGTTTTGGTGCGGCCATCATTTGCCGATCCGTTGCGCGGCACCGCCTGCAGTGAATCCCGTTTGCGAACAGAGTACGGTGCACAAACCCAACCGCATATAGCCCTCGGCACAAACGGCCAGTCGATTACACTTGCATCTGAACAAATCGTTGCGAACTTCGACCCGGACCGACCCGAAATATGCCAAACCAAGACGGCTCCCTGACCGATGCCGACCGCGTTACGCTCGTGCGCGTGCTCGACCGGCTGATTCCAACCACAGACGCGGAACTTGCTGCGGGCGCGCTCGGCATACTCGACACCGTGGAGAAACGGTCAGCCGGTGAAAAAGCGACCCGATCAGCATTCTTGAGAGTTGTCGAGGCACTTTCACTGGATCTTACGGCGCACGCAATCGGTGGATTTTCGGCTATGACAAATCCCCAACAAATCCAGGCGCTACGCAACATCGAACGAACGCTGCCCGAAGAATTTTCTCGGTTTCTGGGCACCGTTCGCGATGTGTATTACGAAAATGACCGGACTCCCACCAGACCTGAGAACTTCGATTCCGATGACGAGGTCTTCGGGAGGGCATTTGATACCACCGAGGACGATGCCAACCCGAAACCTTTCTCCTCAACGTGAAGGCCGGGTTGAACGGAACGCAACCGATCGCGGGCCAGAGAGGTTCGGAAACAGCCCAAAAACTACGCCAGGTCGAACGTAATTTCAAACTCGGCACAGATTCCCCGGAACCACTCAACGACTTCTGGATGCAGCGGTACACCGGTTTCGCGCCGTTCGATCCTGGTCTCATGCTCCGGTAAACCCGCGTAGAAAACCCGGTCGTGCCCGGGCATCGGCTTCGTGGCAGCAAGGCCCTTGAGCATGCCGTCCATATTTTCTTTGAACTCGTCTACATCGCCGAACGCATCCACCGAGTAGGCCGCAACGAAATGAGCCCGCCTTGTTCGGGCAAGGCTGTTGAAACCTGGCGCAAACGATAGCTGCCCGCAAAGAATATCGACCATCACACCAAGGCCATAACCCTTGTGCGACCCGAGCTCGCGGGTCGAACCCAACGGCAACTGCGCACGCGGTGTGTTCGCCACAAAGTCGACCATCGCGCCACCCTCCATATCGGGCGTTCCATCGTCATTCGCCACCCATCCCGGCGACATTTCCTTGCCCAGGCGGTTCGCAAGGCCAATCTTGTTGCCTGCGATAGAAGTCATCGCAGCATCGAACAAGAACGCAGGTTCGTTCTTACCGGGAGCCGCAAAGGCGATCGGGTTCGTTCCAAGCTGTGCCTCCGCGCCGAACGTCGGGATCATCGCCTTGCCACCGGCAGTCATGCACCAACCGATCATGTCCTGATCAGCTGCCATCATGGCATGATAACCGGCAGCTCCCAGGTGACCGGAATTTCGGACCACTACGACACCGGTGCCGACCTCTTTGGCCTTGCGAATCGCTATTTCCATCGCCTTGGGGGCGATCATCAGGCCCAGGCCGCCATCACCGTCGATGGTTGCTGTCGAAGGGGTTTCCTTCACAATCTTCAACTGCGGATCAGGATTTATCGTATTGGAGTTGTACGCAGATACGTACGACCGTAACATGTTCGATACACCGTGGGTGTCGATGCCGCTCTCATCGGCGAAAATCAAAACGTCAGCACCCAGGCGGGCCTCGGACTCCGGGACGCCGCAATGCATGAATACCTGTTCCGTGGCGGTGCGCAACCGGTCCACGTCCACCCTTACCGCGATGTCATCAGGCACCTGGAAGTGCTTAAGCAATTTTCACCTCGAATTTCGTCCAGTTCGGTACTCTCGATCAATAGCCTTCATTAAGAGTTCCCCACAAGTGTGAGTATCACCGAACCGGCGAAATGGTAGCACCAGATTTCCGGATCGTTGAGACTTATTAGCGGCTATTTGCTACGCTGAGACCGTTCCGAATTCCGAACTCGGCGCGGCCATTGCAGCTGGTAACAGCCGCGAAGCCGCATAGTGAGTATCGCAAAAAGGGGCTGTAGCTCAGTTGGGAGAGCGCGTCGTTCGCAATGACGAGGTCCGGGGTTCGATTCCCCGCAGCTCCACCAAATTTTATTGCGTGCCAGGCCGTTGAGAGATCGGCGGCTATTTGTGTTTCCATGTGTCGGTGCATTACGTGTACGTGCTGGAAAGTCGACGAACCGGGCGATACTACATCGGCTCAACCCACGATGTCGAAAAGCGGTTGGCTCAACACAATGCCGGTCGTACGAAATCCACGCGTAA
>SMVB01118919.1_pt1 | contig 12359 bp, 9 predicted proteins | sample 2456461 | NCBI WGS metagenome assembly SMVB01 (sample SAMN11095934, study PRJNA526329) | marine sediment metagenome | biome: Marine sediment; feature: Surficial sediment; material: Deep marine sediment; isolation source: Hadal surficial sediment | place: Pacific Ocean | collected 2014-05 | depth 0-1...
GCTCTTTCTGCAAGGGAAGCCGATTTAAGCTCCGCCACGCCAAATTCAGTGACAACAATATCAACATCCGTACGCAGGGCCGTCACCATTTCTACTTGCCGGACGAGTCGAGAAACCGTTCCCCTGCGTGCGGTAGAAGCCAGGGCAACGATGGACCGCCCGCCTTTTGAGGCTTTTGCTGCGCGCATAAAGTCAACTGAACCGCCTGTGCCGGATATCTGCTCACCATTGACCACCTCTGCATTCACTTGCCCGAACAAATCGATCTCAACAGCCGAATTGATAGAAACGAAATTATCAAGTTGGCAGATCACACTCACTTCATGAGTATAGTTTGCAGGCCTGAACTGAACAGAGTCCTCCTCTTCAAGCCAGGTGAGCAGATCCTGGCTACCCAGAACCATACCGGTGATGTGCTTGCCCTGATCGATGGCTTTATTCTGGCCGTTCATATTTCCTGCCTTTATCAGGTTCATGGCACCTTCATCCAGAATACCGGAATGTAACCCCAGGTCATTCCTGTCTCTTAAGCTATTCAATATCGCAGCTGGAACTGCACCAATGCCTGTCTGGATACAGTCCCCATCACGAATGAGCCCCGCCACAAGGCGGCCAATCTCTGCAGACACCTGATCAACGACAGTCACAGGGAAGGTCGCCGCCGGTGTATGGCTAGCAAACAGATAATCAGCATCAGCTCCAACCAATTGTGAACCGATCGGTGATACGAAGGCATCGGACACTTCCACAATCACCCTCTGGCTGCTGCTGATGGCAGCACTGATATACTCATTGTTGAGCCCGAAACGGAGATCGCCGTTCTTGTCCTTTGCCGCAAACAATAATGCAACGTTGATGGATTTGTTTTCGATATGGTCATAGATCGCGCGCATTTGCATGGGCACGAACCTGACTCGCTTCGCCGCTAATCCTTCTTTAAGAAAAGGAGTCATGAAATAGGATTCCTGGGTGCAGTTTTCACCGAGGCCGGACAGGTCTCGTTGGTTAACGGCGGAGATGGGTTGCTGGATGTAGTGCAGGTCGCTGGTGTTTTCAAGCTGCTCCAATAATCCTGTGGGTTCATTCGTACTACCACCCACATAGACAGTGTCTCCCGGTTTTACCAGGTCCTCTAATTCTGCTGCACTAATCCATTGAGCCACTTGTCGTTCAACTCCTGCTCTTGTTTGCCTGCCGTGCGCCGAAAACTCCCTTTGTTTTCATCGCTTTTATCTCATCTTCATCAAACCCGACCATACGCGCCAACTCATCATTGTGTTCGCCCAACCCGGGTGATCTAAAATTGATGCTACCTGGTTCATTTAGGAATTTTATTGGTATGCCAATATGCTCCAACCCTGAATCGTCCTCGACTATCATCTCCCTTTCCCTGATTTGCGGGTCATCAGCGGCTTCCCTCAAATCATTCACCGGAGCAAAGGCAACATTTAAATTTTGAAACCATTCGACCCAGTCAGCCTGCGTTTTGTTCAGGAAGGTTTCCTTAAAAAACTTTTTCACCGGTTCCTGCGTCGGCCCCGGTGGCGGTTCACAGAATGGGATCAGGTCTGGTCGCTCCAGTTTCGTCAGCAGCTCCTCTGCAAAATGCATTTCTGAGGCACCGAGTACAATATATTTTTCGTCCAGAGTTTCATAAATATTGTACATGGCATAACCACCCCAGGTTCTTTCATCTTTAACAACGGGTGCCTTTTTTTCAGCAAAAACAGAACCCATGTTATTGGGAAGGCAGGCCATCAGGGAATCCATCATGGCAAGGTCGATGTAGTCTCCTTCATTTGACTCAGTACGACGCAACAATGCCATCAGTACTGCAGAGAGGCCCATCATGGAAGTCAACATGTCGGCACTGGGGATGGCAGGGATCGCTGGTCTGCCGTCAAAACCAAGATTGGCACTCAAAATACCGGCATAAGCTTCTGTCGCCAGATCATGTGCAGGCTTTTTTACGTATGGACCTGTCTGCCCGAATGCGGAAAGAGACAGATAAATCACACCAGGGTTACATGCTTTTACAGACTCGTAATCCATCCCCAGGCGAGCAACGACACCGGGGCGAAAAGCCTCAACCACCACATCACATTCTGCAGCAAGCCGAAGTGCCAGATCCCTGCCTTCAGCTGTTTTCAGGTTCACCTGAATACTCTTTTTACCACGATGCGTATTCGCAAAATAAACTGATGTACCATCACGTTTAGGACCAATTTCCCGGTTGGGTTCACCACCTTCCACCGGCTCCAGTTTAATAACCTGCGCACCATGGTCTGCCATCATCTGGGTCATCAACGGACCGGGCAGGAAAAGTGACAGGTCCAGCACTTTGATACCGGTGAGTTTCATCAGACGACGCTCCTGTTCATTGACATATGGGGATTAAATTCAGGAAAGGTTCCAAACAAATACCTGGATAGTACCGGACTGCGCTCAGCCTCTAATGCCAGGATGAAATTATTGACATCGGATAACAGACTACTGATTCGAATTACCGGAAAATTAGCTAAACACAATCCAACTCGATTATGCTAGGCGCGCACCGCCGTGGCAATTTCACCCCACCTGCCAACATTATCAGGATGGCGGTGGATATCTTCCGCTGCCAGATAGGTAACAATTCTTGATGCCACTCCGTCATAACGCTTCTTCAAGGCATCTGCCATATCATCCCATTTTGCAACGACAGCAAAATGAGAAAGTATTTCATCGGTAATGGTATCTGCCAGGCCGTGCATGTCACCTTTGCGCATTAGCTGGCCGAGCTTTTCAGTTGTGCCATTAAACCCAAGATCATCAAACTGGAATGCGTAATTAGGCGTTGAGCCATAAAAGGCAATTTGAGTTTTTGCACGCTGCAGCATCTGCTGTCGTTCTTCCTCCGAGTCGCCAGGAATGGCGAAGACAGGAACAATCAGTTCAATATCACCTGGATCCCGACTGGCACGGCTCGCCCCAATTGCGACATCAGGAAGCAGGCGGTTTTCGATGTAAGGCATTGAGTGCATCGGATGAACATGAACCCCATCACACATTTCACCCGCCACCTTGCACATATAAGGTCCAACGGCAGAGATATCTATCTTGATATCCTCATAGTCATGTCTGGGCGGGGACCACATGGCAGGCAGTAAACTTAAATTATAGTACCGGCCTTCATGAGACAACTTTTCTTCACCACGAAACGCACGAATACAGGCCTTAAAAGCGGAGACATAATCCTTCATACGCGGAGCCGGTTTATCAAATTCAGAACTGTACCGCCGGGTCACGTGCGCTTTCACCTGACTGCCCAGACCGAGACGAAACCGGCCCTGGGTATTCAGTGCCAGCTCCCAGGCCACCTGCGCCGAAATCATTGGGCTGCGTGGGAATGCGACGGCTATGCCTGTGCTAAAGGATAAACCCGGAGCGGCGGTCGCTGCAGCAGCAATCATCATCCAGGGTACTTGCCCTGCCTCGGTGAAAAGCATGCCTGAAAATCCAGCCGACTCCAGCTTGACCGCAATCTCCGCACTGTTCTTCCAGGTCGACCCACCTGTCATCAGATCAAATTCCACTTCACACCTCCCGAATTTTGAAATTTAAGGAGCGTCTGATTAAGGTCGTTGTGACGCATCACTATTGCCTTGAAAAAAATAACCACTTAATCAGAAGGTCCTTAGCTCTCTAAACTTTGCCCTGCATTCAATCAAACCATCATGGGTTTTGACGAATTTTTTTAACGATCGTTTCTCGACTAGCGTGGATCCCGGATGGTCACCGTACCCTGGGCGACCGCAGCGAGCCGCCCTTCATTCATCACCTCAATTCGAACGACTGCCTGGGTACGCCCCAGGTTGATAATGGTGGCCGTCGCATCCAGTGTTCCCTTGGATACCGGGGCTGTCAGGTTTATTTTGAATTCTGTGGTCGCCGCCCATTGCCCCTTCTTCATTGCCGGGTAACAGACACAACCCAACATGTGATCGCAAAAAGCAGAAAGTACACCACCATGCATATTGCCGATCGTAGTCAGTAGTTCAGGGCGTACTTCCACCTGGCCACGCATTACACCCGGGCTGGATTCAACCATTTTGAAACCTAAAAAATCCTGCAACCCTCCAGCACCACCTCTGTTCTTCAGAAATGCGCTAGCAATTTTCTCATCATGTGGTATCTCGTTTCTTGTTGCATCGACCATATCTATTGTCCGAGTAGTCTTTCTTATTTGGGGGGTATCAGGCACGAGTGAATAGATCCTTCACCTTCAACTTCCCGACCCAGCGTTCGAATGGCAAGGTCAGCATCTGCCAGATCAAACTCGTGTGTATGCATTTTCTGGAAATCCACCCTTCCTGATTCGATTAATCGGATCGCACTCCTGTAACCGGTTGAAGTCACCCCAATTGCACCCTTGATGGTTATTTCTTTGAGGACAATAAGATCCGAGACAAAATCATCCACCGGCTTCATGCCCTTTACGCCAGCCAGAACTATCGTACCACCCGGTCTGACCATGCTCAGCGCATCCCTTACGGGTTGGGTGGCATAAGCACTGACGTCGATGACAATATCTGCGCCGCCGTCTGTCAGTTCCTTCACGCGCCTCACCGAATCTTCTTCTTCAACATTGATGGTGTGATCAGCGCCATAGTATTTGGCGACTTCAAATTTTCTGGCATCAGCAGCCAAACCGGTAACGATTATCGTTCCTGCGCCTACTTCTCGACAGGCGATAACACATGAAATACCACGCTGACCCGGCCCCAGAATCACAACACTCTCACCAATTTTTGTTTCAGGTATTTCAACCCCCCAGCGAAACCCGGCTCCCAGGGGGTTGAATATAACCGCCAGTTCCGCGGGTAACCCTGGATCAACCTTGTGCATAATAGTATTGGGGTGCAGGAACATGTACTGTGCATAGCCACCCCAGAGACTCGGTGCTTCCGAAATAGGGATGTATGAATACATCTTACGGTTATCACAGAGATGATATCGACCACCGAGACAACAATTGCAGAACCTGCAAGAGATCATGGTTTCAATGGCGACCCTGTCACCTACTTCGACTCCCCATCGCCGCGCAGCCTTGTCACCTATTTTTGCAATTCGACCCAGTGGTTCATGCCCTGGAATGATCGGCGTGGGCACCTTGATGACGCCTTCATACTGTTCAAGGTCACTGCCACAGATGCCGCAGGCTTCAAGTTCAAGGATTGCCGAATCATCATCAATATCAGGGATGGCGATATCCCTGGCCTCTAGCTGCCGTGGGCCAGTCTGAACCATGGCAAATGACTTGTCAGGTAGCATGATTACTCATTCCTCGACTATTTCTGTGAAACCGGGATCAATAGAATCCGTATTTACGCATTGCGCAATGACCAGACTGATCACTCATACAGATTGGCCCTGATGTCTTTCCCGGAGACTCCTCTAACAATCTGTACTGCAAGGCGCCTTATCTTATATTAATAGACGATTCTCTCCCACAGAGCAAACTATCCACCTGGATCACGTGCCGGATTCCACTGGCCCTAGAATTATTAGTGGTTTCTCATGTCTTCAGCATAGACGCATTTCTGTTACAAGGTTCTTCAAAAGCCGCTCCAGCAGCCAGCTTCAAGACACTGTCTTTGTCCACCGAAGCCGGGGAGATTTATCGCTTGCCAAGGCTGATTCAGTCGATATGCTTAGTTTTCCAAAAACGCCAACAGTAACCAGCCATGACTGACTACACACCACTGCCAGAAGCAGCGCGCCAGCCGAAACCCGCCACAGAGACAACAATAAAGGTTCAACAATCATTCAGGGACAAGCTCAATTTTCAAGACCGCCAGAGCTTTAAGGACGCCAGCCGTGGTTTTATTGCAAGCCTCGACCCCATGACAATTCCTCACGATAGTGGCAAGCGGGCAGCTTTTGACCTGGCAGAACTGGGTTTCCTTCAGGGCGAGGCGCCGGATACAGTAAATCCTTCTCTCTGGCGACAGGCTCAGTTGAATGCGGGCCACCATGGGTTATATGAAGTCGTTGAGGGTATCTACCAGATTCGATCTTTCGACATCGCCAACATGACCTTGATCAGGGGTGAAACGGGTTGGATTATTATCGACCCTCTCACTTCATCTGAAACCTCAAGAGCCGGACTCAAGCTGGCCAACGAGAAACTTGGCGAACGACCGATTGTAGCGGTCATTCATACTCACAGCCATGCCGACCACTTTGCTGGCGTACTGGGCGTCATAACTGCTGAGCAGGCCGAATCAGGTTCTGTGATGGTGATTGCACCGGTTGATTTTGTTAACGAATCCATGTCTGAGAACGTTCTGGCCGGCAATGTCATGAATCGACGTGCGACCTATATGTATGGAAATCTCCTCAAGCCTTCACCTACTGGCTTTGTTACCACCGGCCTGGGCGCAGCACTATCGATGGGGACCACGGGCTTTATTATTCCCAACGACACGATTAGTGAAACTGGCGAAACAAGAACCATAGACGGTATCGAAATCGAGTTCCAGATGACGATGGGTACGGAAGCGCCAGCAGAGATGGTGTTTTACTTTCCGCAATTCAAAGCACTTTGCATGTCAGAAATTACATCCCACCACATGCACAATGTGTACACGCCCAGAGGTGCACAGGTTCGTGATGCACTTGCCTGGGCGGCGCAGATCAATGAATCTATCGATTTATTTGGCCATCGTCTTGAGGTTGAGTTTGCCAGTCATCACTGGCCAATCTGGGGCAGGGAAAATGCGGTTAACTATTTAAAAAAGCAGCGGGACCTGTACAAATTTATCCATGACCAGACCCTGAGGCTTGCTAACCTTGGCTATACAAAAGAGGAAATCGCTGAACAGGTCACCTTGCCTGATTCGTTAGGTATGGAATTCTACAACAGGGATTATTATGGCACGGTGCATCACAATGCCAGGGCAGTCTATGTGAAGTATCTGGGTTATTTTGACGGCAACCCTGCAAGTCTCTACCCGCTACCCCCTGTTGCAGCCGCTAATCGCTACCTTGAATACATGGGTGGCGCCGACAATATCGTTACAAAAGCCAGGGAGTCATTCGCTGCCGGCGACTATCGATGGGTCGCCGAGGTGCTCAATCACGTGGTGATGGCTGACCCGGAGCACATGGAAGCTCGTGAACTTCTTGCAGACACGTTTGAGCAGATGGGTTATCAATCCGAGTCAGCGCCATGGCGTAACTTTTTCCTGTCTGGGGCTCTGGAGCTTCGCGAAGGTCTGCCCCCTGGTTCTGCATTCGGCGCCAGCGAAGGCATGGTTCGCGCAATCCCTCTCTACAACCTCTTCCAGACAATGGCTGTTAGGCTAAACGCAGACCGGGCCGAGGGGATCATCCTGAATATCAATATCGAGTTTACGGATAGTGAAGCCACCCTGTTAACCATCGAAAACTCGGTATTACATGCATTCGTCGGGCGTTCTCACGATTCGCCAACTGCCACCATGAAAATAAGTACAATGGACTACAAACGCCTGATGATGGGTCTTGCCGATGCAGCTGAACTGCTGGACAGTGGTGCGCTTGGGATAGACGGAGATATTACCGCGCTGGCTCAACTCGCCGGTCTATTTGACCAGTTTGAGCGCCGATTTCCGATCGTTACACCCCGAAAACCCTGGAACTAACGGCTAGTAGACAGAGTTAATGGCCAATGCGACACCAACACTTCTGGCAAATAGCGGGGACAATAAAATGACTGACTACAACCAACCACTTTCCGGTAACGACATGCCGAGGTTCGCCGGGATCGCAAGTATGTTTCGCTTACCGGTAGCTGAATCGGCGAAGCACCTGGACGTGGGTATCATTGGTGTGCCACTGGATATTGGCACCAGCAATCGTACTGGCACTCGCTTCGGACCCAGGCAGATCCGCACCGAATCTGTTCTGGTAAGGCCATACAACATGGCAACAGGTGCAGCCCCATTTGACTCATTTCAAATTGCAGACCTTGGCGACGTTGCACTCAACCCTTTCAACCTCGCGGCGAGCATTGACCTGATACAGGCTCACTACCAGGGACTTCTAAAACACCCACTGATACCCGTTACACTCGGTGGCGATCATACAATCGCCCTGCCTATATTGAGAGCCGTATTTGAAAAACATGGGCCGGTTGCGCTTATCCATGTCGATGCCCATGCCGACGTAAATGACGCCATGTTTGGCGAAAAGATCACCCACGGCACTATTTTTCGCCGCGCCATTGAGGAAGAGCTAGTCATTCCTGAAAAGATGTTCCAGATTGGGCTCAGGGCGACGGGCTACGCTGCAGACGACTTTGATTGGGCGCGGGGAAAGGGCGTGACAGTTGTCACCGCAGAAGAGTGCTGGTACAAGTCACTTGCCCCGTTAATGGAAACGATCAGAAAAACTATTGGTCCTGACCAGCCCGCGTACTTGAGTTTCGACATTGATGGACTGGACCCTTCGGTGGCACCGGGAACCGGAACACCAGAACCCGCAGGCCTTATGACCTCCCAGGGACTTGAAATCATCCGTGGCTGCTTCGGACTAAATCTTGTGGGCTGTGACCTGGTTGAGGTATCGCCACCTTACGACACCACCGGCAACACTTCTTTACTGGCGGCAAATCTGGTCTTTGAAATGCTCTGCTCCCTCCCCGGGTGCACCAGGCGCTAGATTTTGAGTTGTTTTAATGAATATAGTGAACTTAAAGTCATAGCGGTCAGGTCCGCCACTTCCGCTTTTAGCACGGAAGACAGAATTCAGGCACAGTGGCAGAGCCTTCGATTTCATGAACCTCCGGCTCTCAATGAGGCGATTGAGGAACACACAAGGTTCGTTAACCTGCTCACATCTGCTGGTGCTGAAATATTGGAACTCGAAGGCCATGAAGAAATGACCCTCGACAGTATCTATACCCGTGACGCACTGATCATCTCGCCCTCAGGAACCATTCTTTGCCGAATGGGACGCGCCAGCAGGCAGGAAGAACCCGGTCACAATTCGAGGCAACTTGCCGGATTGGGCTTCCCGGTTTCAGGAGAAATATCTGCACCCGGCACACTCGAAGGTGGTGACTTTATCTGGCTGGATGAACATACCGCCGCGGTGGGGCTCGGTCCCAGAACCAATCAGGAAGGTATCAGGCAGTTGCAGCGGCTATTAGGTGAAGGAACAGAATTACATGTTGTACCCCTAGTTGAACCAGAGCATCCTGACGATGTTTTTCATCTTATGAGCATGATTTCCCCGCTGGATCACGACCTGGCATTAATCTATCGACCACTAATGCCTGCACCTTTTATTCGGTGGCTGGAGAGCAGGGGAATTGGCTTTGTAGAAGTACCGGAAGCTGAATTTTTGCTTATGGGATGTAATGTTCTTGCTACCGGACCACGCCGGATATTGATGCTCGACAAACTACCTGCCACAAGGTCCCTATTGATGGATGCGGGATGCGAAGTTTCGACGTTCAAAGGTGATGAAATTAGCAGGAAGGGAGAAGGCGGCCCTACCTGCCTGACTCGCCCACTTGTCAGGGCTAACAACTAGAACCCAACGAATCACGAGATGCTCAATTCGCTCTAAATTTACCCGGGTCAGTTAGTCTCCGGCCAACCCTCTAGGGATCAATATATCCCCGAGAGAAATCAACCACTGGATAACGCATCAGGTTTTTCACCCTGTCGTCCTCAAGATAGACTGTGGAATATTCATGGGTTGGCACCATAGGCACATCTTCAAACAGCATCTGCTGCATCTGGCCAAATGCATTCATTCGTACAACAGGATCCGCAGATGAATGTGTCAATGCCATCAATTCATCATATTCCGGGTTGTGGTAGTTCCCGTCGTTGAAAGGGCTCCCCGAAACAAAAATCCCGGCAAAAAAGACCGGGTCCCGCAGGGCGCCACCACAATAGGCAGCCCTGGCAATATCAAAATCACCGACATTCATCTTCGCAATTGCCTGTTTGAAAGTCTGCTTATCCACCTTGATATCAAGACCCAGCGCCCCACCAAGCTGGGCCTGAATAAATTCGGCTTCAATCTGCCGTGTCTCATTGGCCAGCAGTATAATCGAAGGAATTTCTTCTACTCCCAGTTCCTTTTTCGCCTCTTCAAGCAACTGTCTTGCACGTTCAGGGTTGAAATCAATCCGCGGCGCGGGAAATTCCTTCTGAAAACTTTTACCGACACCTTTAACCCGTCGCGTGAATACACTATCTATTTTTCGCGTTCCCGGCAGACCAACAATATTATTAACGTACCGGTCACGATCGAAAGCCAGTCGCATCGCCTGCCGTACTTTCAGGTTTGCCGTGGGTCGCCCCGGCGCCATATTCATAACCAACCAGGCAAGGCAACTGCTCGCTGCCTTCTTGATCCTGAATCCTGAATCCGAGGCATCACTGAGTATCTCCTCATTCAGGGAGAGTGTCGCCAGCTCATTACTTTTGTAAAGATTCAAGAGCGAGCGCAGGTCGGAAGTAATGTACCCTATATCAACTGCCTGCAGCTTGATGTTCTCACGGTCCCAATAATATGGATTCCGGCTGAATTAAATCGATGAATTGTGAACCCAGGAATCAATTTTAAAGGGGCCATTGGATAACATGTTCACTGCATCGGCACCAAACCTCCCTTCTTGCGCTTCAACAAACTTCTGCTTAAGGGGAAGATAAGCTGTACCCGTCAGCACCGTTAGCAGATAAGGAACAGGCCTGCTCAGGGTCAATTTCAGAACGCGATCATCCAGTGCTTCGACACCCAGAGATGATGTTGGCAAGTCTCCGGCAAGAATCGCCTCGGCATTTTCGAGCACATAAACAAAAAATGTCGAACCACGTGCAGCAGTCTTTGGGTCAACCAGCCTCCGCCAGGAATAGACAAAATCAGCCGCCATGATGGAAGTTCCGTCAGCCCATCGAGCATCATCACGTAACCAGAAGATCGCTTGATTGGCACCAAGTTCCCACTTTTCTGCAACAGCGGGAACAACTTCTCCCCTGCGGCCAATATTCACCAATCCTTCATTAGTCAGGCTCAGGACGAATCCGCTGGTGGTATCTTCAGACATGGTACTGTCGAGGTTTGGCGGTTCCGTTGCCAGGCTGACGGTGATGCGGTCATTTTCGACATCCACGCCGATAGCAAAGGCACTAACAGGGCTGAGAAGGAATGCAGCAAGGGCTGGAATACGAACAAATTCTTTAATTCTATTCACGCTGGTCACCTGATAAGCAGGAAACAGTTATCATACTTGTTTCTGCCAGTTCTCCTAAATTCAAACTATGCACCAGAACCAAATCAAAACGTGTCTCGCACATATTCTTCTAGCCCTCGCGGTCTGCAACTGTACCTGCACATATGCCGGGCCAGAACTTCACTGGGTTAGTTCCGGGTTAAACAATCGAGATATTACCTTTTCCGCTGATGGCAATACGCTATTGACGTCCATCATGTCACCGAAGAACCTGTTTGCCGCTATCGCCATTAGTCACAAGGTAGACGGAAGCTGGAGCGAATTGCAGATCGCTCCTTTCTCGGGACGTCACCAGGATATCGAGGCGATGTTCACACCAGACGGTAAACAAGTGTTTTTTTCATCGAAACGTCCAAAGCCGGACCGGGATGGTGATGACTGGGACATCTGGCAGGTTAGCTACAACAATGGAACATGGTCTGAGCCAGTCAACCCGGGCGGGCCGATTAATTCTACAGGTGATGAATTTTATCCCTCCATCGCCAGCAACAATAATCTCTATTTCACCGCGACCCGTGAAGAAGGAAAAGGCGCCGAAGATATTTTTCGAGCGATCTATGAAAACGGTGAGTATTCAACAATTGAAAGCCTGGGTAATGGCGTTAACACAAAAAACTACGAATTCAACGCATTCGTGGCACCAGATGAGAGCTATCTGATCTTCGGATCCCAACGCCGGGAAGGTGAAGTTGGTGGTGGGGATCTTTATATCAGCCGCAATAAAGGCGGCAAATTTCAGGCGGCGATATTGCTCGGCGTTGATATTAATACGAAACGGCTGGAATACTGCCCTTACGTTTTTGAAGGCAGGTTTTATTTTACCAGCGAGCGGGCACATCAATTCGAAGGCCGCTTCAGCTATGAATCACTTAAAACAGCATTTAGCTCTCCTGGGAACGGACTCGGCAATATTTACAGTGTGCCGTTGAACGACCTGTTGTCATTTTGAACCGCCAGGGTTGCGCAGGACTGAAGATTCTCCACCTGCAATCGCATCCTTCTATAAGCATTCAAAATCCAGATTCAAAAATGGCTCTTCGTTTTCTATTCGCCGTTGCCGGTCGTTCATGAATTTTTGAGGATACCA
>SMVB01005731.1_pt1 | contig 12352 bp, 9 predicted proteins | sample 2456461 | NCBI WGS metagenome assembly SMVB01 (sample SAMN11095934, study PRJNA526329) | marine sediment metagenome | biome: Marine sediment; feature: Surficial sediment; material: Deep marine sediment; isolation source: Hadal surficial sediment | place: Pacific Ocean | collected 2014-05 | depth 0-1...
CACTCGCCGACCCGCATCCATTCATACACGGGGTGGCCTTCGGCCATGTAGCCGATACGCGACCGGGTCGTCTCGGAGAGCACGCGGCTGTCCTCGCCGAGAACACGCGATTCGCCACGGGTCGGCGCGAGAAGCCCGAGAAGCATGCGGATGGTCGTCGTCTTTCCGGAACCGTTGCGTCCAAGGAAGCCGAAGATGCATCCCCTCGGCACGTCGAGATCGAGATCGCAGACCACGGTTCTCGACCCGAAGCAGCGTGTCAGTCCCTTTGTCTGGATTACGGAGTCGTCCATCGTTCTGCGTCCTCGCCTACGAAGGTTCCAGTCCGTACTCGCCCAACCGCTCCCGGAGAGCGGCCACGACGTCGTCTGCCGAGAAGTCCAGCACCGCGGCCTCGCTGGCCAGTGCGTCCAGCAACGGCGCGAGACGCCGACGCTGCTGGGCCTTCGTGTACACCTGCCGCTTGCGCGTCGCGAAGTACCCTTTGCCCGGCTGCGACACGATGACGCCGTCCCGCGTCAGTTCGCCGTAGGCACGGGCCACCGTGTTGGGGTTGATGACCAGCCGGACCGCCAGGGATCGGACGCTGGGAAGCTGATCGCCGGGCGCGAGCCGCCCCCGAAGGATCGCCAGGCGGATCTGATCGACCAGCTGGCGATAGATCGGCGTCGTGCTTCCCGTCAGGATGCGACAGTCGAGGGGCACGTGCTAGGCTCCAGCTACTGTACTAAGCATACTAATACAGTATAGCGACCGCGAACCCGGGTCAAGAGGCCTTGATTTCAGACCCGTTCGATGGTCAGGCCGTGGGCCTCGGCGACCGGCTGGTTGGTCAGCGTGCCGCGGTTGATGTTCACCGCGTTGGCGAAGTGGGGGTCCATCTTGGCCAGGGTGTCGGCGCCGTGTTCGACGATCTTGAGGATCCACGGGAGCGTGGCGTTGGTGAGGCCGAGCGTCGCGGTGCGGGCCACGGCGCCGGGCATGTTGCCGACGCAGTAGTGCACCACGTCGTCCACCGTGTACACCGGGTCGCGGTGCGTGGTCATCCGCGCCGTCTCGACGCAGCCGCCCTGGTCGATGGCGACGTCGACGATCACGGAGCCGGGCTTCATGCGCCCCAGGTCGTCGCGCGAGATGAGTTTGGGGGCCCTGGCACCGGGGATGAGGACCGCGCCGACGACGATGTCCGCCCAGCCGAGGTGCTCGCGTACGGTGTGCGGATCGGAGTAGATGTGTCGCACGTTGGCCGGCATGGAATTGTCGAGCACGCGCAGGCGATCGATGTCGATATCGAGGATGACGACCTCGGCGCCCATGCCGGCGGCGATGCGGGCCGACCACGATCCGACGACGCCGCCGCCGAGGACCAGCACGTGTCCCGGCTCCACGCCGGGCACGCCGCCCAGCAGCACGCCGCGGCCGCCGTGCGGATTCTCCAGGTAATCGGCGCCTTCCTGGATCGCGAGCTTGCCGGCGATTTCGCTCATCGGCGTCAGCAGCGGCAGCCGTCCCTGGTCGTCGGTCAGCGTCTCGTAGGCGACGGCGATGCAGTTGCTCTCCAGGCAGCCCAGCGTGAGGTCGCGGTTGGAGGCGAAGTGGAAATAGGTAAATACGGTCTGCCCGGCCCGGATCAGCGGGATTTCCTGCGGCTGCGGCTCCTTGACCTTGACGATCAGCTCCGCACGGCCCCAGACGCCCTCGGCGGTGGGAACAATCTCGGCCCCGACCGCGTCATACGCCTTGTCGGGGAAGCCGGCACCGATGCCCGCCCCCGACTGGACAAGCACCTCGTGACCACGCTGGCAGAGCATCTCGACACCGGCGAGACGCATCGCCACGCGGTACTCGTCGGGTTTCACTTCGGTTGGTACGCCGACGATCATGCAGGGATGATAACGGCTCTGGGCCGCGTGGGTCCGGGGGTGCTAGGATCAGTGTTTCAGCGTTCCTGTCGAGGAAGATCATTCATGATTCACGTTCGTCAAACGGTGCTGTGCGGTCTCCTTTGTATTGCGATCGGCGGGTCCGCCGCGGCGCAGACCGCCGAGGTTCTGCGGACGCTCAACGCCGATGACACGGTCAAGGGCACGGACCGGAGCAAGAGCTACCTGGTGCTCTTCGAGGCGTATCTCGATCTCGACCCGCCGCCGATGGAGATCTCCGACGACTTCAACATCCGGACGATCTCACCGCAGATGCCGAGGTGGGCGGCGGTCAGCGACTGGGTGGAGTCCAACCCGGACATGGCCGATGCGATCCTGGCATGCCTGGACCGCAATATTCTCGGCCTGCCGTACGGCGAGGACGAGGTGAAGTCGCAGTACCGCGAGGCAGGGCTCTTCGCCGCGGTCGGCAGCGGCGGAAGTCTGCGCAGCATCGGCTTCCCGTACCTGTATGCGATGGACGTCATCGCGACCTACGGGACGGCCGAGATCTACCGCCTCTTCGAGGCAAAGCAGACCGACCGCGCGATGAAATTGACGGTCGCCTACCAGTGGATGCTGCGGCAGTTGTGTGACCGGGAGTTCCTCGAGGAGAAGCTGATGGGCATCACGCTGCTCATCGAGGCGCTTGGCAACGTGCGGAGCACCTTCTACCTCTACCGGGACGACATCTCCGCCGAGCAGTTCAGGGCGCTGGCGTGGTACGACGTCCCGCATCTGCGCCCGGACCGCAATCGCCTGCTCATACCCGAAGGCGATCGCATCGTCTCGGAGGCCCTGCTCGAAGAGGTCTTCGACGCCAGGACCGACCAGCCGGACCCGGAGCGGTTCGCCCGCGCGTTCGCCGAGATCCAGTCCGCCGATGAGCCGCTGACCCGGTTCGGCGCTGCCCGGCGATGGCGGATGATCGCGGAGGTCCACGGCAGCCTGGAGGCGTCCAAGGAGCGGCTGCAGCTCATCTACGACGACTGGTGGAGACGCTGGCGCGTGCAGGAATACGACGCGATCCTGGAGACCGCGACACAGTTCGAGCGGACCAACCCGGTGCGTTACGCGGCGGTGATCTACTCCATGCAGGACATCCAGGACGTCTTCGACATCCGCAACCAGTTGATCGCCTCGGTCAACGGGACGGCGGTCGCAGCCGGGCTCTGCGCGTACAAGAAGACCTTCGGCGTCTTCCCCGACAACAAGGAGAAGGCCTACGGGCAATTCGTACGCAAGCGGATCTCCGACATCGATCCCTACGACGAGGACTTCGGCGTGCTCGGCTACCGGCTGCTGACGCGTGACGAGTCCATCGACACGGTGTGGGGTCGTCTGACCCTCGCGAAGGGGCAGTGCGTGCTGTACAGCGTCAGCGCCGACCACGTGGACAACCGCGCCCACGTGCACTCCGACGCCCACCTCCCGGTCGCCGGCGCCGATTTCGTCTTCTGGCCGCCGATCAAGACGCTGGCACGCGAGCAGGGGAACATCAACTAGCCAAGCTCATTTTGCTACCCTGCCGGGCATGTCGGATATCGAAAAGCTTGTCATCATCGGTAGCGGGCCGGCCGGGTGGACCGCTGCGATCTATGCGGCACGGGCGAACCTCGATCCGCTGGTTCTTGAAGGCGTTGCCAAGCAGGAAGGTGGGTATGTCCTGCCGGGCGGTCAGCTCATGCTGACGACCGAGGTGGAGAACTATCCCGGCTATCCGGAGGGCGTCGACGGCCCGAAGATGATGGCCGACTTCAAGAAGCAGGCCGAGCGGTTCGACACGCGTGTCGAGAGCCGCGATGTCGTGAAGTGCGACTTCTCGCAGCGGCCGTTTGTCCTGGAAACCAAGGACAGCGGCGGCAAGGAAGGGACCGTGACCGCGCACAGCGTGGTCATCGCGACCGGCGCCACTGCCAACTGGCTGAACCTGGAGAACGAACTGCGGCTGGCGTTGTCCGGCGGGGGCGTGAGTGCCTGTGCCGTCTGCGACGGCGCGCTGCCGGCCTTCCGCGACCAGGAGTTGGTCGTCGTGGGCGGTGGCGACACCGCGATGGAAGAAGCGTCATACCTGACGAAGTTCGCGTCGATGGTCCACGTCGTGCACCGCCGCGACGAGTTCCGCGCCAGCAAGCTCATGCAGAAGCGCATCCTCGAGAACCCCAAGGCCAATGTCATCTGGGACACGACCGTGACCGACGTGCTTGGCGACGACACGATCACCGGTGTTCGCCTCAAGAACGTCAAGACCGGCGAGGAACGCGATTTTCCGTGCAAGGGCCTGTTCCTGGCGATCGGTCACCAACCGGCGACCCCGTTCCTCGAGAGCTGCGGCATCGAGCTCGACGAAAAGCGGTACCTCAAGCTCACCAACCCGCCCGGCATGGAGACGAGCATCGAGGGCGTCTTCGCCGCCGGCGACGTCGCCGACGCGGTTTACCGGCAGGCGGTCACCGCCGCGGGCATGGGCTGCCAGGCCGCGCTGGACGCCGAACGCTGGCTCGGCGCGCAGGGGATTCACTGAACGGAAAAGAAAAGAGCTCTGAGCTCTTTTTCGCGGCGAAAAAGAGCTCAGAGCTCATTGCTCGTCGTCGGGTGCAAGGTTCGTGATGATCTTCGCACCGACCGCGTCGCCCCAGACGTTGACGGTCGTGCGGCACATGTCCACGATGCGGTCCACGCCCAGGATCACGCCGATGGCCGCCACCGGAAGCAGGTCGCTCTCCGGGACGCCCTGGCCGCGCAGCCCGCTGTTGACCGCGGAGATCACGATGATCATCGTGACGGTGCCCGCCGACGGGATGCCGGCCGCGCCGATCGCCGCGAGCGTCGCCGTGATCACCACGATGACCAACTCGCCGAAGCTCAGGTCGATCCCGTACAGCTGGAAGAGAAAGACCACGGCCACCGCCTCGTACAGCGCGGTCCCGTCCATGTTGACGGTCGCTCCCAGCGGCAGCACGAAGTGGGCCGCTTTCTTCGAGCAGCCGCCTTCACCCTCGGCGCTCTCGATCGTGACTGGAAGCGTCGCGGCGCTGGAGTCGGTCCCGAACGCGGTCATCAACGCCCGGCGCATCTGCCACATGTACCGGAACGGGTTCTTCCGCGTGAACAGGAACAGGATGGTCGGCAGCACGATGAGGCCGTGGATCGCCAGCCCCGACAGCACAAGCGCAATGTACTTCGCAAGCGGGCCGACCAGCTCTCCAAGCCCGATCTTGCCGACCGTCCACGACACGAGCAGGAACACGCCGATCGGGCACAGCCAGATCACCCACCACACCAGCCGCATGATCGTATCGAACAGGCCCTCGAACAGCTCGACGATAAGCCGGGTCTTCTCGCCGCCCGCCGCGACGGCCAGCCCGAACATCAGCGCGAACGCGATGACGCCCAGCGTGCGCCCCTGGGCCATCTCGTAGAAGAGGTTGCGTGGAATCACCTGCCGCAGGATGTTCATCCATGCGCCGCCGAGCCCGTCGTCCTCGGCCCGCTGGATGCTCGACGCGAGTGCCGGGGCGTCGGCGTAATCGGCTTCCGCCTGGCCGACCAGCAAGGCCGTCGTCTCCGGGGACAGGTCGCCGGGGCGGAAGGTCGACACCAGGATCGCCCCGATGATGCAGGCGATCAGCATCGTCACCAGGTAGTAGGCGAGCGTGGCTCCGCCCACCACGCCGAGCTTCGACGGATCCCCGATCGACGTCATGCCCATCACGACGCTGACGAACACAAGCGGGATGATCAGCAGGAACAGCGGTCGGATCAGGATCAGGTCGCCGGCCTGCTTGGTCCAGTGGGCGTCGGGGTTCGGGCCCATCTCGCCGTACAGCACCGTCTGCCCGAAAACCGCGCCGGCCGCGAGGCCGAGGAGGATCAGGACGGTGAGCAGGTTCGCGCCCTTCATGGGCCAAGAGAGTATCAGTTTCGGCGGTTCTTACGACCTGGCCCAGATCGACAGCGTCAGCAGCGCGAAGAGACGCTGCCCGTGGTCGTGTGTGCCCGCCATGTGCTCGTCGAGCATCCGTCGCACCGGTGCCCGCTCCAGGTGGATCGGCCCGAAGGGCTCGACGGCGTGCAGGTGATCCAGCAGCAGCGTCCGCAATCCGCCGAAGTCGGCCCGGAACCACTGCCCGATCGGAACCGCAAAGCCCATCTTCGGCCGGTCGACGGCGGCGGCCGGGAGATATTTCCGGGCGATCGACCGCAGCAAAGCCTTGCGCCGCCGGCCGGGGATCAGCGCGCCCAGCGGCGCCGTCAATACGGTGCGAGCGAGGTCGCGGTCGAGGTACGGGCATCGGACCTCCAGGGCGACGGCCATCGAAGCGGTGTCCACCTTGCACAGCAGGTCGTCGGGCAGGTACCCGGCGAGGTCCGCGCGACGCAGGGCCGCCAGCGGCGTGTCCCCCGGCGAGTGATCTTGTCGCGGCGGTGTTTCACCGAGGAGCTCGGCCACCATCGGTTCGGTGAAGATCGCCTCCGTCGCGAGCACGCCGAGCTGGGGATAGTCACGCGCCATCGCCCCGAGCCGTCCCAGCTTGTGCAGCAGGCTTCGCGAGTGGGCGCGTTGCAGCAGCCCTGACGGCAGCCATTGCAGCAGCGCCTGGTGTCGCGCCAGCGGCCCGGCGGCGAGGTACCGCTCGTAGCCGACAAACAGTTCGTCCCCGCCGTCGCCGCTCAATGCCACCTTGACGTGCTCGCGCGCGGCCCGGCTCACCCACGACGTGGGCAACAGCGAGCTGTCGCCGAACGGCTGGCCGAGGGTCTCGATGAGCTTGACCAGGTCTTCGGCCGGGTTCATCGCGACCTCGAGCGTGCTGTGGTTCGTGCCGAGATGGGCGGCGACGTCCGCGGCGTGGCCCGACTCGTCGTACCGCGGGTCCGGCATCCGCACGGAGAACGTCTGCAGCTGGGGCACGTGCCGCAACGCGAGGCACGCAATGAGCGACGAGTCGACGCCGCCAGACAGGAAACATCCCAGCGGGACGTCCGCCTCGAGTCGCCGCGAGACGGCCTGGTCGAGCAGCCGTTCGATCTCGTCAGCCGTGACATCCGCATCGCCTTCCTTCGTGGCGGCAAGTTCGTCGGGCAGGCTCGGCTCGACGTTGTCCACGATGATCGCCCCGGCCCGGGCGGCCGTGATCGTCCGGCCGCGCGCCGCATGGCCGAACCGCAGGTAGTGGGCGGTCCACTCGTGCCGTGCCGCCGTGCCGATCGGCTCCGCGCCGGGGATCGCGGCCACCGCCGCGGCGTCGCTGGCGGCAACAAGCATCCGGACCCCGCCGTCGCCTTGTTCGAGCCGGTGATACAGCGGCTTCTCGCCGAACCAGTCGCGGGCGACGGTCAGCGAGGCCTTGTCGCGGTCCCACAACGCGTAGGCGTACATGCCTTCGAGGTGCGTCTGCAACTGGTCGCCCCACTCGCGGTGTCCGTGAAGCAGGACCTCGGTGTCGCTGTGGTCGGACGTGAACCGGTGGCCGCGATCTTCCAGCTCGAAGCGAAGCCGCCGGTGGTTGTAGATGCACCCGTTGAACACGACGGCAACGAGGCCCTCGTCACGCGTGCGGCCGCGTCGGGACACCATCGGCTGGGCGCCGCCGTCGTGGTCGAGGATGGACATCCTCCGATGCGTCAGCGCGACCTCGACGACGCGACGGCCGTCGGACCCGTCAAGCTCGACCCGGTCGCGGAACCGGCCGTGGCCGTCGGGCCCGCGGTACGCGATCCGGGCGTCGATGGCGTCGAGCCACGCCTCGGGGATCTTTCCGCCGTCTGCACGAAGAATGGCCCCGATGCCGCACACGGTCCAAGGATAACGGGGGTGGCACGGTTGAGCGAGCGCAGCTCGCTCAGCCGTGGAGCGACGTCCGAAGACACGGCTGGTCCGCCGCAGGCGGACTGCGCGACGTCAACCGTGCCACCCGATCACCGCGTGACTCGATACTCGTCCGTCTGCGCCTGCCGGGCGGCACGTGCCCGCGCTCGCGAATGGGTCACCATCATCTCGCCGTGGTCGAGGACGTGCGTGTCCATGGCGGCGAGCAGGTCGGCCTTGGTCGCGTCGGGGCCGAGGTCCAGCTCGATATCGAGGGCATAGAGCTTGAAGAAGTACCGGTGGGTGCCCACGGGCTGGCACGGTCCGCTGTAGCCGATCCGGCCGTACGAGTTGCGGCCCTGGCTGACCCGACCGAACGTGGTGTTGACCTGCGGCTGGCAGGGGACCTGCGTCGGCAGGCCCGGATCACGGATGTTCCAGAGAACCCAGTGCACCCACGTGCCGCGGGGACTGTCCGGGTCGTCCATGATCAGCGCGTAGCTCTTGGTGCCTTGCGGTCCCGGTGTCCACTGCAGCGGCGGCGAGATGTTCCGGCCGTCACCGGTGTATTCGACTGGAATGTCTTCGAGGGCGAATGCCCCGCTCCTCACATCGAGACTCATGGCGTCAGCTCCGCGGATTGTCGCCTCCGGGTCGTCTGATCGACAAAGGGGACAGATCTATTTACCGCGGCGGTAAATAGATCTGTCCCCCTTCCGCGGCGGGGCCTCTGGTCCGGTTGGGCAAAGCGTCACCTTCTCGGACTGGGTCCTGTCTGACGGCTCCATGATTCGCGTGAGTGCGGTGCTTTTCGTCCGTGGCAAGGCGTCGAGTCGATGGCATATTCGCGGATATTCCGAGACTCGACAACGAAGCCACGGCGAAAATGACCGTGCTCAGGCGGATCTTGGAGCCGTCAGACAGGACCTAGGTCACGGGCGCCGTCTCGACGTTGCGGACATGCAACTCCGCCAACTGGGCCGGGTCGGCCTCGCCGGGGGCGCCGGTCATCAGGTCCGCGCCGGTCTGCGTCTTCGGGAAGGCGATGACGTCGCGAATGTTGGTGGTGCCCACCAGCAGCATCACCAGTCGATCGAGCCCGAAGGCGAAACCGCCGTGGGGCGGGGCGCCGTAGCTGAGCGCCTCGAGCAGGAAGCCGAACTTGTGGTCCGTCTCTTCGTCGGTGAGGCCGAGGATGCCGAACACCTTGCGTTGCACGTCCCGCTGATGGATACGCAAGGACCCGCTGCCCATCTCGGCGCCGTTGATCACGTAGTCGTAGCTCGACGACACGCACGCGCCGGGGTCGGTGTCCAGCAGGTGAAGCTGGTCCTGGCTCGGCATGACGAACGGGTGGTGCGACGACTGCCACCGCTGCCGCTGCTCGTCCCACTCGAACATGGGAAAGTCCACGACCCACAGGCACTTCCACAGCGAAGCGTCGATGAGGTCCAGCTCGCGTCCCAGGTGCAGACGGACGGCGCACAGCGCGGCGTCGGCCACGACTCGCCGATCCGCGGCGAACAGAAGAAGGTCGCCGTCGTTCGCGCCCATCCGGGCACGCAGCTCGTCACCGATCGACCCGATGAACTTGGCGATCCCCGTCTGGAAGCCGTCGGCGGTGCACTTGACGGTCGGCAGCCCACCGGCTCCGGCGTCACGGGCGACCTTGTCGCAGCCGTCGATCTTCTTGCGGCTGAGGCTCTCGGCACCGCCCGGGACGCAGATCGCCTTGACGACGCCGCCGTCGGCGGCCAGCGCGTCGCGGAACACCTTGAATTCCGTGCGGGCCGCAAGCTCGGAGACGTCCGTGAGCTCGAGCCCGAACCGCGTGTCGGGCTTGTCCGAACCCCACCGGTCCATCGCCTCGCGGTAGGGGATCACCGGGACGTCGCCGATGTCGAAACCGCCGACCTCCTTGAAGAGCATCGGGATGAAGCCGCCGACGATCTCCAGGATCCGGTCGCGGCTGAGGAAGCTCATCTCCAGGTCGATCTGTGTGAACTCCGCCTGGCGGTCGGCCCGCGGGTCCTCGTCGCGAAGGCACTTGCAGATCTGCATGTACCGGTCGCAGCCGGCGATCATCAGGATCTGCTTGAAGATCTGCGGGCTCTGCGGCAGCGCGTACCACTTGCCCGGATACACGCGTGACGGCACGATGAAGTCCCGGGCGCCCTCGGGCGTGGTCTTGATGAGCAGCGGCGTCTCGATCTCCATGAAGGCGTGCGACTCGAAGTACCGCCGCGCGGCCTGCATGGTGCGATGGCGGGTACGCAGGATCGCCTGCATCCGCGGCCGTCGCAGATCGATGTAGCGGTATTGCAGCCGCTTCTCCTCGGCGATCTTGTCGGCCTCGTAGTCGTCGGGGAGGATCGGCGGCGTCTCGGTCTTGCTGAGGACCTCGAGGTGCTGGGCCATCACCTCGATCTTGCCGGTGACGAGCTTGGGGTTCTCGCCGCCGACACGCTGCCGCACCAGGCCCGACACCGCGATGACGTCTTCGCGACGCAACGCGCGGGAGGCCTCGACCACGGACTCCTCGACGTCCTCCAGGTCGAAGACGATCTGGGTGATCCCCTCGCGGTCGCGCAGGTCGACGAAGAGCAGGCCCTTGCCCTGGTCGCGATAGGTGTTCACCCAGCCCGCCAGGGTCGCGGTCTGGCCGACGTGGTCGGTCCGAAGTTCTCCGCACATGTGCGTACGTTCAAGCATGGGGCACATCGTATCTGCGCCGCCGCACGTTGTCTCAGGGTGCCGAGGTCGCCCCGGTCGCTGCGCGGATGCGGTCGAAGCCCTGCCGGATGAGGCCCAACGCGGGCTTGCCCCGGATCCCGTACCCGGTGTCCTCGGCGCCGCCCCGGTGGTACGGGTCCCAGTAGTAGCAGTTGAAGCCGAGGGCCCCGGTCCCGGGCCGCACCAGTGTCTCGGACCATGCCGCGAAGAACGCGCGGTAGCATCGGGCCTGCGCTTCGTGGTCGGTCTCGGTATCGTCCTTGGCGACGTAATCCCACGGGTGGGCGGCGGCCCACGGCAGCGACGGGTATCCCAACTCCATGATCAGGATGGACTTGCCCTCGCTGCGGGCGAACCGCAGCAGCCGACCGCGCTCGGCGTCCCAGGCGGCGGTGAGCCGCGACACCGATGCACCGGGATCGTCGCGGGACAGCTCGAAGTACGAACTGACGCTGATGAAGTCCACCATGGACCAGAAGGTCACCGCCTGGTACCGATCCCAGTTGGCCGTGTACGTCACGCGACCGTCGAAACGGCGCCGGACGCGGTCGATGATCCGACGCCAGCGGTCGAGCTGGTTCTCGGTGGTGTTGAGCTCGCTGCCGACGGAGAACACGTCGACCCCGGTCGCGACCGCGATGTCGAGGTAGTACTCGACAAACCGCTCATAGCTCGCCCACCAGGCCTCGAGGTCATCCGGACGCAGGGTGCCGCGCCAGTCCTTTTCGCCCGGGAACTCGATGAGCACGATCGGTAGCAGCACCGTTTGAAGGCCGTGGCCGCGGGCGCGGTCCAGGATTGCGGTCAGCTGCTCGCGGGTCGGGCACTTGCCGGGGTTGAAGCGGATCTCGCTGGAATCGACCTTGTCCTGGAACATGGGGGTGACCAGCAGCAGGGTGTTCGCCCCGATCTCGGCGATCGCATCGACCGACTGCAGGTACAGCGGCAGGTCGCTGATGTGGTGGGCGTTGATCCCGATCCCCAGTACGGGCAGTTCCCGAAGGAGCCGGGGCGACGTTGCGGGGGCGGTGGGGGGCGTGGCGAGGGTCGTGGCCGCGACGAGGCCGAGCAGCAGGTGCAGAGAGATGGACATGACCGTATCGTATTCCCGATGCCCGAAAAGCAAGTGGACACAAAGCCGTCGCTGCTGTTCACGGCGTTCGAGCCAAGCGGTGACGCAATGGCCGCGCCGGTGATCCGCGAGCTGATGGCACACCCCAGCCGACCAAAGGTCTACGCCTACGGCGGCCCGCAGATGGAAGCGGCCGGCGCCGAGTTGCTCGAGAACACGGTGGACGGCAGCGCCATGGGCTTCGATGCGCTGAAGCGGTCGCTGGCTCTCCGGAAGCTTGCGAAGAAGATCAAGGACTGGGCCGCCTGGCAGCGCATCGTCGCGCACGTGGCAGTCGACTCGCCGGCCGCCAACTTTCCCATCTGCAAGGTGATGAAGGCATCCGGCACGCGGGTCATCCACCTCGTTGCCCCGCAACTGTGGGCCTGGGGCAGGTGGCGGATTGGGAAGCTTCGCAGGCTCACGGACATGGTCCTGTGCGTTCTGCCGTTCGAGGAGCAATGGTTCTCCGAACGCAACATCCCGGCCCGGTTCATCGGGCACCCCGCGATCAACCGGACACTGGACGCCGAGGAGCTCAAGCACCGGATGCACGGGTTACCTCGCGGAGCGCCGCGTCTGAGCATCTTTCCCGGGTCGCGCGCCCACGAGGTCAAGGCGAACACGAAGCTGCTCGTCGACGTGTACGCCGAACTGCAGGCGCGTCATGCGGGCCTGTGCGGCGTCATCGTCGCAGCGACCCCCGCACTCGCGAGGATCGTCCGCAAGCGCATCCGCGTCTTTCCGACCAACCTGCACATGACCACGGGCGCC
>SMVB01061169.1_pt1 | contig 12351 bp, 10 predicted proteins | sample 2456461 | NCBI WGS metagenome assembly SMVB01 (sample SAMN11095934, study PRJNA526329) | marine sediment metagenome | biome: Marine sediment; feature: Surficial sediment; material: Deep marine sediment; isolation source: Hadal surficial sediment | place: Pacific Ocean | collected 2014-05 | depth...
GCCATGAAGAGGTCGGGTTTGGCTGCGGACATCTCGCTGAGCGCGGCGCTATAAGCTTCGGGGTTGGGGTCGTCTGCCGCCCAACCGGTAACTAGATCGGTGACCTGGTCCTGAATGGATTCGAGCGCGTGTAGTTTTTGTGCCCCTGGGGCTCCGTCGGCATGCTGGGCGAGTTTTCCCAACATGCGGAGCATGGGTTGTGACACCTTTTTTTCTTCCGAGTGCGAAGCCGCTTCGATCAGACGGAGAACCGACTCGCCCTTCAAGCCCCGGGACGCATTCATCAGGAATTGGTGCCGCTGGCGGCTGTCGCCGCCCATTCGGAGGAGCCGGGAGAGCGCACTCGGCTCCATCGCCGATACCAGGTCCCCCATACGCTGGTTCAGTTGAGCCGCCTCGGGACCAATGGCGACTCGCAGTTCCTCGACGATCTGTAGCAGATAACCCACAATCATCTGGTCGTACGCGTCGCTCTCCGAGTGTTCGGAGATGGCCCGAGCCACTGCGCCAGGATCGCGCGACGCATCCTCCGGGTCCCCGTGGACCTCCTCGTCGGGTGATCGCTCATCACGCCCCGCCCGCATCACCGCGGCTTTCGCCAACCCCACCCACAGCTGCGCGTAGCGAGTGCGAGCTGTCCGAGCTTCTTCGTCTTCCTCGACCGCTCCGTCGTCGTCCAGCAATCGGAGGCTGTCGTACGCAACAGGGTGTATGTGGATGTTGGGTTGTTGTTCTAATCGCTCACGTGGGCCTAAACCCAAGGGCTGGCCGGTCTGGTCAGGTTCCTCCGCGATGAGCATGAGGAACTGTAGGACCTCGTCCTTGCTCACCCCCTGATGGAAGCTGATCGCCCCCAGGTGGTGCCGGCGCAGCCGCCCCGCGAGCTCCCGCAAGAGAGGGTTGTTGACGTCGGTTGCCACCCCCTCGATCACGAGCTGGTCCCTGGCGGCGCCGAACGATAGGGTGCCCTTTCCCTTCAGCAGGTAGATAACCCGGTTGGTTACATGCAGCGCAGCCGGCTCAAGTGAAGGATGCCCGGGAGGATACATACTGTGCTGACGGATGGCGATCGAAAGTTCTATGAGAAATTCGCCTAACCCGTGTGACAACGCCGTCCCCGATGGAGGGGCAGCCTGGGCAGGAGGCTCGGATAGGCCGCTCTTTTTGGAAGGAGTCAAAGCTCGTTATGATTCAGAGGTTGGCAAAAAAATGGCCCTGATCAAGCCTACGCCGCCTGCGAAGTCGACGCCACTTGTTTTTTGGGGGTCCAGAGTGCTCCAGAAGGCCTTTTTTTGTGATGTATGAAGGAACTCCCAAGCGCCTCGGAGTCGTCGGGACCCTCGTTTGGGACACGATCACGCATCGAGATGGTCGGCCCGAGCAGGTGGAAGAGTGGGGTGGAGTCGCCTATGCCTTGTCGGCCTTCGAGGCGGCTCTCCCGGACGACTGGGAGATCGTACCGATCGTCAAAGTGGGGTCCGATCTGTCGGAGTCGGCCTGGAGATTTCTGCGATCCTTTCCGAGAATCGATGTGGAGACGGGGGTCCGCGTCGTCCCCGAGCCGAACAGCCGGGTGGAGCTCGTCTACACGGGGCCGGAGCGGCGTACCGAGCGCCTGATCGGGGGCGTACCCCCCTGGTTGTGGGCAGAGCTTGGGCCGCTGGCACGGACGTGCGACGCCCTCTACGTAAACTTCATCTCCGGCTTCGAGATGGAGCTGGATACGGCTCGGTCCCTCCGCAGTGGTTTCACCGGGCCTACCTACGCCGATCTACATTCGCTCTTTCTGGGTGTCGGCAGGAGGGGTCTTCGCATCCCTCAGGAGTTGCCCTCGTGGGGAGCGTGGCTGCGTTGCTTCGACGCCGTCCAGATGAACTCCGAGGAGTTCGAGCTGCTCGGGCGGGAGGTGGGAGATCCGTGGGAGCTGGCGGCCAGGATCGTGGGTCCCGAGCTGAAGATGATCGCCGTTACTCTCGGCCCCAAAGGGGCCGGGTACATCGCGGGCGCCGCGTTCAGGAGTGATCCTCTACAATGGCCCGGCACCCGGCATCGAGTGGCAACCCCCGGACCCGCCCGCAGTGGGATCACACCCGCCGAGGGCGCCGAAGCGGTGGGGGATCCCACGGGCTGTGGAGATGTCTGGGGAGCTACGTTTCTCGCCCGGCTCTTAAGCGGGGATCAACTGGAGGAGGCGATGACCCAGGCGAACCGGATGGCGGCGAAAAACGTGGGGCATCGGGGCGCGAGCGGCCTTCACCGGCACCTCAGGGGCCGACTCTCGACCGAGCTGGACATATGAGGGGCCTCAGCCTTCACGCGGCTCCCTCCCTTCCTCGTCGTCAGGCGCGGGGTCGGCTTTCCCCCGATGCAGCGGATATATGAGCTGAGCCATATAACCATCCGGAACCGGGCTCCCGATGATGCCGTACTCTTCCGGCCACTCATCCGCCGGAAGGTGATAGGTACCGAACATCCAATCGATGACAGGGAGGTGCGCGGCGAAGTTGCGATTGTACTTCCGGGCGCTGTGATGCCAGTGGTGAAACTGTGGCGTCACGAGCAGGTAACGCAGAGGACCGAACCCAAATCGAAGGTTCGCGTGATTGAGAATCCCCTGGAACGAAGCCCAGGTCGGTGGTGAGCCTCAGGAGACAGGATGAGGCCGCGCCTCTGGAGCCAACGGACTCCGGGCGGGACACGGGAGGCATGCGCCCACTTGTGGAAGAGGTTCGTGCCCAGGGCACCGACGGCGAAGGCGAACAGGAGCCCATGGATGAACACGGCGGTCGGACTCGTCACGTCGGGTCCGCCCGCAAGCAGAGCCAGGAGCAGTGGGGGGATGATGATGATGTAGCTGGTGCTGTCCTGCTCGAGGAACCCGTACTGCGTGATGGCGTCGGGATGGTCGTGGTGATCACGAAAGGGGTGGATGATGGTCCGGCCGATCAACGGAGTATCCGGCGCGAAGAAAGAATCACAAAACCAATGCACGGTCCCCGAGAGGAGATCTGCCAGGAGATACCCCACCAGGAAGCCCGTAGCCAGCCAAAGCCAGGCCGACGGTGTCAGCAATGGGTCGACCAGCCGGACGCTGAACCATACGAGCACACTCACGGCAGCAAGGAGCGCGCCCGCCTTCAGCACCGTGAGGACCACGGGCTGATCGATAACCAACGGGTTGTGGGTATCCGTCGAATAGGACATGGACGCGACTCCGGTGAGGTCAAGCTGCGACCACCTCAGACTACGTAGTGACGAGATCGACGCCATTGCAACCACGAAGCACGAGCGTGCGAGGATGCCGCTGCTTGTGGGGGGGCACAACTCGGGCGCATCTTGCGGCCATGTCTGATCCCACCACCGGCCCGGACTGGGCCCCTGCACAGAGCGACAGGATCGCATTCGGCCTCATCTTCGGCCTCGGTCTCGGCCTTCTGGCCCCGAGCGCGCCGGCCTTCGGGCAAACTTTACCCGTGGCTGACCCCGAGTCGGTTGGCCTTTCCTCCGAGCGACTCGCCCGCGTCACCGACGCCCTCCAGGCCCACATCGACGCCGGGCACATCGCCGGCGTGGTGGCCGCGGTGGTGCGGAACGGTCAACTGGTGTACATGGAGGCGTTGGGACAGGCGGACATCGAAGCCGCTCGCCCGATGCCGGAAGATGCCATCTTCCGTCTCTACTCGATGACCCGGTCCATTACCAGTCTGGCCGCAATGATTCTCTGGGAGGAGGGGGCGTTCCGGCTCGACGATCCTGTCTCGCGGTACCTGCCCCAGTTCGCGGACCAGAGGGTCTTCGCCGATGCCCGCTCGCCTGATATGGACCAGACGCAGTCGCGCAGGAGCGAAATCACCGTAGAGCACCTGTTCCTGCATACGTCAGGAATGGGTAGCCGAAGTTCGTCGATCTACCGGGCCGAAGGTGTACGCTCACGCTCGATTACGGTCGAAGAGATGGTCGACAACGCAGCGCGCACGCCGCTGTTCGAGGATCCGGGAACGAACTGGCGGTACGGGATCTCGACCACGATTCTGGGGCGGCTCGTCGAGATCTGGTCGGGCAAGCCGTTGGAGGTCTACCTCCGGGAGCGCGTCTTCGGGCCGCTTGGCATGACGGACACCGGGTTCTGGGTCGGGCCCGATCGGGCCGACCGACTGGCCACTGTCTACCGGCCCTCACCCGAGGGTGAGCTCCGGCCGTACCAGATCGAGGAGACTCCCTTCACCGAACGACCCGTCTTGATTGAGGGCGGCGTCGGCCTGGTGGCCTCCACGATGGACTTCCTCCGTTTCTCTCAGATGTTCCTCAACGGGGGCGAGTTGGACGGGAATCGGGTGCTCAAGCCCGAGACGGTCGCAATGATGACCGTGAATCGTATTCCCGATGCGCTCCTTCCGATCGGCTTCGGCCGCCCGACGCTCGGCCAAGGTTGGGGCCTGGGGTTCAGCATCGTCATGGACGCCAGCCAGTACGCCTACCCGGTGAACGACGGCGAGTTTTGGTGGGACGGCTCCGCGGGAACGCGCTTCTGGATCGACCCGAGCGAGAACATGGTGACCATCGTGATGGCGCAGCTCTCGCCGGCGGGGGGTCGAGGGTTTCGCGAGGAGTTCAAGACGGGTGTGCACGAGGCGCTTCTTGAGAAGCGGTAGGCCGCCTACTTCGGCCGGTTTCATCCTCGCGGTCTCATGGCTGATTCAGGCGTGTTCGACCGCAGCTCCCCGGTCCGCTCCGCCGACCACAGGGACGGACGTGTTGATCGACGTCATCGAGCTCACCGTGCGAGACATCCAGACGGCCTACGCTGCTGGCGAGTTCACGGCCGTGGAACTGACACGAGCCTTCCTCGCCCGGATCGACCGTTTTGAAGGCCACTACAACGCCCTGATCTCCATGAACGCCGACGCGCTGGCGATCGCGGCCGCGCTCGACGAAGAGTACGCTTCGACCGGACCCCGCGGCCCGCTCCACGGTGTGCCGGTGGTCATCAAGGACAACCTGGACTACGGGGGGCTTGTGACCACGGCCGGCTTTTCAGGATTCAGTGAAGCGACCGGGGGCATCGACATGGTCCCGCAGGACGACGCCGTGGTTGTCGCGCGACTCCGAGAGGCCGGTGCCATCATACTCGCCAAGACCAACCTGCCCGATTTCGCGGAAGACGGTACCCGCACAAGAAGCTCCGTCGCCGGCGTGACCCTCAACCCCTACCACACAGGCAGGACGCCCGGAGGATCGAGCGGCGGCACGGCGACAGCCGTGAACGCCAACTTCGCCGTGCTCGGACTGGGCACCGAAACCGGAGGATCGATCCAGAACCCGGCGGCCGCACAGGCACTCGTGGGAATCAAGCCCACCTTCGGCCTCGTTCCCTTGGACGGTGTCGTGCCGATCGATGCCACCTACGTCGACGTGGTCGGGCCGCTCGCAAGAACCGTATACGACGCGGCGAGCACGCTGGACGTCATCGCGGGACCCACCGTAGAGGATCTCGCCACCTACGCCGCCGTCGGCCACATCCCGGAACAGGGGTACACCGCTCTGCTGAACGACTCCGCGCTGGAGGGTAAACGTTTTGGGCTGGTCGGCATGGGCTGGCGGGACGATTGGCTTCCACTGGCGCCGGAAACGGAGGCCCTCTATCGGCGAGCGATCGCGACGCTGACCGACCAGGGCGCGACGGTCGTGGACGACCCTTTCCTCAACAGCGAGTTCGTCGAACTCTATGAAGCGCGGCCCCGTGTGCCTTCCACAAGGGCTTACAACATGCTCGTCTATCTTCGAGGTCTCGGGGATCAGGCACAGTTCCATAGCGTCGCGGAGTGGGAGGCGCTGACGGATGAGAAGTTTCCTGGAGGCCGAGCCGACCGCGCACCGACCCGGCCAAGTGCGACGGAGGAAGGCGACGCCTTCCAGGCCTGGCGGCGGGAGATGCGTGAGCTTTACCGTGCGATCCTCGAGATCTTCGACCTCGACGGGCTGTTCTTCCCACAGGCGGGTGCGCCGATCAGGGACCTCGTGGAGGACCCCACGCGTCCCGAATACAGTCCCAACAATCATCCGGAGCTTCCGAGCAACATCGTAAACGCTCTCGGTGTGCCGGTCGTCACGGTGCCATTCGCCTACTATGACGACGGGACACCGTTCGTGTTGGCCTTTATCGGCGACACCTGGACCGAGGCGGAGCTGTTGGCCTACGCATACGACTTCGAACAGGCAACCAAGGCCCGTATCCCACCCGCCCTGGTGGCGAGACCCACACGATGACGCCGTCACAACGCGGCCAACCCCCCTTTCCGATCACCCTCCTAGGCCGTGCGGGGTCAGAAGATGGTTTCCAAAAGGCATGGGCCCTACAACATTTGTTTCAGGACACTTTCCGAGCCGAAACAGCGTTTGAGACGGTGGCGAGAAACCAGAATGTGTGGACCCACGTACCGATGGAGCCGGTAGGCTCATGCCAAGCTCTGACGACCCTACCATCGAGTCGCGAGAAACAAGCACATCCCCCGGAGGCCGGTCGAGCCCCCTGGAGAAAACTTCGGTCCCCCACGTCGGGTCCATCCGACTGGTGGGCCATCGTGTACGGGAGGTCCAGCCCGGCGTGGTTCAGGTGGAAGCGCAGATCACTTGCGACGGCCGCGACTTCAATGGTGCGGCATCGGGACCTATAGCCTCCCCTGATCGGCTCCTAGTCCCCGCGCTCGCCACCCTGAGAGCCCTCGACGCCTGCATGCAGATTTTTTACCTGGGCGTTTCCCACCCGGCTCTCGTTCTCGACAACGTGGTCGAGGTATCTGTTGGCGATTTCCCCGTTGCCGTGGTGATGATAACGGCATCAGAGAATGAGAATGCGACATCCCTGGTCGCGGCGTGTCCCCTCGTCGGCATGTCGGATCTGGCGATCATTCTTGCGACCCTCCAAGCCACCACTCGAACCGTGACCCATTGGTTGCGGGGGGGTCGATCGCGCGGTGCGGAGGAGCAGGACCGGCCACAATGACGCCCACCGACAACCACGGTGACGTCGGAGGGCTCGTCCAGCGCGTCGAAGTCCTCTTGAGCTCGCTGACGGCGGTCGTGTCGGCACGAGTCGTATTCGACGAGGAAAAGGGAACGCACGTACACATCATCGCGACCTCCGAGCTGTCGGTGTCTGAGGTCTCAAATGCGGTGTTGTCCGCGCTCACCTGGGGGCTCGGCTTGGCGTTGCAGTCAAACCAGATAACCGTCGTACAGAGTAGCCTGTCCCGTGACGACTTGAAGTCTCTCCTGGGCCCAGAGACGGCCGATCCGCCACCCACCGGCGTCGCACCAGAGAGTCAGCCGACCGGCCCGCCCGTTCCCAAGCCGTCTGTTCCGGACACGGGGCTATTGGAGTTCAGCCTTGGCGGGAATCGGGGTGAAGCGCCGGATGAACCGGAGTCCGTGCTCGGGCGCCTCGAACTCAAGGACCTCGAGCTGGAAAAGCACCCCCAAGGCGGGTTCGCCATCTCTGTACGATTGGCCAACGTCAACCACTCGATCACTGTCGAACGTGACGCCGCCGGAACGGAGGAGGATTCGTTGGAGGTGCCGGCTAGTGCCGCCCTCGACGTGATCCAGGAGTTCCTTCGATCCGGACGTCCCGACGGGCCGCGGGTCGGACTCAAATTCCTGTCTGCACGCCGGCTCCGCCATCCGCAACATGACGTGGTCGTGGTGCTTGTGGAGGCGGTGGTCCGCGGTCGCCAGATCCCCCTGACGGGTGCCGCCTCTGCCAACGATGGAGTCGAACGGGCTTCGATCCTGGCCACGCTTCAAGCGACCAACGCGTTCGTCTCCGGCACGCTGACGGCCTACTCCACCGACGTGACGTAACCGACGGGGCGTAATAAACCTCTGAACGATCGACCCCCCGATCGTTGCACTCCTCACGGACTCCCGGTAAGCTCGGTTCAGCCGACGGCCGCCGGTCTTCGGCCACACACCGTCAAACGACTGGAGAGCCGCTCACTATGCGTAGCGTCAGCCCGGAGCTATCCGTTAGGCGGATGAGATCGATCACAGTTCTGTCCTTGCTGGCACTTGTGGCGTGCCTGGGACAGGACGCCGCCCAGGACGAGGAACGGGAGACGGAGATCGAGAACGCGACGTCGGGCGATACGGCGATCGAGCGGATCCAGCTCCAGGTCGGGGAGTTCACGTTCGACGCTCTAGCCGCCGGACCCGAAGACGGTGAGCTGGTGTTCATGCTCCACGGGTTCCCCCAGAGCTCGTACGAATTTCGGGATCAGATCCCTACCGTCGCCGAGATGGGCTTCCGGGTCGTGGCGCCGGACCAGCGCGGGTATTCTCCGGGCGCCCGGCCGGAGGGTGTGGACGCCTACACAGTCCCGAACCTTGTTGCTGACGTGCTCGGAATGGCCGACGCGTTGGGGCGAGATCGGTTTCACGTGGTGGGTCACGACTGGGGCGCGGCCGTGGCGTGGTCTGTTGGGCTCTCCAACCCCGACCGTGTGATCTCGCTGGTGCCGGTGTCGGTCCCTCACCCGTTCGCGTTCAGCGAAGCCATCAGTAGCTCGACGGGGGACCAGGCGCAGCGCTCCAGTTACTTCCAGCTCTTCGCCTCCGACAGCGCCGCGGCGATGTTCCTCGCGAACGACGCCGCCGGTCTGCGCGACCTCTACAGCCAGTGGGGGGGCATCTCCGACGAAGACGTGCAGGTCTACGTGAATCTCCTGAGCGAGCCGGGGGCGCTACAGGCCGCGCTCAACTGGTACGGCGCCATGAACCTGGGCTCCGGTGGGGGCGGGGGCGTAACGCCGATCAGCATGCCCACGATGTTCGTGTGGAGCACGGAGGACACAGCGCTCGGGCGCGAGGGCGCGGAGCTGACCGAGAAGTACGTCGAGGGGCCGTATCGTTTTGAGATCATCGAGGGCGTCGGCCATTGGATCCCCGAGGAGGCGGCTGACCGGCTCAACGAACTGCTCCGGGAGCACTTCGCCCCGTATTGAGCCAGTTGGTTCTAACGCCTCACGTCACCTGAGTTGGAATGAGCGCAGCGCGGGTCCGCCTCACTGCCGGAGCGCGAACACCCAGACCACGCCACCCTGCGGAACGAAGTTACTCGTGCCACGCAGCCCGTCGATGCGCCGGACCATGGCCGCGGCGTCCACACCCCAGCCCGACTGGACCGCGACGTACTGGACTCCGTCCACCACGTAGGTGGACGGCACGCCGATGACTCCCGAGTTGGTGCGCTGCTGCCACAGGATTTCGCCGGTTCGGGCGTCGAACGCCCTGAAGTACCGGTCGCTCGTGCCACCCGCGAAAACGAGCCCCCCTCCGGTCGTGAGCACGGGCCCCCAGTTCGGGGAGTCGAACTCCTGGGTCCACACCCTTTCGCCCGAGTCCAGGTCCCAAGCCTGGAGCTCACCGATGTGATCGGCCCCGGGGCGCACCATCATTTCCGTATCGGCGCCCATGAATGCGCGACCCGGCCGGTATTCGACGTCCAGGCCCACGCTGGACCCGCAGAGGTTTTCGTTCGCCGGGATGTAGAGAAACCCGGTGATGGGACTGTAGGCCGCCGGAGGCCAGTCTTTGCCCCCCCACAGCGACGGGCAGAACTCGGCCAGCTTCCCGGTACCCGGCTTCCGGTCCTCATCGTACGTCGGTCGACCCGTCTCCGGGTCGAGGCTGGTGAAGACGTTCTGGTGCACAAAAGGCTGAGCGTCCACGAAGCGGATGGACTCCGCGCCTCGCTCCAGAGTCCACAGGTACCCGTTCCGGCCCGGATGGACGAGCCCCGCAATCGTCCGTCCGTCCCGTTCCACGTCGATGAGGAGGGGTGTCGAAACCTCATCCCAGTCCCACGACCCGTTCCAATGGTATTGGTGGTGAGTCACGAGCTCACCGGTATCGATCGCGAGGGCGATCACCGAGTTGGTGTACAGATTATCGCCCGGGCGTTGGTCCCCGATCCACGGGCCGGGGTTGCCCGTGCCCCAGTAGGTGAGGCCCAGGTCGGGATCGTAGTGGCCCGTGATCCACACCGCCCCACCGCCGGTACGCCACGCGTCAGCCGGCCACGTGTCGTTTCCCGGCTCGCCCGGTCCGGGCACCGTGTAGGTCTTCCAGACCTCCTCGCCCGTCTCCGAATCGAGCGCCACCACAAAACCGCGGATACCCAGCTCCCCGCCGGAGACCCCGACCATGACCTTACCCCGCGCAGCCAGGGGCGCCAGGGTCATGTAGTACCCTGCGCTGTTGTCTGCCACCGGCGTATCCCACACGACCTCTCCGGTGCGGGCATCGAGCGCCACCACCCGGGCGTCCAGCGTCGCCATGTACACCTTGTCCCCGAACAACGCCACGCCCCGGTTGGTGTCGTGAAACGCGATCCGATCCGGGGGAAGCCGATGCCGGTAGCGCCACAGCAGGTCTCCGTTCCGTGCATCCAGAGCAAACAATTGGTTGCCCGGCGTGGTGATGAACATCACCCCGTCGTTGACGACGGGAGGGGACTCATGGCCCCCTGTCGCGCTCGTCGAGAACGCCCACGCCGGAACGAGATTTTGCACGTTGGACACGTCGATCTGATCGAGAGGGCTGTATCCCCACCCGTTGTAGGTTCCCCGGTAGGAAAGCCAGTTCTCAGGTTCGGGACTCACCAGTCGCTCATCGGTGACCGGTCGGTAGGACTGGCCGGCCACCGTGGCCGGGGTCGATGTGATCAGCGCTGCGAAGACAGTGAGACCTGCTGCGGCAAGAGCTGCCAGCCGATTAATAGATCACTCCCTGAGGGGTGCGGGATTCAGAGCCGGGAACGTAGGACGGGAGGCCCCGGACCGCTAATCGCCTCCCATCGCCGGCGCCGCGGCTGGCCTGATCGTCGGGTTGCTTCGGCGGCCTGACGTCTGGTCCCCCACATTGCCGGCAAACGTGGACCTGACCATTCTGCCGGTCGTGCGTGAACGTGGGGCCGGAGTGCACCTAGGGCTCGCCCTGCGATTCTAACAACGCTGGGAGACATCCATCATGAGCACCTCCTCGACGAGACGACTCTTCAGGCGCACGGTTCTCGTCGCTCTGCTTGCCGGCACACCCTCATGCTTCCCCTTCCCCCCCCCGGTGCGGATTCCGCTCGCGGTGCCGCTCCCGGCGGTCGGTGGAAGTCGGCCGGCAACCCCGCAGGGCTTGCAGCTGATCGCCGAATTCGGGGACGGCGTGTGGGGGCAGGAGCAGGAACGAGTCGAGATCGGCGGTGCGGGCTTCGGCTTTTCCTTACGGGACCGGATCGAGTTCGGCTTCTCGAGCTACGTCCCCACGCGAACGGTCCAGGACCAAACCGGTGACGTGACCACCGGAGTCCACGGCAAGATCCGGCTCGGCGACTTCAGGGAAGGCAGGGCGTCCGTCGGTATCCACATTGCGGCCATGACCTCCGAACGGCAGCAGGGGGGCGGCCTCCAAGACGAGCGGCTGACTGCTTGGGATATCTCGCTTCCGCTGGAAATCTACCCCTGGGGCGAACAGTTCGTCGACCGTCGATGGGGCCTGTATGCGGCCCCGCGGCTGGTCTTCCAGACATTCGAGGACCGTTTGGCGAGTGAGACCACGACGGGGACGCTGGCCGCCGCCCTCCTGGGCGTGGCGGCCCGGTGGCGATACGTCGCCGTGACGGGTGAGCTGAATTTCGCCCGGACCCCGACCATGAGCTTCGGAGGCACGACGTTCCAGAGCGGATGGCTTCTGCTCCCCATGGCCAGCGTGCGCGGGATGATTCCGATTGGGGATTGAGGGACGGCCTCTTTCCGCCCCGGCGTGTGAGGTGCCATAATGACCCTTTCCCTCTCGCCGGACACTGAGGCCTCGAGTACCGCTATAGAGGAGCCCCTGCTGATGGTCAAGAAACGAAAATACTCGCCTGCCTCGACACTATGGATCGCCTGCCTCTTGGCGGTGGCCGGATCTGCCCTCCGTGCCGAGCGAGCCGCTTCTCAACAGCAGCCCAAGCAGCTGCTCTTCCTCACCCACGCTGGATTGTATAAACACACCAGTCTTGAGCCTGCCGAGCGCGCAGTAACCTCATGGGGGCCGCGCGCCGGATTCGAGGTGACGACACTTCAGGGATACCTACAGGATGCCGAGAGCCTGGATCTTTCGATCATCTCAGCGGATTACCTGGCCCAGTTCGACGGTGTCATGATGATGACCAACGGCAACCTGCCACTCACGGACTCGCAAAAGAGTGCACTGATCGACTTCGTGAACGATGGCGGTGGCTTCGTCGGAGTCCACTGCGCGGCTCTGACCCTCTACGACACTCCCGAGTTCGGGGAGATGTTGGGCGGCTATTTCCGC
>SMVB01145249.1_pt1 | contig 12351 bp, 8 predicted proteins | sample 2456461 | NCBI WGS metagenome assembly SMVB01 (sample SAMN11095934, study PRJNA526329) | marine sediment metagenome | biome: Marine sediment; feature: Surficial sediment; material: Deep marine sediment; isolation source: Hadal surficial sediment | place: Pacific Ocean | collected 2014-05 | depth 0-1...
ATGATTGGCATTGCGTGGGTTGATGGGAAACTGCATCCAGAAGAAATTAATGCCCTAAAAGAACTCCTCTTTCTACTCCCGGATATTTCCGGCGAGGATTGGAGCCAACTCGAAATCTATATGACCCATGCAGTCACCGACGCGGAACGCCAGGACCTGTTGGACCGGGTATTGAATGGCATTTCCACATCCGGGGAAAAGCAACTGGTACTGGATGCCCTCGAAAAGCTGGTTGCCGTTGAAGGCGGGGCAGCCAATGCCGAGGTGATCAAAACGATTCGACAAGATTTGGACACGAAGAATCCAGGCCTGTTGGCGCATCTCCTGAGCCCGTTTCGGAAAACGCTGCAATCTCGGGCCAGCCATTATACAGGCCAGTTCTCTCGCGAAGACAGGATCGAAGATTTCATCAAGAACACAATTTACTTTCAACTGTCTTCAGAATTGGAGGCTCGGGACCACGCCATCAATCTGCCTGAAGAAGAAGTGCGAAAAATATGTTTGGCCGCAGGTTTGATGGCCCATGTGGCCTGGGTGGACAATGAGGTGTGTGATAGAGAACGGGAAGTCATGAGCCTGGCACTCCAACAAATATGGAACATGCCGAAGGAGGAAGCCGACCTCATCACGGAAATGAGTCATGCCCGGATTATGCACGGCCTTGATATCGTTCGGCTCACCTGGGGCTTTTGCAACTACACGACAGTCGATGAACGGAAAGCGTTTTTGAGATGCCTTTTTGCCGTCGCCAACGCAGCCGATCAAACCTCCCATGCGGAGATTGAAGAAATCCGCCACATCGCCAAGGCACTCGAACTCCCACATCAAGAATTCATCAACGCGAAATTAACGATTCCGCGGAAAGACCGGGGAGGATTATAACCCTAGGTGTTTAGTTCCACAGTTTTCCGGAGTACGATATGGAAAACTTCAGGAGGTGGATTTATGGGCAGTCTACACCATGCTCATGCCACGACCACGGTTCGAGTTCAAAAAGACATACAGAACTCTTCAGCGACACTCGCTTTCTTAGCAGCCCGCTCTCACATCAATCCGAAGACGGTGTGGCACTGGAAACACGCGGGGCGCGTCAAAGACGCCAAGAGTGGTCCCCGCGTCCGCGTTCAAGCGTGCTCGCCCCCGAAGAAGAACACGTAATCGGTGAGTTTCGGCGCCTGACTCGGTTTGCTTTGGACGACGTCTATATCTCGCTCAAGCCACACATGCCGGCGCTGACCCGCTCGAACCTGCATCGCTGTCTGGTGCGGCACGGGCTGAACCGGCGAGTCCCCGAAGAGAACACACGGCCCGGCGGATCGAAAAAGAAGAAATTCTAAGGACTACGACATTGGCTATGTGCATATCGACATCACGGATATCTCCGGAGAAGCTGCAAAGGCTCAAGCACTCAACGAAACCAATAATGTCCTTGAAGCGGTTCGGCAATGTTCGGTCTCACGCCTGATTTTTACGAGTACCTTGACGACCATCGGATTTCCCGCGGAGTCAGGCCAACTGGCCGATGAAACCTGTCCCTTCAGCACAACCTTTCCCAATAATCCCTACCTTGCGGCCAAAATCGCGATGGAAGAAGCCATGCTCCAAGCCTCCCGGAATGGGGTGCCTGCGGTCGTGTTGAATCCAACGGCCTTTTTCGGCCCCTTTGATAGCAAACCAACGAGTGGCACTCAAATTATTATGATCGTGAAGCGGCAGATGCCGGGCTATATCAACGGCCCCACCAATGTGATGGATGTGCGGGATGTGGCCATAGCTCACATCAATGAATGCTGCGGAACGGGGTCGGATCGGAGAGCGTTATATTGTCGGCAACTGGAACACCTCTCAAAAAGCTCTCAACGAACTCATCGCCAAGGTCGCGGGCGTCCCGGCCCCGAAAGTCCCCGTTCCATTTTTCGTGGCTCGTTTTGGTTCAACACTCGGGGACTGGGCGTCTCGAACTCTTCTCCACCAAAACCACCCATCCCGGGTTTCTTTGTTGAAGTGTTCAAACATTTTCAACACTAAGATTGTTCCAAGGGATTGGTTGAATTGGCCTATCCCCAGAGTCCTATCGAGCCAGCTATACGGGAGTCGTTAAACTGGTTTCGGGAAAATGGATAGGTGTGAAATGAAATAAGGCGCTTGTGTTCGTTTGTTTTAGGAGCTTCCGACTTGGGCGCGGTCAAGCCACAACGCTGAATCCGGAAATAGGGCGAGCACTGTCTGAGTCCTTCGACAAGGCTCAGGATAGACTCCGCAAGTTGCGGAACCCAAGAATTGCGTGTTGGGGTTAGGGGCCGCCTTTGCTGGAACCACACCCAGCTAAAACCTAAAATCATTATCGATAATGGTGGGAACCGTTACGTGATTAGGCGGTGCCGCCCGCTTCCTTCTGCCCTCGGGCCAAGACTTCCACGAAGCGTTTGCCGACAATATCTGTGACTTTGCCCATCACGTCGGTGAGCTCTTTCCATTCGTCCGGGGTTAACTCGCTTTTGAGACTCGGATGCAATCCCCACTTGGCGCTGACTTCCTGTCCTTTCCGTTCCACGTTGACGTGGAGAATCTCCGTTTCAACGGGACGCTCCTGAGGTTCCGAGGTTTCAGCCTGTTGGGCTGGAGGTGGTTCTGCTCCCATGACGATTCTCCTTATGGGAATGTTGAAAAAGGGCGTCAGCGGCGTTCTCGGCCCTTTGTCGTGCTCACGTACTCACCCGTACGCTCCGCGCGCCAAAGCGCCTGCGGCCTTGCTGAGCGCACCTTTTTGAATATCCCCTCTTGCTTTTGGCGTTCAAAAAAGATGAGTCAAATGTAAAACAGCATTATTACAATTTACCTATTATTCAACAGGCCCCTTCTTGGGGCCATGATTTTCATTAAATGTGACGGCTTCAAGTCCTGGATGTCAAATTGTGAAACCTCGCGGAGTCAGGTATTTTTCCCCCTTGTCTCAACCATCATTGAGGGGTAGAGTCAAGAATCACGAGGATTTACTCGATAAATACAAAGGGTCCGTCACGAAATAACCGGTACAATTGGCCGAGACGATTTTGAAGCGAGCCAAGGAGCGAAGAACGCGCATACCGGGAGTATGGAAGCGATGAGCGACGCCGGCGCAGCCCAAAAGCGTCTGGTCCTCCCAATTGTACAGGTTATTTCGTGACGGACCCTTAGATGTGATAGAAATTCATCCGGAAGGACAATAGACATGGCTGTTGACTGGAAAGAAGTCCTCAAATCTCTCAAAGACGAAGCCGTCCCCAAACGTTGGAATATGAACGATCTGACGAAGAATTTCTTTGAAGGCCTCTTTCTTTTAGTTCCCGTCGTCGTCACCATTGTCGTCGTACTCAAAGTGTTCGAATTGATTGACGGATGGTTGAACATCCCCATCCCAGGACTGGGATTTCTGATCACCATCATTTTGATCACGCTGGCCGGACGACTGGCTTCGAATGTGTTTTTCCAAGGGGCACTCGGATCGTTTGAGAAATTGTTGACTCGAACGCCCTTTATCAAACTGCTCTATACCTCATTGAAAGACCTCATTGAAGCGTTTATGGGTGAAAAAAAGCGGTTTAATGAGCCAGTCATGGTTTCCCTAATTCCTGGTGGACATGCTGAGGCCATCGGGTTTGTCACGAGGAAAAGTATGGAAATGTTTGGCCTGAAAGATCATGTGGCCGTCTATTTCCCGCAGTCGTACAATTTCGCCGGTAATTTATTGGTGTTTCCCAAAGATCAAGTTCGACCCCTCGACGCCGAGAGTTCAGAAGTCATGGCCTTTATCGTCTCTGGTGGGGTTTCGGGTGGAGCCAATAATGGTTCTGACAACGATGCCCCATCGAATTCCGAAATCCCCGCTCTTCCCGTCCCTAAGGGTCCGTAAAGAAATAAGTAGTACATTTACACATCTCATCTTCAGGCCATCTTTGGCCGATCTTCAATCGAGAAACCCTCAAAATAGCACAACTATTCCTCCGGTTCCTCTCATTCAGATCGACCAAATCTGACCTAAATCTAAGTGTCTTAATGTACCACTTATTTCTTTACGGACCCTAACGATTCTTCCAAGTCCTCAGAGAAATATTTTTTTCTCAAGTCACAGCTTGGAAGGAGCCTGTCAAATCTTTACACAATGAATGCCTATTCTAGCTTGTAGAATTCCTCATCATAGACTAGAATAGTTTTTCACCTATTATTGATCTGATTCATTTCTGATGGACCCACGGACCAAACGCAAGCAACGGGAATACGAGGCTCGGCGGCAAGACATTCTGTCGGCGGCTGAATCCCTGTTTTCGAAGAATGGGTTTTTTAAAACCAGTATGGCGGAAATTGCCTCGGCTTCGCAGTTTGCCATGGGGACGGTCTACCGCTTCTTCAAAAGCAAGGAAGAGATTTATATCTCCATCGTCGAGGACAAGGTAGAAGAATTAGTCGGCCTGCTCGATGAAAACGTTGGTCGCGCGAAAACCTCCAGTGACAAGATCAACGTGTTCATTCAGGTCAAACTTGGTTACGCAGATCGCAACCGGGATTTTTTTCGCATTTACGTGTCGGAATGGAGTGGGTTTGAATGGACCATCAAAAGTGCGTTTGGAGAACGTGTGTGGAAACTGTATATGGCCCAGGTTGACATGGTGACGGATCTAATTCGCCAAGGGATTCGCAGAAAGGAATTCAGGAAAATGGATCCAAAAGATGCGGCCTTTGCCCTGCATGGGATGTTGAATTCCACCATGTATGTCGGGATTTTACAGGCCAAACCGAGTGGGTCTCTGGTCGATAAATACGAGCTGATCAGTACCTTATTTTTGGGCGGGATCAAAAAGGACACCCATTCAGGCATCATCAGGCGTATCGTGTAAATTGTAACTGTAGTCCCAAAAACCATGAACACCTCTCGATCTCAACAGATTCTAGTTGCCATCTTCAGTGCGGGACTGCTCTTGATTACGGCGGCATGCAGCGAACAGCAAGCGGCCCCGCCCCCACCAGGCCGCCCGCCTTCGCCAGTGCGAGTGGCCCCAGTTTTAAAGCAATTGATTCAACAATCCGTGACGCTCGTCGGCACGGTTGAGCCATGGAAACGTAGCATCGTCGCCAGTGAAATCAAAGGGCTTGTCCAGGTGTTTCCCGTGGCAGAAGGCATGCAGGTCACAAAAGGCCAACTCTTAGCACGATTGCGCACCGAGACGTTGAACATTCAAATGGATTCGGCTTTGGCTTCGCATCGAGAAGCGCGAACTCGCTATCGTCAAGCTAAACAAGATCTTGGGCGGGTGCGGGTCCTCTTTGACAAAGAACTCGTCACCCAAAAGGAATTTGACGATGCCCAAACCGAAGAAGGCGCATTACGTGAACGGCTCTTTCAATTAGGTGCCGAGATTCGACGCGTGAAAGATCAGCGAAGGAAATCTCAAATTATCGCGCCGTTTGATGGCTGGATCACACAAGAATTTACTGAGATTGGCCAATGGGTGGAAGAGGGTGGACCAATCCTTGAATTAGTTGATTTGTCTCATGTGCAAATCGAGGTACCGCTCCCGGAACGCTACGTGCAGGGCATTCAAATTGGAGATCCAGTGCAGGTTTCATTCGATGGGTTGCCGGATTTTCCAGCCCAAGGCCAGGTCTTTTCGTTAGTAGCACAAGCCGATCGAGTGGCGAGGACCTTTCCGATCAAAATCGATATTTCCAATCCTCACCTCATCATTAAAAGCGGCATGGTGTCACGCGTCACCCTTCAGGTTGGCCGGCCCCATGATGGAGTGGTGGTTCCCAAAGACGCGCTCGTTCTTCGCGGAGAGCGGGAATTCGTCTTTCTGGTTCATGAAGGCAGGGTCGGGCAAGTACCCGTGAAGTCAGTCGTACATTTAGATGAACTCGTCGAAGTGACTGGCGACGTGCAGGAAGGGATGACCGTTGTGGTGGAAGGCAACGAACGTCTATTTCCAGGACAACTTGTTCGGATACTTGAGTCACCGCAAACGACTCCATGAGCATTATTCAATCTGCCATCCGATATCCAGTGACCACGACGGTCGGGGTGATTTTCCTTGTCTTGTTCGGCGTGGTGTCTCTGACCAAACTCCCAATCCAGCTGACCCCTGATGTGTCCAAACCTGAGATCACGATAGAAACACGATGGGAAGGGGCCAGTCCGCAGGAAGTCGAGCGTGAAATCGTTGATGAACAGGAAGAACAGCTCAAAGGCGTTGAGGGTCTCGAAAAGATGTTTGGAGAGAGTTCGTACAATTCCGCCAAAATTGTTCTTCGCTTTCCCGCAGGCACAAACAACGATACGGCACTCCTTCGGGTGTCGAATCGTTTAAACCAAGTCAAAGAATACCCTGATGAAGTTGATGAGCCCATCATTAGCAGCGCAGATACGCGCGGAAATGCCATGGCGTGGTTTATCTTTGAGCCGTTGGAAGGTAACCCAGTCAATATCGAAACTATGCGAGACTTTGTGGAAGATGTGATCAAGGCTCGATTCGAGCGGATTCCTGGGGTGGCCGCTTCCAACGTGTATGGAGGGCGAGAGCGGGAACTTCGAGTCCTGGTTGATCCCGGTAAGTTAGCCATGCGATCTCTCACCGTCCGTGAACTCGCACAAGCGCTGGATCAAGAGAATCGTGACTTCAGTGCCGGTGATTTCGACGAAGGCAAACGCTCGTATGCCGTTCGAACCGTTGGGGAATACCAAAGCCCCGAAGACGTAGCGAATGTCATCATCGCCCGGCGCAACGGCGCTCCGGTATATGTTCGCGATGTGGCCACCGTGAGCATCGCGTATAAAGATCCCGCGCATGTCGTGCGAGAAATGGGACGAAATTCCATTGCGGTCAATGCCATTCGTGAAACCGGCGCGAATATATTGGACACGATGAGCAAACTCAGAGAAGCAGTTGACGACCTCAACGAAGACCTTCTTAAAGGGCGAGGGTTCAAACTCTTTCAAGTCTATGATGAGACGGACTATGTCTACAGCTCGCTGAAATTGGTCCAACAAAACCTCATCATCGGCAGTATTCTCGCCATTACGATTCTGTTTCTCTTTTTGCGAACCGGTAGCACCACTCTTGTGATTGGTCTGACCATTCCGATCAGCATAATGGGTACGTTCATTGCCTTGTGGTTATTGGATCGGAACATCAATGTCATCAGTCTCGCCGGGATGACCTTCGCAGCCGGCATGTTAGTCGATAACTCCATTGTCGTGCTGGAAAACATCTACCGTCACCGAGAGGCGGGAAAGCCGCTGTTTCAAGCCGCTTATGATGGCACGACCGAAGTCTGGGGCGCGGTGCTCGCGAGTACACTGACAACCATCGCCGTATTTGTCCCCATTGTATTCATCGAAGAACAAGCCGGGCAATTATTTCGGGATATCGCGATTGCCATCAGCGCCGGAGTCGGCCTGAGCTTGATCGTATCGATTACCGTGATCCCCTGTCTTTCCGCACGTTTGTTAAAAACGAGGAACCATCATGAACGAAGTTCAGAAATCCCGACCTCACGGATGAAAATCTTAGCCCATGAGTTGGTTGATGGCGTTCACCGGATGGCTGAGCGGATGGGTGTGAGTTCAGACCGATTAGGAAACTTCATTTACTGGATGTCCGGCAGCGTGCCTTGGCGGATTGGGATTGTGTTGGGGTTAACCACCTTGGCGATTGGCATGACATGGCTCCTACTACCTAAAGCCGAGTACCTGCCAGAAGGAAACCGTAATCTGATTATTGGCATTGTGCTTCCTCCACCAGGCTACAACATCGGGGAATTCATCCGTATGGGTGAGACGATGGAAAGAGTTCTCGCACCACACTGGGATGCCCAACCCGGCAGTCCTGAGGAGGCGGCCTTGGACGGTCCAAGCATCCTAAACTTTTTCTATGTGGCACGCGGCAGGTCCGTCTTTATGGGGGGTCGCACGAATGACGATTCCCAAATCCGAGATTTGATACCCGTATTCCAGCGCGCCATGGCAGATATTCCTGGGGTCATCGCCATTGTCACCCAAAGCAGTCTGTTTCAACGCGGACTTGGGGAAGGACGGAATATCGATATCGAAATCACCGGACCAGACTTGGATACACTCGTGGCTCTGGGTAGACAGATATTTGGGCAGGTCCGGGAAGTGTTACCTGGTGCTCAAGTTCGTCCCAAGCCAAGCCTGGATCTAGGAAGCCCCGAAATCCGCATCAGCCTCAAACGCCACCGTGCGGCCGATGTACAAATTACCAATCAGGAATTGGGCTTTATTATTGATGCCTTAGTCGATGGCACCAAGGCGAGTGATTACCAGTTTGAAGGGGATGAAATTGATCTGACCATTCGAGGGGTGGACCACTTTGCGGATCAGACGCAAGACATAGCGAACCTGCCGATCTATACCCGAAGTGGGAAACTGACAACAGTGGGCGATATTGCGGATGTGAAATTGGTGGCCGGACCTGAACAGATCAATCACATAGAACGTGAGCGAGCCATTACCATTCAGGTGATTCCTCCTGGCCAAATGCCGTTGGAAACCGCTATGGACTTGATCGAACAGCAGGTTCTGCTTCCCCTTAAAAAAGGCGGCAGTGTGGGGCGGCTGTATCACATTCAATTATCCGGCGCTGCCGATGAGCTGACCAAAACGTATGACGCGCTCAAATACAATTTTCTTTTGGCCTTGCTCATCACCTATTTGCTCATGGCAGCCTTGTTCGAAAGTTTTGTGTACCCCTTTGTGATCATTTTCAGTGTGCCATTGGCCGCGGCTGGAGGAATCCTGGGCCTATATCTTGTCAACCTCTTCGTCACCTATCAACCACTCGATGTGTTGACGATGCTCGGCTTTATCATTTTGATTGGGGTTGTGGTGAACAATGCCATCCTGGTGGTGCATCAAGCATTGAATTTCATGGATCCCAATCGTCGAAACCTCTCTACGTCAGGAGAAGTCGAAACGGTGGGAGGCATGTCAGTGCGTCAGGCCATTACGGAATCGGTTCGATCCCGGGTACGTCCGATCATGATGAGCATGCTGACTACGACCTTTGGACTCCTCCCATTAGTGTTATCCTCCGGGGCCGGATCGGAACTCTACCGAGGCATCGGGAGTGTGGTGTTGGGCGGGCTTATGCTATCCACGGTGTTTACCCTTCTGGTGGTTCCTGCGCTATTCAGTTTGGTCATGGAATGGAAACTCAAAAGACAAGGCACGGTGACTCCTGATGAGGCTGCCCAACAGGAAGTGCAAGAAACCTAATCATGCATTCAATGAATGTACACCATGCGAGTAAGCCGTGGCGCATCCAGCCATGCATCCGACCGTTCATTTTTTTAGGCGGTCTTGTTTTACTGTCAGGTATTTCAATCCCTGCCCTGGCACAAGACGATTCTCCTTCGATTCAGAAACATCCTGAACTTCGCTTAAGCATGCGTGATGCGATGAAAGCGGCGGTCGATGAAAACCCAACGGTCCAGTTGTTTAAGGAGCGCATCACCCAGGCAAAAGACCAAGCCTTTACCCAACTTGGCACGTTACTCCCGAATGTATCTGCTACTACCAGAGCAGCCAGACGACGGTTTTTTCTGGGCTCCTTTGGGGGCAGGGCTGGGGTCTCAAACCCACTCGACTTTTACGAAGCCCGTGTATCCTTCACCCAGAATATCTTCAGCCTCAGTCTCATCCAAAAATGGCGCGCTGCTCGTACCAATGTAGAGGTGTCAACCCTCGATTCCGCCACTACTAGGATGGATACGATGGCCACCGTAGGGTTGGCATATTTGGAAACCCTGCGGGCTAAAGCTGCGGGCAAGGCTCGTTTGGCAGATGTGAAGCTCAACAATGAACTCCTCCGATTGGCCGTGGAACGAAAATATGCGGGGATGGCGACCAGCCTGGATGTGATACGAGCCAAAGTCCAATTGGAAAATGAAAAACAACGTTTGTTAGTCGCGCGTAACGACCATGATCGCGCGAAGCTCAATCTTATTCGTGCCATTGGTTTGTCCTTTGATGTAATACTGGTCCTCACGGACGAACTCATCTTGCACAAGGTTCCCGAACAAACCGTTGAAGAAGCGCTTCAAGTCGCAACAGAAAACCGTGTTGAATTCAAAGCGCAAAAGAAGCGCGAACGATTAGCCGAACTCTCCTTGAGTTCGGTGACCATGGAGCGAGTACCCTCATTAATCGGTAGCGGGGATGTAGGCATGATTGGCAATCAAATTCCCGATGCGTTGACGACGGACAACGTGCAATTGCTGTTGTCGATTCCGATTTTCGACGGAGGACAACGTGAGGGCCGCATTTCAGAAAGCCGGAGCCTGGTTCGGCAAGAAGCCATTCGCACCCGAGATATTCGTTACCAAGTCGCCTTGGAAGTGCGAGATGCGATGCTCACCCTGGAATCCACACAACAACAGGTCGCCGTGGCTCAGAAAGGTCTTCGTCTGTCACTCAAGGAACTTGATCTCGCCCGCCAACGGTTTGCCGTTGGGGTCGCGACCAATATCGAAGTCACGACTGCACAGACCTCGGTAGCGCAAGCTCGTGATAATCTGATCGAAGGATTATTCAATTTCAATGCGTCGCGCGTGAATCTGGCCCGAGCCCAGGGGCAGCTTGATACACTCTAGCAGGGTGGTGAAAAAGGTCACCAGCTGCGTTCTCGGCCCTTTGTCGTGCTCACGTACTCAACCCCTACGCTCCGCGCGCCAAGCCTACTCCGCCGAAGTGGCTACGAAGGCCGGGAGCGCCTGCGGCCTTGCTGGATGGCCTTTTTGACCACCCTGAAGGTTTTTGATAGAGATAACTCGTTCTTTGAAAACTCTCTAGCCAGAACGTGAAAATTCTTTTAATTTAAAAGTATAAATCCGCTTGGTTGGTTTGCCTTCATTAAGCCCAATGGTCATTCCCGCAGTGTAAAGCGGAATGCAGGTTTGAGTTTCTCCAAAGTAAGACCAAGACTTTAGGGTACCTCTACAAACCAGGCATTTTTTGTGAGGGCAAGGAAGCCGCGCGCGGAAAACCGGAGTGTATGGGCGAATACATGAGGATGTGAGCACGCGGCTGACGCCGCCATCACGGAAAAGGACGGTTTTTAGAGGTGCCCTTTAGTGATTAGATTCAAGGACACGTAATATAAGTGCCTCCCTACGACATCCAAATACAAAACGACGTCCGTGCTCAGGCGAAAAAGCGCCGCACGTTTGCCATTATCAGTCACCCGGATGCCGGGAAGACCACGGTCACGGAAAAACTGTTGCTGTATTCCGGTATGGTCCGTACCGCCGGCATGGTCGGGAGCCGGAAAAGCCACACGACCGCCACATCCGATTGGATGGGCATGGAGCAAGAACGCGGCATTTCCATTACGGCCTCGGCCATGCAGTTCAAATACAAAGATGCCGTGATCAATGTACTGGACACCCCGGGCCACCAGGATTTTTGCGAAGACACCTATCGCACCCTCACTGCAGCGGATAGTGCCGTCATGGTCATCGATGCGGCCAAAGGTGTTGAAACACAGACGCGAAAATTATTCGAAGTCTGCCGCCTCAGAAAAATCCCGGTCCTGACCCTCATCAACAAAATGGATCTTCCTGGCCGTGCCCCTCTCGACCTCATGGCCGAGGTCGAAGAGGTCTTGGGCATTCATGCGAGTGCCATGAACTGGCCGGTTGGTTCAGGTCAGCAGTTTGTCGGCGTGGTCGATCGCGCCACGAAACAGGTCTCCCTCTTTAAAAAAATGGCCGCTGGCGGAGCCGCTAAAGCGAGCCGAACGGAAATTTCGCTAGATAGCTCGGAAGCAACTTCGCGTATTGAGGAAGAACTGCTCACGCAAGTCCATCATGACTTGGAGCTTCTGGAAATCGCCGGAAATCCATTTTCCCAAGAAGAGTTTTTGCGGGGAGAAGTCACCCCGGTCTTTTTTGCCTCGGCCCTCACCAACTTCGGGATTGAAAACTTTTTTGATGCGTTTGTAGACTTGGCGCCTTCAGCCATGCCGCGCGCCGCGGATCAACCCGATGGCGAGGAAATCGTCGTTGACCCGATCGACACACCGTTTAGCGCCTATGTATTCAAGCCCCAAGCGAACATGAACCCGCGTCACCGCGACAGCACCGCGTTTCTTCGAGTCTGCTCCGGACGATTTGAACGCGACATGGTCGTGAAGCACCATCGGTTAGGCCGCGAAGTGCGCCTTTCTCGGCCACACAGTCTCATGGCCAAGGAACGAAACACGGTGGACATGGCGTATCCCGGCGATATCCTCGGGATTATCAATCCGGGACAGTTCGCCATTGGGGACACCATTTCACTGCAAGAAGAGTTCAATTACA
>SMVB01148519.1_pt1 | contig 12348 bp, 9 predicted proteins | sample 2456461 | NCBI WGS metagenome assembly SMVB01 (sample SAMN11095934, study PRJNA526329) | marine sediment metagenome | biome: Marine sediment; feature: Surficial sediment; material: Deep marine sediment; isolation source: Hadal surficial sediment | place: Pacific Ocean | collected 2014-05 | depth 0-1...
AAAAAGTCCGATCAGCAGGAATCCACCAGCTGGAACAGCCCATAATCCATAAGCGTTCATTTTTAACATCAATTGTGAAAACCCAAAGATTAAACCCATCAAGGTAAGAAAGCCAATCGCGGAATAAAAAAACACAAACATAGTCCAAATCTCAGGCTTAGGCCCAAACAGCCCACGTATCAGAGATCCGCTATCAATAGGTTCAAGATCGATAGTTAGCATGGGTGACCAGTAGTGTTGCCGACTAATGGGTATTTTCAAAATCACATGATTATCAACAATATTTCCTTTACACATTTCATCATTTATATCCAGCGCCAATCTAATTTTCTCTTTTAAAAATTCAGGAGAGTAAGGAACTTCCAATCGGAATCTTGGCCTTATTCGTAGGTTACTATCAGTTTTTTCCATGGTATCTGCAATAATGTGTTACTTCGAGTTCGAATGACATTGAACTATCCATCATGTTAAGAATATTAAAATGAATCGTACACAAAATTTCACATTTTATACAAATTCGATATTTTTCACTTCAAGAAAACACAAATCAAATACATATGATCAACCCATAATCTAGAAAACTCCAGTGAAATTTATTCATGATTTACCATAAATCAAATGTTTGATTGTAAGGATTCATTGTACTATATATAAATTGACTTGGATTTTTTGGTGAAGCGAAATAAATATTGAATATTTACATAGGCTTTCTGCTGCATGCAGAAGGCCATTTTCATACCTAACTTTCTGCTGTGTTGAATATACAAATACCAGTACTTGTATTGTTATTTTTATCACTTGGATGCATTGATAAAAATAAAGAAGTTGTCACGAGTACATCAAAATTTAAACCGGCAGTTTCTTCAGGAACTATTGTTGATAAAAATCTTCAGGAAGCCTCAGGTATCGTGGCAAGTAGAACAAATGAGGGAATGTTTTGGGTTATAAATGATAGTGGAAATGATGCCAGGATATTCCTTATTGATGATAAAGGAAATACTGTTCATTACTATTGGATAAAGGATGCGATAAATTTCGATTGGGAGGATATCGCAATTAATACTCACGAAAATGGGAAATCATACTTATATATTGGGGACATTGGAGATAATTTTGCAGTAAGAAAAAATATAAATATGATCGTCCTTGAAGAACCTATCATAGATAATCCTAACGATACCATTGTAACTGACTATAAAAACTATCCATTGAAATACCCTGACGGCGCCAAAGATGCTGAAACCATTATGGTTGATCCAATCACTTCTACAGTATATATTATCACCAAACGCGAGAATAATGTACTACTGTATGAAGTACCCAAATCATTAAATGAATCGGATCCAACGAATCTCACCTTTAAAACCAATTTGCCCATTTTTAATGTAACCTCCGGTGATATATCGAGCAATGGCGAAGAAATTCTTGTTAAAACTTATGATGCCATTTATTATTGGAAAAGACTTAATAATGAAAGCATTCCACAAACAATGTCCGGAACTCATGAATCCATCACCTATAACCCGGAACCTCAGGGAGAATCAATTTCATGGGCTGTCAACAACAGTGGATTTTATACCCTCAGCGAAAAAAGCTGGGCTAGTAAGCAGGTATTATATTTTTTTGAGAGAAATTAGCCCGAGAATATCATTTTATCATATATATCCAATCTTCGGCATTTTTCATTTACCAGTTTACAAATTGATGTTTTATAATTGGGAATTTAAACTTTGTGCCCTTTGCGAAAATCTTTACACTCTCTGCGTGAAACCATATATATCTTAATTTCACGCGAAGAAAATAAAACAAAAACAGGCAATGACCCCAGAAAAAGTGTTAACTACTTTTTTCCACCAATGAAAAATGCCCAATCTTGCATCACAACTTTTACGATAACTTGACACTTGACTTGACACTAGGATCGATATGACAAAGGAGGAAACCAAACCACAGATCAATTTGGCTTATTCTCTTATTTCCATAATTCTATCTTCTTCTCGTCCAAATCCGGATACCTTCAATTGGTTATTGCTGAAATTAATAATCGCATATGAAGTTTCTTCAGTATCCACCATTCCTTTTAGTGTGAGGTAGTGAATACCATTCTTATTTCCATAATTTCCTCCATGATTATGTCCGTTTACAAATGCCTTAACACAAGAATACTTTTCAATCAAGTCAATTATTTCCTTAGCATTCCACAGATTGTGAACATTTTCAGGAAACAAAGGGAAGTGGCAATAAAGCACTACTTTCTCTCCTGATTTGGTTGCATCTTGCAGGACATTATTTAGCCAGGAAAGTTGTTTTTTACCTATGGCTCCGTTCCATTTGGGCGACTTGATTTCATTTTTTTCATAATACTCCAATGCATTCTTGAACTCTTCGCTGTCCTCAGGATAGGCATGAAAACTGATATCATTCCCATCCAGCACAACAAATCGCCATCCGAACAATTCAAAATCATAATACCTGGATGACAAGCCCATTACTTTAGGAATGTCATTCTTTTTTTCTTCTGCTACTGAAAAATCATGATTACCAAGCACATGGTATTTTGGCATAACTAGCTGGTTATAAATAGGTTTCACTACGTCAAAACTTTCGAAATCCCGATCTATAAAATCTCCCAGATGTATCACAAACTCCAGATTCAGCGAGTTGAAATGATTCACACATTTTTTGAGTTTATTCGCAGAAGACGCATATTTCCTCACACCTTGCCCAGGGTCATTGCAATATTGACAATCAGCAATAACTCCAATTGCAAATGAATTTTTATTCTCTTGACAGCCATAAACGATTGCCAGGAATAGAAATCCCAGACCTAATAACCATGAAGGAAAATAGTAAGTATTTGTTTTCATATGACCCTGAATTTTAACTCGACAGCAATCTCGATATTACCATCGAGAAGAAGTAAATATGCAATTTATGATCTTTCTTTGGAGAGTTTTTTATTTTCATTGCTTAATTAACTTAAGTTATAACAAATCTTCCAAATGAAAGAAATAAAATGATAATTAACGCATCACCAATTTAATATGTTAATGAGGTTCATCTTTATATTTAAAAAAGCAAATCACCCAATTAGCAAAAATAGAAATCATTGGAACTATTAATTATTTGTTCCGTAATGTTTATCATTGCCTAATATTGAAATCACCTATGAAGAAAAGAAATACAAAAACCGCCAATAAAAAGCAATCAAAAAATCATCTCAAATACGTAGTTAAAGAAATTCTACTACCAAGAAAGTCGTTATTATTGTTGGGGCTGGTATTAATAGTCATCAACAGATTATCCGGGTTGGTATTACCCGGCTCCAGCAAATACCTTATCGACGAAGTAATAGCAAATTCAAATTACGAGTTTTTCAAATGGTTGCTAATTATTGTTGGCGCTGCAGTGACTGTGCAGGCTATAACCAGTTTTTTCCTTACCCGGTTGCTGAGCGTGGAAGCACAACATTTGATTTCACTTCTCAGAGCAAAAGTTCAGAAACAGATCATTAAACTTCCTGTCAATTTTTTTGATAACAATAAATCCGGCGCCCTGGTATCGAGAATTATGACCGATGTTGAAGGTGTGCGAAACCTGATTGGTACAGGGTTAGTACAAATGTTTGGTGGTGTGCTTACAGCCATTGTTGCATTTATACTGCTTATACGAATAAGCCCAACCATGACGCTTTATGTAATGTTACCGCTAATGGTTTTCGGAGTAATTTCATTAAAAGCATTTGGTTATATCCGGCCAATATTCAGAAAGCGTGGGGAGATTAATGCAGAGGTTACAGGCAGGCTGACAGAATCACTGAGTGGCGTCCGTGTAATTAAAGGATTTAATGCAGAGGCCCAGGAAATAAAAACGTTTGAGCGTGGAGTTGACAAGCTTTTTAAAAATGTAAAAAAATCATTAACCACTACAAGCTTCGTGACGAGTGCTGCTACGCTTCTGCTTGGGTTGGCTACGGTTGGCATTATGGGCGTTGGAGGAAATATGATTATGAAAGATCAATTGACAATCGGAGAATTTTTTGCTTTTATTCTTTACCTTGGATTTTTAATTGCTCCTATCGTACAAATGTCGAATATTGGGAGCCAAATTACCGAGGCATTTGCCGGCTTGGACAGGATGCAGGAAATCCTTGAGTTGGAACGGGAAGATCAAGATCCGAATAGAAGTGAATCTCTAAATGAAATTCAAGGATTTATCGAATTTAATGATGTGTCTTTTTCTTATGAGAAAGGAAATGAGGTTTTACACAACATTAATTTTGAAGCAAAACCAGGATCGGTTACCGCATTGGTTGGAAGCTCCGGTTCCGGTAAAACAACCATCGCAGGACTGGTAGCTACATTTCTAACCCCCGCCCAGGGAACAATATTAATCGACGGTCAAGATCTCAGCAAAATTACTTTGTCAAATTATAGATCTTTTCTTGGCGTGGTATTACAGGACGATTTTCTGTTTGAGGGTAGCATTCGAGAAAATATTCTTTTCCCCAGACCAGACGCAGCAGAAAATGAATTATTGGATGCTGTGAAGTCAGCACATGTATCTGAATTTACCGATCGATTTGATGATGGGCTGGATACGTTAATTGGTGAAAGAGGCGTGAAGTTATCAGGAGGACAAAGGCAACGCGTCGCAATAGCCAGGGCGATTCTGGCCAATCCTAAAATTCTAATCCTTGATGAAGCAACTTCAAATCTGGACACGGAAAGTGAGGCATTTATCCAGGATAGTTTATCCCGACTTATGCATGGGCGGACTACCTTTGTAATAGCGCATAGATTAAGTACTATCCGGAAAGCTAATCAGATATTAGTGATAGAAAATGGTCGGATTGTAGAACGAGGAAACCATGATTCTCTGCTCGAAAAGGAAGGGAGATATTTTCAATTACATAAATTTCAGGCAAGAATTTGATCTCTGGATTTTCATAGAGAAAAGGTGAATTTAATCCAACAGAATGTGCTTAATTGTATATGAATAGAGCAAACCTTTTTTCGATCTTTTTTATTAGTTTTATAAATTCCATGGATAAATCATTCTTTTTCTTCTGCAGTGTTTTATGATTAAGATAGTGCGAGTGGCTTTTGTTTATTGGATAGTCTTCAGAAAAACAAGAGATTTCTTCTTCTTGTATTTTAATCGCATTTAAAATCGAATCCACATCGTTATTAAGATTCCTCAAGAGATTTATTTCCTCTTCCACTTCCTGACTATGTTCAATTTTCAATGAAGAAAGTCGGGCTTTAAAGAGAATAATCTCAGCAGAATAAAAATTAATTCGATTTTTCCAGAGTTTATATTCAAAATCCAGGTCAGGTATGGAAATAAGTTCCTTTTTCATAGTAGTGTATTTATCTTTAACTTACTAAATACCATGATTTCATCAAACTATTTTTGTGTCAATTAATCATGGAAATTCCATAATTAGCCATATTAATTTGTGCAAGAACTTCTGAAAAATTCTCAAATAAATCAGTGTATTAAGAAAATGATCTTGCTGTATCAAAACTCACGAATTAATCGGGCAATATGTTAATTTATTTTTGCTCAAGAATTCTCTTTTATACTTTTATCTAAACTGTGCGATTCAGAGGAGATAAGAAGTGCTAAGAGATTGAGAATCCCGTAAGCTTGCGGGACAAAAAACACAGGAATACCCAAGGGGTCTTGCGAGTAGTTGCCGTAAGTCCTTTTAACTCAATATATTAGTGTTTATTGCTTCTATGAATCGCTCAATTTAGGTTTTAATAATTCAGAAAACTCATTGCATTCAAAATGACATAATACGTCGTAAAAATATTTGTCATAACTCCAGCTCAATCTATTATTTCAATTTACTGGTGTCCGAGACTAACTCCCCCTTGGCGAAGGGGGTCTGGGGGGAGTGACATTGATAGTCAATGCTTTACGCTAGGTTCGGTTTTATTTATACATGAGGGGGTCGTTTTTCAAACTCTTATAAAAAGGTGGATTAAACGCAAAATGATGATGTTTTCTCATGATATCAAATTTTCTCAGACGCCAATAATTTCAATTCACTTTGAACGGAAATTTCATAAAACGTCTTATGTATGTCAAATTTAATCTGTTCGCAATTATATTTTTGAAATGATTTAACGGATCAGGTTGAAACAATTGCATCGAAAATACTGTTGATATCTAAAAAATTAGAATAATGAATACCAGGTTATTAACTATCATTTTTATCTCCATTGCAGCGGCAGGTTCCTCATTTTGTCAAAGCAAATCCGATTATTCTACGGCAAACATGGATAACAAAAAAAAGACTTACGAAATCCAGAAATCAGAAAATGAATGGAAACAAATATTGTCACCGGATGCATTTAACGTGTTAAGAGAAAAAGGCACTGAATATGCATTTACCGGAAAATATGATGATTTTAAAGAAAAAGGAGTTTTTCATTGCGCAGGATGCGGGAACAAATTATTTGAATCAAAAACCAAATACAATTCCGGTTCGGGATGGCCAAGTTTTTATAAACCAGTTGATGAAAACGCCATAGATCTCGAAATTGATAATTCTTTCGGAATGCCGAGAGATGAGATCTTATGCTCCAAATGCGGTGGTCATCTTGGCCATGTATTTAATGATGGGCCAAAACCAACCGGTTTGAGGTATTGTGTCAATTCCATTTCACTTGATTTTCAAAAGAAGTAGAAAATTCCCATTAATTATCCAGGCATTTATAGAACGATGATATTCCCATTAAAGCTTTTATAGTAATTTGGTATTCAATTCTTATTTGCATTTCACATCTCACATCAATAATTCGAATTATTAATTACTACTGATTGGTTGCTGGATCATCAGATAATGATTTTTTCCTTAACGCTTGCTGAGTTTGATTTTGAGCGCATAAATCCTAAATTCATAAATCAATTTAATCTCATTGAAATAATGTTAAACTAAAATAATATTCCCATGCATAAGATCAACCGTCGAACATTTACCAAAAGCGCCACCTTGGCAACAGCAGGCCTCACTAGTGGACCTTTTATTTTTGGAAAAAACCATAATTGGAAAGGGGCTAATGACCGAATCAATGTAGCTGTGATTGGTATTCATGGAATGGGCCAAAACCATATTAAATCCTACAATGCCCTGGAAAATGTTCGTGTTGCGGCCATCTGTGATGTAGATGAAAATCTATATGAAGCGCGGGTAAAAAAGCATTTTACAGATAAAGATATCCCAAAACCAAAAATTTACTCAGATCTTAGAAGATTATATGAGGATAAGGACATTGATGCTGTGTCCATTGTCACGCCTAATCACTGGCATACACTGGCCGCGATCTGGGCAATACAGGCAGGGAAACATGTCTCGGTAGAAAAACCATGCTGCCATACTTTTTTTGAAGGACAAAAATTACTCGAAGCAGCCCGCAAATATAAGGTCTTGGTTCAAGATGGCGCCGAACAGCGAAGTAATCCATGTGCCCAATCCATGGCTGACTACCTTCATACTGGAAAATTAGGTGAAGTGTATTATGGAAAAGCGATGTGTTATAAACGAAGAGATACTATCGGAAAAACTCCGGATGAACCAATTCCAAAGGGCGTGCATTATGACCTGTGGATGGGACCGGCGCCAGAAAAGCCTTTTTCACAAAACCGATTTCATTACAACTGGCATTGGCAGTGGGACTACGGCAACGGTGATATGGGCAATCAGGGAGTGCATGAAATGGATATAGCGCGTTGGGGACTCAATGTAGGATTGCCTTCAAGAATAAGCTCTGTGGGAGGTCATTTTATGTTTGATGATGATCAGGAAACACCAAACACCCAAATCTCGACCTTTGAATTTGACAATCCTCAAGGATCTTCTGAAAAGAAAAAAATACTTGTTTTCGAGGTTAGGCATTGGGATCATAATATAGAAGGCTTTTTTGGTCGTAAAAACGACGACGCTGGAGGATACATGACAAGCAGTGCAAATACCGTAGGAAATATTTTCATGGGTTCAGAAGGATTTATGTTAAAGAATGTGGATAAATGGGAGACATTTCATGGAAAGGAAAGAAATCCAGGGGATTCAGGAAGAGGACTTGGCAACCATTATTTGAATTTTACAGAAGCCATCAGAAACAATACACCTGATAGCCTGAATGGAAATATAGAAGATGGAGTTCTCTCTTGTTCGCTCATTCATTTGGCAAATATTTCTTATCGATTGGGTCGAAGTTTAGATTTTGATCCTGAACTGAAAAGATTTAAGAGCGATGACCAGGCAAATGCCATGTTATCTAAAAAATACCGTGCTCCATATGTGATTCCTGAGGAGGTTTAAGAATGATCTTTTGAAGATATCGATGAACTATTCTATCAACAATATCGTATATTTAACAAACATTTATCCATAAAAAAATGATCCCCAGACGTACGATTATATTATTAGTTTTGATAGCTGCCACTTCCACATTGTTTGGGCAGGATGCCAAATATCAAAAGCTTTTTCAATTTGACATTGAAAAATTTAAGGAGCGCCTGAAAGAGAATAATTCCTTTGAACTGGATGCCTTACCGGAGATACAGGGAGTAATTGCCTCAAATTTTAATAAAAATTATTCAATGCGATGGTTTGAAGTTAAAGAAGAAGATATGGCACAAATGCCAAATATGTCCATTAGAAAGGATGTTCATTATACAATGAAAATCAAAAAATATGAATTGCAATATCCATATGCTAAACCTGACAGGATTAAAAAACTTTTAGAGAATAAAGACTTGAAAGTTCCAATGAAAAAGCATTAGAGTCAGGCTGACAAGCTTTTTCAAATAGACCAATTCCATTTTAGGTATATCCGTATTTCAATCTTTTATGCAGTATCAATGGGCGCCGATTATCTTCCAGCCTCATTCCTGCTATTTGTATCGTTCCTGCCATTGCAGCTGTTCTCAATATCCTTAGCATTGAAGCGATCGTATTTCCGCTAAATTTTAAATATTTTTTAATCCGAGAAACTTGAACATCTATTATGATTAAATAGTTTACTTTATCATGGAAAAATCATAATTTATTTATTGAAACAAAACTCCCAGGCAAATGGGACTTCATTCCGTATCCATCATTTCTACCAGCAAAGAAAAAGAACGCTTTGTAAAATATCTGCTCAATGATATTAAAGCCCTGGAATACATGATCGAAAAAGACATGATCGAAAAGGGAATTCAAAGAATCGGCGCAGAACAAGAGTTGTGCCTGGTCGATGCCACATGGCGACCAACGCCGATTATCCTGGAAATTCTACCAAAAATTGCTGACGAACATTTTACCACGGAACTTGCTAAATTCAACCTTGAAATCAATCTGGTGCCCATAAAATTTACGGCAGATTGCCTATCTACATTAGAAACCAATTTGATCAGTAATATTGATAAGGCTCAAAAAATCCTGGACAAAGAAAATGCCAAAGTCATCTTAACGGGCATTTTACCTACCATAAGACATAAAGATCTCGATATTTCAAATATGACTCCTCTGGATCGATATTATGCATTATCGAACAGTTTGAGTAAATTGAGAGGAGGCATGTTTGAATTTCACATAAGCGGAACAGACGAATTAATTACATCTCATGATTCGGTCATGTTTGAAAGTTGCAATACCTCCTACCAGCTACACTATCAGGTCAGTTCTCATGAATTTGTGGATCTGTATAATTGGGCCCAGCTAATCTCAGGACCAGTTTTAGCTTCATCCACCAACTCACCTTTATTGCTTGGTAAAAGATTGTGGCGTGAAACAAGAATCGCCTTGTTTCAACAATCGATTGACATTCGCCAATCCAAAGATCATTTGCGGGAAAGAAGCTCAAGAGTATCGTTTGGCAATAGATGGATTTATGATTCCATTGTAGATGCCTTTAAAGAGGATATAGTTCGATTTGAAATGTTGCTTAGCAATGATGAGACAACAAATTCTATGAAAATGCTGGAAGAAGGTAAGATCCCGACATTGGATGCATTATTAGTGCATAACAGTACGATATATAAATGGAACCGGCTTTGCTTTGGAATTTATAATGGCAAACCCCACTTCAGAATAGAAAACCGGTATTTGGCTTCCGGACCAAGTATTCCTGATCAGGTAGCTAATGCGGCTTTTTGGTTTGGTTTAATGTCCGGAATGCCAGATAAATATCGAGAACTGCCCGACAATTTTGAATTTGACGATGCGAAATCCAATTTTCTCAAAGCAGCCAGAGATGGGTTGGACAATAAATTTCAATGGTTTGATGATAAAAAATACAGCGCTCAAGATCTGATATTGAACATACTGCTTCCTATCTCCCGAGAAGGACTAACTAAGTCAAATATCAATGAAAAAGACATTTCCAAAAATCTGGATATCATTGAAAAACGAGTAAAGTCGGGCAAAACAGGTTCTCAATGGATGATTGAATCATACAATAATATCCGAAAAACCGGGACCCGCGATCAGGCGTTAGTCGCTATAACTGCGGCGATCTACAATCGTCAGCAAGAAATGAAACCAGTGCATGAATGGAGTCTCGCCAATGTTGACGAGGCTGGAAATTTTCTTAATTATTATTTGCATATCGATCAGATCATGACCACTGATCTTGTAACGGTACAAGAAGATGACCTGATTGATTTGGTTGCCAATATTATGGATTGGAAACAAGTAAAGGATGTGCCAGTTGAAAATTCCACGGGAGAAATGGTAGGATTGATGACAGCAGGTCTTCTGGTAAATTTTTTATGCAAAAGTAATAAGGAGAAAAAATTAAATTCCAGAATTAGAGATTTAATGATCAGGAATCCGGTTTCTGTTTCTCCGGAAACAAGTATTTCAGATGCACTAAAAACCATGATTGAAGGGAAAACAAGTTGTCTTACAGTAGTACAAGATAAAAAATTGGTGGGCATGGTAACGGACAGACATTTTGTGAAGGTTTCAGCAAAATTGATCCAGGATCTTAAATAGGATTATTAATTGGACAATCTCCATAGCATCGATTTATTTCCAAAGTTAGATTTACTTCAGCGTAATATCGGTGGATTCAATGGAAATAAAAAAGGCCCAAATCTAGTTTTTTTTGGTGGAATCCATGGCAATGAGCACTATGGGATTTATGCGTTAAGAAAAGTTATTGATGATTTGAATCAAACCAAAATTGATTTCAAAGGAAACTTATATGCAATTGCCGGTAACTTAAAAGCGATTGAAGCAGGTAAAAGATATATTGGAAAGGACCTTAACCGGATTTGGTTCCCTAATACGCTAATCCCTAAGAAAGAACGAACGCATGTTTCTGAATACAATGAGAAAATCGGAATTTTGAATAAACTCATTGAAATATTGGATAATGGTCAACCGACATTTCTCTTCGATCTTCATACAACTTCGTCGCACAGTATGCCATTTATATCGATCAGCGATACGCTCAAAAACCGGAAAATAATTAAAAATCTGCCAATTCATCTGGTGCTGGGTTTGGAAGAATTACTGGATGGGCCAATGTTCAGTTTTTTCAGTGAATTGGGTCTTCCCGCTATGCTTTTCGAGGCCGGACAACATGATGCAATATCCTCGTACGAAAATCACGTGGCTTTTATCTGGATGATCCTGGCGGAATTAAAATGTATTAGAAAAAAAAACATTTACGAATATCATAAATTTGAAGAGACACTTAAAAAAAGCAGTCCTGGAGGAAGTAAAACTTATGAAATTAAATACCACCATTTGATTCAGGATCATGAACATTTCAAAATGAAAGATGGTTTTGTGAATTTCCAGAAAGTGGAAAAGGGAGAAACCATCGCCCACAATATACATGGTAGGATCCTGGCAAAAAGACATGGCTATATCTTTATGCCACTTTACCAATCTCAAGGTTGTGATGGATTTTTTCTTGTCAAAGAGATTACTCCATTTTGGTTCAAACTTTCTTCCCGAACAAGAAAATGGAAACTGGATAAAACCATTAAATTAATCCCGGGAATTAGTAAAACAGAAAATGGTCAAAACACCTATTTGATTGATAAGAAAGTGGCCAGATACAAGGTTATCTCACTTTTTGCATATGTTGGGATATCGCAAGGTAAAAGACGATGGAAATATGCTTAAAATGTCCAGAAGGCCATATGACAAGCGATTCCCTCAAACTGCAAAAGTTAAAGAAAATTTTAAAAAATATCTTGAGTTACTTAAAAGCTAAATTGGGAATAAAAATGAAAATTATACTGAAGTAAAGAACCTCGGGGCAAGCCCACGAGGTATTAAATATTTTCAAACAATAGTTACTTTTTCGTGACATCGAGTCACAAAAAAGTAAA
>SMVB01052173.1_pt1 | contig 12345 bp, 10 predicted proteins | sample 2456461 | NCBI WGS metagenome assembly SMVB01 (sample SAMN11095934, study PRJNA526329) | marine sediment metagenome | biome: Marine sediment; feature: Surficial sediment; material: Deep marine sediment; isolation source: Hadal surficial sediment | place: Pacific Ocean | collected 2014-05 | depth...
AGCGCCTGCGTGACTATTACCTCGCTTTGGGCTACGGCAATCCTTACCGGTGGGCACAGTACGCGCATGTGCCATTCACACCGCTGCGGAAATCGCTGGCAGAAAGCCGGGTTGGGCTCATCACCACAGCCGCACCGCACAAAGAAGGTGTCGGCGATCAAGGCCCAGGTGCTGCCTACAATGCCGCTGCCAAGTTTTATCAGGTATACAGCGAAAGTAGCGGCGAAGACCGCTTTCTCGGCATCTCGCACTTAGGCTATGACCGCAAGTACAGCACTGCCCAAGACATCAATGCTTATTTCCCTTTGACGGCATTGCAAAACGCCGTGGCGCAGGGGCGCATTGGTGAGTTGTCGCCGCGGTTTTACGGCACGCCGACAAATCGGAGCCAGGTCACCACCATCGAACAAGACTGCGCAGAGTTATCGCGCTTGTTGCGTGAGGATGAAGCTGATATTGCAGTCATTGTGCCTAACTGACCCGTGTGCCATCAGACCGTGAGTCTGACCGCACGTTATCTGGAAGAAAATGGCATACCCACGGTAATCATGGGCTCCGCAAAAGACATTGTCGAACACTGCGGTGTGCCCAGATTTGTTTTCAGTGATTTCCCGTTGGGTAATTCTGCCGGTAAACCAAACGACGCCACCTCCCAGGCGCAAACATTGGAATTAGCTTTCAAAGTTCTGGAAAGCGCACCTGGTCCGCGCACCACTGTGCAGTCCCCGCAACACTGGTCCGATGATCTGCAATGGAAGCTGGACTTCCAGAACATAGACCGCATTCCTGTGGAAGAAATACAGCGTCGCCGGGCGGAATTTGACAAGATCAAAGAAATTGGCCAGAAGGTACGCGATCAAACACAGACTGCTCAAAGGAGATCTTAGACATGGCTCATGAACTCATTATTACCGGCGGTACTGTCGTCGATGGTACTGGCGCTGCGCCCTATAAGGCAGACATTGCGGTGGATAATGGCCGTATTACCCGGCTTGGAGAGCTCGGCGATGTAGCGGCAGGTGAAACCATTGATGCGACGGACAAGATAGTGACCCCGGGATTCGTCGATCTACATACGCATCTTGATGCCCAGGTGGGCTGGGACCCGGAGATGCGTTCGAGTTCCTATCACGGTGTCACTACCGCGTTGATCGGTAATTGCGGCGTGACCTTTGCGCCGGTTAGGGAGAAAAACCGCCGCTATCTGGCGGAGTTGATGGAAGCGGTAGAAGACATCGCAGCAGATGCCATCATGGATGGACTGCCCTGGGATTGGACCAGCTATGGCGAATATCTCGACACGGTGCAGTCATTGCGCCCGGCACTGAATGTGGTCGGCTTGGCTGGGCATTCAGCCATTCGCTTTGACGCGATGGGGGATGCCAGCATGGATGAAGGCGCACAGGCCTCGGACGCAGAATTAGCGCACATCACCAAACTGGTGCGCCAATCAATCGAAGAAGGTGCGGTTGGGTTTTCCACTTCGCGGTTTCTCGGCCACAGGGTCCCGGACGGACGTATGACACCTGGTACTTGGGCAGATGCACGCGAGACACGGGCGATACAGGAAGCTGTGGTTGCCGGTGGCGGTGTGGGGGCTTTGTTTCAGGTTGCTCCGGACATGGCGAGTCGATTCGGCATTGAGATGCAGATGTTCGAAACTGGTGCCGAGTTAGGTTGTCACGTCATGTTTTCCGGTGGTGCTTCAGCAAAAGGCGACGGTGGCGTATCACGCTTTACTGAATTTCTGCAGAAAAATAATGAAGGTGGGCGCCGCATGACAGGTATCTGTCACACACGTCCCAGTGGCGCCATGTTTGGGCTTGCTCAGGCTATTCCATTTCGCAACACGCCCTGGAAGGAGTTAATGGAACTGCCTTCGATAGCAGATCGTGTAGCGGCGCTGAAAGACCCTGCGACCAGAGCCAGACTGATCAAGCGATCGCTCGAAACCGGCTTCACTGCAGATCCGTCTTTGCTGCATCCCTTGGGCACCGGTGCCAATCCGGATTACGACCTGGATGGTCACAATAGCCTGGCGCAATTAGCCGAGGCTGCGGGCAAAGATCCGGTCGAGGTTTATGTCGATCGGCTTATTGCTTCAGAAGGTAGAGAGTTGTGGAATTTCTGGGCATTTGGCGGCCATTTGGAGAATCAGTGGAATTACATGCGGATGCCGCATTGTGTCCCCATGCTGGCGGATGCGGGCGCCCATGTCGGCATATTCACGGACACAGATTCGCCCACTTTCTTACTTAGCGAGCTGACGCGTAAGCGTGGTGTTTACACTCTTGCTGAAGCAGTCCACCGTATCACCGGGCAATCCGCCGATGTGTTAGGACTGAAAGAGCGCGGTGTTGTTCGTGAAAATTGGCACGCTGATTTGAATGTCATCGATTATGAAAACCTTGATACCTGCCACCCTGAATACGTCAATGATTTTCCGCACAACGGTGGACGTTTCATCGTTAAGAGTGAAGGCTATGATGCAACGATAGTGGCAGGTCAGGTCATCGTTAGAGATGGTCTACACACCGGCCATCGACCCGGTCGTGTAATTCGGGAGTTTCATCGCGGTTAGCCGCTTTGCCGGGTTGCCAGCAATCCTTGCAGAACGGTGCCAGCCAGGGTCATCGTATGCTCTGCAACGTTTGATTTATCGGAATTGATCTGCATGGCAACGGCAACCCCGTGATCCGGGAAATACACCATGCGTGAGTTGTAGCCTGGGTAGAACCCGCCATGGCCATAGCTTATGCCGTGTTCGGTTTGTCGTATCGATACGCCGAGCCCATAACCGTCTGTAGGCTTGTCAGGCTCTGGCATGAAGCCAATCTGCAGCAACTGATCAAGCTCACCTTCACCGCTGATAGCCTCACCTTCGTATAGCAGCTTTGCCCAACGCACTAAATCTTGAGGGTTGTTGATCAGGCCGCCGCCGGTCCACTCCGTCAGCGGGTTCATAACCATGATCCCGTCTTCCACAATCTCGAGTGGTGTGCCAAAGAACTTGGAACTTTCATGGGCGTATCCCTGAGCCAGGTCCGGTAGCGCGCGCTGGTCGGCTGGCAGCGTGAAGGCGAAGTCCAGCGGTTGCAGGAACAATTCGCGTAGCAAGTCATAGTAGCTGCGCCCGGTGGCTTCCTCGAGAGCGATACCAACAAGAATGTAACCGGTATCGGTGTAGTTGAAGCCTTCCCCGACAGCAAACAACGGTTCCCGGTCCAGCACGAATTCCACCAATTGTCGTGGCCGCAGGTAGGCATCCCGATTGCCGCTGGTCCAACTCGTTAGGACCCATTCGACAAATTCGCGGCTGGCGAAGGCATGATCCAGCAGCCCTCCGGTATGGGTCAGCAGTATACGAACCGTCAACTCGTCGTTGTTGGGAACCCTCGAAAACCATGCCTCCTCACCGAGCCATGTAGAGATCTTCGTGTCTAAATCAAGAGCACCGTTTTGCGCCAGTTGCAAGGCGACGGCGGCTGCGTAGGTTTTGCCGATGCTGCCGGATGGCATGCGCATGTTCTTGCCCATGGGGATGTTACGCGAGACGTCCGAAAAACCGGTAGCGAAGCTGAAGATGCGGCCATCCGGCAAGATGAATGCGGCGGTCGCGCCCGGGAAGTTTTCGTCCGTAGATTGTGCTGCGCGATAGAGGTCGTCGAGTTGCTGCTGGAATTGCTTCTCGATGGTCACAGCAGAGTCGACCTTCGACGTGGCCGGAACCGAGCTTTCGGAGCAACCGAGCAAGCCTCCTAAGCCCCAGAGGCTGAGGGTGGTCGCGAGGTAGAACAAATAGTTTGGAATTTTCATTGGACTTATTTTAATAAGGCAATGCACACATCCTACCGTATCATGCCTGAACACAGCACGAGCTTGGGGTGTTGCACTTCGCACTGAACCTGATTTGCTTGCCGTGGATACAAAACAGTTTTGGTCAATGAGGCTCTGTTATGGAATATGTGATGAACTCAAAGAAGTCCAAGCTCGTTGGAATTAGGCTCGCTGGATTGTTAGTACTGGTTGTACTCGCGTTCCCGGCTTTGGCAACAACTAACCCTGCTGGTGCGCTGCAACTCATCTCCCGTGTCGATCATCTGGATACCCTGGCCCGTGAGCCGATGGTCGTGCAACATCCCGGCGGTGCACTGTTCGTTTCCGGTTATGGTTCTCAGATCGATGGCACCGACTGGACCGCGCCGCCGCCATTGTGGCGCAGTGACGATGGCGGCGAAACATGGCTGCGAGTCGCCGTCGGTCTGTCCGCGGATGGTGCCCAGGGGAATTCCGACGTAGATCTGACTGTGGGACCGGACGGCACCCTTTATTTACTGGCCATGGGCTTCAATCGGGCAACCCGGGAAGGCACCCATGTGGCAGTCGGGGTCAGTCACGATATCGGCCAGACCTGGCAATGGCATTGGTTGTCACAAACACGTTTCGATGATCGACCATGGATCTCCATCTCCGCTGGCGGTGTCGCCCATGTGATTTGGAACGATGGCGCTGGTGTGTGCTACAGCGTCAGCCGGGACGCTGGTCGTCGCTGGACAGAACAGACCCGAATCCATTCTGTTGGCGGCTCCAGCCACCTTGCGGTCGGGCCGGATGGGACCGTTGCGGTGCGCATTTCACCTATATCAGCTTCTGCCAATCGATTCGACGAAGCCACCGACCTGATTGCCGTGAGCCGGGATGCCGGTGCGACATGGTTGCTGCACGACACTCCAGGCGACATCGTCTGGGATCCGACGCTCAGCGATCCGGATAAAATACCGCGTTGGGTCGAACCTGTGGCCTGGGGTGCAGACGGCACGCTCTACCATCTGTGGAGCGAGGGCGAGGCTATAGTACTCGCCGCCTCCAGGGACTACGGTGCGCATTGGACCAGACAGATCGTGGCCGAGGAAAAAGGCCAGGCGTTCTTTCCGTATATGGTGGCCAATGCCAACGGTGACCTTGCAGCGACCTGGTTTGTGCAAACCGGGCAGACACTTACCGCGCGGTTGGTGCTGATAGAAACCCCTCTGGTAGAAGACGCACCGTTACAAATTCATCGCGCGGCGCCTTTCTCGATACTTGCCTGGGACGAAAGTGGTAGCACACCGGTGCCGACTTCCGCTGGCGAATACATTCCAGTGGTGTTCTTAAACGATGGTGAACTGGCTGTGGTGTCACCGATACAGGATCGCTTTGGCGATCGCTGGGGTTTTACCTGGTGGCGCTTTGCTGTACAAAAAGATGCCCAGAAATGAACGGAGCACCTTGCGGCACCCCGTTCAATGGGTTGGGAAGAACCCGAAGATCGGAGAAATATTGCATCTCCTTTCATAAGGGTACATATTATATGGTCCTATATCAATACTAAATTTGGCTGGAACCTGTCGTAGTACAGACCCCGTGGCTTATCGTATGATTCAAAAACAATGGCAGTAGATTCCACAACGATTAGACCCATATCGGAAATAGAAGACCTCGATAACATTGGCTTCTTGATCCATGAAACCGCCCAGGCCATTACGGTGGCATGGGGGACGGTCATGTCTCCATTGGGTCTCACTCGCCCTCAGGTCCGTGTCATTGCCTGGGTAGATCACAGCCCGGGTATCACCCAGGCAGAACTTAGTGGACGCCTGGGCATTACCGCTATGTCACTGACCGGGCTGCTGGACCGAATGGAACTCAAGCAACTGGTAAAGCGCACCGAAGATCCCGCGGATCGTCGCGTTAAACGTATCTTTCTCACCCGTGCAGCCCTGAAAATGAAACCCGAAATGGAAGTCATTGCCGATGAGTTCAGGCAGGCGCTGCGCGAAGGTGTTTCGGCAAAGGATCTGGCCACAACTTTCGATGTGCTGAGCAGGTTGCGGACCAACCTTCAGTCGGAGAAACGCTAGCAGCAACTGTTGCCGGACCTGGGCAGGACCCGGGCCGGGCGAGGTTCTCAAATATCGCCTGCGAGAACAGTTGCAGGATGATAAGGTACGTCGATCGCTATTCAACAGCGGTTGTTCAAGGGGGAGCCATGATAGTTGAGACCTATATTCCCGGACAAGAGGTAGCCTCGTCGTCGGGGAAAACTTCGCGTCGGCAATTTATCAAACGCGTCATCGCATCGGGGGCAGCTGTTTCAGCGGGTTCGATGTTAGGTCTGAGCGGCTGTAGCCCGGGCGAACAAGCCACCCAAGCTGGCGGTGTCGAACGACTGATATCGCTGAACGTAAATGGCAAGGTACGCCGGGTTGATGTTCTGCCGCAGGAGACACTGGCCATGACCCTGCGTTACAAGCTGGGTCTAACCGGCACCAAACTTGGCTGCGATCGCGGCGAATGCGGAGCCTGTACAGTCTTGATCGACGATCTGCCTACCTATTCATGTTCCACCTTGACCCACAATGTTCGCGGACGGCAGGTGACCACCATCGAAGGCTTACAAGCTGCCGACGGTACACTGCATCCCGTGCAGCAAGCGTTTGTTGATGAACTCGGCCCCCAGTGTGGTTTCTGCACCCCAGGTCAGATCATGTCGTCAGTCGCTTTGTTGAAGGTCAATCCAAACCCGAGCCGCGAAGAAGTGCGTCAGGCGCTGGCGGGCAATTTATGTCGGTGCGGTGCCTACGACCACTATCTGAATTCTGTCATGCGGGCTGCAAAGGAGAGTTGATATGGCTTACGACTTAATCGGCAAGGACTTTACGCCCCCGGATGTGATTGCCAAAGTTACCGGCAAAGCAAAATATTCTGAAGATTTCCGCATGGAAGGGATGTTGTTCGGGCGCTTACTGCTGAGCCCGGTGCCTCATGCCCGAATCAAGAACATCGATGTCAGTGAAGCGTTGAAGATGAAAGGTGTCGTCGGCGTTATCACTGCAGATGATTTACCTCCGGTGGTTGAACCCAACCGGCCGATATTGACCAATGAGCCCCGTTATGTCGGTGAGCCCATCCTGGCGCTGGCGGCGGAAAGTGAAACTCTGGCGCAGGACGCATTAGAGAAAATCAAACTCGAATTGGAACCGCTGCCGTTTACCGTCGATCCCCTCGAGAGTCTTTATCCTGGTGGCCCCGATGCCCGCACAGATGGCAACGTTACCGGTCGTAATGCCAGTGGCGCCTATGTCAAAACCACCAAGTGGACCGCCCGTGACTTTGCTGCGGTGGCCGAAGGTCAATTAGCCGCGGGCGAGGTTACCGACGAGTGGTCCTACGGGGATGTTGACGCCGGGTTCGCCAACGCCAAGTACGTTCTGGACGAAACCTTTGTCACTCAGGGCTTACCTCATCTGGCGATGGAAACAAGAACTGCTTTGTCTTATTGGCAAAATGGTAAATGTCACGTACACGCCTCATGTCAGAGCCAAAGCTTCCCGGTGCCGTTTCTCGCCGGTTATATCGGTATCGAGCCCCAGGATTTGGTCTTTGTCGCCGAGTATTGCGGCGGTGGATTTGGCAACAAAGGTAGCGCCTATCCTGAAATGTCGATCCCGGCGCACTTATCGAAAAAGGTAGGGCGGCCGGTAATGATGCGTATCAGCCGCGCTGAAGAATATTATTTAGGCTGTGCCCGGCCGGGTTTTCAAGGACGGATTAAGATGGGCTTTCGCGCCGATGGCCGATTGCTGGCGGCGGACCTGTTTATCGTGCAGGAGAACGGCTCCGATGTCGGCATGAATGACTACATGTCTGCTGCCGATGCAGTGTCTTTAGTGTTCACGCCTGAAGCGATGCGTTTTCGTGGTATACCCGTCGCTACCAACACACCCTCTCGAGTGCCCCAGCGTGGTCCGGGGCAGAATCAAATTGCTTGCGCCGTTGAGCCTTTAATGGATATGGCAGCCAAAGCCCTGGGCATCGACCCACTGGCTATACGGGTGATTAATGCGCCGGATAGCGACGCCCGCTTTGGCGCTAAACAAGGCAAAGTGACCAGCGCCTTTCTCGGCGAAGCGCTCACCCAGGGTGCCGCAGAGTTCAAATGGGACGAAAAGCGCAAGCTTTCAGGGCAACGCCCTCCAGGCCAAAGCAAAGGCTCTAAAGTTCTGGGCGTTGGCATCGGTTCGGCTTATCACAGCGCCGGCTATAGTGGTTTTGATGGCCTGGTGGTACTTACCCCCGAGGGCAAACTGCACATCCATACCGGCGTCGGTAATCTGGGTACTTATTCCCATACGGCAACCTCACGAGTGGCCGCGGAAACACTGAAATGTGCATGGGATTCCTGCGTGGTGATCCGCGGTGACAGTCGTAAACACCTACCGTGGAACCTGGCCCAATTCGGCAGTAATACCTCCTACACCATGGTTCGCACCAATTACGTGGCGGCCATGGATGCAATCGAAAAACTCAAGGAGATCGCTGCCAAAGACCTGGGCGGATCAGCAGACGATTACGACATAGGCGGCGAGAAGGTATTTTTGAAGTCTGATGCGAGTAAGCATCTCACCTATGCTCAGGCTGCCCAGCGTGCTATCGAACTCGGAGGCAAATATAGCGGGCAGGAAGCGCCGGAAGACATCAATCCGATGACCAAAGCAGCCGTTGCTGGATTGGCAGGGTCAGGCCTGATCGGGGTTGCCAAAGACACCATGGCTTCCGAAGGCACACCGCCCGCCTTCGCCGCGGGTTTTATGCAGATCGAACTGGACACTGAAACGGGCACCTACGAAATCTTGGACTACGTCGGCGTGGCCGATTGCGGCACGGTGCTGCATCCGATGGGCCTCGACCACCAGATCAAGGGTGGCGCGGTAATGGGTATTGGCCTGGCGGCGCTCGAGCGACATGTTTATGACCCGCAAAATGGCCTGCCGGCGACCGTCGGGCTAAATGAGTGTAAGCCACCGACCTATCTGGATGTGCCGTCACACATGCGCACCATGGCGGTAGAGGAAGCCGATCCGATGAGTCCGGTGGGTTCCAGAGGTATCGGCGAGCCGGTGCAGGGTTGTGCCGCTGCAGCCCTGTTGTGTGCCATATCCGATGCACTGGGTGGGCACTACTTTAACCGCGTTCCGGTCATGACAGACATGATCGTCAACGCAGCGAGTGGTAATCCGCAGTCTCACAAGCCGTTGCAAGTCAACACATTCTAAGGGTTTAAGACATGATCAAAGACATGATGCAGGAGTTCGAACTCTTTCAGCCGACGGATCTGCAGACGGCGCTGAATCTTGCTGATCGCTATGGTGTGGACGGATGGATACTGTCCGGTGGCAACGACAGTTTTGACTGGTTCAAAGACCGGGTGAAGCGTCCCGTGGCAGTAATCGATCTGGGTGGGGTCACAGACCTCAAAGGCATCCGTGAAACGGCGGACGGTATCGAAATAGGCGCCTCAACCACCTTAACAGAGGTTGCCCAGAGCGAGCTGATTAATGCGAAATTCAGCCTGCTTGCAGAGGCGGCCAGACATGTCGCTACACCGCAGATTAGAAACGTTAGCAGTATTGGCGGAAACTTATGCCAGGATACGCGTTGCTGGTATTACCGCGCAGGCCTCGACTGTTATCGAGCCGGCGGCAATAAGTGCTTTGCCGACACACCGGAAGGCATGAATCGTGAACATTGCCTGTTTAATGCTGACAGATGTGTGGCGGTGTCACCCTCTGATACCGCGCCAGCATTGATCGCATTAGATGCTGAAATAGTCATTGCCGGACAGGACGGTTCGCGCACTGTAAAAGCCGAAGACTTTTTCATTGGACCTGCAATCGACATTGAGCGCATGACGGTGTTGACCGATGGCGAAATTCTGACTGCGATCCGCATTCCCAACACCTGGGCAAACGCGACTTTCTATTTTGAAAAAGTAGCGGATCGTAAAGCCTGGGACTTTGCCTTGGTTAATGTTGCGGCGGCGATGAAAGAAAGCGGCGGTGTCATAGAAGACATTCGCATCGCTTGTGGTGGTGTCGAGTGCGTGCCGAAACGCCTCAATGTCGTCGAAGACGTTGTCCGAGGCAGTGCGCGCGATGAGGAGACGGCAAATCTTGCCGGTCAATCTGCAGTGCGCGGTGCAACCCCATTGAACCACAACCATTTCAAGATTCCCTTAATGGAGAATCTGGTCAAGCGCGCCCTGCGGGATGCCTGAGCGTTGGAACTCATCCGTTACAGCAGCAATGCCTGGGGTCAGGAAGTGGTTGAAGGGGTTTCCTGGGATTTGCTACCGGTCTTTTTCCTGTTGGGGGTAGCGTTTATTGCTATCCACTCGCTGTCTATGTGGCTACTCGCGCGTAAACGGCGTTAGCGAATGAGTGAATCACTGCAGAAAAATGCTCAAGTCGGGGCAGACGGGCATATTGTCAGGCATCGGCTGCTCGACCGTTTGTTGCACTGGCTGTCGGCGGCGAGTGTATTGGTGCTGCTGGGTACCAGCCTGCTGCCTATCATTGGCATCAAGTTCGAGTGGGTGACCATTCATTGGGTTGCCGGGTTGACGCTGTTCGCGGCCATCATTTTGCATGTTGTCCGCACCGTGAATCGAGGCACCCTGGGTGCCATGTGGTACGGCTTTAAAGACTTCAAAGAAACTCTCTCGGATCTCGCCGTATTTTTCAGGATTAAACGCGATACCCCTGTCAATTTACCGATGAAGGGCGGCAAGTATTCCGCAGCACAGAAAATCATGCACCATGGGGTTGCCGTGTTGGTTGTCGGTGCCATAGTCACTGGTTTGCTGATGATGGTGAAGATAGATACGCCGTTCTGGGAGCGTGATATCTATTGGCTCAGTGATTCAACCTGGGGTGTGGTCTACGTGGTGCACGGTGCGGCATCGTTGATGCTGATCAGCACCGTCATGATCCATATCTATTTCGCCATGCGGCCGGAAAAACGCATGTATACACGCTCTATGATCAAAGGCTGGCTGACCAGGCAAGAGTTTGATGAGCACCATGATGCGCATGCCTGGCAAGTAAAAGACTGGCAGGTGAAAGAACAGTGAGCGATGACGCATTGACAGATCTTCACGCACGCATCGAGATCATCGAGTCTGGATATGAGTACATGCTGGCGTTTGCAGCTCAGGGCTATGAGCCGACTGAGGAATCGAGCCAGGACTACGACATTCGAAACCACCTGCAGGCGATGGACAAAGCGCTGGATGGATTGGCAGAGGTTACGGAAGTTGTCGCTACTGATAGTGACGGCGACAACGCTGCGCGTTACATGGCTTTTTTAAAGGCGGTGCACAGTGATGCTGAAATAGCACAGGGTGCGATCCGACTGATATTGCTGCGCGTGGCGATCAGCTCTCAGTTGGTCGACAACTTGAATGCTTCTATTCACCTGCGCGCCTTGTTGACAGACTTGTTTTTGCTGGATGAGGCGTTTAAGCGATGACAGCACCACTGGAAGGCGTAAAAGTATTGGAGCTGGCTAGCTGGCTTGCCGCTCCGAGTTGCGCCGCGTTGATGGCAGACATGGGGGCTGAAGTCATAAAAGTAGAGCCGCCCGGTGGAGAGACCTACCGGCGCATGTACGATGCCTTGTTGGGGGAGGGTTTTGTACACCCCAGCTATCAGTTTGATAACAGAGGCAAGCGAGGTGTCTGCGTCAACCTTGAGGACCCGGAAGGCTTGGTGCTGGTAAATGATCTCGTGCGCGATGCGGATGTATTCATCACCAACCTTACCCAGGCTCGGTTGGAACGTTACAAGCTTACCGACGACTATATTCACCAACTGGCACCGTCGTCTATCTATGCAGTTTTATCGGGCTATGGTACTTCCGGGCCTGACAGTGACCGGCAAGCGTTTGACCAGACCGCATTCTGGGCGCGCTCCGGCGCGATGTCGGTATTTGGCGATCGTGCAGATGGTCCGCTCATCTCGCGAGGTGGCTACGGTGATCGAACCACAGCGTTAAACATGCTGGCAGCTATACTTGCCGCGATGCGCGTGCGCGATAAGACCGGTGAGGGACAGTATGTAGAGGTCACCTTGCAGCGTACCGGCGTGTGGGCAATGGCCAGTGATATCTGCTCGGCCCTCTATGAGCGCACCCAGCCGGAAAAAACAAGCCGTCAGGCACCGGCCAATCCGATATGGAATTTTTACCGCACCAGCGACGACCGTTGGCTAGCCCTGGTGATGCCAATGGCCACGCCCTATTGGCCGGTGTTTTGCCGTCAGGTTGCCGGACATCCGGAGTGGGCTACTGATGAACGTTTTCAAACGTTGCTCGGCCTGGCTGAACACGGGCCTGCCCTCGTTCCTGAGATTGAAGCGATGTTTGCCCAACATGACCTTGCGCACTGGCGTGGCATACTCGACGACGCTGGTCTGATCTGGGAACCTGTGGCGCTGCTACCTGAGGTGGTCGAAGACCCAGCCCTGC
>SMVB01232778.1_pt1 | contig 12342 bp, 16 predicted proteins | sample 2456461 | NCBI WGS metagenome assembly SMVB01 (sample SAMN11095934, study PRJNA526329) | marine sediment metagenome | biome: Marine sediment; feature: Surficial sediment; material: Deep marine sediment; isolation source: Hadal surficial sediment | place: Pacific Ocean | collected 2014-05 | depth...
GCCCGCCACCAGCGTGGCCACCGAAGCCAGGTCTTCAGCGGCGCGCGCCCTGTCTTCGGTGAGCTTGAGCTCAGCCTTCTGGTTCTCGTAGTCACGAGCCAGACGACGGCCTTCCTTGGCCAGCTCGTCGGTCAGGTATTCGAGCTCGCGCTGATGGCGATCGTTGTAAGCATCCATCGCGATCTGAGCGTCCAGGAACAGGAGCTTCTGCAGCGACGAGAGTGTCGCGATCGCCTTCTGGGGGTCGTGCTGGTAGGCCTCGTACACGACGGGACCCAGCAGCGACAGGTACAGAGCATAGGCTCCCAGGTACCAGCGGGGCTCCAGACCCACCCGGTCGTGAACCTCCCCGATCTTTCGTCGCTGCTGCATGAATGCGTCGTCGAGGGTCGGCCCTGCCAGGCTGATCAGATACTCGCGTTGCTTCTCCAGCAAGCGTTCCTTGACCTCGGGATCGCGCAGGAGCCGACGCGTGGGAGAGAACGACAGCAGATGCCGATAGAAGGCCGCCACGAAGCTGGAAGCGTGCTTCTCCATAAGCGGGCGCAAGTCGGCGAGGCGATCCAGGTCCGACTGCTGGAGATTCAGGTAGGCCAGGCGCTGTTCGAGCTCGGCGGAACGGGGCATTTGTCTACAGATCCTACCCAACATTGCGACGTCCAGGGACAGCCGAGCTGGCCTCGCCACCGCAGCCTGGCACCGGACGCATGGCACGCTCGCTGCAACAATCTAGGAGCATGGACACATCACTCGCCCCGTCAAGTCGGCAGGCCTCTCGCGCCGCGACCATCGGCGACGTCATGCACCGCGACTACGTGGCGATCTCCCAGGAGGAACCCCTGGAGGAAGCCTGCGTCATCATGCGCCTTGCGCGCTTGCGGCACCTGCTGGTCGAGCAGAATGGCTTCTTGGTGGGGATCCTCTCGTACCGAGACCTCCAGGACACCGCGCTCCAGCGACAGACTGATGGCGAGCGGAAGCCGGGCACCAAGGTCGAAGGAGTCATGGTGCACGTGCCCTACGTGGTGACACCAGAGAGCTCGCTCGAAAGGGCCGCCTGGCGGATGGGCCAGCTCCACATCGGTTGCCTTCCGGTGGTAAAGCCGACCCCGGATGGACAGCTGCTGGTGGGGGTCGTGACCGAGAGTGATCTCCTCAGGGCCGCGTATCCCATCAACTGAATTCCAAGAGCATCTCGAACATGGAGGATGAAAACATGAAGACCGCAGCCGACATCATGCAGACTTCGATCGTGACCGTTGCCCCCCACGATCCTCTACACGTGGTTCAACGCCTCTTCTACGAGGAAGGCATCCACGGAGCACCGGTGATCGACGAACTAGGACAGCTCCAGGGAATCATCACCAGTACCGACATCATGCGCGCCGCCGCCGAGGTGTACGACGAGCCCGGCGACGAAGCCGGCTACACCTCCGATGATCTCGATCTTCCCTTCGGCTGGAGTTTGACGCCCGACCAGTTCCGGGTACGCCTCGGCGACAACAGCGTGTCGAACTTCATGACCCAAGAGGTCGTCTGCGTGGCACCGGAGACACCGGTTCGGAGCATCGCACGCACGCTGCGCAAGCAGAAGGTCCACCGGGTACTGGTCACAGAACAAGACAAGCTCTGCGGACTCGTCTCGACCTTCGATCTGATGGCACTGCTGGAAGACTGACCGCGCTGCTAGACGATGTCCGAGGCCTTCACGGTGACCACCGGGCAGGGCGCTCGGCGCAGCACGCGCTCAGCGACGCTGCCCAGCAGCACATGCTTGATGCCCGAAAGTCCCCGGGTCCCCATCACGATGAGGTCGGCGCCCAGCTCCTCGGCGGCATCCACGATGCCCAGGGACGGATAGGTCGAACACAGCCGTGCCTTCACCTCAACGCCCTCGGCGGCCGCCTTCTCTCGCCATTCATTGATCTGGCTAGCGGCAGCCTCACGCACGCCACGGTCGAACGATTCGGGAATTACGACCCCGTAGGGCGAGATCGCGCCGGTGGCGAGCTGGTAGCAGTGAAGCAATTCGAGTTTGGCGCCCAGCTCTTTGGCCAGCGACACCGCCATGTCCAGGGCACGCCCCGAATGATCAGAGAAATCTACGGGAACCAGAATCTTCTGGATGCGACTCATGACCGTCCTCCTTTGAATTCGCTACGACGATCGGACTGCAAACCCCGGGCCCACTTTGAAACGGTCTGCAGAGCACTGTCCGGCGTCCTGAAGCCCGCAGCCAAAGCCCCTCTGGGGCAGGGTGTGGCGAATCTCCGCAGTGCTCTCATGGGTCTGATTATTGCACCGCGTCGTGTGACCACTTGGAGGAAGACTTATGCGTCCGAGCGAGATTCGCCGACGGATTCTGCATGACCACCAGGCGCTACGCGGAATTCTCTTCAGCCTGGAGGCGCTCTCGAAGGAAGTGCTCAACGAGGGCCGGCTGCTGGCAGACCCGCTGCGGATGCAAGGCGAGGCCCTGCTCTCGCAGCTGCGCGACCACATGGATTGGGAAGACGTCCACCTGCGTCCGGCACTCCTAGCCGCTGATGCGTGTGGAAAAGCTCGAGTCGAATCCCTCGATACCGATCACCGCGAGCAGCGGGAGATGTTGGGCTACGCGCTGAAACGTATCGAGGACACGAACGCTCCCCCCATCATCCTTGCGCGAGGCCTGCTCGATCTGGTGAAAGTGCTGCGCCAGGATATGGAGGAGGAGGAGCGCATGTTCCTCAATGAGCGAGTCCTGCGCGACGACGTAGTGGGAATCGACGTCGAGACCGGTTGAAGTCGAGCCCGCCTGAGGATGCCCCTAGGGTTGTAGAGTCAGCAGCCGCGCCTCTTTTGCCTCTTGGAGCGCCAGGCGTGCGACGAAGCTGTGCAGGCCGCTGCCGAATGCGTCGAGGATCCCGCTGTTCAGCCGGTCGGCCAATTCCTCGAGATCCTGACTGAAGCTCTGATGCTCGTCGCAGAGCTTCTGCAGCTCGGCACCCTGCTCCGGATGAAGCGCGTGCAGAGCCGGGAAGAAGACATCGTCTTCGATCGCGAAGTGCGCTTCGATGGCGCCGTGGTACTGGAGGAACAGTTCCTTCACTTCCGGCAGAACGCCCTGGACCAGTGCGGCCTGCAGGCGAACAAAAACCTCATCGATGTGCCGATGCTGCTGCGGAATTTTTCTCGCTGCGCGCTGCACGCGGAATCGCAAGCCTGCTGCCATCGGGTCCATGGGATTCTCTCGATCTGTGGGTTCCGACGACTCAACATCGCAAGTGACGTGCCACAGTGAGAACCGCTGCGCGACGTCGACGCAGCGAGGGCCGGGGCGAAGTGCCCCGGCCGGCGCTGCGATTGAGACCCCCTGACCCAATCGAGCGGACACGCGCCAGTTCGCTCTTACCGCCGCTGCCGCGGCGACTTGCCTGGAAGCGCGCGGCTTCGTGGACTGCGCGATCAGGCGGCCTTCTTGCGAGACCCGACAGGCCGCGGGCCATCGATCAGCGCGTGAGCGACCTTCCCGACCTCGTGGTTGACGCCACGTACCAGGTCGTAGATCGCACGGATGGAGCGCTCCTGAATCCTTCGGACGTCAGCCAGTGTCTGCTCGAAGGCGCCGGCCTGCTCCATGAGCTCGAAGGGGAAGGCCGCAATGGACCGATGGATCTCCTCGGCGGTGTTCGCCCCCTTCTCGATGGCCTCCGTCGCCAGGTCTACGAGGTTTCTGTTCTCTGTCATGGTCGCCTCGTCTGGCGCGCTTCAAGTCAATGCAAGATGCGCGGAATGCACCCGATGCGCTGCCTCAGTCGAATCGCGATTTCCTCGAGTCGATCGAGATCGAGAGGCAAGACCTCGGGTCCCACGAAGGACGAATCCACGGTGTAGATGCTGACCCGACGGGGCCGCAGCCGAGCCAGCTGATCGGCCCAAGCGACCACATCGCCATCGGACGCGTTGCTGAGCTCGCCTCCGATGAAGCAGGAGTGCACCGTCAGGTCCTTGAGCAGCGCGAGGTTCGCCAGTATCTCCTCGGGCGTCAGTGTCTCATCGGGACGGTTGATGCGATCCGACGCGGCGTCGACTCGAGCGATCCGCTCGTCGAGAAGGTTCACCACGCGCCGCACACCGGCGCGACGGAGCCCGGCGCCGGTTGTGAAGATTCGCACCCGGGCCTGGGGCCAGAGGCGCATCGCCTCGGAGACCACGGCACCCACGGCCCCGACGAAACGCGGATGAAGCGTGGGCTCGCCCGGCCCCGCGATGGTGATGGAATCAATGGGGCCGCATCGGTAGGAGGTATTCGCGATCTCGCTGGCGATCTCGCCCGGTGTAGGCCAGCCCCCACCGCAGCTCCGGGTCCGGTCCTTGCAAGTTCGGCAGTAGACGCAGTCGAAGTCGCAGACACGCACGTGCGGGGGTGAGAAGCTCACCGCAAGCGTGCGAGACAGATCAGGAAGCACCATCGGACCGAACGTCCTGGCGCCGGGGGGCGCCAGGCACCGGCTCAACATGATGGGTCGCCCCCCTGCTACATGCATGATGCAATGCCTCCGCTGAAACCACGTGCACACTCAGTGCCAAGGGGTGGACTGGCCCACACGGTCCCCTGGAATCGCTCGCCGCCGCAGGGGCCCAGGCAGCGGGACGGCCCGCCCCAGCCGACCCACTCCGATTGAGGCGGCGCTCCACAGCCTCCTCACGCGGAAGCCCTCCGGGCCAGGAGGGGCCGCCTTGAGGCGGGCGTGCGACTGCGTTGACACAATTCGACGCCCCGCCGACAGTCGCGAGGCCTCGCCCCAACGCCCGTTCCCTCGGTCGCTTCCTTCATGGTCTCTGCGGAATCGTAGTCGAGCTGCAGGATCGCTTCGTTTGCATCAAGGGACGCGGTCTACCAGAGCAGCACTAGCATCCGAATCACTTGCGCCAGCACCTGAAGCGCGACCTGGGCGGAAAGCTGCTCCCGTTCGGATTGGACCAGGTTGCGGACGAGATCGCTGGGCAACTGGCAACACTCATCGAGCGCGACTCCGTGCGACTCGGCTGCTTCATGAGCGGGACTACGCCTGCACTCTCTGGCGTAGCCTGAGCGCATCTATCTTCAGTGGGTTGAGGCAGCGCGAGAACTCGTGCGTGGGCCCGAGCTCCACAACCTCGATCTGCGCCTCGCCATCGTGACCGTCCTGGCCGTGGTGAATGGCGTGCTGGGTCTCCATCTGACGCGACTGGGACTGCGCACCCGCTCCTCCGCGACCCCGGATTTTCTTGCAGTTGCAACGTTAGAAGGTTGAACTAACGTGAGCGCCTACGAGGTCCAACGACGAAGGAAGGGAGCCATGGTCTTCCGAACTGCGTTCATCGCCGTCGTGATCGGAGCTGCCTTGGTGGTAGGCGCCTTCTTGCTGAACGCCCGCCGACCCCGGGTCGAGGTGGAGCAGCCGAGCGCTGATCTGGTGCGGGCTACGGGGAAGTGCGCCGAGTGTCACCGCCGTGAGACCGGAGCTGTCGTGCACGAGTTCGAGCTGAGCGCCCACGCGAAAAGTGGCGTTACGTGCCTCGACTGCCACCAGCCGGCAGAGCATCAGGAGTCGATCGACCACCGCGGCTTTGTGATCGCGGAGGCGCTCACCTCCAACAACTGCGCCGCCTGTCACCGGACCCAGTACGCGCAATACCTGCGCAGCCGCCACGCTGCGCCGGCCTGGGCGGCCGTGCGCGGCGCCCAGGATTTTACGGCCGAGCAGGTCGCGTTCGCGGAGAAGCACCATCCGGGCTGGGTCGACCGGCCTGCCAACCAGCTCGCGATCCTGGAAGGATCCTCCGCGATCCAAAGCGGCTGTACCGCTTGCCACCACGTGGGGAAACCCAACTCGGATGGATCCATCGGGACATGCACGGACTGCCACGCCCGACACGCCGCGTCGCTCGAGCTGGCGCGACTCCCCGCCACCTGCGGCCAGTGCCACATGGGTCCCGACCACTCGCAGATCGAGATCTACCAGGAGTCGAAGCACGGGGTGCTCTTCAACGCCCAGCGATCCGTGCTGAATCTCGAGGCGGACCCCAGGACGCTGAGCACGGCCGACATGTTCGTGCCCACCTGCTCCACCTGCCACATGAGCGGTCTCGACGGTCTGAACTTCACCCATGACACGACCGAGCGCCTCTCCTGGTGGCTCTTCGCGCCCATCTCCGAGCGCCGCCCCACCGGCGATCAGGGCGAGACGCGCATGAAGGAGCTCTGCCTCAAATGCCACACCCAGCCCACCGTCGACCGCTTCTACAAGGAGGCGGAGCAGGTGGTCCTCGACACGAACGCGAAGATCGAGGAGGCGAAGCAGCTCATGGCGGAGCTCAAGTCGGAGGGCCACCTCACGCCCGAGCCCTTCGACCAACTGATCGAGTTCGTCTACTTCGACATGTGGCACTACTACGGGCGCACGGCGAAGCACGGCGCCTTCATGGGCGGGGCGGACTTCGTGCAGTGGCACGGAAACTACGAGCTGCTTCTCAAGATGGTCGAGCTGCGGGAGATGGCTCAGCAGCTCCGTCGCGAGGGCCCGCATGGCGGCGACGCCCCGGCTTCGTAGGGCGTTGGTCGGGGCGGAGCCGCGAACGCTTCTCGAAGCCTTCGCGTTGGGCAACCTCGCCTTTCTGGGCGTGGACATCGCCATCGCGCACGCGGCAAACGAATTCGCCCATCCGGCTGAGTGGGTGCCCGTGGTCTTCTCGGCGCTGGCGCCCGTAGCCTTGGCCGTGGCCTGGCTCCTCGAACGACGCGCGAGTTCCGAGCGCTCGATCCTGGGCCTTGCCGTCGGCTGGCTCTCGGTGGTGGTGGGAATCGCCGGCATGGTGCTGCACCTGCGCAGCGGGTTCTTCGCGGAGACAACGCTTCGAAGCCTCGTCTATGCGGCCCCCTTCGTGGCGCCCCTATCCTATGCGGGCATCGGACTGCTGCTGATCCTCGACCGTTCGAAGGTGGCAAACGAGAAGGAATGGGCGCAGTGGGTGATCCTGCTGGCCCTCGCCGGCTTCGTCGGAAACTTCGGCCTGTCGCTCGCCGATCACGCCCAGAACGGATTCTTCCGTTGGCCCGAGTGGATCCCCGTCATCTCAGCCGCGTTCGCCGTCGGCATCCTGCTGCCTCCCGTCGCGATGGAGGTGAACCGGAATTCGCTCGGGCTGTGCTCGGCCGTGATGGTCGTACAGATTGGCGTCGGCCTCCTCGGGTTTGGCCATCACATCGTGGCGAATATGGCCGGGCCTTCGGCCTCCTGGGTGGACAACTTCCTCTACGGCGCGCCGGCCTTCGCTCCGCTGCTCTTTGCCAATCTCGCGCTGCTGGCCTTGATCGGCCTATGGGGAATGGCTCGATCTTCCCCGGAAACGGAGGTGTAATTGTCAGATGCCCCTGTGCCTTCCGAGAATCTCATCCGGCCCGTGATCACTGAGGAATCCGGGGGCCGACGCGCGCGGCAGACTGTCCGAACGTCGCACCGAGGAGCACCGGGTTTGAGTATGAAAAGGGGTGTCCGGAGTTGGTTAGTGGTGGGCCGTCGGGGACTCGAACCCTGGACCCTCGGGTTAAAAGAACGAACCGGGGCTGAGCAACCCCGCGGACTTACGCCAAGGGCGCGGCAGATCGCGGCACCGAGCGGCACCAGCACCGTCGCTGGTAAGCGACACGTCGCTATCCGTCGCCTCAGGGGGCGGGGGGGAGAACCCCCGATGGGGCCCCCGGCCTCCGGTCCGGCACCTGGGGTCCCAGCATCTGGCCCGTGCCTGAAAAAATGAAACAGTGGGTGACACGCATGGGAGGTTCCTGTCTCGGGTGTCGAGGCAATAGAGGACTTACGGGCACCATGCCTCGATCGACTTCCGCGGCTGCCATTGGCGCTACGGGCAGCATACTGGTGCCTGACTCGGGGACGGCGCGGCCGCACCGGCGACCCCCACGTTGGCAATGCGTCCGGTGGGTCAAAAAAGGGCTGAACTAACAGCAGGTTGCGCGAGAGCGGCCTAGCAAGGGGGGTAGGTCGGCGCTTTTTGGTCCGAAGTGACCCCAGAGTGACCCCACCTCCACGGATGACATGAGTCGGTGGCGGATACTTGAGAACCCCCGCCAACGGTCAACCGACCGCCCCGCCGCAGGCTCCCGATGGGTGTGTTCCAGTCCCGCGGCCAGCAGTCGTGCCACGCAATTCGCCTGGCAGGGAAGTCCCTCGGCGTTTTCCAACCCGCCGACCACATCCCAGCAGAGCTTGCCCTCCCCCGGGCCCATCAACCGACGGGCCGCAGTGTTCTGCGACACGAGAATGCCGTCGTTCCGGGCGACGACGACAGCAGGGATAGCAGCAACCATCCGATCTCCTCCCAACGGGGGGCGCACGGGGCGTTCGGTCAGCCGACGCCCGACATAGGATTGGATAGCTCGCGCATTTGCGGCGCCATATGATCGCGGTCATAGATGCGGCTTGAGGCGCCATGCCTCAGGTTCTATCCCGGTTGCTGGTCGGGCCGCGGCTGCATGAGAATGGGCCAGTAGCGAAGGGCGAAGAGCCCGAACGCGGCGGCCCAGGCGAGGCTACTCAGCGCCAGCAGGGTTCGAGTTCCGTCACCCCCAACTAACGCCGCAGCGACCCGTGCCAGCGCTGCGGTGTGGACGAGCCAATAGCAAGAGACGACCCAACCCGGGAGTTTCAGCGGGCGCCCCGTGTGGCCGAGGCCAACCCGTGTCATCACGGCGAGGATGCTCGCACCCATGGCCCCGGCGGTGAGTGCATGGAGGCCGGCCGCCGCGGGAATCGGCGCCCCGAGATCGCTGGCGCCCGTCAGCAGCAGCCCGACCACCAGCCAGGCGGATCCCGCGTGGAGCGACCATAGGAGTGGATCCGAGCGGGTATGCCAGGACTGCCATCCAGCCAGCCGAGCGGCTCCGGCCAGGCCTGCGAGGGTGGCGAGGGTTCCGGTCGTCGGCGTGTGCGGGGTCAGCAAGCTCGCGAACGCCAACGTTGCTGCAGTGCCGATCAGCAATGAGTTCAGCCAAGGCCACGTTCTGACGACTTTTTCGAGGCCACTGCGCTGGAATGCGTTCCGGGTGAAGGCGGGGGTGATGCGGCCACCGATGACCAGGATCAGCACGACGACGATATCGACCGCGAAGCGAAGCGCCCGTCCAGCCATGCCCGAGACCAGGCCCAGCGCCTCGGCGTGCATCACCGCATTGGCCGTCGCCAGCACGACCACGATGCCGACGATGGCGAAGTTTCCGGGGCTACGATCGCGGCTGCGTTGTCCCGGAATCCAGAGTGTGCGCAGGACGACCGCGCCAACCGCGGGGAGGAAGGGGATGTCGATGCCGGCGACGAGCCATCCCGGCAGAATGCCCGCGAAGGCAAAAGCGATTCGTCCCGCGACCCAGAGTGCGAAGAGTCCGGCCAGCGGCGCGCCCGTGAGTGCCGGGCCTCCGGTCCACACCGGTGACGCCGTGAGCAGGAAACCGGCGATCGCGGCCGTGACGAACCCGAACATCATTTCGTGACCGTGCCACGCCATCGGCAGCAGCCAATCCGGTGGGGGCATGACACCGAGCCAGATCCCCGTCCAGATCGGAATCGCCAGAGCTGCGTAGATCGCGGCGCCGAGGAAGAAGGGTCGGAAGGCGCGGCCCCATAGGCCGAAGGGTTCCGAGCGGGACCGATGCTGTGGCGCTCGCTGTCGCGGCTGTCGTAGCACATGGATGAGCAGGTGTGCGATCGAGGCCGCGGTCAGGATCAGCGACAGCCCGGCGAGTCTGCACAGAAAATCGGAGGCGGTGAGGATGGCCGCGACGCCGAGCAGCAGCGAGCCGAGGTGCAATGCGAATCCCCGGCGTGTCAGCGCATCGGGATGCAGCTGTTTGATCGAGGGGACGCGGATCTGTCCGATCCGGGGTGCGAAGCGGTGCAGCCAGACCAGGAAGGGCACGATGCGCGTCAGCATCCCGTGCATGATCATGCCAGCCCAGCCCCAGAGTGCGAGCCACCCGAAGAGCACGTCCCAATGCGGTGCGTCCAACCACCAGGCGGCGGCGGCGGCGAGCGCCGTCAACGGTGCCGTCACCAGACCGGCCTGCCAGAAATACAGGCTTCCGTCGACACGCTTGCGGCGACGCTTCGAGAGGCTCCATGCGCTCAACGCGGGATGCAGCACCCAGACGGCGAGGATCCCGGGCGCGGCGGCGACCGCCACCACGGGCTCGAGGGCCGGCGGGTTCTCGCCGAGCAGGCTGAAATAGTCGACGACGAGGACCAGCGCCGGCCCGACGGCACCGAGCGCCGCGAGGATCTGGATCGTCCATTTGAGCGAGCCGGGCGGGCGCCGCGCCAGATAGAACATCGGCAGCACCTGCCACGAGACCGCCACGATCAAGCCACCGACCCAGCCGATCAGCGCGATGCACAAATGTGCCTGGCTCCACAGCAATCGGGAGCCGGGGAAATGCATGCCACTGAAGCCGTGGGCCATCCAGATACCCACGACGGCCGCGAGGAAGAAGGAGCCAATGGCTGCGCGAATTCCGAAGACGGTTTCGTTGGGGGCAGGCGCCCTGAACAAGGCGATGCCGACCGGGACCACGAAGAGAAAGATGCCCAAGGTCAGGATGGCGATCGCCACGAACACGACCGACGGCTCCCCCCTCGCGACGCCCCAACAGAAACCCCCGACCCCGAGCGTGAAGAGTAGATGCACGCCGTGGGCGGAGCGCGGCCAGGGGACCGGACTCCCGACGACCACCGCGACCATCTGATAGGTCGCGCCTAGCATCACCATGGAGAGGAAGCCGAGGGTGCCGAGGTGGGTTACGACCAGGGTGAGGGGTACCCAGCGGTTCGTCAATACGTCGGCCCCGCCAAGGAGCACGATGGCGCCCGCGGCTGCCAGGGCCAGCGGCGCGGTTAGGAAGAACGAGATGGGGACTTCGAGCGGCGGCGTATCCTCGAGATTCAAGCGGAGTCCGGCCATCCTCAGCCCGGTCTGCCGATCCAGATCAGTCCGCTGGTGTCCGCGGCCTCAGTCGCCTGCCAGTCGAGTTTCCGGAGATCGAGCTGTGCCAACAGCGGTCGAGGGAAGCAGGGTGTGCGGGCGATCATCGCCTCGCCAGGTCGCAGCTCGGCGACCGCCTCCAGGATCCGCTCCATCGGCAGGGGGGCCTCGAGGTCGCAGAGATCCACCAGCTCGGGCTCGCCCGCAGGCTGGAGCAACAACATGAATCGCCGCTTCGCCAGCTTCTGGATCTGGGCAGGGGCGCCGCGTTCGGCGAGCTCAGCGAGAAGAGCCGCTGGATCGAAGTCGAGTTCGATTTCGAGCACGCAGCCTTCCGGAAGTGACTCGAGCTGCTGCATGACGAACGCCCGCGCGGTCTCGGGTGCGTTGCCGTCGAAGCGAGAGTGATAGATTCGCCCGACGTTCCGATCGGCCGTCCGGTTCTGCATCGATGTGCTGCGCGCGCTGACCCTGCCTTGGTGAGCCATACTGGTTGCTTGCTAGCACACCGCAATGGAGGGGAGAGTCCAATGTCCGACCCCGACGTGAGTCTGAGGGCGTTTTTTACCCAGGACCACCGCCGCTGCGATGAAATCTGGTCCGAGGTCGAGGCCACGCTGCAGGCCGGCGACAGAGATCTTGGAAAGCAGAATTGGCGCAGTTTCCGAGACGAGATGCTGCGGCATTTTCGGATGGAGGAGGAGGTGATGTTCCCCGCATTCGAGCATGCCACCGGGATGACCGACCGTGGCCCCAGCTTCGTGATGCGCTCCGAGCATGAGCAGATGCGCGGGCTTCTCGATCAAATGGACACGGCTGCGGACCGCGACGATGACGACGAACTCCTCGACCTCGGGGACACCCTGTTGATGCTGATCCAACAGCACAATCAGAAAGAAGAGCAGATGCTCTACCCGATGGCGGAGCGTGCCCTGACCGCCGATTGGACCAACATGCTCGAGAGATTGATCGCCTACTGAGCACTCGCAATCCGACGCAATCCGATGCGATGTGGCGATGTGGCGGCGATGTCGCAGTGCATCGGCGATGCCGTGGTGCAACATCGTGCCCGTCGATTGTGATCGCACACCTCGAAATGTGACGCGAAGCCACGTCCTTCTGGCGGCCGTCTACAGGGCTCATCGAGAGCTGGCATACCCCTTGCTTGTTCAATGCTCGAATGCAAATCAAGGGGCAAGCCAATGGCCCGATCCATACAGGAATCGGAAGAGCATGAAGAGCCGATCAATCCCACCGGTGAGGAGCTCGCGGAGATAGGGCAATTAAGCTGCGTTCTGGCTCAATGTCCGAGTATGGGCGTCATGTCAA
>SMVB01209897.1_pt1 | contig 12340 bp, 11 predicted proteins | sample 2456461 | NCBI WGS metagenome assembly SMVB01 (sample SAMN11095934, study PRJNA526329) | marine sediment metagenome | biome: Marine sediment; feature: Surficial sediment; material: Deep marine sediment; isolation source: Hadal surficial sediment | place: Pacific Ocean | collected 2014-05 | depth...
ATTCCGGGCTGGTCCCGGTCGTATCCCCTGGCCTACCGGCTGCCGGGCTGGTCCCGGTCGCGTTCCTTGGTCGACCCGCTGCCAGGCTGGTCCCGTTCGCATCCGGTGATCCGTGGCCTTTTGGGTCAGGAGCTCCCGCCGGCACGCCCGACAGGTACTCGGCGGCGATGAGCTCCCACAACGTCCCCGGCAGCATCGCCGCCCCGGCGACGCGCGCCGCCAGCTCGAGGACCGCATCGATCTTGCCGAGCATCTCGGCGGGTAGGTCGAAGGAATACCGGCGACGCGGCCCGTCCTCGGCATCCTCGGCATCCTCGGCATCCTCGGCATCCTCGGTATCCGAGGTGCTTTCGGCGGAGACACGCGCCGCTCTTGCGCCGCTGGTCGCCTCCAGTTCGGTTTCGCTCGACCCTGATTTAGCGGCCTCCACCCGAGCAGGCTCCTCCCTTGCCTCGCGTACAGCGGCCTTCAGCTCCCGCACCGTACCGGTCTTCGCTCGCACCAGCCACTCGCTCTCATTCGCCTCGGTCGCGATGCTGGCGATTGCCTCGGCCTGCGTCCGGGTGATCTCTCCCTCCAGAAAAGCCGTCTTGGTCGCCCCCAGAACCTCGAGCCGGCGGCCCAGCCGGGCGAAATCCCGAAACGCCCGCGCCGTGATGCCGAGCTCTTCGCGGGCGTAGTCGCCGACGGTGCGGTAGCCGAGTCGCTGGTAAGCACGCTGCGACTTGATCCGGTGCGCCGCGATCACGGCAAGCCGCGTGCCGACGCTCTGGGCGTCGACGCAGGCGCGGGCGGCAGTATCGAGCAGGAGCGCGGCAGCATCCGGATTCAGCCGCTCCGTCTTGCGCAGGGGCTGAAGGTACTCCGCAGGAATCAGCGATCCGCGGCCTTCTAGAGGCAGGTGGAGCCTTCGCACGGCGGCGTCGCGGTCGGCACCAGCACCGACCACCGCAACGACCGAACTCAGGGTTGGCAGACTCAAACTCATGCCGGGATTCTACCACGTTACGGCCCATTCTACACGAATTTAGAACAAAGATCTTTGTTCTCTTTAAATACTCCGTTTTCACGCTATTATCCCGACTAATCGGGTGTTTTCAACGGATATTTCGTTGCCACTTTAACACGAAAATAAGACGATAATTACTATGCCGCTCATGTCTTGTGCGACCTTCTCCCCATAGGGCACAGTCAAGTTAACTTGGTTGCAGCGCGATTCGCCCGACCTGTAACGTTGCGTAGTCAAAATGGCCGTAACCTTCCGTCGAAATCGCGTCAGTGGACAGCAGAGATGCGCTACCAACGACAGGAGGTCAGGGCATGAAACTCGCTAGAACGGTCTACGTTGTATTCGCGATTCTCGGCATCGCCGCCTGCAGTCCGGTCTACGTCGAAGAACCCATCGGCACGGAGATCGTCCAGGTCGATTCGGACGACTGGGAAGGCATATGGGTCGACCCCGACGGCGAGACCTTCCGGGAACCGTCAAGGATGGCGAGTACGGGAGCAGCGTCTATCTCGGAAAGCTCCAGGCCGAGCACCTGGAGATGATCATCGGCACCGACGACGGGTCTTTCTTCGCGTGGGACGAGCCCTGGGTCTTCCGACGGGTCGCACGCTAGGGCCTGCCGAAGGCGATCTCGGCGGCCGACCGGAGCAGCACCCCAGCATCATCACAGTCATGTTATTAAGCTGATTCTTGCCCGCTTGGAGGTCTCGGGGCGGCGTTGCGATTCTGCGATCCTCGGCAACTCGATCCTGACGATGCGATCGATCAAGTCGCCGCGGGTTGCGCCAACGTCGATCCCGTTCAGGGATGGCGCGTTGGCATCATCGCCGCGATCATCCACCCGACGATCAATCGCCAGGCGTCGTCATCGACACCAAGGATTTCCTTGAGGAGCGTGAGGCCCCCCGTTGGTTCGTGCGCCGGCAGCTCACCGGTCTGCGGCGAAAGGGTCACCGGTACGTGACGGCTGCCAGTGACTTGCCGACCATGTGCATCGACTTGAACTCGGATCCGCGTCCATCGACCCGCGCCAAAGGCGCTCACCGCCCAGTGCAACCGGCGTCGCTTCTGGCTCGCAACCGGCGCCGGATCGACCGGCCTAGCGCCCGGCTTGACGCAGGTACGCCTCGGTCTGTTCGCCCACCAGGTCGATCAGATCGCCCATGCCGAGCGAAACGTCGATGAGGTGGAGCCCCCAGATCGGGTTGGCGCTGCCATCTCCGCCGCTGATGTCTCCGCCGATGACGTTTGTCCTGGCGCCGGTCGCGTCGGCAATCCTCACCGAAAGATACGAGCCCTGCTCGTTGGAGACGCATTCGCCGAACAACAAGCCGGGCGCCCGCACGAACGGAGTCTCTACCTCTCGCTCCGGGGTTACCCACGGGGGAAGGTCTCCGCGATCGGCGGCAAGGTACGACTTCAGCTCCGCCTCCCCGCCGCCGAGCGCCGCGGGATTCGTGCAGGCAACCTCCATGCCGGGCGTTCGGGCGCGGCCAAAGAGGCTCGCTCGGGGCGGAGGCGCGGTCTCCCGGAACGAGACGTAGGTGACGACGCACCCCACCTGGTCCCGAGAGCGGCAGAGCGGCATCTCCTGAAAGTCGCCTCCCACGTCGGCCCCTTCCGGCACCAGAACGTTCCACCCGAGGAGGATGGCCGAGACGATCTGTGATTGGATCGGCTTTCCGTCGATCTCCTCGCGGATCAGGCGGGTCAGAACGCTGGAGCCCTGCGAGTGTCCGATGAGGACCACGCCGCGGCCGCCGTTGTCGCGGGCGAGATAATCGTTCCATGCGTCCAGCACGTCACCGTACCCCAGCTCCCGGTCGCCGCGCTCGAGACTCGGCCCGCCCCCCGACATCAGGGCAGCCAGCGTGATCTGCCGATACAACGGCGCAAACAGCCGGCAGCGCGAAGCGAACCGGGCGAGCTGGCTCACCACCACGCCACGCTCTCCCGGCCCGGCGTTGATGCTGCTGTTGAGCGCCCGCTCCCGTGAGACGGTGGGATAGACGTAGAAACAGTCGATTGACGCGTCGGGATCCGCACGCCACTCCTCGGGCGTCATACCCCCGGCGGCGTCGATTACGGTTGTCGTCTGGTCTACGGCGCAGGCGTCGTCACGGCCGGGTCGACAGAGCCAGGTCGCCGGATCGCTGTAGTCGACGGGGTCTTGGCTTGCGGCGACGGTGGACGGCACGCCGAGCAGCCCTCCACACATCATGACCGCGGTGACGGCAAAGTGGGTGAGCGCACGGCGGTGGCCGGAGCGATCGAGCATGGCGTCCCTCCTGCTGGTTCAGCGGCGCCGGCGCGCCCGCAGATCGCGGGGCAGCGCCTCGCCCACGATGATGTCGCTGCGCGGCTCGACGTCGACGAACGTGACAAAGCCGAAGCCCATCTCGTCGGTGGTCGGTCGACCCCAACGGACTTCCCGATTCGGATTGGGGTTCGACGGGTTGTCGGCCGAGTTGTCCCACCACAGGGTCAGGTCGATCCTCGTGCCGCGGGGCACGAAGACCGGCTCCTTGAACTTGTAGGTCTCCTGCCAGTTGAAGTCGTACTCGGGGACCTCGAGCAGCAGTTCCTGGCTGGCGTCGGGGAAGGTAACGACGTACCTGGCCGCCTTGCCGCGCAGGTGCATGTGCGGGTTGAACCAGAGAATGTGGGCGTCTTTCGGGAACAAGAAGAACGCCATATCCGAGTAGTCGGGATCGTTCGCGGGGATCACGAAGTCGAGGGTGCCGAGCATGTTCGACTCGACCACGTAGTGGATCTGCTCGCCGGGCTCGTAGAACGTGACCGCAACCATCGTCTGGTCGTAAACGGCGGTGCCCTCCCCCGCCTCCTTGTGGTAGTGCATGTTGAAGGTGACGACCGTGCCCCGGCGCAGCAGCCGGCTGTAGCCGTCGTCGTAGATCCGCGGCTCGTAGCCGGGGGCGATGCCGCCGAGCGGATTGGCGATGATGTGGTGCACCGCCGAGCTACCAGGCCGAAATTCTACCGCCTTGATCCACTTGTCCTCGGGCAACATCTCCGCGGGGATCACCACCTCGATGTCGACGTATTCGTCCACGACGTCGTCTTTCACCAGATAGGGCTCGTCAAACTGCACGATCAGGTCGGGCTCACCGATCGCCCAACCGGAGATATCGGAGGCGAAGGAAACCGGCGGCGGCGCATCGGCGGGATCTCCCTCGGGGGCCCCGGATCGCACCCAGCCGACGATCGTATCGATCTCGGCCCGGGAAAGGACGCGCTCGCCCTCGAAAAGCCCATGTTGATCCGGCGAGGCGTGCCACGGCGGCATGTAGCGCGCTTCGACAAAGGTCGCGATCTTCTGCAGGTAAGGACGCACTTCCTCGTAGGTTCTCAGCGACATCGGCGCCACCATGCCGCCCAAGTTGGCGCCGTTGGGGCGGTGACAGACCTGGCAGTTTTCCTGGAAGATCGGCAGGACGTCGCGCGTGAACGTAGGATCGGGCGCCGCCGCGTCGCCGGCCGCTGCCGCGAGCTGCCGGGTGCTTTGCTGGCCCCCGGCCAACGTAGCCAGGGCCATGACGGCGAGGAGCACCGTGCCAACTGTGAAGAGCTTGCGGGCGCGCATGGTTGCCTCTCCTTGTCGAGCGTGAGATCAGTCGAGCGCCAGTGTAACAGCGGAGGATCCTTGCCAACCAAGACAGCGACAAGTAGCTTCAGTCGACATCCAGCACCCTGATTGCGTCGAGCAGGGTGCCCACGGACGCCTGTCGGCGACGCGCCGGGGTCGCGCGGGGGACGTGCCATGGACATGAAGCGGGACTACTACGAAGACGTCCAACTGCTGCGGAGGGTGCTGGCCGCTTCGGTCGAGGTGATGGATACGGATCTTTCCTCCCATGCGCTGCGCTTGCCGGAATCGGGCGCCGAGGCGGTGCTCATGTGGCTCACCCCGAAGCACGGGGCGATCCTGCTGCCGGCCGCCGCCAAGATCGACTTTAACTACGAGCGCATCACCGATTGGGTCGGGTCCGGAATCGACATCGACGAGGCGATCCGCCGGCTGGACGCCGGAAGGTGACCGAAGCCGTCATCGTCTCCACCGCCCGCACGCCGATCGGCAAGGCGTTCCGGGGCGCCTTCAACAAAACCCACGGCGCCGTGCTCGCATCCCACGCCATCCGACACGCCGTCGACCGCGCCGGGGTCGAGGTCGACGAGGTCGAAGACGTGATCCTCGGCTGTGGCCTCCCCGAGGGCGCCACCGGCTGGAACGTCGCCCGGATGGCGGCGATCCGAGCCGGACTGCCGGTGGCCACCTCAGCGATGACGATCAACCGCTTCTGTAGCTCCGGGATGCAGGCGATCGCTTTTGCCGCCCAGCGGGTCATCAGCGATCGCGTTCCCATTGTCGTCGCCGGCGGCGTCGAGTCGATCAGCCTGGTGCAGAACAACCTCAACACGCACCATTTGACCGAAGAGTGGCTGATGAAGCACAAGCCCGAGCTCTACCTGCAGATGATCGAAACCGCCGACATCGTTGCCGCACGCTACGCGGTCGGCCGCGAGGCGCAGGACGAATATGCGCTCCTCTCCGAGCAGCGGACCGCCGCCGCCCAGGAGGCCGGGCGGTTCGACGATGAGATCGTGCCGCTGCCCTCGACCAAGGAGGTCGTCGACAAGGAAACCGGCGAGGGCCACGACGAGGAAGTTACCCTCGAGAAGGACGAGGGCAACCGCCCCGAGACGACGCTGGAAGGGCTGTTGGCGCTGCAGCCGGTGAACGGCAACGACAAGTTCATCACCGCCGGCAACGCCTCCCAGCTGTCCGACGGAGCTTCGGCCTGCGTCGTGATGGACTCGAAGCTCGCCGAGCAACGGGGCCTCGAGCCGCTCGGCATCTTCCGTGGCCTGGCGGTGGCCGGCTGCGAGCCCGACGAGATGGGGATCGGCCCGGTCTTCGCGGTTCCGCGGCTGCTCGAGCGCTTTGATCTGAAGATGGACGACATCGACCTCTGGGAGCTCAACGAGGCCTTCGCCGTGCAGGTCGTCTACTGTCGCGACCGGCTGGGTATCCCGATGGAGATCCTCAACGTCGATGGCGGCGCGGTCGCCATCGGCCACCCCTATGGCATGACCGGTTCCCGCCTGGTGGGCCACGCTCTCATCGAGGGCCGCCGCCGCGGCGCCAAGAACATCGTCTGCACGATGTGCATCGGTGGCGGCATGGGCGCGGCGGGGCTGTTCGAGGTGGCATGAAGCGGCGGCAGGCGGCGAGATCATGAAGCTGACCCTCAGCGCCGAACACGAAGCCTTCCGCGAGGAAGTTCGAGACTTCATCGAGGACAACTTGCCCGCCGACACCCGCCGGCGGGTGGAGACCGGAAAAACGCTACTTCGCGACGACTACGTCCGCTGGCAGAAGATCCTGTACGACAAGGGCTGGATCGCGCCGCACTGGCCGGTGGAATACGGCGGCACCGGCTGGGACCCGATCCGGCGCTTCGTCTTCGTCGAGGAGCTGGGGCGCGCGCCGACGCCGCGCATCGTCCCGTTCGGGCTGGTGATGATCGGGCCGGTGCTGATGGCCTTCGGCAACGACGAACAAAAGAGCCGCTACTTGCCGCGGATTCTCGCCAGCGAGGATTGGTGGTGCCAAGGGTACTCGGAGTCCGGCGCCGGCTCGGATCTGGCGGCGTTGCAAACCAAAGCCGTCCACGACGGTGACGACTACGTCGTCAACGGCTCGAAGACCTGGATCACCCACGCCCAGCACGCCGACATGATGTTCTGCCTGGTGCGCACCTCGCAGGAAGAAAAGCGCCAGTTGGGGATCTCCTTCCTGCTGATCGACATGAACAGCCCGGGCATCAGCGTCCGCCCGATCAGGACCTTCGACGGCGACGAAGAGGAAATCAACGAGGTCCACTTCGCCGACGTCCGGGTGCCCCGAGACAACCTCGTAGGCGAGGAAGGCAAAGGCTGGACCTACGCCAAGTTCTTGCTCTCGCACGAGCGCACCGGGATCGGCGGCGTGGGCAGGACGAAGCGATGGCTCGAGGAGCTGGCGGAGATCGCCCGTGCCGAGCAGTCCGGTGGCCGGCCGCTGATCGAAGAACCTGCCTTTCGCGCTCGGCTGGCCACCATGCGCATCGACCTCCTGGCGCTCGAGTCGATGGTCTTGAAGGTTCTCTTCGAAGAGGTCGCCGGCGGCGCCCCGGGCCCGGAGGCATCGATTCTGAAGATCAAGGCGACCGAGCTGCAGCAGGCGATCACGGAGCTCGCCTTCGAGGCGGTGGGTCAGTACGCGTTGCCTTATGTAGCCGAAGCGTTCGCGGACGGCTCCGGCGTGAAAGGCGCAGGCCCCGACTATGCCCCGCCGATCGCCCGGCGCTATTTCAACTGGCGCAAGGCTTCGATCTACGCCGGGTCCAATGAGATCCAGCGAAATATCATCGCCAAGACGGTCCTGGGTTTCTAGCCGAGGTTGGTTATGGATTTCACCCTGAACAACGAGCAAAGGCTCCTCCAGGAGAGCGCCAATAGCTTCATCGAGAAGGAGTACGGCTTCGAAGCCCGACAGCAGGTCGCCGCCGGCGACGAAGGCTTCAGCCGCGCCATGTGGCGACGCTTTGCCGAGCTCGGCTGGCTGGCCGCCTCGCTGCCCGAGGAGCACGGCGGCTTCGGCGGCTCGGCGCTCGACATCGCGGTCCTGATGGAAGCCTTCGGGCGTGGCCTGGTGCTCGAACCGTTCGTGCCGACGGTCATTCTCGGCGGCGGGCTCATCGCCTCTGCCGGCAGCGACGCGCAGAAGGCCGATCTCATTCCGAGGCTCGTCGAAGGCGAGCTGCTGCTCGCCTTCGCGCACAGCGAGCCGCACGCCCGCTTCGACCTGGCGCGGGTGGAGACCAGCGCCGCCATCAACGGCGATGGCTACCTCATCAACGGCCACAAATCCGTCGTCCTCAACGCCGCCGCAGCCGACAAGCTCATCGTCTCGGCCCGAACTTCGCCGCAGAGAGAAGGCGGCCGGGAATCCGCTGCCGCCGGAATCACCCTCTTCTTGGTGGACCGCGAGACGGAGGGGCTAACGCTGCGTCCCTATCCGACCGTCGACGGCCTGCGTGCCGCCGACGTGTCTCTCGAGGACGTCAGGGTGGGCGCCGACGACATCATCGGCGAGATCGACGGCGCCTTGCCGCAGATCGAACGTGTCGTCGACGTCGCGACCGTCGCGCTGTGCGCCGAGGCCGTCGGGGCGATGGACGGCTGCGTCGAGGCGACGCGCGACTACCTGAAGATCCGCAGCCAGTTCGGCGTCCGGCTGAGCAGCTTCCAGGCGCTGCAGCACCGAGCCGTCGACATGTACATCGAGTGCGAGATGTCGAGGGCAGTCGCTTACCGGGCCGCGGCAAGCATCGACGCGGCGCTGAAAGATACCGACTCCACCGCCCGCGCCCTGGCCGCCTCGGTGGCCAAGGTGCAGATCGGCAGGTCCGGGCGTTTCGTCGGTCAGCAGGCAATCCAGCTCCACGGCGCAATGGGGATGACCGACGAGCTGCCGGTCGGCCATTGGTTCAAGCGGCTCTGCACGATCGATACGCTTTTTGGTAACGTCGACCACCACGTCGAAAGGTTCGCCGCGCTCGACGCGATTAGCCCGGTGGTGGACGTCAGGTCCACACAGGTCGGCAGCCTGGACAGCGGAGGTGATGGGTGAAGGTTCTCGCATTCTTGTTGCTGGTGGCCGTGCTGGTGATTCCGGCCCCGACAGATCAGCAGGCCGGCGAACAAGCTGGCTGGCCGCAGTGGGGAGGGCCGCACCGCAACTTCCTCTCCGATGCCACCGGGCTGGCAGACTCGTGGCCGGCGGCTGGTCCGCCGGAGATCTGGAGCCGGCCGCTCGGCCTCGGACACTCGACGATCATCGTCGACGACGGACGCTTGTACACGATGTACCGGCCCCACTTGGAGGGGGCACCGCGCAACCGGTGGGCCGAAGAAGAGCTCGTCATCGCCCTCGACGCGGCCACCGGGGAGACGGTGTGGGAATACGCCTACCCGGCGGAGCCCTTGAACTTCCGCTTCGGTGAAGGACCTCACGCCACGCCGCTCGTGGTCGAGGATCGCTTGTTCACATCAGGCACCAACAAGCAGATCCACGCCTTCGACAAGCGCACCGGCCGGGTGCTTTGGTCACACGATCTGGTCGCCGAGTACGGGGCCCCGCCGACGCTGATCCGACCAGCGGTCACGGCCGGCTATGCGTGCAGCCCCTTGTCGTACAAGAACACGGTGATCGTGACGGCCGGCGGCGACGGTCAGTCGGTGATGGCCTTCGACCAGATTGACGGCTCGCTGGTGTGGAAGAGCGGCGATTTCTTGATCGCGCCGTCGTCGCCGATCCTGATCGATCTCGACGGAGAGACCCAGCTCGTGGTCGTCGGAGGCCAGACGGTAAACGGGATGAACCCCGACACCGGCGAGATCCTCTGGAGCTACCCCCACGACACCGACGGCGACATGAACAACACCACCGCCGTGTGGGGAGAAGACAACGTCTTGTTCGTGTCGTCGGCTTACAACGGGGGTAGCCGGGGCGTGCGGCTGACCAAGTCCGGTGATACGACGGAGGTGTCGGAGCTATGGTTTTCCCGCGACATGCTGATCATGTTCGGCACCACGATCCGCCTCGGCGACTTCATCTACGGCAGCAGCGGCGGCTTCGGGCCCGCCTTCATCACCGCGCTCGACCTCAGAACGGGCGCCGCAGCCTGGCAGGAGCGCGGCTTCTCCCGCTCGCACCTCCTCTACGCCGACGGCAAGACGATCATCCTCGACGAAGACGGAAACCTGGCGCTGACGGAGGTCTCGCCCCGAGGATTGAACGTCCTATCCGAGGCGGAAGTCCTGACCGGCACTTCGTGGACAGCACCGACGTTGGTCGGAACGACTCTCTATCTGCGAGACCGGCAAACGATCAAGGCGCTGGATCTCGGGGAACGGTGAAAGCGGACCCATTTGCGGCCGGGACGCCATAAAGCTCCTGGCGGCCATCGCCGAGCCTGACGATGAGAGCCTCTCCGCCACCGGCATCCCTACCGCCTTGCCCACCACCGCTCTCGTCCGACGCGTGTCGGCAGATGGCAGGTTTCCGTCGATGGCGGCACGATTCCGAGTTTCGACATCAGCCGTCAAGGTGACGAGAGCCCAGCGGGTGTCGGTGCTTTAGGCCCGAGAAACGCGCAAAGTCGACATCGGTCGTGATCCACTCGCAGCCTGACTCGATCGCCATCGCCGCGAAGTAGCAGTCGGGCACCAAGTTGCCGGTCGCTCCGGCCTCACGACAAAGGTTGGCGAAGATGTCCCAGTGTCGCCGTCCGGGTTCGACGACCACGCAGTTGGGCTGTGCTCGGAGCTCGTCGACAAACGTCAATGCCTTTTCCACCGGCGTCGGCGTCGCGAAGATTCTTCGATGGGTGACGACCCGCAGGAAACCGGAGAGCCCCAGGTCCGCGACCCCGAATGGGGCGTCGCCGCCAATTGCGTTCTCGAGCCACCCTCGGTATTCCTCATGGCGGTCGGCGTCCTCCCGGTGCGCGTACACGAGAACGTTGACGTCAATCAGGATCATCTGGCCGCGGCAGGGTCGTTTCGTCGAGATCCATGAGGTCCCGGAGGCGACGACCGCTGTCGAGGTCGACGCCTTTCCGCGCACCGCCGCTACCGAACGTGGTCAGACGGACCGATCGCGGACGCAAGTCCCCGCTCGATCGCTGCAAGGTCTCCCGCAAGGCGTCCTCGATGACCCTGGTCAGCGAGCGATCGGTGTCCGTCGCCAGCTTCTTCGCCCGCCGCAAGAGCTCGTCGTTCATCCTGATCGTCGTCCTCATGCGGTGTAGGTATAACACGAACGACATAAATATGTCACATCATGGCCGTTGCCTGTTTGCAAGATTGAGACGGCCACCGACCCTGCGATTCCTACGCATTGTCAACATACGCCTCCGGTGCCCTCCCGGCGCACCCCTTGTATCCACACGCATAGCGCGCCCTCGCGACGAAGGGCGTTGAGATATGCAGGCTTACCAACCGGATGTCGGCCCATGAGGAGCTACCAATTCCGCCAGTACGGCGAGCCGCTCGAGCTCGTCGAGGCGGCGGATCCCGAACCGGCGGGAACGGAGGTTCTTGTCCGGGTTCTGGCGTGTGGAGCCTGCCACAGCGACCTGCACATGTGGGAGGGATACTTCGACCTGGGCGACGACCGGAAGTTGGACGTGCGGTCGGATCGGACGTTGCCCTTCACGTTGGGTCACGAGATCGTCGGGGAGATCGTCGCCGTCGGTCCCGACGCGGAGGGTGCTGCCGTCGGCGATCGGGGCGTCGTCTTCCCCTGGATCGGTTGCCGATCGTGCGAGATCTGTAACCGCGACGGCGAGCACCTCTGCCTGCAGCCGCGGGCGCTCGGGACCTACCGGAACGGAGGGTTCTCCGATCGCGTTGTGGTGCCGCATCCGCGCTACCTGTTCGACTACGGGGACACGCCGCTCGAGCTGGCCTGCACCTACGCATGCTCGGGACTGGCGGCGTACAGCGCGCTCCAGAAGATCGCCGACTGTCCGGGCGGGCAGATCGTCATCATCGGAGCCGGCGGCGTCGGCCTGGCTGCCTTGAGCGTCGAAAAGGAGACGTCCGACCGCCAGGTGATCATCGTGGACATTCGCCGGGAGAAGCTCGACGCGGCCGAGCGTCTCGGCGCCGACCACGTCGTCGACGGCACGGACGCCGCGGCCCACAAACAAATCAAACGGTTGACCACCGGCGGCGCCTACGCGATCCTGGATTGCGTCGGCTCCGAGGCAACGGCGACGCTCGGCATGCGCGTGCTCGCGAGAAGCGGCGTTCTGGTGGTGATCGGACTGTTCGGCGGCTCGCTTCAGGTTCCCCTCCCGCTGCTGCCCTTCAAGAACCTGACCATCCGCGGCTCCTACCTCGGCAGCCTGCCCGAGATGGGCGAGCTGATGGAGCTCGTCCGGGCAGGTCGTCTGCGCCCGATACCGATCGAGCCTCGCGCCCTCGATGCGGCGCAACAGACCCTGAACGACCTCGCCGCCGGGACCATCGTGGGACGCGTCGTCCTGACGCCGTGAATTGGCCCGGATATCTCAACGGGTCACGGCTGCGCGGGCGCGATGGCGCGCGACTACTGCCGCCCCTCGTTGCACCGGTTCCCGCCCGGCATCGTACCCTCCGGTCAGATGAGTCTCGGTCACCTGGGAGTGCGCCCGATGTCCGAGCGTTCGGCCTCCCGGATCGTCGCCTCCGCGTCGTGCTCGACGATATATCCCGCCG
>SMVB01014655.1_pt1 | contig 12335 bp, 5 predicted proteins | sample 2456461 | NCBI WGS metagenome assembly SMVB01 (sample SAMN11095934, study PRJNA526329) | marine sediment metagenome | biome: Marine sediment; feature: Surficial sediment; material: Deep marine sediment; isolation source: Hadal surficial sediment | place: Pacific Ocean | collected 2014-05 | depth 0-1...
ACCATAACTGAATTCAACAAAGTTACCATCGGGATCTCTGACCCCGCAATAATACCCAACAGGATATGGATCTTCACTAGGCTCCCACTCCAAAATTCTAGCCGCTCTAGCTCGATCAGCAATCCTATCTACAGTTTCGTGAGTCTCCACTGCAAAGCCGAGATGCGAGTAATCTGTAGATGACTGTTCTCTCCCAGGACCACCGGGTATTAATACTAGTATAAAGATAGTCTCCTTACCCGGCTCCGCAAGCCAGACTACCCGTTTGCCTTTTGTTATACGATCGTGAATCAATCGCATACCTGCGTAGGACTCATAGAATTCTATGCACGCTTCCAAGTTGCGTACGTGAAGTGCGATATGTGTCAACGAAATTGTCATAATCTCAATTTCCTACGGATTCCATCACCTAACGCCCGCATAAGCGGCCGGCCGAAGGCCGGTCCGGCGCCGAAGGCGCGCATTGCTTGTGCTGGTTATATGCCGCGCGCATTAACGAACACCGTCTACAAGCGTAGAGCCCACAATACGGGAAGCACGGACAATGCCACTACAAAAAGAAGCACGGCCAAAAACGCTAATGCCATTTGAGGATTTTGCTTTGCTTTCGACCACATAGCCGCCAGATTCTCTTGCTTTGTATTCGCTCTATTCGCCCCATCCTTTTCCCGCTGCGCTTGATACTTATCTATAAGCTGCCGGGCCCGAAAAAACTGATTGCGATCATTGAGCCAAATTGCTTCAGCTCCAAATCCGAACTTCGCACGTGGCGTCTCGTAGAATGCTATATCGTTCGAACGCAACAATTCACGAACGCTGTCTGCTTCTTCTGTTCCCACACCCCTTAGATCAAAGACTCGTTTTGACATATCAGATACCAGGCATATAACGCCCACAACAGCGGACGGCCGCAGGCCGGTCCGGCGCCGTAGGCGCGCTCTGCTTGTGCTGGTTAGGTGTCGGGTGTCTGGCGGCATGAAGCATCGCTGGATCTACGCTCCTGCTAAAACATATAGACTGAGTAGGAATCCAGCTAATCCAACAACGATCGCGGAAATGCTGATTTTCTGTTGTAGTGCCAACCTTTTTTGAAGTTCCGTTGCAGCAAATTCCATACCTTCAAACGTGGTCTGTACTTGCGCAGCCAAAGCTTTTACAGAATCGGAGTTTTGAGTTGCTGCAGTTTGTAGCTCTTCGATTTGCCGTGCCGTTAAGTCATCACGTTCCGCGTCATTCGGCTTTTTTGTGAACATTGGACGAGCAACAGCGACGACTTCAGCAATTATCGGAAGTGCAGTTTTTACTATCGGTAGCCATGCTGCCATGTATTTGCTCCTTGTTAAATTGCGCCGATAAGGCACCTAACGCTCACGAAAGCGGCTCGCCGCAAGCGAGTCTGGTACTTGCACAGCAAGTGCACACTTCTCGTGCTGGTTAGGTTGCGCCGGCATACAACGCTCTGAGCTTATCAATGGGAAACTGGAAATCTATTGCCTTCATCGGCATGCGGTTTAGTCCTTTGATGATTTCTGGAACTCGCCACGAATGTACTCCTCCCGCTTCAAGTATCTCGTATTTATAGCAATATGCAATATCGTTCATTGATCCAAGAACACTGCGGTTATTTGTTTTTCCGATTTGAATCTCATCATACTCGCCTAAGATTCGTTGAACTGCAGATTTGCCAAGGCTCTCGTCATTCAGAACACATGACAGGTAACTCCGAAATTGGTCGGGTAACTCTCTGATTTGAGAGCGGCCTAAATCGAGAATAATAAAATTCAATAGCGTTTTGTCATTTACAAATAGAACACACTTTCGCCGATTAATGTACAGCAGATTAGCATGCCACTGGCCGAGATATGAGAAGGGCAGTTCGGCAGGATCAAGATTGCGCGAGGAGAGCCCCATCTCCTTCAAGAGTTTCACTGTGCACCGAATGATTAGCACGATGTCTAACGAGCAACCTAACAGCTGTATTCAGCGGAAGGTGCTGATGTCGTGTTTTGTTTTCGAGCCATTCCGTTGTTTTAGATTGAATGTTTTATTAAGTCAACAGTTTGGATTGGCTATCGGAAAAAGCGAGTGAAAAACAACGGACGACATTACGTTCGGGCCAATTTCCCAAAATCCGGGCAGAGCGTGAATTCCGGCTTTGGGTCGATCTCTGCCGGTTGCCGCGCAGCAAGCTAAATGGCTGTTATACGCAGGTTTCCGGCCCCTGATGCGTGATCGAATCTGACACTCGCGGTCAGATCAATGCCAACTGAAACGACCGGGGGATGATGCCAGCACCCGTCAGCGCCGACGCGCCAGGTATTCGCGGCCGCGTTCCATCAGCTTGACGAACCCGGCCTCATCACCGTCTTCGACCATGCGCGTGATCTGCGCGACGGCCGCGGCCAGGTCGTGAAGGGGTGCCAGGCCATGCGGGTTGCCGGCCTGGATCTCGAAATACAGTTGCGGACTCTCGCTGGCCACCTTGTTGGCCACCTCGAGCTGCGCGTCGAAAGTCGTGCTCGACAGCTCGGCCAGCCTCGGCAGTTTTTCGCCACTGTCGGCCAGCGACGTGAAAAACGCGATGTTCAGCGCGTGCGACAGGCCGAGAACGTAGGCGATCAGGCGGTCATGGTGCTCAAGGTCCATCTCGATCTGCCGCGCCATGGTCGAGGCAAACAGCGTGCGTGCCTCGGCGGTCGCCTCGGGCACCCCGACCTCGAGGAACAGCACATGGCGGCCCGACAGGAGCTCGGTATCCGGCCCGAACATCGGGTGCATGGAGGTTACCCGGGCGCCACTCGCAGCGAGCCGCCGCAAGCCGGCTTCGAGCGGGGATTTGAGCGAACTGATGTCGAAGATCAGGCCCTGTCTCCCGGTGTCGGCGAGTTCGTCGAGAATTGCGGCGGTGGTCGTAATCGGCGCTGCGATGACCGTCACGTCAAAATCGTCGGGTGCGTCGTGCCAGTCCGCCAGGTGCATGAAGCCGTCGACCGGGCCCGCCGGATCGGCCACCGACACATCGAAACCCTGCGAGTCGAGGAAATCGACGAACCACAGACCCATGTTGCCGGCACCGCCAATTACGAGTGCCCGGCGGCCCTGACCCTGGCCCTCGGCCCTGACCCGGGCCCGTTCCTGCTTGGTCAGCGACGAGCGAATCAACAACTCCATGAGTGCTTCGGCCAGCGACGGCGGCAGCCCCAGCTCTCCTGCGGCAATGCGCGCGTTATCCAGCACCTGTTTCTCGCGCGCAAAATCGCGCGTCGCCTTGCCGCTGGCGCGCTTGACTTCACCGATCTGGTCGACGATGGCCTGACGCTCGGCCACGACATCGAGAATCTTCCGGTCGAGTTCCGACAGGCGGGCTCTGAGTTGCACGAGGTTCATGATGCGATCGGTGTTTCCTGAGTGTCTTGCCGCCAGAGCATAGAGGGTGCCGGCGTCAAGTAATTAAGCTGCACCTGGCACCAGCCATTTTCGGCGCCAACCACTTTGACAGAATCGCCGCGGTTTCCGCAAGCGGCTTCCGATACTACAATCGGACAGCAGGTCATTGCTTGAACCTGAACGAACCACCACGCTATTGAAAGGAGTCGCTGCCCCATGAAATCTCGAGCCGCCGTCGCGTGGGAGGCCGGCAAGCCTCTTACCATCGAAGAAATAGACGTTGCCGCCCCGCAGAGTGGCGAGGTACTGGTGCGCATGGTTGCAACCGGTGTCTGCCACACGGATGCATTCACACTGTCCGGCGAAGACCCGGAGGGACTGTTCCCGGCGATACTCGGTCACGAGGGCGGCGGGGTCGTCGAGGAAATCGGCGCCGGCGTCACCAGCGTCAAACCCGGTGACCATGTGATTCCGCTGTACACGCCGGAATGCGGCGAATGCAGTTTCTGCACGTCAGGCAAAACGAACCTGTGTCAGGCGATCCGTGTCACGCAGGGCCAAGGCCTGATGCCGGACGGGACGAGCCGCTTCTCGGCGGGCGGAACACAGCTCTTCCATTACATGGGCACCTCGACCTTCTCGGAGTACACCGTGCTGCCGGAAATCGCGATCGCAAAAATCAACCCGGCCGCGCCGCTGGACAAGGTCTGCCTGCTCGGTTGCGGGATTACGACCGGTATCGGCGCGGTGCTGAACACGGCGAAAGTCGAAGCGGGCGCAACCGTTGCGGTGTTCGGGCTCGGCGGCATCGGCCTCAGCGTCATCCAGGGCGCGGTGATGGCGAAAGCGGCACGGATTATTGCGGTCGACATCAATCCGGGCAAGACCGACATGGCGATGAAGCTCGGTGCGACCGACTTCGTCAACCCGAAGGATCACGACGGGCCCATCCAGGAGGTCATCGTCGATATGACCGACGGGGGTGTCGACTACTCATTCGAGTGTGTCGGCAACACGCAACTGATGCGCGCAGCCCTCGAGTGTTGCCACAAGGGTTGGGGCGAATCGATAATTATCGGCGTGGCGGGCGCCGGACAGGAAATCAGCACGCGGCCGTTCCAGCTGGTGACAGGGCGCGTCTGGCGTGGCACGGCATTCGGCGGCGTCAAGGGCCGCAGCGAGCTGCCGGGCTATGTAGACAGATACCTGGGCGGGGAGATCGAGATCGACAACATGGTGACGCACGAGGTCACACTCGACGATATCAACAAGGCGTTCGACCTGATGCACGAGGGGCTCAGCATTCGTTCGGTCGTATCGTTCTGAGCCGTCGCCAGACAGCACCCGAACGGCCCGGCTCCGCGTGACATGACCACTCCACTCGCGATTGCGGCAAGCTCGGAGCTCGCGGCCGAGGCCGGCGCGCACGTGGCCGAGGCCGGCGGCAATGCCGTCGATGCGGCGCTCGCCGCAATACTCGTGTCGATCAATACCGAGCCGGGCATGTGCTCGCTCGCGTGCGGCGGCTACGTTTCAATCTGGCCCCCCGGCGGCGAACCGATCACGCTCGACGGCTATGTCACCGCGCCTGGCAAGGGCAACGTATTGCCTGCGGAATTACGGCGCTCGACGGAGATTTCGCTTACCTACGGCGGCGGCGTCACGACCATCATCGGGCCGGACTCGGTCGGCGTGCCCGGCGGCGTGGCGCTGTTCGGCGCCGCGTCCGCGCAATACGGGCGCGTGCCCTGGAAGCTGCTGTTCGAGCCGGTGGTTGCGGCAACCCGCGCCGGCTTCCCGCTGCCCGAAGCCAGCCACCACTACCTGATCCACTCGGCGGAACCGATTTTCGGGCGCACGCCGGATGGCCACGCTGCCCTCTATCACCCGGACGGACGACTGAAAGATATTGGCGAGACGATCCATGTGCCCCATCTCGATGAGTTGCTCGAACGCATTGGCCGACTCGGACCGGACGAGTTCTATACCGGCGAAGTCGGCCACACGATCGCCCGGCACATGCACGCGACCGGTGGCCGGTTGAACGCAGCCGATCTTGCGGACTATCGCGTCGAACCGCGGCCCAGTCTCGTCATCGACAGCGGCAAAAGCAGCGGAGAGAGCAGCACTGGCTCCTGGCGTATCGCCACCAACCCGCCGCCGGCGATCGGCGGCACCGTGCTGGCGGCGATGCTCAAGATGATGAGCCGTGCGGATATTCAAACCTGGGACGCCGCTGCACTTTGCGCCCTGATTGAAGTGCAGCGCGTGGCACTGGGTTACCGGCGCGAACATCTGGATCTTTCCGCAGACATCGGCCGCGACGCCGCACGATTGCTCGAGCTCGCGGCCACCTGCGCGCCGGCCTCGGTGTTGCAGTCCGGCTCGACCTGCCAGGCATCGGCCGTCGATGACACGGGGCTGGCCTGTTCGATCACGGTATCGGCCGGTTACAGCTCGGGCGAGATGCCGCCGGGCACCGGGTTGTGGCTGAACAATTGCCTCGGCGAACTGGAACTGAACCGGCGCGGGCTCGACATCGGTCCACCGGGGACGCGCTTGCCCTCCAACATGGCACCGACAACTGCGCGCGCCAATGATGGCACGACGCTGGCCATTGGCTCGCCGGGCGCAGACCGCATCACGACGGCAATCCTGCAAGCCCTCGTCGGCCACCTGCAGCTCGGCTTGCCGCTCGCAGATGCGATCCGCCGGCCACGCATCCACATCGAATTCACGGAAGACGGCGTGCGCGCCGCGTGCGAGCCCGGCCTACCGAAGATCGACTGGCCGCTCCCGCACCGCGAGTTCGATACGCTGTCGATGTACTTCGGGGGCGTCAGCGCAGCCGCCTGGTCGCCGACAGACGGCTTCACGGTCGCCGCCGATCCCCGCCGCACCGGCGGGACATGGTGCCCGCCATAATGCGCGCCAACTGCATTTCGCCCCCAACCCGCTGGTGTCTGGGCACCCTGCTGATGGTCCTGGCCATGGGCAAGGGCATGGGCGACACGAGCCAGGACGCCCCGCACGAGATCACGCTGCGCGCAGGCGCCAACCTGTCCGTCACGGCATCGGCCAGCGGTGGCCGGCTCGTGTTCGACCTCGTCCGGCGCCTCTGGGCGCTGGACCCGGTCACCGGCATCACCGAACAGCTGAGTGCGGACGATGAGATTGCGAGGCTGCCTGCGCTGTCAGCCGACGGCCGTTACCTCGCCTACGAGACGATTCGTGACGGGTATCGCCAGATCATGATCCGCGACGCCGACGGCGGCCGGCCCCGGCAGGTCACGTTCGGTCGATTCAATCATCGCGCGCCGACGTGGTCACCGCGCACGAGCGCCCGTCCGTACGCCGGCCGGCGGCTCGTCATGTCATCGGACCGAGGTGGCAATTACGGCATCTGGGAGGTCGACATCGACACCCTCGACCTCCGGCAATTGACGTTTGCGAGCGGCGACGAACGCGAACCTGCATGGAACGCCGAGGGTTCGGAGCTGGCCTATGTCAGCGACTCGGAACGCGGCTCGGCGATTTTTGCCCTGCGCCCTGGCGAGGCACCACGCCGGCTGCTGATCGAACGCACACGAATCCACGCGCCGGCGTGGCGACCCGGTGGCGGCGTGCTGACCTACGTGCGCAGCCAGCCCGGCAAACGCCAGTTACGCATGCTGATCCTGTCGAAGCCTGCCATTACCAAGCCGATTACCCGGGACGAAGACGTCTTCCCGTACCCGGCCGCGTGGATCGATCGTTCGACCTTCTGGTACGCCGCGGACGGGCGCATCAAGCGCCGTCACTTCGGCGTCCGCGATGCGCAGGATGCCGGGTTCGCGGCGCACATCGCACTGCCCGCCGGACATCGGGCGGATGAGAGCCAGGCGGGCGAGAACGGAAGCCCGGCACCGGGCCGGGCCGCCGAGGCGGGCAATCGAGCGGCCATCGGAACCAATGGCCGAAGTGCCGTCCGGGATGGGCGCTATGTGGTTGCGGCTCTCGGCGACCTGTGGGAGATCACCGCGACCGGAACGCTGCTGCGACAGCTGACGAATGACCCCTATGTCGATGCACACCCGTCGCTGTCCCCCGATGGCATGCAGCTCGCATACATATCGGACCGCAGCGGCAGCCTGCAGGTGTGGCTCCGGGACCTCGCGACGCAACGCGAACGACGGCTGACAGGCGAGAACGGCATTGCGTTATACCCGGTCTGGACCGATGACGGGGAAGCCATTGAGTATCTGGCGGCGAGACATGCGGCAGCGACCGAACTCACCCGCAAGCGCATCACGATCGCAAGCCGGGCGACCCGGCAACTGGATACCATCGCGAAGGCCGACCTGCCGGGGTCACCGAACCACGCCGCCGATGCTGCGCCGCTGCCGCTGACCTGGCGTCCGTTCCGCGTGGCCGGACGCACGATCGTGCGGGCCGGGCGCATCTTCGACGGACTGGGCCCCGGCTATCTGCTCGAGCACGAGATCGTCATCGAGGGCGATCGTATTGTCGCGGTACGCCCGTGGACGACCGGCGCGGATCCGGACACACGCACGATCGACGCACGCGAGCGGACGGTCATCCCCGGCCTCATCGACCTGTCGACCCGTCAGGGGCTGATTGGTGACGAGCGACTCGGACGCCGATGGCTGGCCTACGGCGTCACGACGATTCGCGAAGCTGTCACCGAGCCTGCCGAAGCCATCGCGCGCCGCGAGAGCTGGCACAGCGGTCGACGCATCGGCCCGCGGCTGATACTGACCCCGAATGCCTGCACCGGGGCGCGGCCGGACGGCGTCACCCGGCCGGTTACCGATCCTGCCGCCGAACGCCGCTACCCCGAAGCGCGCATCGCCCGGGCTGTGGAACTCGCATCGACGTCGATCGAGTTGTGCGCAGCGCTGAACGCCCCTGCGCGCGCCGACCTGATCGCGCGCGCGCACGCCGGCGGCCTTGCGGTTCAAACCGCCGAGCCCTTCCCCGACCTGCTGCTCGGCGCCGACGAGACGCGCCTGCCGTCGCCCGGCATGGCCGGTTACGAAGACTTCCCCGTAGTGGCCGGTGCACTCGGCGCCGTGGTCACGACCAACCTCGGCGCCGCCGGCCTGCCCGGGCTGAGCCGGCGGGGCGAGCTGCCCGCCGGCTGGCAGTTCCGCGAGCTATTCACGAACGCCGAACGCGACGCCTATACCGATGCCTGGGATCTGTCGGCGGCCACACTCGAGTTGCGCAAATTCGATGCCCGGGGCGTACGACTGGCCCTGCTGGGTGCAGCCGGGCGCGGCGCACGGATCGTGACCGGCAGCGATGCCCCGCTGACGCCCGCGGGCTTGGGCCTGCATGCCGAACTTCGGCTGCTGGCCGAAGCCGGCCTGCAGCCCTTCCAGATCCTGCGCATGGCGACCCTCGATGCCGGCCGCGCGCTCGGCGAAGACGGCCGGCTCGGCGCCATCCGCGCCGGCTACCTGGCTGATCTCGTTATCATCGACGGCGACCCGCTGAAGGATATTCGCGCGGTCACGCAGGTGACGACGACTATCGTCCGCGGGCGCCCGTACAGTCGACGAGAGTTAAGCCGGCCGGGCGGACGGCCGGCCAGCGTTGGAAATTTTTACAACCAGGGACGCGGGAGATGACACAAACCACTGATTTCGGCTGGATTGGGGTCCTGTGCCGCCTTACCGCACTGCCCAGCCACCCCTGAAATCACCCTGCTTCGCCGGAAAATGCCCGGAACACCAAGCGGTTCGGGCGATGAGTTCATATCGGCTCAAACCAGGCGCGCGGACCGACCGTCGAAATAGCTTACATAAAGCATGCCGAGGCCCCGAACTTGCTACAGTAAAATTTCGCTACTCTTTGTTTATAAACGTTTTTACAAACTTTGGCACGGGACTTGCTATATAACAGTGCGCACAAAAAAAGGTTTTTACAGACGGTGGCAAATTTCGGCATCTGTACACAGAAATCGAAGCCAGAAGAAGCAGGAACAAGAAGAAGAAAAATAATAATTAGAAGTAGAAAAAGCGACCATAACAACAACGACAATCTAGCACAGCCTCGTCGCTGAAGTAAAAACCGAACACGCGACAACAACAATAACTCGTAAACCCCGCCTCCCACGCGGGGTTTTTTTTCGGCTGCCGGTGTTCAGTGTTCAAGTATTCGTTCGCCCCTCCGGCCCAACCGACAGTAGCTCGTTACAATGGCGCCTCCAGCGCTAGAATCAACGACACACGAATACCCGAACACTAAACACCGGTACCCCTATCCATGACGCTTGAGTGCACAGCACTGACCGTCGACATCAACGGCACCACGCTCGTTCGCGAGCTCAACCTGGCTTGCGAGCCCGGCGATTTTGTCTGCATGCTCGGCAAAAATGGCGTCGGTAAAACACTGACGCTGCACACGCTGGCGGGACTGCGCGATGCGGCCGCGGGCACCGTGCGCCTGCATGGTGACACTCTGGATTCGCTCGATCGTCCGGTCGTGGCGCGACGACTCGGCCTGTTGCTGCAGCATCACAACGACGCCTTCCCGACAACCGTCCTCGAGACGGCGTTGATGGGCCGGCACGCGCGCCTCGGATTCTGGCAGTGGGAATCGGCCCGGGACATCGACATCGCCAATGCGGCATTGGCGGCCATGGACTTGACCGAGTTGTGCGGGCGCATGACCGCGACGCTGTCAGGCGGCGAACGACGCCGGCTCGCCCTCGCGACGCTGCTGGTTCAGGACCCCGACATCCTGCTGCTCGACGAACCCATGAATCACCTCGACCCGCTGCACAAACTCGATGTCCTGCGCAAGTTAAAAGCACTGACCAACACCGGCAAAATGGTCATCGCCTCACTGCACGATCCACTCCTGGCCTGGCGATTCGCAAACAAAGTGCTGATGCTTCACGGTGAAGGCGCCTGGGAATACGGCCCCGTCACCGCGATGCTGACGCTCGACAAGCTCGAACGACTGTACGGCACCCCGTTCGCAGAATTTTCACACGACGGCCAGACCGTCATGCTGCCCGTACCCACACCCGACGCGCCTTGACAAACTTCGCGACGACTCGCTAGAGTTCTCCGCTCGCCAGGTGCTTCCGGCCGTCAGGTCGGAATAACGGGAAGCCGGTGCGCCCGGATCGCAAGATCGGGTAATTCCGGCGCTGCCCCCGCAACGGTGATCGAGTAACACTGAATGTTCGGACCGAAGCATCGGTTCGACACCACTGCGACAAATGTGTGTCGTGGGAAGGTGATTCAGCTAGGGAAACCTGACTCGTAAGCCCGGAGACCGGCCTGGTGACAGTAACGAGGGTGCGGCGGGCGCTCGGGCGACTGATGCGTCAGTGGTTCGGTTTCTATTCGCTCCTGTCCAAATACAGTACCGGCCGGCGCGGGGTAGCGCTGGCTCAGGAGTCAGCAATGAAATATCCCCTGATTTCGTCGCTCGTCGCGATGACCGTCGTTTCCATCTCGCAGATCGCGGCAGCCGATACCACGGCCGCCGTCATCGACAACATTGTCGTTACAGCAAATCTGGAGCCAACACGCATGCCGGACATCGGCAATGCGTTCTCGATCATTGACCGCCGTGAAATCGAGCAGCGCCAATCGATTTTCGTGACCGACCTGCTGCAGGATCTGCCCGGCGTTGCGGTCAGCCGCTCGGGCACGTTCGGATCCGTCACCACCGTGCGCGTTCGCGGCGCCGAAGCGAATCAGGTCATGGTCATGATCGACGGCATCAAAGCGAATGATCTGGCGACCGGCGACGCATTCAACTTCGCCAACCTGACGGCCTTCGACATCGAGCGCATCGAGGTCATCCGCGGCCCGCAAAGTGCGCTCTGGGGCAGTGAAGCCATGGCCGGGGCGATCAACATCATTACCCGCAAGGCCGACCGCCCGTTCGATGCCGCCGGTTTCTTCGCAGCCGGATCGTTCGACACCGTCAACGGCGGTGCCCGCGTGGGTCTGGCCGGTAAGAAAGGCAATGTGAGCCTGAGCGCTTCCTACCTCGATACCGAGGGTACGAATATCTCGCGCACCGGCGACGAGAAGGACGGTTACGAAAATCTGACCATGACCCTGAACGGCGGCTACGCGCTGCTGCCGAACCTGCAGCTCGAAATGACGGCGCGCCATACGGATACGACCAACGACTTCGACGACGGGGCGTTCGGCCCGCCCGTCGATTCGAACCAGGTAACCGAAGCGACCCAGACCTATCTGCAGGCCAAGGGCTCGCTGTCACTGTTCGAGCAGTTCTGGACGCAGCAGCTGCGATTCACCTGGGTCGACACGGATAACGAGAACCGGATCGACGATACCCGGGAAGGCTCTTCCGCCGGTCAGAAGCTGGGCGTGTACTACCAATCCACCGTGAACCTGACGCGCAACGACGCGGGCGAGGCCACTAACTCTCTGACCGTTGCCATCGACTACGAGGACGAGGATTACAAACAAAGGGGGATCGTGCAGCCGTTCGGTGACCCGAACCGCGACGAGACAATGACGAACACCGGATTCGTCGCCGAGTATCAGACCAAACCGATGCCCCGCTGGGCCGCATCGCTGGCGGTTCGCCACGACGACAATAGCGATTTCGACAGCGTCACCACGTGGCGCGCGGCGACCTCATACGCTTTCGATGCGACGAACACCCGCATTCGGGCGAGTGCCGGCACGGGCCAGAAGGCGCCGACATTTACAGAGCGCTTCGGCTTCTTCACCAACTTTATCGGCAATCCCAAGCTCAAACCCGAGACGTCTACGGGCTGGGACATCGGCATTGATCAGGGGTTTTTCGCCGCGCGCGTGGTAATCAAAGCGACTTACTTCAACGAGACACTGAAAGACGAGATCAACGGCTTCGCGTTCGATCCGGGCGCCGGCGGGTTCACGGCCATAAACGAGGCGGGCAGCAGCGATCGCCGGGGCCTCGAGACT
>SMVB01269425.1_pt1 | contig 12335 bp, 13 predicted proteins | sample 2456461 | NCBI WGS metagenome assembly SMVB01 (sample SAMN11095934, study PRJNA526329) | marine sediment metagenome | biome: Marine sediment; feature: Surficial sediment; material: Deep marine sediment; isolation source: Hadal surficial sediment | place: Pacific Ocean | collected 2014-05 | depth...
AAAGCGCTGCAAAATATAATGGAAGAAGATAACCAAGAAAACCAGTGGGGTTAATCAAATGATAGAAACGATGGATAATATTCAAACAAAACTGGCGGTGGCTATTTCTCAGACGATGGAAAATATAACCTTCGAAGATGTAGAAGTCGTAACTGATGAGACGATAGATCCTTATCTCGGGGATGATAAACTCTGGGCGGTTTTACCGGTGGTCGAACCTTATGCCGGCGAATTGGTACTGGAAGTTTCGATGGCGTGTGCCAAAATTCTCTTAGAGGAAGCCTACGGAGAAATAGATGCTGAGCCCTCTCTTGAAGGAATGCAAGATCTTGTTGGGGAAATTCTCAACACACTTACGGGAAGGTTTCTGGATGAGCTAACACCATCCGGGCAAACATTTCAGCTTGGCTTGCCCAGAAAAGGCAGGGGCGAGTTGCCGAAATTCGATGATGAGATCACTTCCATCTTATTGAGTGTCGGAGAGCACTATTTAAATACAACCGTGGTGGGCAAAGATTTGCAAAGAGCTAACGATAATTAAAAATAAGGAGTTTGACCTAATGAAAGTTTTGATTGTTGATGATTCTGCTGTGATGCGTAAGATAGTGATGAAAGCGCTGATGGAAGCCGGCCACACCGATCTGGTTGAAGCGGCAGACGGTAAAGAAGCCCTGTCGAAATCCGGGGATGTAGATGTGGTATTTACAGACTGGAATATGCCGGTCATGGATGGACTCACTTTTGTAAAAGAGTTCAGGAAAGGTTCTAATGTTCCTGTTGTAATGATTACAACAGAAGGCGGGCAAAAAGAGGTTCTTGAAGCAATGAAGTCAGGTGTGACTGATTATATCGTAAAACCGTTTACACCGTCAATTCTCGTTAGCAAGTTAGAGTCTCTTATAAAGAAATAATAGATTAAATGAAAAAATGGAGACTCAATTATGAGTAGTAATATTGTAGCAAATGAGAACCTCATTCAGGATTTTATCGATGTCACCGAGGAGGTTCTGTCGACCATGGCCTCATTCGAGATTAAAGCGGTCGAGGTGCAGGAAATTAACGCTAATGGTCACAGCAAAGATGTAACGGCCTGTTTTGATATCACCGGTATTCTCGGGTTTTCCGGGGGTCGTAAAGGGTCGCTTTTGATCTCATTTCCAAGAAACATTGCGTTTGGAGCCGTCGGTGGAATGCTCGGCATTGAATTTACTGAAATTGATGCCGATGTCAGAGACGGGGTTAGTGAGTTGGTGAATATGATTGCCGGAGGCGCCAAAACCAAGCTTCAAGCCAAAGGGATTGATTTTGAGCTTTCCATTCCGAATACGGTAATCGGACAACAACACCAAATCACCGCCGGCGCTTCTGCCACCAGAACGCGTGTTGATTTTGACTCGGATTTAGGCAGCTTTTTTATTGAAGTAAATTTGAAAGAGGACTAGAAAGGGAGATGATTAACAGCCGTACAAAGATCCTGATTGTCGATGATGAACTTATCTCAAGACGGATCCTGGAGAAAATTATCCGCGATCAATGGAAATGCGATCTTTTTCTTGCCGACGATGGTTCAGAGGCTTTGAAAATTATGCTAAAAGAGTGCCCCAGTTTGGTGATTTTAGACATGATCATGCCTTTTATGAATGGTATTCAAGTTCTGCAGACTATGCGCAAAAGCGCCAAGCTTTCCAAAATCCATGTACTGGCATATACAGCAGTTGATGATAATAAAATTGTCAAACAAGTTCTAAAGTACGGCGTGCTCGACTACATGGTAAAGCCGGTTGATAAACAAGCTTTTATAGTTAAATTAACCAAGTTGTTTGAGAAGATTAATTAGTTTCTATTGAAATGGCCCAGGAAGCATTAAGCCAGAGCGAAATAGATGCTCTGCTGACCCAAACCCAGAATGTAGAAGAGGATGGTGGTGAAGAACAGCCGGTTCCAGTAAAAGAAAAAGCTGTTTTCTCGTTTAATTTCAGAAAGCAAAAAAAATTCAACAAAAGCCAGTTTGTACTGCTGGAAAGCATTCACAAAAGGTTTTTGCGAAATTTTGAAATCACCCTGACCAACCTGCTTAATCGCCCGCTAATTGCCACTTTGGCGGCTGCCTCCGAACTTTCTTTTGGTGACTGTATGGAGTCATTTTCTTCACCTACCTGTCTGTATGTCCTTAACGTGGATGACGGCAAAGGCAAGTTTTTATTAGAAATCGATCCAAATTTCGCTTTTTTTGTTATCGACAAAATTCTTGGCGGCGGCGCTAAAGATTCTGTAACTATGGATCGTGAGTTAAGCTTGATTGAAGAGAGGATCATGCATCGTGTCGTAAGTTTGATCCGGTTGGACTTGAGAAACGCCTGGGAAAGGGTTTGTTCCGTGGAGTTTGAGATAGAGGCATTTTTCGCCCAGCCTGACTATGTTCAAGTTATTGCAAGTAGTGAGACGGTTATCATGGTTTCCATGGACATAAGAAGCGGCGACAAAGTGTTAGGGTACGTGAATCTTTGTCTACCAAGCACGTTCTTAGAATTAATGCTGCATAAATTTGATACGACAAGTGATTCATTAAGTCGCTCTCCGGAACAATACGAAATAGACCAGAAAGATATCGGGTACCAGGTGATGAAGTCGATATTGCCGATAAAGGCTGTTTTAGGCGAGACGGAGATGAATATAAAGGACGTCTTGAATTTGGAAATCGGGGATGTGATTTACCTGCCCACGGAAAAGAATAGTCCTGTCGATATCTTTGTCGGGGATCTGAATTTGTTTAAAGCCATGCCCGTAAAAAAAGAAAATACCCTCGCAGTAAAAATAGATTCGATCATAAGTCAGAAACTTGATTGATTGAATTGTTTTTTGTTTGAAATCGTCTGCTGTTCAATAGGGACCAGACTCAAAAAAATAGTTTTCATTTCATTTTTCCACTCGTTGGCGATTTTCCGACCGCTTTTTTTCCGTATCATTGCCGATGTCAATCATTGCTGCATTTTTTCCTGCCAGCAGTTAGAATTCGCATGGGATTCTTTTGTCGTCCGAACAAACGGTATATATATTTCTACCCGCTCGATTTTTTATCCACGATCGAAACAAATTTAGCGCAGGGCGACCCGGACCTGACTTTCCTTCCTTTTTTTAGAATAATGAAATCGGGAAGGAGGCGCCCGTCGCGCTTCATACCCGAAATAAAATTGAATTCATTTTGTTACAGAAAAACTTGACTTCAACCAACGTTTTGTTTACTTTGTTCTAAACAAAAGTAACAATGGCTTTTCTGTGAAAATGACCAACGAAAAAGTAGAAGAGAAGAAGAAGCGTTTAGCTGATTCCGTAGGTGATTTTATAAGGTATTGGGGGTTTAAGGAAGTCCACGGCAGGATTTGGGTTCATATCTATCTGGCTGAGAATCCCATTACGGCGAAAGAATTAACCAAAAAACTTGGCGTCACGAAAGGGCTGGTGAGTACAGCGCTGGCTGAGCTCATTGCTTATCAGGTTGTCGAAAAAGTAAATGTTGGGGATGCGCGGTCGCCGGGTTATCAATCAAATACCGATTTAGTTCAGGTTATTAATAATATCCTCCGGAATCGCGAGCTCAAACTCACGACGAGAATCAAGGAGGATAGCGAGGCACTGGCCAAAGAAATGGTCGATGCCGATTCGCTGATGTTAGACAAAATCAATAAATTGCAGGATATGACCCGATTTGCGGTTGATAGCTTACAAAAGCTCCTGAACAGCAAAGCTATATCCACTGAACGGTTTATAAAAATAATGAGACTTATATCTTAGCCGGGGGGCGAATCAGGAGGGAGAATCTTTATATGTCATCAAAATTCAAATCAGCCTTTGAAATTGAGGACGCTGCCCGCTCGTTTGACTTGTTTTACCGGGCTGCGATCCTTAATCGGCTGTCGATTGCTGCCTGGCGTTGCCCAAACCGCCAGAATACCAATCTTATCATTGATCTTTCGGGTGGCGCAGACCGGGTCGACCTCAATTTGAGTCTGCTTAAGCAAGGCTTTGTCTTCTCACCATTTGCCAGTCACGAAGAGAAATCCGGTTTTTTTATAAAGGCCAATCTTCATTTAAATGAAACGACTTGTATTTTTAATGACTTTTCTAACGGGCATATTGATGCTGATATTACCTGCAACAAGCTGCGGTTCGAATCTACATTAAAAGAGTTAAGCCGGACCGGCTTTTATCAGGAGCCGGCTAAAAATTGGTACATTCGAAGTTTATCAAATCCCTCAGTCTCTGCTACAAAAGAGCAGGAATTTTGCAATTGGGTTGCAGCGGCATTAGAGCAAATAAGAAAAGAGAAATTTCGAAAAGTGGTTCTTTCCCGAACTCATGAAGTGCTGCTGAAAGATGAATTTTCTGTTTTAGGCCTATTCCATAACCTGTGCGCCGAATACCCGAATGCTTTTGTTTCTCTTGTTGCCATACCCGGAAATGGTACCTGGGTCGGGGCGACTCCGGAACTGCTTTTAAGTTTAGATAATCAGGAACTGATGACTGTGGCTTTGGCAGGCACCCAACCTGTTACATCAAGCCGAGAGATTCAGACCTCTAAATGGGGAAAGAAGGAAATCGTCGAGCAGGAAATTGTCAGCGAATATATTCGTGACTGTTTCAAGCAGCAGAATATAAACGACTTTTCTGAGCACGGACCCGAAACGGTCCAAATTGGAAATATATTGCACTTGCAAACAAAATTTATTTGGAGGAACTCGCGGCACAATGAGGTGGATGTGGTAAATCGTTTGCTGAGTTCCCTTCACCCAACCCCGGCAGTTTGCGGTGTCACCAAAAAGGCTGCACTGGAATTTATTGAAAAGACAGAATCCCACAAGCGGGAATTTTATGCCGGTATTCTGGGCCCTGTAAATATAAAAAACCGGTCCCGTTTATTTGCTAATTTGAGATGCCTGCAGCTACAAAATCATTCCGCAATTTTATATGCCGGTGGCGGCATCACCATCGATTCAATACCGAAACAAGAATGGCTGGAAACCGAGCTCAAATTAAATGCGCTCTTGAAGTTCATTCAGAAACCGAATGAATTACCTTTGTCTGAAAGGGTCGATTCTGCTCGAAGTCTCGAAGGTGCCCTTGGATGACCGAGTTTAAGCGTAGCATCGTCAACATCGCTGAAATTTGCTCACAAAAAAACATTTCCGATATTATAATCTCACCCGGTTCCCGTTCTGCCCCTGTTACTCTTGCATTTCTAAGACATCCAAAATTAAAATGCCGGACGATTGTAGATGAGCGCTCGGCGGCTTTTATCGCCCTGGGCCTGGCCCAGCAGACCGAAAGACCGGTTGGCCTTGTTTGTACTTCCGGTACTGCCGGGTTAAATTACGGTCCGGCGGTGGCCGAAGCTTTCTACCAGCAAATTCCTCTTTTGATTTTCACTGCCGACAGACCCCCCGAATGGATCGATCAAAACGATGGCCAAACGCTCGATCAGAGAGAGATGTACGGCAAGCGCTGCCGCGAATATTTTGAACTCCCGGTGGATGATTTTCATCCTGATGCCAAATGGCATGCCGAAAGAATCATCTCAGCAGCCATAAATAAGAGCGTCTGGCCAATTCCCGGCCCGGTTCATATCAATGTGCCCTTGCGTGAACCTCTTTATCCAAAGTCGGATTTTAACTACCAAAGCAACCCCAAAATCATTTCTCATCTGCCCACTCACGATGTGTTGCTCAAAGACTCCTGGAATGAGATTGCCTCGGTGTGGGAAAAGTCAAATGGGATTTTGATAGTGGCAGGCATGCATTCACCGAGTTCACGTTTAATTGAAAGCTTATCGGCCATTCAAAAAACCAGCAAAGCTTTGCTTCTCTGTGATGTGACTTCAAATTTGCAGCAAGCGCAAAAAGTTAATTATTACGATTCTTTTTTGGGAACTGAAAATGAGGAAATGCTGAAAAAACTGGTGCCGGATTTGTTAATCACGTTTGGCGGCCCGGTGGTGTCTAAAAGTTTAAAATTATTTCTACGTAAATTTAAGCCCAAGATGCATTGGCAGCTTCAAACTCACGGCGATTGCATTGACACCTTTCAATCTTTAACGCAAGTTATTCAAACTTCGGCGGATTATTTTTTTGAAAATCTACTCATGATTTTAGAAACTGAAAAAACCGATATTGGGACTGCACACGAAAATTATTCCTCCTCCTGGCGGAATATGCAATCTAAAACCGCGCCGCAATTACATGAGTTTTTAGAAACCGCGCCGCACTGTGAGCTCAAGGCGATGCGTTCAGTTTTAAGGCGCCTCCCGCCTGAAAGTCACCTCCAGTTAGGCAACAGTTCAATTGTGCGGCTGGCAAGTTTTGTTGGTTTAACTGAAACAAGCGGCCTGCGAGTGAACTCAAACCGGGGCACTAGCGGCATCGACGGCACGCTGAGCACCGCAGTCGGCGCAGCGCTTGCAACCCCTAAAATGACAACCCTGATTTTGGGTGATCTTGCGTTCTTTTACGACCGAAATGGTTTATGGAATAACTATTTACCACCGAATTTAAGAATTATTATTTTCAATAATTATGGCGGCGGGATTTTCAGAATATTGGCCGGCAGCCGTGATCTGCCTGAGCTAGATCATCATTTTGAGGTAGAACATAATCTAAGCGCCAGGAATAGCGCCGCAGACCACGGCCTGAATTACTTTTTTTGTAATTCGGCTAAATCTTTAGAAGAGGCGTTACCTCTGTTTTTTTCTACTAAAGACAAACCGGCAATTATGGAAGTTGGCTTTGATAAACGCACAAACGCCGCAACATTTTTTAAATTTAAGTCTTTAATGAAGGAGCTTAAATGAATCAGCGAAACATAAAATGGGAGACCTTTAAGGAGTTTGAAGATATCCTTTTTCAGTACTATGAGGGCATTGCAAAGATCAGCATCAATCGTCCGGAAGTCCATAACGCATTCCGGCCCAAGACTGTGTTTGAACTTGAAGAAGCTTTTGAGTTGGCTCGCCAAAACACAGATGTCGGCGTGGTTATTTTGACCGGGGAGGGGGGCAAAGCATTCTGCAGCGGCGGCGATCAAAAAGTGCGCAGTGAGGGCGGGTACGTTGGCGATGACGGCATTCCTCGTCTAAACATTCTCGATGTGCAAAAGAAGATTCGCTCGATTCCAAAGCCGGTGATTGCCATGGTAGCAGGGTGGGCCATCGGCGGCGGACATGTGCTGCATGTGATTTGCGATCTGACCATTGCCGCGGAAAATGCCCGGTTCGGCCAAACCGGACCGAAAGTCGGCAGCTTCGATGGTGGTTTTGGATCGTCATATTTAGCTCGGTGTGTAGGACAAAAGAAGGCCCGCGAAATCTGGTATCTGTGCGATGAGTACGATGCTCAGGAAGCGTTGCAAATGGGCCTGGTCAACAAAGTCGTGCCGCTGGAAGAACTCGAAAGCACAACCATTGACTGGTGTTTCAAAATTTTGACCAAAAGCCCTATGGCGATTCGGTTGCTCAAATCTGCCTTTAATGCCGAGCTGGACGGCCAGGCCGGTCTGCAAGAATTGGCCGGCAATTCGACACTTCTGTATTACTTAAGTGAGGAAGCGAACGAAGGGAGGAAGGCTTACCTTGAAAAGCGCGAGCCGGATTTTACGAAATTTAGGCGATATCCGTAGATTGTGTTCCCGCTCCCTGTGGGAGAAGGGTGTCAAATACAAACAAAGTATTGCAACATCAGAAAATCTATGAACTCGATCAAAACCTGGCTCTCCGCCTTCAGACTAAGAACCCTGCCATTGGCCGCAGCCAGCATCGCTCTCGGTAGTTTTTTAGCTGAATTCGATAACGCCTTCCAGTGGCGTGTTACTGCTCTTTGTTTTTTAACCGCTATGTTGCTGCAAATCTTATCAAATCTTGCCAATGATTACGGCGATAGCGTCCATGGAGCGGATAGCAGCAATCGCGTTGGCCCGGAACGGGCAACGCAGTCCGGAAAAATTTCAGCCAAATCTATCAAGTTCGCTCTACTTATTTTTGCTTCGCTGTGCCTGATTTCCGGGTATCTGCTCATACGCGGCGAAAGTCTGTTTTTTCATCTCTCCGGATTGACAGCGATTGCCGCCGCCGTTGGCTACACCCTGGGTCCCAAATATGGATACACGGGATTGGGAGATATTTTTGTCTTTCTTTTTTTTGGTTTAATTGGCGTGTTTGGCACTTACTATTTGCATACCCATCAACTGAATTTCCAAATATTTTTACCGGCTGCATCGTGCGGGCTTTTTTGTACGGCGGTCTTGAATATCAATAATATTCGGGATTTACAGTCTGATAAATTGGCCGGTAAGAATACTATTCCGGTCCGCCTTGGAGAAAGGAAAGCCCGGATCTATCATTGTGTCCTGCTGATTTCGGCCCTCGGGTTTGCACTCATTTTCATTTTGTTGAATTACAACAACCCCTGGCAATTCTTATTCCTGATTACCCTGCCGCTGGTTTTAAAAAATGCTGTGGGAATTTCTCTGCAATCAAATGCCGCCGATCTCGATCCTCACCTGAAACAAATGGCAATTACAACCCTCCTGTTTAGTTTTTGTTTTGGTTTGGGAATCTTGCTGTGAGTTCTCCGCAAGCCGACTTCAAAAAATTCACTCTCAAATTTAAGAAACCGATGGGCACATCACGCGGCATCCTTTTCGCACGTGATATTTTTATTTTGGCACTCCGGTACAAGGAAAAAATCGGAATCGGAGAATGCGCCCCCCTTAAAGAACTGAGCATTGATGACCGCCCGGGTTTTGAAGATAAATTACAGGAAGTCTGCAACCTGTTTAATCAAGATGCAATTCGGTCCGATCTTGATTTAACCGACTGGCCGGCTATCAGGTTTGGACTCGAAGCCGCTAAAATGGATTTGCAAAATGGCGGTAGACGGCTGCTTTTTGACAATGATTTTACCAAGGGAACCGAGACCATCGCAACCAATGGTTTGATCGTCATGGCAGACAAAGAGGAGATGTTTACTCAGATTTTAAATAAAATCAAACTCGGTTTTAATTGCATCAAAATTAAAATCGGCGCTCTTGATTTTGCCACCGAGTGTGAACTCCTGTCGGAAATTCGCAGGAAGTTCCCACCTGAACAAATTGAGTTTCGTTTAGATGCAAACGGCGCTTTTGAAGCGGACTCCGCTTTAGATAAACTGCAGCGCTTAACAGAATTTCAAATCCATTCAATTGAGCAGCCAATCAAAGCCGGGCAATGGCAGACCATGGCGAATTTGTGTGCTTCAAGCCCTATTGCTATCGCTTTGGATGAAGAACTGATTGGAGTTCTTGAGCCCATCGCCAAAGAAGAGTTGCTTAGCACCATTAAGCCACAATATATTATTCTTAAACCAACTTTGCTAGGCGGCTTAAAAGCTTCGATGGAGTGGATCGATAGCGCAAGAAAATTAAATATCGGCTTCTGGGTGACTTCCGCTCTGGAGTCGAATATAGGTTTGAATGTTATTAGTCAGTGGGTCAGTACGCTGAATTTATCGATACCTCAAGGCCTTGGAACCGGCCAGCTTTTTACCGCTAATTTCAGGTCACCTTTAAAAATAATCGACGGACAGTTAACCTATGCTGCGGTAAATGGCTGGGATAACTTGACGAACTTAGCTGATTTGAAATTAACAGCAGAATGAGCGAATCCAGCGAAATCATTTTAAACGGAAAGTCCCTTGCCTTTGAATGGATATTGGAAAATTATGAAGATTTACCATCAGAGCAATTTTCTCAAAATGAAATCCAAACCCTGATTTTTTGCGGACAATGGCTGTCGGGACAAAAGCGGTTTTCGGTACCGACTTCCGGATCGACGGGCCAACCTAAATCGGTGAATTTGACTCGACAGCAAATGGCAGCAAGCGCCCGCATGACCGGCGAAGCGTTGCATTTAAACAAAGGAGATAGTGCTCTTGTCTGCCTTTCGCCAGAACATATCGCCGGTCTCATGATGTTGGTTCGCGGTTTTGAATTAGGGCTGAATGTAACCGTTGTTGAACCGGCTGGTAATCCTTTCACTGCATTTGATTTTGAAAACGGTGGACATTTCCATTTCACCGCCTTCGTGCCATTGCAGCTGCAGACAATTTTGAACTCGGGAGAAACTCACCTTGCCGTTTTAAATAGGATGAAAGCCATTCTTGTTGGCGGGGCAGAGGTTTCGGCGACTCTTGAAAAAACCATTGAACAAGTAGAAACTCCTGTTTACCAAACTTTTGGCATGACCGAGACCGTCAGCCATATTGCCCTGCGCAGGTTGAACGGCCCTGACAAGGTAGAAAATTATGAAGCGTTACCGGGCGTTGAAATCGGACAGAATGAGCATGGCTGTTTGAGGGTGAAGTCAGCAGTGACCAATAACGAGTGGTTGGTCACTAACGATGTAGTGGAGATCAAAACTGAAAACCGTTTCGTTTGGCTCGGTCGAATCGATAATATGATCAACAGCGGGGGGGTGAAAGTATCCGCAGAGAAAGTCGAACGTGCAATCGCGGAAGTTCTTTTTGAAATGAACCAGGGGAAAAGCATTCATCAGGAGTTTTTTGTCGGGCCATTACCTGACAAAATTTATGGGCAGGTCGTAACAGTTGTTTTTGAAGGCGTCAACCAGATTCAAATTGATGAGAAAAGGCTCAAGGTTCTTCTTTCAAAAAATCTGACTACATATGAAATCCCCAAATCAAGTTACTATTTAAATTCGTTTATCCGTACAAGTACCGGCAAAATTGACAGAAAAGCCAATCTCGCAAAAATTATAAATGAGCTGGAGTTTCTCCCAAAAGTTAAAATTCCCCTTAAATGATTTTATGGAAACATTTGTCCTGTAAAAGTAATGCGTGCAGCGCCATTTTGACTACTCACTGTAATCGTTACAGTAACGTCAGCGACCGCTCCTTCAATTTTATCCGGATCGGAATTTGTCAGCACAAACGAAAACTGAGTTGCGCCTCTTGATTGTGTATCGACAAGAGATACATTTGTATCACCGTCAACCCTGCCATTATTTGTTTGGACATTGATATTTGTGCCGGCGACTAATGGGTTACTGTTCTGGTCGCTAACGGTAAAAGTGAATCTTTGGGAACTATTTGCAGTGAGGCTAAAGGGAGTGGTCGGATTCAGATTGGTGATTTGTGTGATCCCGGAGAACAGGACAATAGCGCTTTTAGAAATTGCCTGTTGATTTTCATCAACTGTTTGAGCAGTGACAAGAGCAAACCCGCGCTGGTTAAACGGGAAAGCTGCCTCCGCAACACCTTGCGGCTGGGGAGCGGCCGAAATTAAACTCACGGAAGCGATTCCCAATTCATTGGTTAAGGCTGAACCTTCAATGATTCCGCCAGTGCTTTGAAATTGTATAGATGTACCCGGGGGCACCGGGTTGGAATATTTGTCGCCCACAAAAACGGTTATAGAATTTTCCAGGCCGAAAATATTGTATCCGGCAAAATTGAGCTTTGCAGCGACTACGGAGAAGTGATTAATATCAGGCAGACCGCCATGAATCGATATGGGAACAGGAGCAGAAGCTATTGAAGTTCCAACAACCTCAGCCACAATCTGCAAGGCTCCCGCCATGGTTCCGCTATTTACCGTCGTAATAACTTTGCCATTGTTGTCGGTTAATGCCGTGTCGGGAGCAACAAACTCTCCGCCATTTGGACCGCCTTTTATCTGAAAACAGACTTTTACCTGATGCTCCAGGTCAACGGGAACGCCATTCGCATCTCTTACTTCGAAAGTAGCGTCGGAGGTTTCATTGGCGCCGGAACCTTTAACAAAAATATTGCTGGTTTGAATGTTTATCAGCACAACATTAGAGGCAGGGCCGCTGCTGCCGGTAGGGCCATCGCCGCTTTTAGTTAAAACCGCATCGGGTATATTGGCACGTTTTCCGTTTTCAATAACGATGCCTGAGGCGATTCCGGTGGAAAAACCTGATTTTGAAAAAGAAAGTGAAACAACCGTGTCATTAGAATCCGGCAGTTGTACGCCTAAAGAATAGGCCCCGTTTTCATCCGTAAGTGCGGTTTCTACGAAAGAGTTTGATCCAACCAAAACGTCTTTTATCGGACGCAGGTTACCTTCCTCTACAACCTTCCCCTCTATAATTGCAGTGTCCGAAGGAACAAGAGGATTATTGTTGCAACTTTGATTAAGAATAAATAAACAATAAATTGCTATTAGTTTAAAAAATGTCCCCGGGTTAAAGAGCTTCTTCACTAATAAATCCTATATTGAAATGAAAAATATTACGTACGACTGGAATTGTTCGTGTTTTATAGGTTTAAGTA
>SMVB01385626.1_pt1 | contig 12333 bp, 13 predicted proteins | sample 2456461 | NCBI WGS metagenome assembly SMVB01 (sample SAMN11095934, study PRJNA526329) | marine sediment metagenome | biome: Marine sediment; feature: Surficial sediment; material: Deep marine sediment; isolation source: Hadal surficial sediment | place: Pacific Ocean | collected 2014-05 | depth...
CTCCCAAGGATATCCTTCGTCAGATGTTGACCCTTCGCGTGCATTTGGATGCATGCGACGCTACGACCGGCGCCCTCAAAGTCATACCGGGTTCTCACGATCGAGTCGTTGAATCTGAGTCGGAGTTCTCGTCGATAGCGGACGCACGCGGCGTGGTGAGTTGCGACGTGGAACGTGGCGACGTCGTCATCATGCGACCTCTGATCGGCCACGCGTCGGATAAATGCGAAAACCCAAATCATCGGCGAGTCGTTCATATCGAGTACGCATCCCACGATTTGCCAAAACCGCTGGTCTGGAACGAATACGTGCCCTTCGCCACGGCCGCGCCAGCCCGGCCCGCTTGGGGCACAGTTCATCTAGAACGAAGCGTTCGGTTGTCCGGGCGGGGTAGAATTGGATGACATATTGCCTATTCCCGGACGCTGGGATCTCGAAAACGTGGATAGATTCGACTACCCACTCACTGGTTCGAATCCAGTACCGCCCACCATTTACCCACAACTTTCCACGACCGCGATACGTCCTATAGGTGAAGTTCCCGACTCCAGTGCCGTCGTTTACGGCTGTTTTACGGCGGCGACGACGAGATTGGGTCAAGATCGATGAGTACCCTCAGCCTGTCGGAGCCCAGCCGACAACGCCTGAGGGCGTATGGAGGTGTCGAGATGCTGAAGCGCCGTTGTCTCGTGATCGCCCTGTCCTTCATCGTTGCCGGCACGTTGGCTCAGGCCGAGTCGAATCCGTGGCGCATCGGATTGAAGACCGCACCCGTTGACGAAGCGGATACTCAGGAGCGTTCGCTACTCCTGCAACGCACCTCCTTCAAGGTCAACGTCGTCGGCGCCACGGCGCTGGGCACTCTCGTACAGGAGTTTCGCAATGACGGTGACACCGATCTGACGGCGATCTACGGCGGCCTTGCACCTTACGGGGTCGAACTGCTTACCACCGAACTAACGATCGACCACGAGATCGTCGCGGACGCGATCACGGAACCGGCGCCGGAGCCGAAACCCGAGCCGAGAAGGGTTCGTCGGTCGCGTGGCGTGCGCCCCGAACCGGTGAATGTGCAAGCGCGCGTGTCGAATCCCTTGTTGATCCCGGCAGGTGCGCAGGTCACCGTGAGCAGCGCCTTCCGCCTCGACCTACCCTTCGACGAGGGTCTGTTCCGTCTGACACTTCCGGAGGTCGGCCAGGGAGAATCCGTCTCGACCTACGTTCCGACCGATATCCTCGTGACGGTCTTTCACGACGATCCGTTGTCGCGCATCGAAAGCCCGACCCACAACATCCTCTCCGGCTTCGAACGGGATCGAACCTGGGTCGAGCTGGCCGGACGGGACGAGGAGAGCCGCCCCTTCGAGCTGGCCTTTGCGCTTTCACGCACGGACGAGCACACATTGCTCAGCTACGTCGGTCCGGAGCAAGATGGCGCGCGCGATGTGACGGTGGTCTTCATGCCGGCGGTCGAGCCTACCGCGGAAGCGATTCGGCCGCGGCAGCTGTTGTTCATCCTCGATACGTCGGGCTCGATGCGCGGCGACAAACTGGAGCACGCGAAGCTGGCGCTCGGCTCTTGCCTGGATAAGCTCTCCCCGGTCGACCAGTTCAACCTGGCCGAATTCGATGCCGAGTTCACCCTGTTCCAGCCTGAGCCGGTGCCGGCGAAGCCGCCGCTTGGCGCCGCGCACCAGTGGCTCAAGGGTCAACAGGCGGGGGGCGCCACCCGGCTGATGCCGGCGCTCGAGAGGATCCTCGAGCAACCGACGTCGCCGGAGCACCACCGCATGATCGTCGTGCTGACCGATGGCGGGCTCGCCGACGAGAAGGAGGCGCTTGAGCTGCTCGAGGAGAAGCTGGGCGATGCACGGCTGTTCGTCGTGGGCATCGGCAAGGGCGTCAAACAGAACACGATCCTGCGGCTGTCGGAGTACGGCCGCGGCAGCGCAATCTTCGTCGCCGAGCCCGAGGAACTGGACGAGGCGGTGAGCGGACTGTTCGACAGCATTTCCCAACCGCTCGCCTGGGACCTCGAACTCGACTGGGGCGCCGCCGACGTCGAATGGATCGGCACCGACCGTATCCCCGATCTGTACGCCGGACGTCCGGTGACGGTGCGTGCGCGTGTCCGCGGCGACCTTCCCGCCGAGGTGCTGCTCAACGTGACGACGACCGAAGGAACCAAGACGTTCATTGCGGCGCTACCAGAACTGGTCGATCCGAGCTGACGACATTTTTGCTGCCCCCCAGCAGTACCCAGCGATGGACAGGTCGATGTAAAGGTTGATCTGAACCCGGACTTGGAGTAAAACTAACGTTAGCTACAAGATTTCGAGACAACTGTAGTTCTCGAAAATCGGGATCAACAAACCTGCACAATCCGAGGGGGTACGATGAAACTCACACAGTCCCATCTGATCACGGTCCTTATGCTGCTGGTCGTCTGCGTCGCGCCGGCAGTTGCCGCCGACAAGGCTCCACCGCAGGTGCGCGATTGCGAGGGCGAGTTTGCCCCGAACGAGTACAACGACCGCATCGACTGCAAGGCTGAAAACGCCAACGCAGCACTGTTCGACTACGTGGATAGCGTGATCGAACTCGATAAGATGCGTCGTGATTTTGGTCGCACTCCGTTGTTCACCGACGCGCAGATGGATCATCTGATGGCGGCGCGTGAGCGCGCCCAGAGCGCCAAGAATCGCTCCCATGAGGCGAAGGCCTTTCGTGGCCAGGTCAGGAAACAGAAAGCGGAAGACGAGGACTGCTACGTCAAGGAGATCATCGGCGATGGGATCGGCAACGACATGCAGCCGTGCGAGAAGAACGAGGATTGCGCGGAAGTTTTGGGCGACGATATCGGTGACGACGACGGTATCTGCAAGATCAAGGGCAATCCGAACCTACGTGAAGTCTGCGTGAAGGTCTGCCAGCAGCCGTTGCTCGACGAGGATGAGAACTACGACGGCGAGGCCGCGTTCGATACCGAGCAAGGGCTCGACGAATTGGAGATCGTGCTCAATGACGCGACCAACGAGGTCAAGGTGGCGATGGATCGGATGCTACAACACTACTCGACGCGTCCAAACTTCGGCACGAATGAATGCGATAGTTTCGAGTTCGATCTGTTTCCGGGACCGGCGGCACTCCAGGTGAGCCAGGTGGCCCACAACATCGGCGACGCCGTGTTCAACAGTTGCTCCGTCGTCTGCAACCAAGATGCGTTCGGCTGGAACTGCGAAGCGGCCTGCGTCGTTTTCGCCATTATCTCCGGCGTGCTCAATACAGTCGACGACGCCTTCAACGTCATTGACGGCACGAACGGATCGGCGCAGCTCGACCGTGTTGCGAAGTGTACCGGTCAGTTAGACGAGTACGTCACGGACATGGACACTGGCCTTCCCGGTCTGCACTCGAGTATCGCTGATCTGAAGGTCCAGATCGGCGGTCTGTCGAGCGCGGTGCAGGGAACGCAGGGAGCGATCGACGAGGTCAACATGAAGGTTGACGCTCTGGCCCTGCAGATCGCAGCGTTGACAAAACTTGTCGAGATGCGCTTCCTCGATGTCGAGGGTCTCCTCTGCGAGCCACAGGGTCAACGAGAGTGCTTTCCCGACGGCGTCGACCGATCCCCGACGCAACCGACGCGGGAGTCTGACAGGCCGCAGGGGCGAGCCTCGGAGCGTTAACCGGTATGGGTTCGAAGGCGGTACCCTAGAACGACCGTGTTGCACGGACCGGCCGCGATCGGTCGCGGCGGCCCGTGCTGTGGCGGAGTCGCAGGTTGAAGCTGCGGATCCCGTAATGTCCCGAAACTCGATCGTCGAATTCCTTACGTGAAGCCGCGTGACTTTGGGACGATCCAGTAAGAGAACACTACGGGCTCGTCACGCTGCAGAGCCCGGCGCACGGAGTCGGATGGTCCAGGAGCGCCAGGCAAAGAAGGCGAAGTAGACCGCTGCAAGATAAGAGTAACCAAGGGAAAACACAGCCAAGGCTCGGTGACTATGGACCGCGATGATCCAGACGTGTACGAGGATCGACGATCCAAGGTGAACCACGATCAGCCAGTGAACGACGCGTTCCCACCGACCTCGGTAGTCGATTCGATCAGCGCCCATGGTCAGGCCCATGACACCGATTGGTCCCAGAAGGACCAAGAGCCAGTCTACGAAGAATGGAATATCGCCTGTGTACTGAAAAACTAGGCGGAGAAGGTGCGCGATCGTGCCGCCGGTGTAGATGACAGCGACTACCCTGGTACCGAAATGCGCAAGATCGACATTTCCCATTTGACCCGCGCCCCACTCCATCAGATGGCCAATCTCTTGCACCGTGAGCCTACTACCTCATTCGGCTCCAACCCCCACAGCACCATCAGCCCGTAGATCCCCTCTTTCCACCGCCGCGCCTCAACGGCTTCCATCTAGCCAGACTGCTCCATGATGTCGATCCATTTCCACGCCGGAAAGAGGTCAGCGGGTTTGAGTAGGGCGAGGGTGCGGGAGATCGTATTCACGCGCTGAATGTAGTGTGATTGGCACGGGTGGACCGAGATTGCGTTGCAGCCCCACAACCCGCCTGCTCGTTCTCCAACCTGATTCTGCCCCCGAGTAGCGGACACCACCTGGGTGGCCCCCGCTCCGCTAGATTTTCCTGAACAACATCGGATTCGTGAACAGGTCCTTGTTGTCCTTGTGCGCCACAAAAGCCTGCCTGATGGCTTCGCTGGTCTCCAGGTCTTCGTCGACGAGGTCCGTGTTAAGTTCGCTGACTTCCAGTTCACCGTTGACCAGTTGGTAGGAAACAACGCTGTAGCGCTCCTCGGCGGTTTCATCAACAGGCCCATCATCGTCCCCAAGAAACTGTAGCTGCACAGCGGGTACGCCTTCAACCTCAATCGCGTATCCCCTGAAATAAATTGCTGAATCTCCATCGATGTGATGGATCTGGTACTCGGTGTCAGAAAACTTGAGCACCAAGAGCTGTTCCATGTCGCCAGGGTCTTGGTCGTCTCCGGGTAACGCTTTCCACATTCCTAGTAGGGCCTGGTCAATCGGGATAGAGTGTTCCTCCGTGATCGGGGCGTCATAGGTACACGCTGCGAGAATCAGTATAAAAACCGCGGCTAATATCGAAAATTGTTTCATTGCTTCGTTCCTGCCTGACTGTTAATAAACTATAGGCCAAACATCACTGCATTGCTGAGCGTATTCTGTAAACTTGAACCTCGCTTATTTCAAAGAACCCATCCGAATCGCTGTCAGTGCACTGGACGCCGGCAGCGCCCGGCAAAGCGGCGACTACAAACCCTGCGGTTATTAGCAAGCGGAATCTGGAATCCATGACAGCCCCAACCTAATTGCACCTCGAATCGAGGAACCGGATTTGCCTTACCCGATTTCTTTACGTTTGACCCGGCCCCGCTCCATCAGCGCACCATCCTGTTTACATGTATACACCTATTCGCCGAACGAGGCCGACGCAGGGTCGATGTGCGTCTGAGAGAACACACATAGGCACACAATTCCGCTCACGCTGAAGCGCCCTGGCAAAGCTGCACGGCCAGCCCACCGGTCGAACTCGCCAGGGGGATTGCGAAACCGCTAGACCGCTTACCTGCTGCGCCCCCGTGTGAGAGTCTCGCCAGGCCCATTGTCACCCCGCCAATCGGCACGCACCCGTTGCGCTTGTTTCACCGATGCAACATCGTGTGTTTCGACCGCAGCGCGGCCCGGGATTGACGCACACTTCGATCACCGTATCCATTCCACAGCCGACCAACCCACCAACTCTCGACGTGCGTGTCGTCCGTCGGTAAGTCGGCATCCGTAAGACACTCGAGGGCCAGGGCCTTGTCTTGGTCGCACAGCGCGTGCTCGTCGGTGCCGCCGGCAATCGGGGAGTGGAACACAGCGCGGCCGTCGCTGAAGCGAACGATAAACGTGTGTCGGCGTTCCTCGGTAGGCTTGGCCGGGCGGGGGTGCATCTCTTCGAGCTTGATCAGTAACGTCTCAAGCTCGCGTGCCAGGGCGTGCCGCGATCTAACAATTTCTTTCAAATTGCCCTGGCGGTCGGCCGTCTTGAACGATCCCTGTTCGGCCTTCGCCATGAACGCATCGGCACGCAGGATGCTGGCCTTTTTGACGAAGCTCCCACGCTATTCGAAATGGGCAAAAAAGGTTCGGATACTGGAGGTGGAGGAATCTTCTTCTCATTTACGTTACCAGATGACTAGCGCATGCACTTGACGGGTCCGGATTACCCGCACCGGATTGCAACCCTCAACTCCGTGGTGCATTAGTCCGTGTTCGAAGAGGGGCCGCCAAACACGATCGCCGTTAGGTGGCCGATGACAGTTCCAATCAATCTTCCAATAGGCGTCCACGAAAGAACGAATCCTGCCGGAATGACCCACAGCAAGTGAAGCTTGTTCCAGCCCGCCCACGGGAATGCGAGCAGGCACCCTACGGCCAAGCCCCACTGAAAGAGCCCCATCTGAGTAATGTTTCCACCCCGCTGGGCAGCCCTCCTGATATTGAGAATTCCGCCGAGGGCATACCAAGCGACGGAGATGTAAATGACCCAGCCACCTATGTTTGTGAGTTTGTCCAATTGCCCCCTCGCTTCTTCACTTGGCAAACCAATTGTGGAAGAGTCTATCCTTGAGAGTGTCCTCAGAGTGTCCAAAATTCTCGCCCGACTACCGTGTTGGACTAGTCGCTACCGTGATTCGTTTTGCGATTCCTTGGGAAACACGAACAGAGTCCAATGTTTGGAATGGTCTGCTTCGCTTAGAAGGCCGTTGCTCTGTCCAACTGAGCTACAGGCGCACGATTGTGCCCATATAGTGGCCGCTTGATGCCGAAGCGTCCAGCGCGACAGCTAGCTTCGCCGGGTCCAGGAAACCGCTCCGGCTACCAGCGAGTAGAGATACGTCCCGGCGAAGCATGCCCCTATCGGAACAGCGGCGACGGGAAACAGCCAGGCGACTACCAGTGCGACGTTCACCAGTCCGATGGTCGCCGGCGACTTCGCAAGAGTCCGAATCGAGAAAGCAAGCGGATAGGGAACCTGCATCGATACGGCATGCAGGACGAATACGATACCGGCGAGGGGTTCCACGGCGAGTTCGAAATACTGCGCCACGACCAGCACGAGCAGGATGTGCCGCATCAATTCGTTCGTGGGGGAACCCACACCGCTCTTCGACGTGGGAATCAGCCGAAAGATGACGCGCACCATGATGGAAACGACGGCGACGAGCGAGAGCAGTGCGCAGAGCCCTCCATAGTGCATCCCGACCGCCATGACGACGAGGACGTGAGCCACCGCGTCACAGACATTGTCGAGCGCAGCCCCGAATTCGCTCCCGAGATCGAACTTCACCGCCAGGATCCCGTCGAGATCGTCCATCAGGTTGTTGTAGAGGATCAGCGGGAGCAGGTATCGAAAGCCGTCCTCCAGCAAGAGGATGGCCAGCGGAAGGACGCCCAGGATCGAGACGATGTTCGGAATGTTCCTGTAGAGGAACTTCCGTGGAACTGTCGAGATCGGAATCAAGAGCTTGCGTCGGAGTCCTTCCGAAGCACGAAGAAGTGGTTCGTCAACTCGGGGAAATCGATGCCCATGGCGCCGGGAAGCCGCGTCAGCAGAGGCTCACCCATCCGCAACGCCGCATAGGTAAGCCCGCCGATCAGCGGGAGAGCCTGAATCGACTCGGGCACGCTCGCTTTCCATTTCCTGATGAACTCACAGCCCATTTGCATGAGAAAGTAAGGCTTGTTCGATTCCACGTGATCCACCGAGAGACCACATTTTTCAAACAGGCTCGAATAAGTCCGAACCGATCGATACACCACCTGATAGTCGCCCTGTCGTGTGAGGGTGCCGCGACGCACCGTGCTCTCGCGACACAACACGATGCCTCCCGGCTCAAGAAACGAAGCCAGTTTTTTCAGCAGCGTAACGACATCGCCTTCATTGAGATACATCAGTAGGCCGCCGAGAAAGATCAGCGAATAGCTGCCCTCAGGCTGAAAGGCCTGCACGTTGTCGTTCACAAGCGTGGCGTTCGCGTATCGGGAGCACCGCGCGTTCATCGCCTGGTACAGAGGCGCACTCGCTTCGACGGCGACGACCTTGCGGAATCGTTGCGCGAAGTACTCGGCCCAGAAACCGACCCCGCTGCCCAGGTCCAGCACCGTCCCGTCGGAACGGACGTTCGCACTGCGGATCAGCCTGTCGACGACCTTGCACTCGGCATGAAAGCGGTAGTTCCCCGCGCTGGCGGGAAAGCCGAATCCATCCATCATGTAGGGACCCAAGATGGACGGCTCGGCCTGGGTCCAGTACTTGTCGATGATCGCGTAGTCGAGCCACGCGGCCCCACCGGTCGCGGGATCGTGCCCGCGCGCCGTCGAGTTCTGAACCTTCGGCTCCTCCGACGTCATACGCGCCCACTGTCCGTGCCGACCTGCCTTGGAAAAGCGCGTGTTGATGCGATGGAATTCCGCCTGGCGATCCGCTCCGCGCCGGGTAGATCACCCATCGTGTCCACCTCGTACCAGTGGTCGGAGCCGACGACGACGCACTTCAGGGAGAGGCTGCCGTCGGCGATCATCTCTTCGAGCACCACCTCGTAGTACTCGTTCACTCTCCCGTCGGTGATGGCTCGGTCCAAACGCAACAAGATTCGGCGCCAGGTGGAACGCGAGAAGCTGTAGATGTTGACGGTCTTGTATTCGACGTCGCCGCTGCGCGTGGCGCGACCCTTTCGGAAGGAGGCCACATGGCCCGAACTGTCCATCCTGATCGTGGTGCCGTTCATCCACGGGAGCACGCGGGAGACCGCGATCCGATCGGGGAGAACGAGTTCCTCGATCACGGAAGCGTCAAAAATCAAATCGCTTTCGATGAGCAGGAAGGACTCGTCGAGTTTGGCCCCCGCCAGCCACAGGGAGTAGATATTGTTGGTCGTCCGGTAGACCGGATTGCGGACGTACTCGACGACCAGATCGCCGGCGCAGTCGTCCAGGAAACTTCGGATTTGCTCTTCGAGATGTCCGACCACGACCACGAGTCGCTTGAAACCGCAATCGCGCAGGCGCGTCACCATTCTCTCGAGTAGGGGCCTCCCGTCGATCTCCGTGAGGCATTTTGGCGCGGCCTGGGTGAGCGGTAGCAGACGGCTCCCGGTCCCGGCCGCCAGCAGGCATGCGGTCGTGATTCGAGTTCCGTTAGCTCGATGACCGTGTCTCTGGAACCATTTCTCTGTCTTGGGGTTCAATACGCCTCACCGCCACATGGCGTTAAACAGCAGCCGTTATCCATGACCCGTGGTGCCCAAACCCCTCATCGTAGCAAAATCGGGGGTTTTATGCGCGAAACCCTGCCTCCGAGCGGAGGCACCGGCGGCATAATACCCCGAAAACAGGTCTATTTGGGGAGACTTTCGGCGGCGGCGACCCCTTTCGGGTCGTATACGAACAGTAGGACGGCGCTCGGCCAGCGCGCGGATCACGAGCGGTACCAAGCCAATGAAGAGATTTCGAAAACCAGCATGGTGCGTGGCCTGGCTGCTCTGCAGCAGTCTGGCACTCGGTCATGGGCCCAAGCCCGGTGCCTTCGCGCCGGGTCCCGCGTGGTCCAAGTCGGAGAACGGGTTCTCGGCGATGTTGCTGCTCTCGGACGAGCCGGACGATGTCCTTCGCAGCTGGGCGACACCAGGCACGGGCGTCTCCATCAAAACGGCCGACACGATCACCCGTGGCGTCCCCATCGTCGCCTTCGTCCTCTTCGCAGGTTGCAGACCGGACGAGAACGGGCTGTGCAACGCTTCCGCCGACTTCACCATCCTCAGACCCGACGGCAGCGTGTACGAGAGCTTCAGCGACCGGGATTTGTGGAAACGGAAACCCGCGCCGCCGCACGGCATGCTGCGGCTGTCCGCCGAGTACGTCGGGGTGGTCATCGAGCCCCAGGATCCCCTGGGACGGTACCAGGTTCGGGTCTCCGTTCACGACCTCAACGCCGACACGACCCTCGAACTGAGACGGGCCTTCACCGCGACCGCGGGGGGTAAATCTCCTTAGCCAAGGGCTTTTTGGCTCCTTATGGATTCTCTCCCTCGGAGACCCAAGGTTTGGCCCAAGTGTGCCCGGTCTTTTTGCGGGCACGCGTTTTCTGAGGAGGTAAACCGATGAGGAAGTTAACTATCGCGGTGGCCCTGCTGTTGTTCCTGACGCCGGCCGCCTGGGCGGGTGCGTACGTTGGGGCCAGCCTCGGCCAGTCGGACTCGACCGTCGTCGGCGGTACGTCAAGCGTGAGCGGTGACAACTCGAGTTGGAAGATCCTGGGGGGTTACACGTTCATGAAGTTCGTGGCCGTTGAGGGAAGCTACCGGAATCTCGGCGGCATCAACGACACCATCGGAACGACTTCGTTCGACACCGAAATCTCGTCCCTGGACGTTTTCGGCGTGGGCATCCTGCCCCTGGGCAAGGTCGATGTCTTCGCCAAGCTCGGGTTTTCTCGCATCGAACTGAGTGCGACGATCGACGACCCGCTGTTTACGGCGCCGATCACCGTATCGACCAACGAAAACGAACTGGCCTACGGGGTCGGTGTGAGCATGGGATTCGGCAGGGCTGCCATACGGCTCGAGTACGAGACGTTCGCCACGACCGAGACGCTGAACATGTTCTCGGCGGGTGCCGTCTTCAAGTTCTGATTTCTCCTTGATGAGAAGACGGCCGGCGGGACCGAGTTCCGCCGGCTTTTTTTTGCTGGACCCCGGTGGCTAGAACCGGATCGCGAGACCGACGGAAACGACCGGCCAGAACTCGAAGTGCTCGATATCCGCTTCGATTTCCGAGATCTCGGCCTGCAGGTCCACGAGGCTGATCAACCCGGCAGAGGACGTCAGGTCCACACTCCCGCGGCCTTGCCTGAGGATGCCGAGGTCGAACAGCAATCCGACCCGTTTCTCACCGTTGATGCGGCCCCATCCGAGCCCGAAGTACGGCGCCGTGCTGTTGAACGAGATGCGGCCGCTGAGCGTCCCGATCTCGGCGGGCGTGTACGTCGTCCCGCCGATGTCCAGGGAGGTCGTCGGCGTCGCACCGAGCAAGATTTCGTTCTCGTTGGAGAAGATTCCGGCGCTCAGGTGAAACCTGCCTTTGAATGGATGGAAGTCCGCGATCAAGCCCAGCCCACCGAATCGGATGTCGCCGTCGTAGATGACGTCGGTTTGCTCGTAGTCCGTGGCCAGGCTCATCGGGTAGTAACCGGCCCGGACGCCGAACCGTTCGGTGATCCCGACACCGAACTCCGCACCGACCCCTTGAGTACCGGCGCGCAGGCCCACACCGAACTTGGCGGCCTGCGTGGAATCGAGTGCGGCGACAAGACACAACAGCAAGAAGAGCGTGATTTTTCGACTCATGGCAACTTTTCTGAATCCGCCCTCGCGAACGCGGGCGTCTCGGGCGCGTCGACTGAAGGCCCTACTCCCCGATGCGCCTTAGTCGGACCACCTCGCCCCTGTGTTCGTTGAAGAACGTCGGCCTCGGACGGCCCGGCATCGGGGTGCCGACGATCACGGTGTCCCCGTCCCAGCGATAGATCGCATCGCTGCTCTGGCCCTTGCTGCCGCAGACACAGTCTTCGATCAGAAAATCGATCTCCGACGGTTCCTTTGAAGGGCGCACGAAGATCTTGCCGCGGTACCAATCGTCGGAACCCACCTTCGCATAGAAACCCAGGCCATCGACTTCCATCGTCCACGATTTTAGGCCGTTCTGATAGGCCTGCCAACTCCCCTGCCACTTGCCGACGGCCGCAGAATCGACCCGCTCGGTTTTTCGTTCTTTTTTTTACGTGACGGTTTCGACAGGCTCGACGAGGAGCGGAGATTCTTGCGGGACTTCGATCCGACCGGGCTCGATCCGTTCGGCGAGCCCGTCGATCGATTCGCAACGGTCACCCGCCACGACGAGGCTGGGCAAGAACAGGAGAATGAGAGCAGCGGCAGACCGGCGAATGGCAAATGGCATGCGGACATTGAACTATCGATCCAGCGCTCGCGCTGTCAAAAACGGGTAAGAACGAACGGTGGATGCGGGTCGCCATACTTGCGGCGAGTTCGGTATCGACGTATAAGTAATTGAAGTTTTTATTCGGCGGGACGGGTCGCCATTTCGGGGGGAATCCATGTGCAGGCGCGGCTTTGCGTTTCTTCTCTTTGCCCTTCTAATCTGTCTGGCCTCGGCGGGACCCGCGACGGCCGGGGATCCGGACGTGCTCGCCTTCGTGTCCGGCGGCGGCACGGGA
>SMVB01128830.1_pt1 | contig 12330 bp, 13 predicted proteins | sample 2456461 | NCBI WGS metagenome assembly SMVB01 (sample SAMN11095934, study PRJNA526329) | marine sediment metagenome | biome: Marine sediment; feature: Surficial sediment; material: Deep marine sediment; isolation source: Hadal surficial sediment | place: Pacific Ocean | collected 2014-05 | depth...
GACAAGCTCGAGCGTCTGAGTGCGCTCATGCCGGGTGCGGATTTGGCCTCGGTCGTGGAGGCGGCGGTGACAGAGAAGCTCGAGCGGCTCGAAGCCAAGCGTTTTGGCAAGACGAACAAGCCCCGCAAGAGCATCGAGGAAGCGGACACGTCGCCGGGCTCGCGCTATATCTCCGCGCCGGTCAAGCGCTTCGTTTTCGATCGTGATGGCGGGCAATGCACCTTTGTCGACCAAGACGGGCGACGTTGCACCGCGCAAGGTGACCTCGAATACCACCACCACGATCCCTATGGCCGTGGAGGTGACCGCGGCGCCGACAATATCAGCCTGATGTGCACCACGCATAACCTACTGATGGCCGAACGTGACCTCGGTAAGGACATAATGGAGCCGTATCGTCGCTCAGACGATCGGGTCTCCGAGCCTCTTCCCGCTTACGGCGTTTCCGATTCACGATTGACTCCGTCCAGAACGAGTAATCCTGGGCAACGCCGCGGACGATCGCATGTCGACGACGAGCCTGGCTGGGTCGCAGATGCCGGAGCGGGATCCGAGCAGGTCGAGCAAGCGCGCTTCACGTTCGCTTTTACTCGAGCCGAGGTGATCGTCGATACTGAGATCCTCGAACGTTTTTTCTCAGAGACACCTCTCTGAAAAATGACATCTTTTTCTGGCCGCCACCCACACTTTACCTACAGATCATAGGAAAAGCAGGCGTGGACTTGGAAGAATGAACGCCTAAATCTGAACGCAGAATAGAGCACGCCCCTCAAAGTTCATGTGCATGAACTCTCAGCAAGGTGGGGGAATTTATCTGAAAAAAGGTGGGGGATTTAAGTGAGCGCTATAGCTAGGACTAGCCAGGTAAACCTGAAAGCTGTTGAAACGACGTCACTTAGCTCGCGCCCCCAGAAAAGTGCGAACAAAATCCTCACTTCTGACCGGTTAGAGGCTAGGACCAAAAACTCAGCGACAAGAACATTTCCTCTCCTTCTTTTCTTGTTTTTCCTTTGCGCCTTTGCGTCACGCTTTTCTCTTCATCGCTTTGCTCTCGCAAAAATCGTTTAATTTAATTGGGACGCACCCCGAGCTTCACGTCGAACTCCACTATCTGGCTCTCCCGCCACACCGATACACGGACGACATCCCCAACGCGGTGTTTCGTCTCGAGGACCACAGTGAGCTCTTGCCGCGTACGAACAGGCTGCCCACCGATCGCGAGAATGTAGTCCGCCCCCAGAGGAATCCTCAAATTACCGAGTCGTCCCATGCGATTGGGTCCGCGAATACCCGCTTGTCCGGCGGGGCCGCGGCGGAGCGCTTCGGCGACAAGAATGCCGCCACCGCCCGGCGTACGTACGCCATTGCGGTTCAAACGGGCGGCAAGGTTTTTGCTCACATCCATGAGTGAAACGCCAAGGTAAGGGTGCGCGTAACGTCCGTGCTCGATGAGCTCGGGGACGACGCGCTCGAGCGTCGTGGCGGGGATGGCAAAGCCGATCCCCGCCGAGGCTCGGCTTGGGCTGATGATGGCCGAGTTCAAGCCGATAACGCGACCGTCGAGGTCGAGAAGAGGCCCGCCCGAGTTGCCGGGATTAATGGCAGCATCGGTTTGAATGATCTCACCGATGAACCGGCCGTCCGGGCTCTGGATCACGCGCCCGAGCGAGCTCACCACGCCGGTGGTGAGCGTTCGCTCGAGGCCGAATGGGTTGCCGATCGCGACCACAAAGCGTCCGACCTTCAAATCGCGCGAGTTTCCAATGGGGATGGCCTTGAGCACATCCGCCGAGACGTCGACTCTGATGACCGCGAGATCGTTCGATCGGTCGTACCCCACGACGCTCGCGGGCACGCGGCTTTCGTCGTAGAACGTGACATGCAGCTCCCGCGCGCCTTCGATGACGTGATAATTGGTGACGATGTGGCCGAGCCTGTCATAGACGAATCCGGAGCCTGAGCCCTCCTGAGGGATGGGGCGCAAGAAAAAATCGTAGGAAATGCTCCGGCTGGTGATGTTCACCACGCCCGGCCCCGCATTCTCGAACACGAGCATCACCCGCTGCTCGAGGTCTTGACTAGATGCCGTCGCCGCGAAAAAGCTCAAGATCACCCAGATTGCCTTCATTTCACCTCCGCGGCTATTCTATGCCCGCCTTGATTCGGATTTTGGATCGCGCTGAGATAGTATCTTCCCGGTAAACATGCTGCACGCACTTATAGAAAAACTGTCGGACTACCCTCGTTTCTTTCTTTTCTGCCGTGGCCTCCTCGAGTCTAATTTCCGCGTCATCCGGCAGGCGATCGAAGAGCATCTCGGACCGAATCCCGATCGGAAGGTTCTCGATGTTGCCTGCGGACCGGGGGCCTTTTCGGATCTCTTTTCCCCAGGGTCCTATACCGGTATCGACCTCAACCCGAAATATATCCGCTACGCGACCAAGAACTACAATGGACAGTTCTGCGTGCAGGATGCGCGCGCCCTAGATTTTCCCGAGGGCGCGTTCGACGATGTATTAGTTTACGGATTGCTGCATCATTTGAACGACGAAGACGTGACTTCCGTTCTGCGCGGCATGCAGCGCGTGTTGCGTCCTGGCGGCCGCGCCCTCGTGATCGAGGACATCCCGACCGAGTCACGGCTCAATCTCGTCGGGCATCTGCTGCATTGGGCGGAGAACGGGCATCACATTCGCCCGGCAGATGACTATCGGAAGTTATTGATGCCGCATTTTCGATTCGAGGACGAGCAGCTCTTCCGAAGCGGCGTCTGCGACTACTACATGGCGCGCCTCATCCCGCACGAGAACGGAAGCACGAACGAATCCTCGGGATCATGACGACGGAGGCCAGGAATATCGGCCTTCTCTTACTGCTCGCCGCATGCGGCATCCTGCTCGCCTATCAAGCACCCGGGGATCTTTTCTTCGACTTCGGACCCAACGACGCCCGCTACGTCGAAGGTTTTCGTGAGGATTTCGAAGTAGACGAGCCCACCCTCATCCACTGGGCTTCCGAGAGCGCCACCCTGCGGCTCCCGTTCCATATTCGAGGCCCCTACGACGTCACGCTACGCTACAAGCGCCACATTGAGTCGCCGGCTGAGATTCGAGTCTTTTTCGGCGGCGCGCTCGCGGAGACCCGCACGGTCGCGCAGCAAGACTTCGCGCTCTGGAATCTTCACGTCGAAAACACCAGTGGCGGACCGCTCAAAATGGGCATCCTCTCGAGCTCCGACGATCCGCGACCGCTCAGTCTCGCTCTGGACTGGATGCAGATTCGCCCCACGCGGCAATTTGGCGCCGTCCTGCCGAGCGTCCTCGCACTTGTCGCTATGCTCTCATGGGTTATCGCCTTTTACGCGGTGCCCCGGATGCTCGGCTGCGGCCAGCGCGTCTCGTGGGGGTGCGGGGCTTTCGCGGCGCTCGCGCTCATGGCACTTGCGCTCGCTCACAAGATGTGGCCCGTCCACGCCGCTTCGACGCTGGGCCTGCGCACCCACGCCATCGCCCTCTTATTCGTTGGCTTCTATTGGATTCGGAGCCGGAAACAGGACTCGGCATTCGCCACGCCCGAGGCGCGTTGGGCCGTTCTCATCGTCTATCTCGGATTCGCCGTTCGCCTGTTTGCGCTCTTCCATCCCGACTTCTACTACCCGGATGTCCGCACGCACTCGAAGTTCGTCTCTCTCATTTGGACCGAAGGCCTCGACGGTTTCTTTCTGGACTTCATCCGCCACCAACATAGGCACCTGCTCGGACTGCAATATGTTTCTGACCGGTGGCTGGCTTTTCCGTATCCACCGCTTCTCTATTTGGCGATCTACCCGCTCAGCGTTCTGAGGCTCCCGGTCGAAGATTGGATGAAGCTCGTTCCGACCGCCCTCGTCGCGGGGGAAGCGCTCGTCGTCTTCGCCCTCGCGCGACGATTGGGCATGTCGGGCCGCGCCGCGACCTTCGCCGTCGCCCTTCACGCGACTGCGCGCGTTGTCGGCTTCCGCCTCGCCGTCGCATCTTATGCCGCGCTCTTCGGCCATTTTTGGGACACCGCCGCGATTTTCTATCTTGCACTCTTCTTCGATCGCCTCGACCGCCCGCGCTACGCGATCGGGTTCTCGGCTCTTATCACCGTCGCGCTCTTGTCTTACGCAGGTAGCGCGCTCGTGCTCGGGATGTTCGTTCCGGCCTTCTGCCTGGCCTTTGCCTTCGTCGCCAAGGAAAGACGACCACCCACAGCTCGGCTCGTAGGTATTGCCGGCTGGGCGCTGCTCGGCGCGGCGGTGGCGGTGGGCGCTTTCTACCTGCAATACATCCCCGAGCTACTGATTCGCCCGGCGCAGGCCGGGGCTTCGAACGGCGACCCGTCCGGGCTCGTGTCGCTCAGCTTCACACCGTTGCCCGCGCTTTCGATGTCGGTCCACCGCATGAATCTTTTCTACGGAGCCGTCTTCACTCTTCTGACCCTGGCCACGCTCATTTGGCTCCGGCGGCGCCGCGGCGACGTTCTGGCTCGCCCACTCGCGCTCGCCGCCATCGCGACGTTTCTCGGGCTGAATTTCCTGCGAGCGGGGCTCGGAGCGACGCACATCTTTCAGTTCTCGAAAGACGACCTAGTCGTGCTGCCGCTCGTCGTCCTCGCGCTCGCGATGCTTCTCGAGCACGGGTGGCGCAAAAAGACAGGCCGAGTTTTGGGGGCGGTGCTTTTGATCGGATGGATTGGGTGGGGTGGGGTGGCGTTTTCTGGCGATATCCGAAGCCGGTTCATCCGGCCGGACTACCCGCCTCCCGTGAAAGGCGGCCCGCCACCCGCGAGGTGAATGGCTACGCGAAGACCGCGCGATTGCCGCCCGCGCGCTTGGCCCGATACAGCGCTTTGTCGGCAAGCTCGAACAGTTGCACTTCGTCCTCCGCTTGATTCGGAAGCGCGCTCATACCGAGGCTCGCCGTCACGGGTCGCTCGAGCTGACCGAGCTTACCTGCGCGCAGCTGCTGATCAATACTCTCGCACAAGCTGTCGGCGACGCGTTGTCCATCCTCAGCGTCGGTGCGATGCAGAAGGGCCGCGAACTCGTCGCCGCCGAAGCGAGAGATGAGATCCGATGAACGGAGCCGTTTGTGGAGAATGCGCCCGACCTCGCGAAGCACTTCGTTCCCTGCACGGTGGCCTAGCGTGTCGTTCACGAGCTTGAAGTCGTCGAGGTCGACGAGGAGCAGACAGAGAGACGTGTCGTAGCGCTTCGCCCGCGCAACTTCCGTTTTGATCTCGCTCTCGAAATAGGCGTAGTTGTGCAGGCCGGTGAGATGGTCGAAATAGGCCATGAGCTCAGTCTGGCGGAGCGCTTCCCGCTCCATGACGAGCGGATCGACGAGCAGATCGGTCTCGTTCAGGAAGTAGTCGAACGCGGCCGTGCGAAGATCGATCTTGTGCCCACGCGCCGTGGGAAAACGCGCCTGATGCAGGAGGAGTCGCTGCCAGTGATACTCGACCTCACGTGGTTCGAGGTTCAAGCGAAAGAAGCGGAAAATGTGATCCCGTTCGATCTCGTGCCGGGCCTTGTCGGCGTGAGCTACGGTGTCGAGTGGCGTCTCAACGCTCTCGAGCTGCTGATCCTTGAACACAGCAACCTCCAGTTCGAACAGAGGAATTACGCGCGCGGGCCGTTTGGGGGTCCGGCGCATCAGAAGCTTTAGTTGATCTCTGGAATACATTTAATGCTAGCAAGGAACGGTCGACCCGACAAGCGCCCTGCTCCCGCCGGGGCGCACGTCACCAGTAGTGACGATGCCGGTTTACGGTTGTTGCGGCAGGAGAGATCTGTACTAACCGGAGAAAGCTTCGATTCCTTGCAAGAATTTGAGCGGCTGCGGCGGAATCCGCAAGAGGGTAAATCAGTTAGAAGAGGCACGGCGGCGAAAAATTGGGACTGCGCACACTGAGAATGGGACCGAGGCGCGAAGCGCCGAGCACCACGGGCTTAACCGCTGAATGCTGACCACTGACCGCTCGCGGCGGAGATTTGGTTGCGGCTCCGCCGCGCTGTGAGACAATGCGTCCTCGTGTCGTCGCATCGCATCGAGATTCGTGGTCTCCCTTCCCTGCCTGAGATTCGGGAGGGGGATGATCTTCCGGCCATCATTCTCGAAGCGTGCCGGGAAGTGAGTTTCGCGCCTGAAGAAGGCGACATTTTCGTCGTTACCCAGAAGATCGTCTCGAAAGCGGAGGGACAGGTCGTCGATCTGCGCGACGTGACGCCCTCTTCGCTCGCCGCGGGTTTTGCAAGAAGCGCTGACAAAGACCCCCGCGTCGTCGAGGTCGTGCTTCGTGAGGCGAGCCGCATCGTGAAGATGGATCAAGGCATTCTCATCACGGAAACGCGACATGGATTTGTGTGCGCAAATTCCGGTGTCGACGCTTCGAATGTCGGCTCGCGCGACACGGTCACGATCCTCCCGCGAGACCCGGACGCCTCCGCGCGACGCCTGCGAGAAGAGCTCGAGGCCAAGACCGGCCACCAGCTCGCCGTGATCCTCTCCGACACCTTCGGCAGACCATGGCGTGAAGGCGTGACGAATATCGCCATCGGTGTCTCCGGAATGAGGGCGCTCGTCGACTATCGCGGCAGCGTGGACCCTCAGGGACGCTCGCTCGCCACGACGGTGGTCGCCGTGGCCGACGAGCTCGCATCGGCGGCGGAGCTCGTTATGGGCAAGCTCGACCACACACCGGTAGCCGTTATACGGGGTTATCCATTTCAGCCGGGAGATGACGGTGCCAAACCGCTCCTGCGTGCCCGGGAACGCGATCTGTTTCGTTGAGGAGACCGACATGTCACTGGCGATTCTGGGAGGCACGGGAAAAGAAGGCCAGGGGCTCGCGATGCGATGGGCGAGGGCCGGCAGGCAGATCTTGTTGGGCTCGCGCGAGCGGGAAAAGGCAGAGCGAGTGGCGGCCGAGCTCAACGAGAATCTCACCAAGCTCGGTGCACTCAACGAGCTCGGCGAGCTCAACGGGCCGGCCGTTCGCGGCATGAGCAATCGTGATGTCGCACAAGAAGGAGAGATTCTCATATCCACGTTGCCGCATGCGGGCCATATCGAGATCCTCTCGAGCCTGAAGGCCGAGATCGCCGGGAAGCTCCTCATCACGGCCACGATCGCGTGGCCTCCGGGAAGGCTCGACGTTCCCTCGGCGGGAGAAGAAGCACGCGACGCGCTGGGTACATCGGCCCGCGTCGTGGCCGCGTTTCAGACCGTTTCTGCCGGTACGCTTCAGACGATGGACTCGGATCACCAGGAGGACGTGCTCATCTGCTCCGACGACAAAGAGGCCGCCGAGACGACGCGCCGGTTGGTAGACGAGACCGGGCTCAGGGGGATCCTCGCCGGCCCGCTCGAGCGAGCACGGCTGATGGAAGCCATTACCGGATTTCTGTTGAAAATCAACCGCCGCTACGGCGTAAAATCCACTGGAATTCGTATAACAGGAATAGAGGGCAAATAGGCGTGACAACCGACTCGTCGATGGGGACGAAAAGCGCAAAGACGAAGAGAGGTCTTCTGCGCTCGGCCCTCCCGCCGCTCATCACCGCGGGCATCCTCTTTCTGATTTTTCGGAAGGTTCCCTTCGACGCCTTCTTGCAGGCCCTGTCCCACGCGGATTTCACGAGATTCTTTGCTGCGCTTCTTCCCTTCTCGTTCCTATATTTCGCTCTCGATACCGTCGTGCTTTGGTACGTCGTTCGCTGGTTTCACGGAAACCTAGCATTATCGGACCTTCTCCCTGTGCGCGCTGTCGACTACCTCCTCTCGATCCTGAATCACCGCGTCTCTCAGGGTGCGATGATCGTCTACCTCGCGCGTAAACTTTCGACCGGGCTCCTCGAGCTGACGAGCACGATTCTCTGCCTCGACTTCCTCCAAAAGACCCACTTGATCCTTTGGGCGAGCGTGGGAACGCTGTTCGTTACCGAAGAGCTGCCGCGTGCGCTCCTCTTGGCTCCCGTTGCCGTTATTGGGCTTTGGTTCTTGTTTCTGGGCTACATCCATGGCGGCTTTACGTTTCTCGGACGTGTGATGAAGGCGCCCGATTGGCGCCTGCTGCGGACGTTCCGGCTCGCGGGCCCGGAGCACTACATGGGCGTGCTGCTCCTCAAAGCGCCGCTACTGCTCATCGCTGTCTTCGCGCACAGCTATGCGACGCGAGCGTTCGGCTTCGAGATTCCGTTCGCCCGGCTTCTCGCGACACTTCCGATCATCTTTCTCGTCGGAGCGCTCCCCATCAACGTAGCACGGCTCGGCACGACGCCTCTCGCGTGGATTTTCTTTCACGGCGACATCGTGCCCGCGCCCCAGCTTTTGGCGTATAGCCTTGCGGCACACCTGACCTTCATGCTCGCCAATGCTGCCATCGGTATCGGTTTTCTGCCGCGCGCTTACCGCGAGCTCTTCGGAGAGGAGATTCGGCTGTCTGGCTGGAAGCCTGGTTACGGGTGAGCGTTTTTCTCAGCTTCGGGAGGCGTCGCGAGACTCATCCGCGTCCTCTCCAGACTTCCCTGCAGGGCCCCGAGAACTGCCTTCTGAATGAAGGCGCGCTCCATCACGTTCTCTGTCATAAAGACTAGGCCGAGCCCGGCAGGAAAATCGCGCTTTCTTCCCTTCACGGCCTCCGTCCGGCGCGCCACGATCGCTTTCAGCGGCAGGGATTTGTTCTCGCCGGGAAAACGAAGCTCAACCACGAGCGACGTGTTCTTCGCCAGGACAAGGTCGGTAGCCACGAAAAGTCCTGCGTTATTGAGGTCGACGACTCGACCTGTGGACGTGAGGCCGTCGACGAGAAGCCGCGCCTCTATGACGTGGTCGACCGGAATCCGGTGACGCCTGCGACGTTCGCTCATAGATACTCTTACCGCAGCTAACTGCAATCTTCGTACCGGGGAGACGGACAGATAACTAATTTAGAATCAATAGCTTGAGTAAGTGCTGCCCCAAGAAAACGTAGGTTAATAACTACACTTCGCGGAAATGCCACCCCAGGTCGGAATTCAGCACTCAGGATCTCACGCCGTGTGAGCGGCGGCCTAGTCCCCTGTATCAGTAATCAGTAGTTCGTGGTCTAAAGCTCGAGGTCATTTTGTGTGCTGGCGAGGCGTGGCGACGACTTCATATCTAGATATTCTATGGATCTGATCCGCAACGAAGCCAGCGCGCGAAAGAGCCCGAGATTTAGACTGACTACGAATTACTGATTACTGATTACTGATACAGGGGACTAGGTGGACGGCCACTTCACGTGGCGCGGCGTGGCGGAACAGGCTGAGCTGATCGATAGGACTGCGTCTTGCGGTGAGGCCTGTTGCGGTTAGGGACAGATCGGTGATGCGGCGGTCCCGTCTCCTCGACATTTCGAGAAGCCGGCGTCCTGCGCGATCCAAGCTCTCGAGCGTCGCGGTCGGCTTCGGAAGGAGCGTGTACTGCTCGTCGGCGATACCGTCGTCGTAGCCGAGCCGCAATTCGAGCCCCCTCGCCTCTTGGCCGCTCTTCGCGAGCCGCCGCGAAAGACGCCGGGCGAGGATCGAGACGGATTTCAACAACCGCCCGCCACTCGTCGAGTCGGGGCCGCCGCTTTCGAGCCCACGGACGAGAGTTACGAGTTTGGGCGCCTGCGAGCCGAGGAGCTCGCGCGCTTCCGCGGGCGCGAGGCTACCGAGCTCGCCCATCGTTCGAATCCCCCGCGCGTGAAGCTTTTTGACCTGCTCGGGTCTGAGCTCGTCCAGCTCTTCGAGCGCTAGCCCGTCGATGAGTTTCTTCTCGTATCCGGACCGCCAGAGCATCACGCCCCGTGGACGCGCCATTCGGGAGCAGATGCGCGCGGCAACGCGCGTCGCGGCTATGCCGACCGAGCAGTCGAGACCGAGCTCTTGATGCAAGGCGTCTCTGAGCTCGCCGGCCCAATCCAATGGCGATTGTTGCGAGCCGAATGCGGCTTGATGCAACAGGATCGCTTCATCCGCCGACGGCCGCTGCCATCCCTCGGCAAATCGAGCCAGAGCGCCATCGATGCGATCGGTGAGCGAGACCAGGTCATCGAGCCGGCGCGCGGGAGACGCATCGAAGAAATGCTCGATGGTCACATGGACCACAACTTGTTCGCTCGTCATTGCGGGAGGCCGGAGGCTGGAGGGACTCAGTGCACCTTGCCGCCGAGCTTGCCCTTCGCCCAGCCCACGTTCGAATAGGCGTCTTTGTAGATACGAAGGTTGTCCTGCAGGGCGGCGGCCAAAGCCGGAATGAGATTGGCGGGCACGACGACCTTGACCTTCACCGGCGCTGAAATGGTTTGAGTGGCGCCTTCCGGCGTACCCGCAAAGTCTTTCTCACTCAAAGGCCGCATCTGGCAAAACGTGAGCGTAAAGTCGAACGGCGTGTGGCTGACCGCACAAAAGTTGGAGTAGATACTCTCGACACGCTCCCCCTCCTTCTCCTCGTGCGGCACGACCGTGAAGTTGATGGATTTCTTTTCCGACATATTAAGTTCTCTCCCGTCTTTTTCTAGGCTCTAGGCTCTAGGCTCTTGGTTCGTGGTTCGAAGTCAATACTTGCGCAGCACGCCCACGACCACGCCTTGAATCGCGATCTCGTCATCTTGAACGAGAATGGGTTTCATCGTTGGATGAGCCGGCTGTAGTCTGATTTGGTTTTTTTCCCGATAGAATTTCTTGAGCGTTGCTTTCTCCCCGTTCAGTAGAGCCACGACCATTTCTCCGTTGCGCGGGTCGGTCCGATTTTCCACGATGACAAAGTCTCCGTCCCGGACCTGCTCGTCGATCATCGACTCGCCGCGAACACGAAGCACGAAGACGTCCCGATGGCCAATCATATCCTCCGGCACCGCCACGAGCTCCTGGCCTCTAATCGCCTCGATGGGTGTGCCCGCGGCGATGATCCCTGCGAGCGGTACATCGCGCGCCTCCGGCTTTTCATGCCGGGGCACGACTTCAATCGCGCGCGCACGATTCCAGTGGCGCTTGATGAGCCCTTTGTCCTCGAGATTCACGAGATGTTTGTGGATCGTCGAGATCGAGTTGAGGTTGAAATGACGGCTGATCTCTTCGAGACTCGGCGCATATCCGTTCCTGCGGATGGAGTCTTCAATGAAGCCAAGTATCTGCTTCTGCCTCTTTGTCAAAATCATCGCTAGAGCTTCTCCAAATCTTCGCCTCCCATTCTGACGCAAACGAAGGTGAATATCAAGTGGATCTTGCTGTGGTGTGGACTACGCGACGTGAACCAGAACCCGCCGGGAATGGGCGCGACGGCGATGCTCCCACAAGTAGAGCCCCTGCCAGGTGCCGAGCGCCAGTCGGCTCGAGACAACCGGCACGCCGAGGCTTGTGGCGGTGAGAGCGCTCTTGATGTGCGCGGGCATGTCGTCGGGCCCTTCGGCCGTGTGCGTGAACAGCTCATCATTTTCCGGAACGAGACGGTTCAGCCAGGATTCGAGGTCCCGACGCGCCGACGGGTCCGCGTTTTCCTGAATCACGAGGCTCGCGGAGGTGTGCTGAACGAACACGGTGCAGAGCCCCTCTTTGATCCCGGACAAGCTCACCACAGACTGCACGGGAGCAGTGATGTCAACGAGCCCTTGGCCCGTCGACTCGATGGAGAGGGTGTGCAGCATGGTCTCGCAGAGATTCTAGAACAGTCGTCTCAAGCGCGTGTCCCCCATCTCGATCCCTTGTTCACAATAGGTTAGAGATACATTGATTTCTCGTATCGTCAATTTGGTGACACTTTGGGTACAAACTTGGGGATTCCTTTTAAGCGCCTTCCAAGTCTCCATGCGGACAATTTATCATGGTTGTACTTAGAAGGCGCAATGCACGCGTGCACCATTGCGCTGTGTCCGACCTCGTTGAGAGTTGACACCCGCCCCCGGGCGAGCGCGATATTCGTGGCGAGGTACAGGCGCGCCTATGACGACATCTACGTCGTCGACCCCGGCGCTCGTCTTGTGGGACGGGGAATCTAACCGGGGACGACTTGCGGCAGCCGGCGACCGCGCCTTGTATCGCGGTGTGGGTTATTACGTTGAAACAGCAAGGTTTAGGTCATGTTCCGAGTTCCCCTGATTTCCCCCCTTTTCCCCCAGTTTCCCCGTCCTGTTCCCATCATTTTTCCCATCACGGTAGAATAGTCTTGTTTTCATCGCGAAGCCTGATTCCAAACGAACCCAACAGGAGGGTCAGAAACCATGAGCTTCATCGTCACGCTGAACGACGATGTTGAGAAGGAAGTCGATGCCCGCGAGGTGAGGGTCGAGGCAAACGACTAC
>SMVB01216378.1_pt1 | contig 12330 bp, 9 predicted proteins | sample 2456461 | NCBI WGS metagenome assembly SMVB01 (sample SAMN11095934, study PRJNA526329) | marine sediment metagenome | biome: Marine sediment; feature: Surficial sediment; material: Deep marine sediment; isolation source: Hadal surficial sediment | place: Pacific Ocean | collected 2014-05 | depth 0-1...
CCTCGCGGAAGCCATTCGCGAGGCCGCCGAGAAACTCCGCGCACACGTCGAGCGAACCGGGTTCCGTCTCGTGCTCGATCTCGACGCTGAACTGCCCGCGGTGCAATTCGATCGGGACGGTGTTACCCAGCTCTTGTTCAACCTCGTCGACAACGCCCTCAAATACGCGCGCCATGCCGAAACCCGGGAGATCGAGATCGGGCTCCGTCTCGAAAACGGGCGGATCGAGCTTCGTGTGCGTGATTTCGGGCCGGGCGTACCCGACGATCAGCTGCGGCGCGTCTTCGAGCCGTTTTACCGGATCGGTGAAGAGCTGACACGGACGACCAAGGGCACCGGAATCGGACTGGCCCTCGTCAAGGAACTCGCCGACGGCATGGGCGCCGTCGTGCGGGGACGAAACGCGGCGGGCGGCGGCTTCGAGGTCTGCATCGCCTTCGACATGCGCGACTGAGGACCACCGGATCCGAGTCCCTCAATCCAGCGGGTAGCCGAGCTTCTCGATCAAGTCGCCGTAGGCCTCGTTGAATTTCCTGGTGACACCGGGCGTGAAAACTTCGCGCCATTGGCCACTGCGCGGATCCCGAATATGTCCCCCACGCTTCGAGCGGTTGGCTGCTCGGAATTTTCGTGCATAGTGAAGACCGATCTGGCGGGCGCCGAAGGGCAGCTCGAAGAATCGGAAAATTCGATCAAAGACCTCGCTTTCGTTTCCGAGAACGTCCTCATAGCGAAACACTTCGACTCGCGGATCGTCAGCGCCCCAGGCGCGCATACTCTCGAAATGGCGCCGGCGGAATTCCAATTCGGCCAACAGCCCATCTTCGAGCGAGGCTTCGTTCAGATATTGCGCGAACGATCGACGTCCCCCTAACGCCTCGGGAATCGTCCCATTGACGACCGACCATTCCTCTCCCGTCGGCGAGACGATCCCACACCAGGGTTCTGCGGATCGCTTGTGATAGAAGTAGCCTGACACGACCAGGTCCCGAGGATCTCTGACGAAGCGCGTGACCCGAATATCCTCGAAGCGATCCAGCTCGAGGACGTGGTTGTTCAGGGACGCGATCTCGACCTCCTCACAATCTCGATAGAAGGCATCGATTCGGCTATCGAAATGTCGATAGGCGCCTCTGGGCCCGAACGGCGCACGATACATGCCACTGACGACCTTCTTGAAATAGGCGGTGAGACATTTGTGGTACGAGCAATGGACTCGCCGTCGACCTGAAATTCGCATCCCGAGCATCGCTATCTCGTCGCAGCGACTTCGCCGCGAAGCGCCTTCGCCAGGTTTCCTCTTCGCCCGACTGAAATGCGCTGGGCACCGACCAACCGCATCAGCTCGCCGAGTTCAACGGCCGCCGCCGAAGCGATCCGCGCCGCGTCGGCACCCGACTCGGCATGCGCCGCGAGAACCTGGAGGGTGCCGCTGTCGCGGTCGTTCTTCAGATCGAAGCGGGCAACCAGGCGATCGCCGAGTAGAAAAGGCAGGACGTAATAGCCGAATTTCCGCTTCTCGGCGGGCGTATAGATTTCGATGCGATAGTCGAAGGCGAAGAGTCCAGCAATGCGTTTTCGGTTCCAGACCAGGGGGTCGAAGGGCGACAACAACGCGACCCCGGAGACCGCGCGAGGCAGACGCGAATCCGGATGGCGATAGACCGACTCGCTCCAGCCCTCGACAGTACAGGCAATCAATTGGCCATCTTCGACGAGAGACTCCAGCCGTTGTTTAGCCGGACGAATCGGCAGTCGGAAATAGTCGACGAGGCAATCGGCGGTCCCGATACCGTGGGCGCGAGCCGAGCGAAGAAGCAATTCGTCGAGTGAGGCGTCGAGCGAAGGGGTCGGCCGCACGCGAATGGCCTCGGGAACGATCCGCTCGAGAAGATCGAATCGTTTGACGAAACTCTTGCTTCGCCGAATCCCCAATTCGCCGATCCGATACAGCCAGTCGAGCGCGACGGCCCCGCCCGATCGGCTGCCCCACCAACTTCCGGACCGTGGACGCGAATCCGAAAGCTCGCCCGCCGTAAGCGGCCCGCGGGCTTTCACTTCACCGAGCACCGCCTCGATATACGCGGGTTCCTTGCGTGCCAGGGTATGGAGATGTCTCCAGGTCTGGCCTGATCTGGCGCGATGCTTCGACCAGCGCAGCCACGGCTCCATCTCGACGGGCAGAAGCGACGCCTCGTGGCTCCATGCCTCGAACCATTCGTCCGCCTCATAGGCGATCTTGTCGAGCAGATCGACTCGGTAAGCGCCCAGGCGAGAAAAGAGCGGCATGTATTGCGCACGGATGACGATGGGCACGGAGTCCAGCTGGAGTAGCTGGAGCCGTCCCATCAATTTTCTCAAATGGCGCCGATCCACGCGCCCGCTCGGGCGCGCCTCGGCAAAGCCCTGAGCGGCCAGTGCGATTCGGCGTGCCTGGCTGATCGAAAGTTTCTCGCCCATGGCTGGTGTAGATTAGCAGCCGGCCGTCGACATGCGGATCGCGTCGCCCCAATGGAATTCGTTAGGCAGGACAATGAAGCTCATCCTTCAGATATTCTTGGGGGCCGCCCTGGGCTTCCTCCTCATCACCTGGTGGGCGCTCGAATCCGGCGGCGTGGCCGTGATCGAGACCCGGGCCGACGACGGCTCGCTGCGTTCCACGCATGTCTGGTTTGTCGAACCGGACGGCGAACTCTGGGTCGAAGCGGGCACGCCCGAAAATGGCTGGTACCTGGACGTCCTGAGAGATCCCGCACTCTCGTTCTCCGCTGACAGGCGGTCTGGCCGCTATCTCGCGGAGCGGGTCTCCGGCGACAGGATCGACGGGGCCGACGAGGCCCACGCGCGCGTGCGGTCCCTGCTGCGTGAAAAATACGGCTTTCGAGATTTCTGGATCAGTCTGATCTTCGAAACTTCGAATTCGATCGCGATGCGACTGATCCCCGTGGAAGGGCGAGATCAATCCCAGTCGACGGCAGCCGATCCTGCCTCGGCCGACCCTCCTTAGCCTACCCTCCTCAGCCTACCCTCCTCAGCCTACATAGGCGCTCTCGCTGTGTTCCGAAATATCGAGTCCCGCGTGTTCGCCTTCTGCGCTGACGGAGAGATCCCCGAAGACCAGCTTCAGCAGCGAGAGGATCACGATGGTCAGCACCGGTGCCAGGATCGCGATGTAGGCGATGCTGGCCAGCTGCGTTCCGACTTGACCCATCCGGGTCACGCCTTCCGGCAATTCGGGCGCCATGATGAACAGGCCGGCGGCCAGCGCGCCCCAGGCGCCGCCGATCCCGTGGACACCGAAGACGTCGAGCGAATCGTCGTAGCCCAGCGCCGGCTTGAGGAGGGTCACGGCGATATAGCAGAAAACGGCTGCTCCGAAGCCGACCGCGAGCGAACCCAGCGGCGAGACCGAAGCGCAGGCCGGCGTGATCGCGACCAGACCCGCGACGGCGCCGGTGGCTGCGCCGAGTACGGTCGGCTTGCCGCGGTGGAACCATTCGATGAAGACCCAGCTGAGGACCGCCATCGCGGTCGCGGTATTGGTATTGAGGAAGGCGAGACCTGCGACACCATCGGCCGCCAGCGCGCTGCCCGCATTGAATCCGAACCATCCCACCCACAGCAGGGAGGCCCCGATCACGGTCAGCGGCAGGCTATGCGGCGGCATGGGTTTCGTCCCGAAGCCTCGACGCTTGCCGAGGAAGATGGCAGCAGCCAAGGCCGAGAAGCCGCTCGACATATGGACGACGAGGCCACCCGCGAAATCGATCGCGCCGAAGTCGGCGAGCCAGCCGCCGCCCCAGACCTGATGGGCGATCGGGCAGTAGACCACGAGAACCCAGATTCCGATGAACGCCATGTAGGGACCGAAGCGCATTCGTTCCGCGAATGCACCTAACATCAATGCGGGGGTGATGATCGCGAACATGCCCTGGAACATCACGAAGACATATTCCGGAATCGTGCCCGAAAGCGAGTTCGCATCGATTCCCGCCAATCCGACCTTCCCCAATCCGCCGACGATCGAATTCCCATCCCCGAAGGCCAGGCTGTAGCCGACGACGATCCAGAGCACACCGATGAGTCCAGCGGAAACCAGACATTGCATCAGCACGGACAACACGTTCTTCGACCGGACCAGTCCGCCATAGAAGAGCGCCAATCCGGGCAAGGTCATCAGCAGCACGAGCGCCGTGCTGGTCATGACCCAGGCCGTGTCGCCGGCGTCGAGGACCGCCTCGTCCTGTCCGAAGGCGGATCCAGCAGCCAGCAACACCAGGGCTGCCGCGGCCATACCGATAGATTTGGGGTTGAGCATTGGGGCTAATCTCCTGCTCCATCCTGGCGCGAAAGCAGGGACGGACTGGGGTTCACTCGATGACGTCGATGGTCTTGATATATAGCAAGATGCTTGCGCTGATCTCGACTCATTCGTGAATGGAATGATACAGTGAAAACGCCACGATTCCGGGCGCGGCCGCTCGGTTCCAGGCAAACCAAGGTAGAGTTGAGCCGATATCGGCGCAGTCGGCCGATCCCGGACCCGGATGCTGCCGGTCCAGCCGCCGCGAAGCACGGTTTCAGAAGCACGGTTTCACTAGAATCGCCGGCGTGACATGCAGCGACTAATCGAAGGATCCGAATGAGCCACTCCAAGATTGCTGACGACCCCAGGATCGACCCGCGAATCAAAGCCCTGCTCGGCGCGATGGCGACGCCCACGCCCAAGGACGTCGCCAACCGAGCGGAGCTGCTCGAACGCGCCGAGAGCGAGGAGTCTCGAGCCGCCGTCGCCACGCTCCAGGCCCTGATGGAATTATGCGACAACGAGGACGTCGCGCCGTCCGCCGGTCTGACGATCTCGACCCGTGAGTTCGTCTCCAAGCCCGACGGCAACAGCATCAAGCTTCAGCTGATTCAACCGGAGTCGACCGAAAGCCTGCCCTGCGTCTACTACATCCACGGCGGCGGGATGCAGACCATGTCTTGTTTCGATGGCAACTACCGCGCCTGGGGCAAGATCATTGCGGCACAGGGCGTGAGCGTCGCGATGGTCGACTTTCGAAATTCGATCGTGCCCAGTTCGACGCCTTTGGTGGCCCCCTACCCCGCCGGCCTCGACGATTGTGTATCGGGACTCGAGTGGGTCGCGGCCAACGCCGCCGAGCTGAATATCGATCCGGCACGGATCATCGTCTGCGGTGAAAGCGGCGGAGGAAACCTCACACTCGCGACCGGCATGCGTCTAAAGCGTGAGGGACGGCTCGACCTGATTCATGGGCTCTATGCACTCTGCCCCTATATCGCCGGAAGCTGGCCACTCGACGAGAATCCGTCTTCGCTCGAGAACAACGGCATCCTGCTCGACCTGCATAACAACAACGGCGCCATGTCGTACGGAATCGAAGAGTTCGAGAAACGGAATCCATTGGCCTGGCCGGGCTTCGCAAAGGGTGAGGATGTCCATGGCCTACCGCCGACCATGATCAGTGTGAACGAATGCGACCCCCTCCGCGACGAGGGGATCGCATTCTATCGGCTGCTGCTCGAGGAAGGGGTCGAAGCTCGCTGCCGTCAGGTCATGGGAACGGTGCATGGGACCGAAGTCCTGCCGATCGCCTGTCCCGAGATCAGCCGAGACACCGCGCGTAGTATTGCGGAGTTCTGCAGGAAGCCCGGGCGTTAGGAGCCTGACCCAAGACTTTCGTGGAAAGCCCAGGCGTCAGCTGAGCAAGCCATCCGTGAGCGTACCCACCACGAGCAGCGCGCCGAATGCAACGAACCACGCGAGTCCCTCACGCTCGGTTTGTTTCGCGACGAATTGCTGGGTGAGAAGGGTCCCCGTGAAGACAGCGAGGATCACGTAATTCCGTGCGAGCACGGGCCAGAACGCGAAATCCGCGGCGGTGCCGGCTTCGAGCTGTGCACCGAGGGTCAGCGCCACCACCACCAATCCCCAGAACGCAAAGGGCCGCAGCCTGGCGGGTAGGCGTTGCAGCGTGTTTTGCAGCCATTGGGGCCCCGGTCCACTCGCCGCAGGCTGACCTGCCGTCCGCGTCGCCGCCTCGGCTGCCTCGAATCGCTGGAGCCGCTCGAGTTCGGTCGGCGTGGCGTCGTCGGCGAAGGGGCCGAGTCGACAGCGGCGTAGTTCCTCGACGGCGCTCTCCACGAATTGATCGTTGTTGATCATCACCATGTCGACGAGACCGATATAGCCCATGGGCAAGATCGGGGCTTCATCCCAGACCCGAAGCTGCTGATACGGCCGTGCCGGGTAGGCATGATGATCCGCGTGTCGCGACAGCCCCGTGAGCCCGTAGTAGGTGAATCGGGAGTGTGTGTCCCAGGAGTCCTGAGGGCGAATGCGGTGGCCTTTTCGCTGCAGGCCCCAATGTTCGAAATAGTTCACGACCTCGAGAAGACGAACCGCCAGGAAGGCCTGAAGCAGAAAGGCGACGAAGGCAGCAAGACCGAACCCGTATAGGACGGCGAATGCGAGCGACCAGCCAACGACGATGCCATGCAGGATGTTGTTATTCAGCATGCGCGGATCGAATAGATTCATCTTCGCATCGCCAAGCCGTCGGGCCTCGAGCACCCAGGCGCTGCGAAATTGTGCCGGAACGGTACGGCGCCAGAAATTCCGATAGGTCTCGCCGAAGCGCGCCGTCGCGGGATCTTCCTCGGTGCCGACACGACGATGATGGCCGCGAAGATGCTCCGTATAGAAATGCTCGTAGAGCACCGTGCAGAGCAGCATCCGGCCAAGGTTCTGTTCCCAGCGCTTTCGGCGATGAATCAGTTCATGGGCAGTGATGATCGAGAAGCCCGAGTTCCCACCGACGATCCCGATCACCATCGCCATGTCGATCGAGAAGATGTCCTGGGTGCTGAACATTCGGGCGAGTTCGAAGACGATCAGGAATTGCAGACCCGCGAGCAGGTAGACGAGGAAGTCGAAGGGCCAAGCGGGAAGCGCTTTCACGGGCTGACGTCGCTCGACTTTATCCTGTTGATCGATGAAGAGGATGACGCCCAGCGGAAGCATGAAGATCGGCCCGATGTACCAGGGATGCGGCCCAGTCCAGATGAAGAGCAGCGTGAGCAAGGGGATCGCCAGGCTCACGAGATGCTTCGACCAGATCACGAAGGCTTCGGCGAGCGTCGGACCGTCGGTCGAAATCGCCTCGTCCATCGATACTTCCTTCTTCGGACACGGGTTCAGGGTCTAGAGCCAGAAATCGGCTGTCAGCGTAAAGAAGCTTAGAGGAAAGCTTCTCGGCCCGGGAGAGGCCGCACTGGGATGGACGGCGGCCGAGGCGAAGTTCTTGCTCTTTTTTTGGGGGGACGGGTGGGACAAAATGTACATTCGGCGAGAAACATGGCGCGCCCGGTACGACGCGAACGTACGACCCTCGGCTCCGCAAGCTGGCAAAAGGGTCAACAAGGACGGGGACTTGCGCTCTCGGCGCGGTAGAGCGCGGCACACAGCGGCACGTATGCCGTCGCTCGAGGACAAAACGTCGCTATGCGTCGCCAATATTCGACATCACTACCGACGATTCCAAGGATCATCAAGGAATTGCGATCGACTTCATCTTGTCGCCAAGCCCGTACAGGACACGACCCCACACGGCCTTCAGTCGCCTCTCCGCAGCGTCCGACTGCAGCACCGGACCAGCGCATGGAAGCGGCTCACACGACCATTCATGGCTCCTCAGGTTCCATTGTTAGAACGAGTCCTTGGATAGGTCGGTCGAGTCGCGTGATGGAAAATGACGTTCTGTCGCCGTCGAGTAGTTGCCCCTAGTGGACCATATAGCGGCTACGGTATGCGCCTTGCGAACTCATCATTGCGGGCCGGTCGTCGTTTTCGGAGCTGACGTGAGGCGGGGGAACACGGATACTCGGGCTCGAAGTGTGGATGGAGACATCATGGAAGTTCACGCACGGGCCTTCCGGTGCCAAGCAGGATTGACCCAGGTTGTACTCGCGCTCTATTCGGACTGTGCGCTGGAAACTCTGCGGAAGCTCGAACGGGGAGACGTCGAAGGCATGAGGATCGAGACGGTAATTCGAATCGCGGCTGCGCTCGGAGTCCCACCGTCCGATCTAGTGCCTGCACTCGGGATTGTGACTTCGCCCGAAAATGCATCGAACCAGCGCCGTGGATCAGAGATCCCTGCGTGGAGACGGAATCTTCGACCGCTCTGAACTGTCTATGTATGGAGTGAGATCGTCGTCTTCAGCCTGAATCAAGACAGCCTGGGTCTCTACTGGGGCAGACCGATGAACGCGTGCACGGGGCTGCCGCCCGGTCGGTGGGTGAGCGGATAGTAAATTCAAGGTGCGTTTTCAGCACGCCCGATAAGTACTGATATGACAACCAAGCCTCGGATGGGGGCCTACTCACCCTGTTCCGGGGCTCGTGAGAACCGACTTCCGTGGCGTCGTGATTGCACCGACCGCGGTCCGAAAAATTCGTGAGACGCAGCTGGGCTCTCAAACGACTAACTTGGATGAAATCCATCGCACACGAAGACCGTGTTCAGTCTCCCCGGTTGAGACGCTCGACTTCCCCGGCCTGTGTCACGTCGTAACTCTCGACACGACGACTCCCCAGGAAGGACAGGGCAGCGCTCGGAGGCGTCGCGTAAAGACCGATCCGTAGCCGCGTTTCGCCCTCGACGAGAACGACGTCCAGACGCACGAAACCCAAGGTCTCGAGGATCAAGTCCGCACCTTCGATGCGATATTCGCTGGTGTCCTGACGCCGTGCTCTCGAGCCCGAACCAGCAATCACTGTGACCGATGGGGCGGGCCACTCTCCGCGAATCGCGCCGAGCACATGGAGGTGACCCGCGAGATAGGCGTGCACGACCCGGTCTGCATCCGCAGCCGCACCCGCCACCATCGCCGTGAGCTGGGGATGGCCTGCAATCGGAGGCCGATGGCCGATGATCACGCGGAAAGGGCCGGACGCGCGCTCGAGCGCAGAGGCAAGCGCCCTCCGATCCGCCTGCATCCAGGGCCCAGAGGAATCGATGAGAATCAACGACAATCCCCCCGGCATTTCGCGGATCTCGGGGCCATCGCCTTTCGGCATATCCCAGTTGCGCACATAACGGGGCACTTCGGTGCGCTGGAGCGAGAAACTTCCTGGATCGACGAGATCGTGATTTCCGATGACGGCAAGCAGTCGCGGCGGGCGCACCCCGAGTACCGCGCAGTCTTTGCCAAGCTCCCTAACGAGTTCCGGGGACGGATCGATGAAGGCGCAATACGGACGGGCGACGTTCTCGACGATCCGCGAGAGTAGCTCCTTGGCGATCAGACCCGTCGGATAGAAGTTGTCACCCAGCAATACGACGCCATCGACCGGCGACCTCGCATGCTCGCGCTCCATCGCAGCGGCCACCGCCCATTGGCCCTCAAAGAGCCAGGGCAACGCGCCCCACGGATGCCCCGTATCGCCAACTGCGAGAATCGAGCCCAGCGGAGCGGAAATCGCCGAAGCGGAATCGGGTGCCTCGCTTCGACACCCGATGGCCACGAGCGCGATCATGAACGTGGTTTTGACCACTCGACCCATTCGCGCCCTCACGCCAAAGAACCGGGTCGTCCGCGGAACGCGCGCCTCCTCGATTCGTCGTCTGCGACCCGGGTCGTGAGCGACCGATCGCCCCCAATCCCCGGATCGTGTGCGCGTTTCGAGGGGCGCATCCCCGCCCCGCGAAGCGCGAGGCCATCGTTCTCTCGGTCGCGGGCGTAGCCGGCGTCGGGGGCAACCTCCGGGCCAGGTGAGAAGCGGCCCGACGCCGAAACTCGAGCCGGGGCGAACTTGATGTCGAAGATCTCGAGGAACTCGCTCGACGGGATGTAGAGTCGTCCGTCGTGGAGCAGCGGCAGAACATGTCGCAATCCTCGCCCGCGCAGTCGAGTTCGCGACTCGATTCGTCCGTCGGAGAGCCGCACCTCGATGAGTGTCCCACGGTCGGCACCGGTCCACCAACGCCCGATCGCGTCGAAGGGATTTCGCCAGAACGACTGCGCGGGACGCGTAGCGACGTCAACGAACCACACGGATCGATCGCCGTTCGCCCGTGGTGGGCCAATCGCCACCCGGCTTGGATAGGAACGAAATCGCTCGAGCGCCTCTCGGTCACTGAAACGGGGCGCCTGCCAATACGGCTCCAGGCGCGGGACGCCCCCCGCGTCCAGAACGACCGAAAGAGCAACCAACCCCGCTGGATGCGTCTCGTCCATCATGAAGGTCGGCACCAACACAACCGGCATTCCACGAACCATCGCAACCGACGGCCGCGTTACGATCATGCCGCGCCAAAGATTGACGTCGCAGTCATCGCCGGGTGCCCCACACACCTCGACGATCTTTTCGCGGTCGTAGAGGGTGCCCAGATGATCTGCGTCAAATAGGTAAACGTGCCCATCCTTCCCTGGCTGGACCAAGACCCGCGGCCCCTGCGATATCTCGATCAGAACCGGCGCGTTCGCACCAAAATCGAAATCGATCAGCGCATAACACTCCAAGAAAGTTTTTTCGTCGCAGACGCCCGAACTGGGACGCAGCGGGGGATCGCCTGGCCGCTGGCGAACGATGAAGAGATTGCGGCAGGAGGCCATGCAGCCCTCGTCGGGCGAGATGGGGTCGAAGTCCCGACAGAGCGCCGCGTCGCATTCGGGGTCGAAGTCGAGTCCTGGCTCGAGACGCAGGACGCTATTCGCATAGTCTCGCCTGGATAGATCGAGCTGTCCGTTCCCGGTCGGAACCAGCAGTTCGTAGCCGTCCTCCGTCGGGACGACCTGAGGACCTGCGGGCGTCCAAACCCCTCCCCCGCAGATCATGTCCATCGACCCCGACCGTCCTTCGATCGGACAATGCGTTTCGGGCGTGATCAGGAGCGTTGCCGTCACCGCGGCAGCCGCACCCGACGCAAGCCAGCGATCCAGATCGACCTCGAAGACCCAGCCGTGCCAGGGCTGGATGTCCGCCTGGTTACCGAAAGACGCATAGATGGAGCCGAGCATCGCCCCCAGCCGACGTCCGTGGGCCAACGCCGAACGGGAGAGCGCATTCCTGGGGCGAAAATCGACGACGCCAGAGCCGTCGCTGGCTGGGATGCGCGCACTCAGCTCGATCTCTGGAAACGCGGCGTCTAGCTTGCCCTCGATCAGCTCGATGACTTGCAACCGGTGGTGGGTGCGCACCCCGTCCTCCCGGCCTTGCGTCTGATAAAGAAGAACCAGCCTGTCACCGACTACCACGGGCGTCGAGAGCAGGTAGATTTCTTCGTCGAAACCTTCGCGTCCGACCGGCTCCGAGTGGACCGGAATCGCATATCGCCAGAGTTCGACGCCCGTTCCGGGATCGAGCGCCGTGACCACACCATCCCGCGACGCCACGATGACACGTGGGCCACGACTCGTCTCGGCCAGGAGGGGCGAGGCGTAGAACCTGCCCTCGACACCTATCGTTGTCTCAGCCTCACGACAAGCCGCCGACCCGAGAAGTACAGCGAGCAATGCAACGACGAGCCAACACAGGGAGGCGCCGCAACGCGCCTGTTCTGCAAAGCGACCATGGCGGGACAATTCAACCCGCGTTCTCCATGGCACCGTTGGGTAATCTTCTGACAACTGGATTTCCGATGCGGAGAATTGACGCGACTCGGGCTTCCCGGCCTCACGCATCCGGGACGTCTCGAGTCTGTCTGCGGGGGTACAGCGACCTGCACCCGTATTAGCACAACCGGAGGGCGGGCAGGTCTCATGGCCGAGTCGTCTCGTTCTCTTGCAAATAGGCATATTCCCAAAACGTCAGTCGCCCCCCTCCCTAGTTCCAAACGTCCAGGCCAGAGCAAGACCGAAGAGTCGAGCTCGACTACATCGAGCCGGGGAAGCCGATCCAGAATTGTTTCGCTGAAAGCTTCAACGGAACGTTCCGGGATGAGTGTTTGAATGAGAATCTCTTTACGAGCGTCGGAGATGCTGTCCGGAAGATTCGGACTTGGTGGAAGAGCTACAATGAAGAACGACCTCACAGCTCATTGGGTGGGCTGACGCCGAGGGAGTTCGCAGCGGAGCTGGCATCATGAATGGTCCCCAAGAGGGGGGCACGTCACAGCTACCGGATCTGGGTGACGGGTACACGATTCTCGAATAGATAAGCCGCGCCTACCCCGCTTCGTCCAAGTCGCGGACGTGATGCTGCCAGACGGGCGAGCACAGTCGAACTGAGCGAAGAATTCGGGCTGTGGCTACATAATGGCTACAAATTCGCGGCTTGCGCCTTAGCGCCGCGAATCAGCG
>SMVB01224271.1_pt1 | contig 12330 bp, 8 predicted proteins | sample 2456461 | NCBI WGS metagenome assembly SMVB01 (sample SAMN11095934, study PRJNA526329) | marine sediment metagenome | biome: Marine sediment; feature: Surficial sediment; material: Deep marine sediment; isolation source: Hadal surficial sediment | place: Pacific Ocean | collected 2014-05 | depth 0-1...
AAGCAAATTCGGCTTTGGCTTCTTCAGCACAAACTTGCGCCAAGGCTAGTATTACTTCCGCTTTTTTGGGACCGATGTTGGGAAGCGCAATCAGTCCCTTAAGGTCTCGCTTGAGGGCCATACTGGAATTAACCACATCTCCTGCAAAAAGAATGGCAACAACTTTTTTCCCCAAACCTTTGGCGTCCCTTATCATTCCCAGGAAGTCTTCCGTAGGCATGGGAGTTTTAGTAGTCAAAAATCCCGATTGATCCAACAATTCTCTGGCTTCCGCTTCTCCTTTAATATCGATGCGCCATTGTACCAGCTTGGCGGCCAAGCGGACATTTTGTCCCTTCTTCCCGATTGCCAGGGACATTTGATCATCGGGAACGATGATCGTCATATGCTTCTCGCCGGCCTTCGTGACGATCCGTGAAATTTTTGCCGGGCTGAGTGCGTGTTTAATATAGACCTGTGGATCTTCTGAATATTCGACGATATCGATTTTTTCGCCACGCAGTTCCTGGACAATGGATTGGACGCGCATTCCTCGCATGCCCACACATGCCCCTACTGCATCGATATCGCGATCATTGGTTTTTACAGCTATTTTTGTGCGACCGTTTGGTTCGCGCACAATGCCCATGATTTCTACCATGCCTTCACTGATTTCGGGGACTTCCAGCTCGAACAGCCGACGGATCAGGCCAACATTGGTCCTGGACAGAATGACAATGGCATTTTTTGACGTTTTCCGGATATCCAGAACATACCCGCGAATGCGTTCCCCTCGGTTGAAGGTTTCGCGAAATACTTGCTCTCGTCGCGGAAGTATCCCTTCCGCCCGGCCCAGGTCCACTATCAGGTCGCCATGTTCGTAACGTTGTACGATGCCGTTGATCAGTTCGCCTTTTTTATCCTGAAAGTCGTTGAAGACGATATCGATTTCCGCGTCCCGGACCTTCTGCATGATCACCTGTTTTGCCAATTGAGCGGCAATCCGGCCATAGTTTTCCATCACTTGCTGAACCAGGACTTTTTCTCCCAATTCAGCGTCTTGACTGACTTCCCGGGCTTCTTGCAGGCTGATTTCGAGATTGGGATCTTCAACTTCTTCGACAACGGTTTTTTCCGAGAAAATATCCACTTCGCCCGTTTCTGTATTCAGTTCCCCATGGATTTCACCGACATAAGGAAGCTTTTTTCGCGCGGCGGCTTCTACGGCACTGGTCAGTGCATCGACGAGAACTTCCTTTTCGAGTCCTTTCTCGCGGCTGATTTGTTCGAGTATGTTTAAAACTTCACTGCCCATGGCGATAGCTTTTTTATATCTCTAAGATTAATATTGCTTTCGATATTTTATCCAGGGGAATGGCAAAACTTTTACCAACCATTTCCAATTGGACATGCTCTTCTTTAAAGTCAATGATGGTTCCAGAAAAATCTTTTTCCCCATTCACCTGCACAAAGGTATGGATCTTTACCTTTTTTCCTTTGTAGCGCAAAAAATCAGTACTTTTTTTTAACGGGCGATCCAGTCCAGGGGAGGAGACTTCCAAAACATAAGCGGCGGAAACAATTTCTTCGACTTCAATCTTATCCTCGATTTGATGGCTCACTTTTTGGCAATCTGCCAAAGTGATGCCTCCGGGCTTATCTATAAAGACCCGTAAAACCCAGGATTTCCCTACCTTTTTATATTCCACATCGACCAACTCAAGGTTCTCGCCCTTAAGAATCGGGTCGATGGCCTCCATGACCGATTGTGAAACTGTACCTTTACTCATTTTCCCCGGAGCCTGACAGGGGAGACTGAAGGCAATAACCTTTCTTATAATCTCCGCTGTTTCCGGAATGGAACTTACCGGAAAGTGGTTCTAAAAAAAAATGCGGGATAAAATCCGCATTTTCGGCAGGACTGAATTGTCACCGTAAATTTTACTAAATCGGGAGGCAGGATTCAAGCAAAACCTGTTTTTATTTCTTTTAACCTGATTATTACAAGTCGTTCAGCATTCCGGGAATCTTTTGCAGGACCCCGGGAAAGGGATATAGGGCTGATTCGCTTGTTTTTCTTATCTTTATCTCGATGCTTCCGGCCTCAAGGTTTTTAGGGCCAATAATGATTTGCAAGGGAATGCCTATTAAATCAGCATCCTTCAGTTTTACTCCGAGGCGGTCTTTCCTGTCATCCAGAAGAGTTTCGATTCCTGCGTCACACAGGCTTTTGTAGGTCGATTCGCTGGCTTCCCGAGCCGCATCATGATCAAAATTTACAGGAATGATGATCACTTGAAAGGGTGCGAGAGACCGGGGCCAAATGATTCCTTTGTCATCGTGGTTTTGCTCGATTGCCGCGGCCACTGTTCGTCCGACGCCAATCCCATAACATCCCATAACCATTGGCTTTTCTTTCCCATTGGGGTCGAGGAAGTTGGCTTTCATGGCCACGCTGTATTTGGTCCCAAGAATAAAGATATGCCCGACCTCGATGCCGCGCTTAATTTCATATTTCCCATCGGGACAATGTGGGCATGGGTCTCCTTCACGAATTTTCTGAATGTCGGCGGTTTTTTCGATGCTGATATCCCGTTCCGCCTGGACTCCTGTAAAATGCGCGTCTTTTTTATTGGCTCCGGTGACGAAATCGGCGATCAGGGGCACCTCCGCATCTGCATAAATTTTAAATGGCAGGTTCACTGGGCCGACAAAGCCGCAGGGAATATCCGTTTGTTCGGATAGGACCTGCGCAGATGCAGGATGTAACCACTCGCACCCGATCAGGTTTTTCAGTTTGATGGGGTTGATTTCCCGGTCGCCGCGTACCAGGCCAGCGATGATCCCCGCATCGGTTTCAAATAAAATAGTTTTGACGATTTGCTGGGGTGGAACGGACAGAAACTGTGCCACTTCTTCGACGGTTTTCTGGCCGGGGGTGGACACTTCTTCCAGTTTTGCGGTGGAGGTTGCTTTTTCTCCGGCGTCTGGGGCCTTTGCTTCTGCCATTTCAACATTGGATGCGTATTGGCAGGATCCACAAAATCCGATTTCATCTTCTCCGGAATCTGCCAGTACAGCGAATTCATGCGAAAAACTACCGCCTATGGTGCCGGAGTCTGCCTGGACTTTTTTAAAGTTCAGGCCACAGCGTGTGAATATATTCGTATAAGCGGAACCCATGTCGACATAGGTGGCATGGGTACTGGCTTCATCACTATGAAAACTGTACGCGTCTTTCATGGTGAATTCACGTCCGCGCATGACACCATATCGTGGTCGGACTTCATCACGAAACTTGGTCTGGATTTGGTAAAGGATCAAGGGCAATTGCCGGTAGGATTTCACTTCTTTGCGAACGATGTCAGTGATCACTTCCTCGTGTGTGGGACCGTAACAAAACTCCCGTCCATGGCGGTCTTTTAACCTGAGAAGTTCTTTGCCGTAAAAATTCCACCGTCGGCTTTCCTGCCACAATTCTGCTGGCTGGATGCTGGGTAAGAAGACTTCCTGGCCGCCAATAGCATTCATTTCTTCGCGAATGATTTGTTCGATTTTTTTCAAAACGCGTAGACCTAGAGGCAAGATGGAGTAAATGCCCGAGGCCAGTTGCCGAATCATTCCAGCCCGTACCATGAGTTTATGGCTGATGACTTCCGCATCTGCTGGCGATTCTTTGAGGGTGGGAATGAATATTTGCGAGTAACGCATTACAAGTTTTCCTTAAGACAGCTTTCCTTATAGTTTTGATGAACCCTTGGGAAACTGCGGGTGATTCGTAATTAAAAGGGAACCTCTGATAATTTCCCACTAGCGTGGGAAGCTAAGTGATGGGAGACCGGAGGCAGGAAACCTGAGGCCGGTTGAACCCCAGCTCTTGAAAATATACTGCTAATAGATTACTAAAGCATTCTGTACCAGAAAACAACACTACTTGTTCATATTTCCTGAGGACGTGGTCCGCTCAGGCAGAAGGCGACAGGACCGTTGATTCGGCCAGCAGTTTATTTGCCATGGTAATGTCTTCCTGTCGATGTACCTCAAGCCAACCTTTGTGTATTTCCAGAAAATTAATTGCAAACCCTCGATCAATCATCTCTTGGATCAAATCTGTGAAGGTGAAATTGGCGATGTCGTCGGCTTCCTGGAACTTGCCTTCATAGTTTTCGATACAATCCTGGTAAGTCTGAATGAATTGCTCGGAGCCGGTTTTGGAAAATTTGGCCAGCCCAAAAAATTCATGGGTTGCTGTTTTCAGGTCAATTTTGTTGCCGATTTTAGCAATGGTATTTCCCAGGACAAAGTTTATTTTTCGGCGCGAGTTTTTATTTTTTTGTTTGCTGATCACCAGGTCTTGTAATTTGCCTTCGTCTGGTTCGTAGTATTGAATGGAATTGTCCACGACCAGCACGATGTCTTCTTTGCAGTTCATCAAATTGGCAACGATCTGGTCTTCTAGTAAAATGTCCGCGTATAACATGATAAACCCGTTCGCCATTTTTTCTTTTGCGGTCAGAAGGCTGTTGAGCATGGAGCCTTTTTGGTAATCGGCATTGTGGATAAAGCTGACACTTTCAGCATCCGCCTGCATATGTTCGCTGGCATAACCCGTCACCACAGTAATATCCTGGAGGTTATTGTTGTTGAGCGACTGGATCTGTCTTTGCAAAAGGGTTTTGCCGCAAATATCGAGCATGGCTTTGGGTTTGCCTTTTAATACTGATTGCAGAATGGGGTCTTCGCCTGCCGCTGGTATGATGACTGGAATATTAGTTGCGCTTTCTTCCTGTTGGTCTTTTTCTTTCACATCCAGGAATCCTACCGTTTTAAAAATTTCCCTTACCGGCGCGCAAAGTGGATCGACTTCCAGTGACCTTTGATTCAACAATATTGTCTGCGCAGTTTCCAGCATCGATTTGTACGCCGCTCGTAGAAGATGATTGGCGTAGATGACGACATTAAATCCTGCCGCCTGTAATTCCTCTTCGGTGATCGTGTGGTAGGTGGTGGGAACGCAGACCAAGGGTTTGTCCAATTCCAGATCGTTGAGAATGGACCTGTATTGTCGGGAGAATTCGAGAACCTGGTCGGGACTCTTGGATTTGGAATGAATCATGATCCCATCGGCTCCGGCTTCGAGATAAGTTCGTGCTCTGGCCAGCGCATCTTCCATACTTTTTCCCGCGATGAGACTTTCCAGCCGGGCTATGATCATGAAGTCATCGCTGATCTGGACGGACTTGCCGCGACGAATTTTTTGCGCGAAAACGTCCGGGTCTTCCAGGGTCTGCGAAGTGCCGCCTTCAAGGCTGTTTCTTTTGGGGAATACTTTGTCTTCAATGATGACCACGGAGACGCCAGCCCGTTCCAACTTGGTCACCATGTATTCAAAGTTATTGCTATCGCCACCGGTGTCGCCATCAACGATCATTGGTTTATCGGTGACGGCTAGGATTTCGTTGATTGTGTGAAGTCTGGAATCGAAGCTGATAACTTCGATGTCGGGATGCCCTTTGGAGGAAGAGTCTGTGAGACTGCTTTCCCAAATCGCGTCAAATTGTCTTTCGATGACTTGGTCGCCGGATTGGCCTTCAACTTTTGCGTTATTCGCAACGATTCCACTCAATCCGTTGTGGGCTTCCATGGTGCGAACAAGTTTTCCCTCTTTGATGAGGGCCTTGATCTTGCCTCTTCGCTTGTCTGGTAAAATATTATTTAATAGTGTCATGATAACATCCCGGAGTTTTTCCTTTTATCAAGTTCCTCCCGAATCCATGGCGAAACGTAAATCGATTCCAAATCGAAGTTGTCTATTGTCTGCAAAAGAATTTCGATGCGATCTTCCACGGGCAACTGTTTATCAAAGATGACTAGATTCTTACCGCGTAATTTGCAAAACCCACTCTGCAGAGTAAATTCGCTGTCAGAAAGAACGCTGATAGAAATTTCCACGCCCAGACTTTCGGTCAAATGAATCAGGTCTTCGAGTTGCCTCGACTTTTCCATATCACAGGATGTTCATTATAAGGGGACGTGTCACTTTTTTGGGGAAAAATGACGCATATTGACGGTCAGCTCATGATGCGCGCGATGTCGTTGTAGAAGGCAAAAACCATCAGGCCAAGCAACATGAACAGGCCTAATTGCTGAGCGCGTTCGCGATTGCGTTCGCTGAGGGGTTTGCCTTTGATTATCTCGATTAGGAAAAATAATATATGTCCGCCATCTAATACCGGAATTGGGAGCAGGTTTAAGAGACCCAGGTTGATGCTCAAGAGCGCTGTTATTCTGATTAATTGGTTGAAACCCTGCTCGGCCTGTTCACCATAAATTTGAAAAATCAGGATAGGGCCGCCTATTTGGTCGGCTGGAACGGAACCGGCGATCAACTTTTTGATGCTCAAGGCAATCATATAAATTAGCCGACCGGTTTCTTCAATAGAGCGTTTGATGGCACCGAATAAACCGTATTCCTCCGAGATCATCTCGCCGCTCATGCCGATACCGATCACACCTATCTCAACGTTTTCGCCTTCTTCATTCTTAACGACTTTGGACTCGGGGGTTACCTTTACTACTACCTCTTGGTTATTTCTTATTACTGTGAACGATAGCTCTTGTCCCGGTTTGTCCACCGCCGCAAGTTTCAGGTCGCCCCAACCTCGAATATAGGTCTCATCAACTTTAATCAGGCGGTCATCGACCTGTAATCCGGCTTTTTCGGCTGAGGAACCTTCTTTAATGTAGGAAATGTTTTGCACCAAAGGAGTGATGCCGATCAATCCGACATGTTCCTTTTCACCAAACATGTTGGTGATTTCTTCTGAGATCGGTGTGATAGTTAAGTCCATTACATTGCCATCACGCTCGACTTTGAACTGCATGGCTATTCCTGGAGAGGCATGTACTTTTTTCTGCAACTCATCCCAGAACCGAACTTTTTCACCGTTGATTTCAACAATTTTGTCGCCCGCCTGGATTCCCGCTACCAGGGCTGGGGATTCGTCTCGGATTTCGCCGGTTACCAAACTCAAGGTTGGCACACCCACCATGTAAACCACCACGTAAATGGCAATGGCAAATAGAAAGTTAAACAAAGGTCCGGCAAAGGCAATGGCAATTCGATCCTTAACATCAGCCGCGGCAAAGGAGCCTGGTGTATTGGTGGAGGATTCTTCGTAATCCTCGCCCTTCATTTTGACGTAGCCGCCCAGGGGGATGGCCGAGAGCAAGTATTCGGTGCCGCCTTTTGTGAATCCGAATATTTTCGGGCCGAATCCAAGAGAAAATTTTTCGACAATTACACCCACTTTGCGGGCGACCAGAAAGTGCCCCAGTTCATGAACAAAAATAAGTGCCGCTAGGCCGCATAAAAACACAAGCATATCTAAGCTGAAGTCAGCGATTGCATCAATAGAAAATAGCGATAATTCAAACATAGGTAGTTTTTTTCGGGGTTAGGGGTTTGCTGTATAATCCAGCAATTCCACTCCCTCAGGAATATTAAATTGAAATGTTTTTGCGGGAATATCCATGTTGATTTGAATGTTTTGGAAGCGGATATCCGTTCTGTTACCTAATTTATCATACACGGTTGAACCAGTGATTTGGTAGTTTTTATTGTCGACATAGAGTATCAGGCGGTCGAGGCTTTGGTCTTCATTTTTGGGGCCCAACACGACCGTGATTTCATTTCCCTCTTCACTGACCTGGATCACGTTGAAGATTTCTGTCAGTTTGCCGCGACCTGCTAAAAAGAGGGCAGGGGTGTTGGACGAATAAATACTGGCCACAGGAATTTTGGTGACTTGTTCTTCTTCGGGCACATAGAGCCAAAGTGTTTTCTGATCACTCACCAGAATTTGCGGATCGGGAGCGTCATATACCCAGCGCATTTTGCCTGGTTTTTGGATTTGCACTTGCCCCTTGGCTTTTTGTGTCTGATTCATCAATTTAACAAATGATTCTTGCTCAAAGTCGGCTTTGAAGGTGTTGACCCCATCAAATTGTTTCTGGATGGCATCGAGAGCTTTTTGTTGATCGCTTTCGGCCAAAAGAGAAGAAGCGTTGAGGAGCAATGAAATTATTATGGTGAATGAAATCAGATTTTTCATTAAAAGTTAGGAATATGTTATTGGATCAATTTTTATTTGCGGATGATTTTCCTGCCCTTCAGGGTCAGGCGGTTTTCCTGGATCAAACGAATTGCGTCTGGGTATAGCTCATGTTCTTTCTCCAAAATTCGCGTTGAAAGAGAAGCTTCATCGTCATCGTCATTTACCGGAACAGCGCTTTGTAAAATGATCGGGCCGGTGTCCACGCCTGTGTCGACAAAATGTACCGTGCATCCACTGATTTTCGCTCCGTGCTCCAGCGCTTGCCTCTGTGGATGCAGTCCTGGAAAGGCCGGAAGCAGTGACGGATGTATATTGATAATTTTCCCGGCGAAGGCGGCAATGAAACTGTCGCTGAGAATTTTCATATAACCGGCCAGGCAAACCAAGTCGACTTCTTTGGCTTTTAATCGATCCGCCAGCTCTTGATCAAAATTTTCTTTGCTGGAAAAAGTTTTGGCATCGACGAAGATGGATTCGAGACTATGCTTTTTACCTCTTTCCAATGCTAAGGCATTTTGCACATTACTGAGAACCAGAACGATTTCCGCTAGTAGATGTTCTTGTTCAATGCAGTCGATGATCGCCTGCAAGTTGGTGCCTCGACCGGATACGAGAACGCCGAGTTTGATTTTGCCAGTTGTCATTCTGATGATTTTTTTGAGTGGGCGGAGAAAAAAGCCGAAACCTCAGAGTAGCCCGAAGGCCCCCAGACGGCATGATCCACAGGTTTCATTAAAGTGTAACAGACCTAGTGTGCGAAAAAAGCAACGCCTCAAACATACCTCAGTATAAAAGCTTAACATTAATAGCCCTGCTAAATCAATTGTCGGGAGAGGGTAGCAATATTTTACCAGACATTTTCCACCCCACCTAAATCGGTCTTAAATTTAGAGCAAGCTGTTTTAGTAATCAATGCCAATCCAGGAGCTATTGCCATTGTTAATTCCAGCGAGCTACCCCTCGAAAGTGGAATTAAAATTGTCAAACTGATAGAGAGATGATCGGTTCTTAATAAGTTTGATGGTTGTATTCAAGCCTATAGCTCTCCCCAAAAAACTTTTTTATCTAATCATTCCAATTTTTACACCGATTAAACCTTTATTGTTAGTGTAAATATTAGTATAATGATAAAAGGTGTGCAAAAACGATAGTTTTCAGATGTGTGGTTGAAATTAAAAGCTGAAATTCCGAAAGCTTAATCCCGTTGATGCATTGGCCAAAAGTATTTAATCAGAAAAAAAATGGAGTAGTCAATGATGAAAACGGCTGTCATCGTATTAACTTTTTGTATATCGGTACTTTGGGGCCTTCCAGGATTTTCACAGTCAATAGGAGTGACGGAAAAGGAAATACGATGGGGACAATCTGCTGCCTTTAAAGGAACCTCTGCCGCATTAGGAAGCGAACTTTGGCGGGGAGCGCAAGCATATTTCGAACATATCAATTCCCAGGGAGGCATTAACGGAAGACAAATTCGAATCGTCAGCTTGGACGATGGCTATGAAGGGGATGTAACCATAGTCAATACGATAAAACTAATTAAGAAGGAAAAAGTCTTCGCTTTGTTCGGTTATGTGGGGACTCCAACTATAGTAAAAGCCCTTCCCGTGATACAGAAGTTTTCCAGCCAAGGCGTTTTTTTATTTTCCAATTTTACCGGCGCTCAACCTCAAAGAGAATTACCACATAGTAAATATGTTTTTAATATTAGGACCTCTTACCGTCAGGAAACTGAGGGTCTAGTGGATAACCTTGTAAAAATTGGATATCAGAGGATTGGTGTTTTTATTCAGAACGATGCTTACGGGAGGTCGGGGGCGGATGGAGTTCAACGTGCCTTGAGAAAAAGAGGACTTACGATTTTTGGGGAAGCTACCTACGAAAGAGGGACCTCATTTTCTAAGTCAATGAGTCCGCAAGTTGATGTCCTTCAAAAAATGGAAGTAGATGCAGTAATTTCGATTGGTTCATACGCCGCTTGTGCCGCATTCATAAGAGACGCACGTTTTTCAGGATTTAAGGGCCCCATCGCAAATGTTTCTTTTGTTGGAGCAGATCAGCTTTTGACTCTCCTTTTGCAGGAAGAAAAACGTTCGCACAAAAAATTAACCAAAAACCTGATAAATTCCCAAGTTGTTCCCCCATGGAACAATACCTCGGTACCATTAGTAAAAAAATATCAGAAACTTATGGCCAAGTACCAACCTAAAGTGCCAGAAAATTTAAAAGACCCCCAATATGTTTCCCCAAAATTCAGCTTTGTTTCTTTAGAAGGATTTCTCAACGCTGTTGTGCTTGTGGAAGTCTTAAAACGAGCTCCAAAGAATTTAACTCGTAAAAACTTTGTAGAAACATTGGAGGGTCTAAAGGATTTAGATGTCGGGCTTGGACAAAATATCTCGTTTAGTGAATCGCGCCATGATGCTCTGACCAAGGTATTTTTCACTACAATTGTAGATGATCATTACACAATGATAAATGATTGGAAGAAATTGAAATGAACCTTTCCACTTTAGGTATCAAGGCCAAGACCCTTTTGGTAACAGGTGGGATGGTAATCATGGTTTTTATTGTGATCACCGTTTCTACAATAAATTCTTTGCAAAAATCTCTACATGCCGAATTTGAGTCCAAGGGCATTGCTCTTATCGAAAGCTTGGCTTCAAGTGTTCAGGACACTATCCTCAATCGAGATGCTTCCACAATCCAGGGTTTCCTTGATCGCTATCGGACAATAAAAGGGGTGGCCTATGTATTTGTCATCAACGAAAATGGGGAAGTAATATCTCATACGTTTTCACCGGTTTTTCCAAAAGAGTACCTCCAAATTGCGAAAAATAATTTTGATGATGCACAAACGGAGATTATATCCAGGGAAATAGTAATGAAGGGCAAAAAAATAATAGATATCCAGGCCCCCATCCTTGCCGGTCTCCTTGGACGAGCTTTCATAGGAATGGATCTAGAAATCGAACAGACGAAAGTGGTTTATCCTCTCATTAAAAAAATCGTAATTTTTTCAAGCATTGTAATTTTGATAGGATTGTTAATCCTCATTGTATTTTTGAATAGAACTTTAAGTCCCATTAAACGCCTGACTGATACTACAAAAATCATTACCTCCCAAAAAGATTTCAGTATTAAAATTGAAAATTATCCGAAAAATGAAATCGGTGAATTGGCTAATTCCTTCAATATGATGTTACGTGAAATTCAACAGCATACGGAATCACTTGAAATAAAAATAAAGGAAAGAACCAGAGAGCTCCAAAGTGTCAATGAAATGTTAGAAAAAGGCCAGCGTTTTACCGAGACCCTCATGGACAACGTGATGGATACCATCATCACGATTGATGAGAGAGGATTGATCGAATCGTTTAATAAAGCAGGAGAACATATTTTTGGTTATAGAGCTGAAGAGGTCCTTGGAAAAAACGTCAGCATTTTGATGCCGGAGCCCTACCATAGTGAGCATGATCAATACATTGCCCGGTATGTGATTGGTGGCGCACCCCATATCATCGGTTTTGTCAGGGAACTTGTGGGGTTGCGGAAAGATGGAACGACTTTTCCCATGGAGATTGCGGTCAGTGAGGTGTTTTTTGATGAGAAACACATGTTTACAGGAATTGTCAAAGACATTACGGAGCGTAAGAAGTCCGAGGAATTATCGCTCCGATTTGGTCGGGTTTTGGATAATTCTTTCAACGAGATATTTATCTTTGATGCAAAAACATTCAGATTCATTCAGGTGAATCAAGGAGCCCAGAAAAATATTGGTTACAACATGGAAGAATTGTGTCAGATGACTCCTCTGGACATCAAGCCAGATTATGACGTAAAGGCTTTCGAGGATCTGATATCTCCCCTGGTAACCAGAGAGATGCAGGTGGTTTCCTTTCAAACTATACACCGTAGGAAGGACGCGACCTTATATAACGTGGGAATTCGACTTCAACTCATGCAAGACGAGAATCCGCCAGTGTACGTTGCCATCATCGAAGACATCACTGAGAGGAAAAAACAAGAGCAAGAAATCCTAGACATAAACCGTGAGATGGAATTGATTCTGGATACTACCGGAGAGGGGATTTATGGTCTGGATGTGAGCGGCAATACCACTTTCATCAACCCTGCCGCAGCCCAAATGATCGGCTATGAACCGGAGGAGTTGATTGGCAAGGATCAACACGCCATTTTGCACCACAGCAAGGCGGATGGGTCGCCTTACCCG
>SMVB01134922.1_pt1 | contig 12328 bp, 10 predicted proteins | sample 2456461 | NCBI WGS metagenome assembly SMVB01 (sample SAMN11095934, study PRJNA526329) | marine sediment metagenome | biome: Marine sediment; feature: Surficial sediment; material: Deep marine sediment; isolation source: Hadal surficial sediment | place: Pacific Ocean | collected 2014-05 | depth...
CCGAGGGCAAGTGCGGCGAAGGTAAGTGTGGTGAAGGCAAAAAGGCCGCCAGCGAAGGTAGCTGCGGTGAAGGTAACAAGGCTGAAACCGAAGGTAAGTGCGGCGGCAAATAATGCCTGAAGACTACCGGGAGCTCCGCGGAGCGGGCCTCGGGTTGCGGCGAGCCCTACTGGGCTCGCTGTCAGCGCTGGACCAGGGAGCGGTCGATTTCTTGGAGGTGGCGCCGGAAAATTGGATTGGTGTCGGCGGCCGCCTGGGCAAGCAATTTCGAGCGCTGGCCGAACGCCACACCATCCTCTTTCACGGCCTGTCACTGGATATTGGTGGGCCGGATCCAATCGACACCGAATTGCTGCGCGCCGTGCGCAAACTCATGACCGAGATTGACGTGCCGATTTACAGTGAGCACCTCACTTACTGTGCGGCCGGCGGGCACCTGTACGACCTGTTACCCATCCCCTTTACCGAGGAAGCTGTCCATTACGTGGCGGGGCGAGTCCGTCAGGTACAGGACATCATCGAAATGCCGCTGGTGCTGGAAAATGCGTCTTACTACGCGCAAACATTTAACGACCTGACCGAGGCCCAGTTCATCACCGCCGTGCTGGAGGAATCCGGCTGCGACCTGCTATTGGACGTCAACAATATCTACGTAAACAGCATCAATCATCGCTATGATCCGCTGGCCTTTCTCCAGTCCCTACCGTTGGAGCGCGTGCAATACCTGCACGTTGCAGGGCACTTTGACGAGGCCGAAGACCTGAAAGTCGATACCCACGGCGCCGACGTAATCGACCCCGTGTGGCAGCTGTTGGAGCACGCCTATGCGCGGGTGGGGCCGCTGCCCACTCTGCTGGAACGCGATTTCAACTTGCCTCCAATGGCAGAGCTGTTGCAGGAGGTTGAGCAGATACGGCGCTTGCAAAAGGTCAGTGAGCCGCTGCTGTCGTCGGTGGGTGGCTAGGCTATGGCCAGTTCAGAACTCAGCAAAGCGCAGTTTGCCATGGCGGACTTTCTGCGCAGTCCGGATACAAAGCCCGCGCCGCTGGGTGTTGAGCGCAGACGGCTGAAGATCTACCAGGATCTGGTCTATAACAATATCGAAGGTTTTGTCAGCAATGGCTTTCCGGTGCTGCGGAGCCTGTATGGCGACGTCCCGTGGCATAAGTTAGTGCGCAGTTTTATTGACAGCCATCGCTGTCACACGCCCTATTTTTTGGAGATCAGTCAGGAGTTTTTGCGATTTCTGACTCAGGAGTATCAGCCAGCCGATACGGACCCTGCATTTATCGCGGAATTGGCCCACTACGAGTGGGTTGAATTGGCATTGGATGTGTCTGAGGAGAACTTTGATGGGCTGGCGGTATTGCAAGACCCCCTGGCCGATATTCCGCTGCTCTCCCCGCTGGCGTGGCTACTGAGTTACCAGTACCCCGTCCAACTCATCGGCGAGACGTTTCAACCCACCCAGGCGGATCAGCCGACTTTTTTGGTGGTGTACCGCAACCGCGAGGACAGGGTGCGCTTTATGGAGCTCAACCCGGCGACCGCGCGATTACTCGAGCTTGTCAGGGATAATGTCGAAGCCACGGGTGCGGAGCTTTTACACCGGTTGGCCAAGGAGTTGGCATTGTCAGAGGACGCGGTGGCCGGTTTTGGCGGTGAACTATTGGCCCAAATGGCGGAGCAGTCGGTGATATGTGTCCAGAGTTAGCGTCCAGGGCGTCAGTTGCAACGGTTGCCAGCCGCGCCCCGCACGCGTAACATCCCTTTCTCCGGTTAGTTAGCCTATTTCATGATCCTGATTCGACTCATATTGCTAGCCCTGTTGAGCTTGCCGCTGTCTCTTGCACAGGCACAAGTGCTGGCCGACGAACAAAATATTGATCCGCTTGAGACGGTCAACCGATTGATGTTTGCCCTGAACGATGGCTTTGACCGGTTTTTGCTGCGCCCGGTGGCCCAGACTTATCACATTCTGATGCCCAACATCGCCGAGCGCGGGGTGGGAAACTTCTTTGCCAACCTGTACGACGCCAATGCGGCATTCAACGCCATTCTGCAGGGGCGGTTTGACGGCGCTGCCCAGAGTGGCGGACGTTTTTTGGTGAACTCCACCGCCGGCTTTCTCGGTTTGATTGACGTTGCCACCCCCATCGGAATACGGCCCTATAGGACAGATTTTGGCCATACCCTCGCCATCTGGGGGGTCGAGTCCGGCCCCTATCTGATGGTGCCGTTTTTTGGGCCGCGCACAATGCGCAGCGGAATCGGTACCATTGTCGATGTCTACGCCGCGCCAACCGCTTTTATCGACGATGTACGTCTGCGCAACACCCTGTATGGGCTGGAATTGATCGATGGCAGGGCCAGGTTGCTCCGGGCGGAGGCATTGATGTCCGGCGATCGTTATATATTTGTGCGCGATGCCTATTTGCAGCAGCGGGAATTTTTTGTCAACGATGGCGTGGTAGAGGATAATTTTTCTGATTTTGAGGACGGCGGCTGGGACGACGAATTTTAGCGCTTCTCAAAAGCCAATTAGTGCACAAAACTGTGAATTCCTGCCCAAAGCGTGAGTATCGTTGTTGCCTGCAACACCCGAAGGGCGTACTGTCACGCCGAATCCCCCATCGAACGCTGACAAGATGGCTTTAACCGGAAATGTACTGGTAATTGACGATGACGTCTCCCGCGCCGAGGCGTTGGCGGAGCTTGTCTCGGCAGCCGGCTACCACACTGAAATTATCACCGATATTGTCAATTCCAACTACTCCCTTTCCGAGAACAGCGAACTGGATGTTATTCTGTGCGAATTGGATCTCAAAGGGGTGTCGTGGGGAGACGCCCGGCGCACCTTGCGCGAGATGAACGTACAGGTTCCCGCAATTATGTTCAGTGACAAAGCGGAAATTGATACCATGATGACCGCCCTGCGCCTGGGGGCTAATGATTTTTTTGTACGCCCAGTGGAAGACACAGAGGCCCTGATAAAGTCCATCGATCGCTGTGTTCGCCAGCGGCAAATGCGACGGGATTTACAGAAGTCTCGCCAGCGCCTGGAAGCCGCCAACGCCGAGTTGCGTGGCACGGTGAAGATGTTGGAGCAAGACCAACAGGCCGGACGCCTGGTACAGATGCGTATGCTGCCGGCGACTCCGCTGGTGCTGAACGATTACGTATTCAGCCACACCGTTATTCCCTCGTTATATCTCAGCGGAGACTTTACCGACTACTTTACAGTGGGTGAGGATTGTGTGGCTTTTTTTATGGCCGATGTCTCAGGTCACGGCAGTTCATCGGCATTTGCCACGGTGCTGTTGAAGAATTTGTTCGCCAGAAAACGCTCGGATTATTTGCGCCGTGACGATGATTCGATTCTCAGCCCGGTTGCCATGCTGAAAATGGCCAATAAAGAGTTGCTCGATTTGGGGGTGGGCAAGTTTGCCACCATGGTGGTGGGTTTGCTCAATATGGGAAACAATTCTCTGCGCTACAGCGTGGCGGGTCATTTACCGCAACCCGTATTAGTGTCGGGGGACGGTGCACGCTATCTCAGAGGGGAGGGCTCGGCAGTTGGTATTATGGAGGATACGCATTTTGAGGAGCACATGATCGATCTTCCCGACCGGTTTATGCTCGCGCTCTTTTCCGATGGCATACTGGAAATTCTACCGCCCAAGAATCTCATTGAAAAAGAGAAGTACTTTTTGGAGGTATTTGAACAAACCGCCAATACCCCGGGAGAACTGGTTACCCGACTGGGGCTCGATAAGGTGGAAACAGCTCCCGATGACATCGCCGCGTTATTCCTGAGTAAGCGGGGTTGATATGGCAGACGGAAAAATTCTCGCAGCCCGCCAAAATGGCGCTTATGTGATACGCCTGACCGGGGACGTGCGGCTTACCCTGTGCACTACCATTGACGAATATTTTCAATCGATGTATGAAGACCCCGAGTTTGTCAGTGTTTGGGTGGATTTGTGTGAGGCCGAGGGGATTGATAGCACCACCCTGGGCTTGCTGGCAAAGCTGGCACTTGATGTGAAGAAGAAATTTGGTTTCATCCCGGCGATCTATTCCTGTAATTCCGGCATTAATCGGCTGTTAAAAAGCATGGGCTTTCAACGCTTGTTTAATCTTCATGAAGAGCTGTGCGCCACGCCTGAGTACGGCATGGAAATTTCGAGTGTGCTTGGCAGCGAGCAGGCGGTGAAGGAGAAAGTGGTTGAAGCCCACCGGATACTGATGGACCTCAGTGACGAAAACAGAGCTCGCTTCAAGGACTTGATGGCAATCCTGGAAGCTGATTAACGGGCAGGGGCTGCACTACCTGTTCGAATAAATAAATCTGTCCCGAATTAAATAAATCTGTCCCCAATTAGTTGCTCCAACTTGATTTGGTCGGCGACGAAATTTCGGATACCCTGGGCGAGTTTTTCGGTCGCCATGGCATCGTCATTAAGCTGGTAGCGAAACTCCATTTCGTCCGGACCAGACTTGGGGTCTTCGGAGCGAGCCTCACTCGCTGACAACTGTTGTGGCAATTCACCCTCGTCCGCCGCCAGGGCTTCCAGCAGGGCCGGGCTGATAGTCAGGCGATCGCAACCCGCGAGCGCTTCAATTTCACCGGTATTGCGAAAGCTCGCTCCCATGACCACGGTATGGTAGTCGTGTTGCTTGTAGTAATTGTAGATTCGGGCGACGGACTGCACGCCGGGGTCATCCTGGGGAGTTTCAATAACCAACTCGGTATTGGCTTTATACCAGTCTAGAATTCGCCCGACGAAGGGCGAGATAAGAAAGACACCGGCATCGGCGCAGGCGGCGGCCTGGGCGAAACCGAAAAGCAGGGTGAGATTACAGTTAATACCTTCTTTTTCCAGTTGTTCTGCGGCGCGAATTCCCTCCCAGGTGGCGGCGACCTTGATCAAAATACGACTCTTGTCGATGCCCGCTGCGCCATACATCCCGATAAGTTTGTGGGCGCGCTCTATTGAGCCCTGGGTATCGAACGACAATCGTGCGTCGACCTCGGTGGAGATGCGCCCGGGTATGACCTCCAAAATTTCGCGGCCCACATCCACTGCGAATCGATCACAGCAATTGGCCAATTGTTCAGCATCGGTGCCACCGAGCTCCATGGACCAGCGTTTGGCCTGGTCCAGTAGAGCCGCGTAGTGGGGCAGAGACGCCGCCTTCAGTAATAGCGATGGGTTGGTGGTCGCATCGAGGGGTTGGAAGCGCTTAATCTCTTCAATATCACCGGTGTCGGCAACGACATCGGTCATCGCCTTGAGTTGATCCAGTTTGTTGCTCATAAACCTGTCCCGTTATTCATTACCAACTTATAGGCTTCGGATAATACTTCAATCCCGGCCTCTGGTTTGTAGGCGTTCTCACTGATGTGGCGCCTGAATTTTCTGGCCCCCGGTTCACCCTGGTAAAGGCCGAGTAGGTGTCGGGTGATATGATTTAGTCGTGCGCCACTCGCGATTTGCCTGCCGATATATGGGAGGATCGCCTCAATCACCTCATCGCGGCTCCCCACCCGGTGGTCCGCCCCGAACAGATGCTGATCCACCTGCGCCAGCATCCACGGATTGTGGTAAGCCTCCCGCCCCACCATGACGCCATCGACATTTTGCAGGTGGTGCTGGCACTCGGCAATGGATTGTATGCCGCCGTTGATAATAACAGTGAGGTGCGGGTAGTCCTGTTTAAGCTGGTATACCCATGGGTAATTAAGTGGCGGAATGTCCCGATTCTCCTTGGGAGATAGGCCCTGCAGCCAGGCCTTGCGGGCGTGCACGATAAATACCGAACAACCCGCCTCGGCAACGGGCTCAATAAAGTCCGTCAGCTGCTGGTAGGATTCCATGTCATCAATGCCGATGCGATGCTTGACGGTTATCGGGATATCGCAGGCGTCGCGCATGGCTTTCACGCCCGCGGCCACCAGTTGGGGATGGGCCATCAGGCAGGCGCCAAACATTCCCGACTGCACTCGATCCGAAGGGCAGCCGCAGTTGAGATTGACCTCATCGTAACCCCACTGCTGGGCCCACTGTGCACATTGGGCCAACTCGCCGGCATTGCTGCCGCCCAGCTGTAATGCCACCGGGTGTTCGTTGGCATTGAAATGTAAAAACCGCTCCCTGTTGCCGTGAATCAGGGCGCCGGTGGTCACCATTTCGGTGTACAGCAACGACTCCCTGGTCAGCAACCGCCAAAAATACCGGCAATGGTGATCCGACCAATCCATCATGGGCGCGATACAAAATTTGTGGCTGAGGGGCATGCAGTGTATTAATCGATAACAACGGTTGGGCGCCATTGTAACGCAAAGACCGGTGTAAGAGTGTCGCCTTGACAAACTCTGCGTGCACTCAGTACAGACCGTGGTCTACACTGATGATATAGAGATAACCCCATTGCATTGAATCGCAAATCCCGGTTATATAGGTGGGTTGTCGCCTATGGACAGCCGAACAACTGATTGAATTTCGAGACGGTATCTCTACTTTACTGATAATTATTGCCGCGATTCAAGCCAGGTTAGAAATTTCTCTGAAGTTAGAAGCAGCTTAGGGGAGTACCCAGTTGAGTGAAAACAAGAAGCCGGTAGTTCTGGCAGTAGACGACACGCCGGAAAACCTTGATATTGTGAAAGCCATCCTGACACCTGAATATAAGGTCAAGGTAGCGACAAGTGGCGCGTTGGCATTGAAAATTGTTAATAGCCAACCACCCAATATCATTTTACTGGACGTCATGATGCCGGAAATGGATGGCTATGAAGTATGCCGTCGCTTGAAGAGCGATCCAATTACCGCAGAAATTCCCATCATCTTCCTGACCACCCAGGACCAAACCGCCGATGAGGCAGAAGGGTTTTCGCTGGGAGCTGCCGACTACATACACAAACCAGTTAACCCCCAGATATTAAAGGCGAGGGTGGCGACCCATGTCGCTCTCAAGCAGAGTATCGATGACTTGCATGAGTTATCTGAGGCTCTGGTGCAGGCAAAGGAGAGAATGGAAAAGGAGTTGAAGGTGGGGCACGACCTCCAAAAAAGTATGTTGCCTGATGTCGTGCCAGACAGTAATCACTTTGAATTGTGCGCAAGTATGGACGCCGCCCGTGAGGTTGGTGGCGATTTCTATGACTATTTCATGTTGAATGATCAGGAGCTGTGGTTTTGTGTGGCCGATGTGTCGGGAAAAGGTGTGCCGTCGGCACTCTTTATGGCCATGACAAAAATCCTGCTCAAATCTCAAAGCCGGGACGACAGGACAAGCTCAAAAGTCATGACCAGAGTGAATTCTATTCTTGCCGAAGACAACCCGGAATGTATGTTTGTCACGGTATTTTTGGGTGTTATGGAGGTGAGTACCGGAACAATCACCTATACCAACGCCGGTCACAACTTGCCCCTGATCAAGCGCGCCAATGGCACTGTACACACGGTACCTGATTCGCATGGTCCGATAATGGGTGTGCGCGAAGGGGAGTATGGCGAAAGCTTGATTGAGCTCGGCCCCGGGGACACCCTGCTGGTATACACCGACGGGGTGACCGAAGCCATGGATGTTGAAGGACAATTCTATTCTGATCAGCGACTCGTAAATGTACTTCAATCGATAGATCTACCGACAGCAGAGTCCATGTTGAAAGCCGTGCGTGCGTCAGTGGATGACTTTTCTCTTGGAGCGGAGCAGGCTGACGACATAACAATGATCGCTTTACGCTATCTAGGCTAGTTGGCCGGTCGCGGCATGCTCTATTGAAATTGCAAAGCCTCTGCAAGTACTTTGATTACGGATTTGGCAGAAGAGGCGCCTGCAGGGCCTGCTCGGCCTCATCCTTGATGACTGCCTGAATGCGTCGGTAGAACTGCTCTGCTTCATCCGGAGAATCGCCAACCGCGATTACGCCGAAGCGACCATTCTCACTAACAGTGGCCAACATATGCAACAGAATCCCGGTTTGTCGCGACTGGTCAAACTGAAGACCATGTCGAATGACGATGTCGAAAAGGTCGCTGGGCGTGAAGACGTGATACAGGGTCGATTCGAGATGATCGCTCGCGACATAGTATTTCTCGATGCCACTGGGAGCGCGGAAGACGCCTTCATTGGCACAATAGCTGCCGTCAGTGAGGAATTGGAGCATCTCAAAAGGGTGCGTTGTTCCACCTTGTCGCAGGTTGATTTCGATGGCGTAACAAAGCCAGATATCACCCTCGCCGCGCAGCGCAACGAAATCAATTGCAAAGCGACCCAGAGCCCCAAGGTCTGCCAGGCATTCTCCCACCTTCTGTGCGGCGTTGCCAATAAGTGAGGCGTACCTTGTGTCGGCGGGGAATGTGCTGCCGAGAAAGCTTTGTCCACTGGGTCCTCCCAGTAGCTGGTCGTGGGTAGAGAGAATGTCCACATCGCCCAGAGGCGACACCCGCATCTGCACACTCGGGCTGCAGAAATCGTGGCCGTGAATTCGCTCCTCAACAATTCCACCCAGTTCCATCAGACTCTGGGAAAAGCTTTCAAAGTCTATCGATGGAAGCTCGAACAGCATGGTTTGCATTCGTTCCTGCAACGCCTCGGGAAATGCCGAGGCGTTGGCATCGGGTAAGTTCTCCAGGTCGACAACGGCATTTCCCTCGCCGGAAATCGAGTCGTTCAATTTGACCATGGCACTCACCAAATAGGGCTTTTGTCGTCGCAGTTCGGTGAGGGCTGTGCTTACTTCGTCCATCGAAGTAAGGCCTTCGAATCCGGCGGGATACGCGACGCCCGCTTTGGCGAAAATCTCTCGACTTCCGGTTTTTGATCCGAGATGAAACAGCGAGGGGTCGGAGCCATAGAGCGGGATTCCGAGGCGCAACGCAAGGTCGCGCTCAAGGGTCGTTACACAGTAAGTGGTGAGGTGAGCCCGGTTGCAATCGGGAATCAGCGAGCGGATTTGTTCACAGATATTTGGGCGCTCAAGAAGCTTGACGATAAGGGGGCGAGGGGTGCGATCCTCGGGTGTCACATTAAAAAACCGCCGCCGCGCGTGGCTGGTGATTACCCCGGGCATGATCGACAGATAATAATCGAGCGTCGCCGGTAGAATGGTCTGGGACGTCACGTAGATCACGCGCGCTCGAGGTTGTCGAAGGAGCAGCAGTAGAAACAGCATGCGCTCCTCATACGCTTGCATCTCGGCTCCCTGGCAATCGAATTCGATACTTTGCGACGGAACGACGACAATGGTTTGTTCAGCTTGACTTGGCCCACTGATGGTCTCCCACAAGGGGATCAGCTTTGCCTGCAGTTTCTCGAAGCGCAACTCAAGCTCTTCGTCGGACAAGCCAAGCCTGGCTATCTCGAGTGAGTCCATCATTGCCATGATGCCCATCCTTCTTTCACAAGGTATCGTCCGCCACACAGCACGCTATGCCTGTTTGTGCAATTAGTGTAGCATTTCCAAGGAGCACGGGAAGGGGCGTCGGATAGGGAGAATGTTATGGAGATAGAGACCCGCCGGATCGACGATGTACTGATCCTCGACATTACGGGTCGATTGGACACACAGGGGTCGGGCCCTGCTGCCGAGCAGATGGCACTGATCGTCCAAGATGGCAACAGCAAAATCTTGCTGAATCTGTGTAAGCTGGAATTCCTCAGCAGTTCAGGTTTGCGGGTGTTGCTCCGAACAGCCAAGCTCCTGCCAGAGCCCGAGGGCAGGATGATGATTTGCCAGGCTCAAGGTGTGGTGAAGGAAGTGCTGGAGATCTCGGGCTTTGATGTTCTACTCGATGTACATGACACCGAGGCAGCGGCTTTAGAACATTTTTAATAGAAGGTTTCGCGAACCCTTAGGCACCGGAATGTCCCCCTTCTTAGTTTCGCCCTGATACTTTTTCAATGATGGGTTGCAACTCACTGGCCGCTGCCTCCAGCGCATATTCACCGATGTGCTTTTTAATACCCATTAGCATCTCATACACGGGTGTGCCGTCCACTGACTCGAGGATAGCTATCAAGGTCTCCTCCGCTTCGGAATCATACTCATCCAGTTTTTCCAATAGCAGGCGCAGATTCTGCTCAAGATTTTCGGGTAGATTTTGCGATTCTCGGGCTTCAACCGTAGACCTCTGTGCGGGGATATTTCCAATCAGACTTAAAACCCGGTCGAGCTCTGTCCGCGTTTGGGTGAGTAGTTCGGCAATATTGCCCTCAGAATGGCCCTTGATGACAGCTTCAAGCTGCGCGGTAACATTAGACAGATCCGTGGCTCCTATGCTGCCACTCACTCCCTTGAGGGTGTGTGTCAGACGTCGCGCCAATTGCTCTTCTTGGACAGCGAGCGCATCCTCTATTTTGAAAATGATTTCTGCCTGGCTCTGTGAAAACTTATGTAAAAGCCTGATGTAGGATTGAGTATTTCCACCCATTCTTTCCAGCCCGCTTTCAACGTCAATGCCCGGCATTTCCGGTAAGGCCAGCGTCTCCGGGGCGGGGCTTGCTTCATGATACGTCTCAGGTAGTGTTCTTTCACCGTGCGATATCCATTTGAGAAGTGCTTCGAACAATACCTGTGGGCGTATCGGCTTGGCAATGTGATCGTTCATGCCCGCTTCAAGGGAGCGATTGCGATCCGCCACTGTTGCGTTCGCCGTCATTGCCAGTACGGGCAAATCCTTGTACACACGGTTTTCCCTGATCTTTGTAGCTGCGGTCAACCCGTCCATAACCGGCATTTGTACATCCATGAGCACACAGTCGTAAGTCTTGTTTTCCAGCATGTCCAGGGCTTCGCGTCCGTGCTTGGCAATATCCACGTAAAAGCCTGCGAGCGTGAGGATTTCGCTGGCAACTTGCTGGTTTATTTCATTGTCCTCCACCAGGAGAATTTCTGCACCCTGGACCGGCCTTAGTGTTGCCATATCAAACTGCTGCCCCGCCCGTTTCCGTTTGGCGGAATCAGTGATAACACCAAAAGCCGCCATGATGGCATCGAACAGGTGTGAGGGACTAATCGGCTTGGACAAGAATTGATCGATATATTCACTGCCGGGTTGACCGGAAAAATCACTGGTATTAAAGGCCGAAACCATAATGATGTGTGGATCTACGTCCGGTTTGATTTCAGTTTTCAATTTTTGTGCAATTTCCAGCCCCGTTATTCCAGGCATCAGCCAATCGAGAATAACTAGGTCATAGGCTTTTGAGTTGGCTTCCATCAACTCAAACAATTCTTCTGCCCCAGTGGCCTGGTCAACTTCGAAACTGAAATACTCCAGGTAAGTGGTCAGGATTTCCCTGGCTGTCTGATTGTCGTCTACCACGATTACATGCATTCCTTGTAAATCTGGCGTGATACTAAAGGTTTTGATCTCGGCGCCGGAATTTACGCCCAGAGATACCGTGAATGTAAACGTGCTGCCGACACCGGCTTCACTGTCGACCCCGATTTCGCCCCCCATCATTTCGACAAGTTGTTTGGATATCGCCAGGCCCAGGCCGGAGCCACCGTGTTCGCGGGTGGTGGAAGCATCTACTTGAGAGAATGACTGAAATAGCTTGCCTTGTTGCTCCGAGGTCATTCCAATACCGGTATCGCGCACAGCAACTTCGAGCACAACCCGGTCGTTGAATTTTTCGCGCAGGTCAATATCGATCACTATCTCGCCTTCTTCGGTGAACTCGATCGCATTGTTAGTCAGGTTAATCAATATCTGGCCAAGTCTAAGTGGGTCGCCCACCAGAATAGCGGGTACCTGTGGGTCGCGTTTGAACAGCAGTTCCAGGCCTTTTTGTTGGGTTTTTACGTTGGCTATTGTCGCCAGATTTTCCAGTACCTGATCTATTTCAAATTCTACTTCTTCGATATCCAGTTGACCGGCTTCAATTTTAGAGAAGTCCAGGATGTCATTTATGATGCCGAGCAGCGACTCTGCCGACCCGTGAATTTTGGTGAGATAGTCTTCTTGCTTGGGGGTCAGGTCGGTCCTCAGGCAGAGATCACTGAGGCCTATGACTGCATTCATCGGTGTCCTGATCTCATGGCTCATATTGGCCAAAAAGTCACCCTTGGCCCGCGTCGCGGATTCGGCCAGTTCCTTGGCTTCCAGGATTTCCTCGTTGGCTTTACTCAAGTCCAGGGTTCTTTCTGTGACCCTTTGTTCCAGATCATCTTTGGCCCGGTGCAAAATCCGATTGGTGCGTTCTCCCGTCGCCAGGATAAACAGAGTTCCTCCCACTGACAGCAGTAGTGCGAGCCCAAATACAGAGAAAGACAGCGTGCGTATGGTAGTGAAGGTTGCAAGCGCCTCAGCAA
>SMVB01187964.1_pt1 | contig 12326 bp, 12 predicted proteins | sample 2456461 | NCBI WGS metagenome assembly SMVB01 (sample SAMN11095934, study PRJNA526329) | marine sediment metagenome | biome: Marine sediment; feature: Surficial sediment; material: Deep marine sediment; isolation source: Hadal surficial sediment | place: Pacific Ocean | collected 2014-05 | depth...
TGCCGGGCCATGGCGTTGACCAGGTCCGTCGGTGGTGTGATGTCCTTGATCTCAATACGGGTCACTTTGAGCCCCCACGGTGTAGTGGCTTCATCAACCACAGACAATAGCTGGGCGTTAATGGTGTCGCGCTTGGATAAGGCATCATCCAGGTCCATGGAGCCGAGTACGGTACGAATATTGGTAACCGTCAGGTTGAGGATCGCGAGTTCGAGATGATGTACCTCATAGGCAGCTTTGGCGGCATCCAGTACCTGGAAAAAAACCACACCATCAACGGTCAGAACGGCGTTATCCTTGGAGATCACCTCCTGTGAAGGCACATCCAGCAGCCGTTCCATCATATTCACACGCTGACCGATACGATTGATAAAAGGGACCATTAAATGGAAGCCGGGTCGAAAAGTGACGTGGTATTTACCGAAACGCTCCACCGTGTATTCATAGCCCTGACGGACGATAATAACGGATTTGCGAACCACGACAACCGCAAGAAATGCTACGATGACTGCCCAGATTAGTGTGCTTTCGAACATATCAGACCCTCTCTATTTATGTATGAACCAATAATAGCAGAACTCGTGTTAAAAAGGATACGCCAGAAGTCATTGGCAATGGTATTGCGACGGGCAGAAACATGAGTGATGAATTAGACAGGCTATTTGCAAACAGCCGGGCAACCACCTCAGGGTTCCGGTTTGACGAACAGGTGGTCAAGGTGTTTCCAGATATGATCGCCCGTTCTGTACCGGGTTATGAGCTGGTGGTGCCAATGATTGGATTGTTGGCTCGACGTTATGCCCAGGCGGACTCGCGGATTTACGACCTGGGATGTTCCCTGGGGGCCGCCAGCCTGGCCATGAGCCTGGCTCTGCGCACAAAGGGGGTTAAAATTGTCGCGGTGGACAACTCTGAGGCCATGGTCACACGTTGCAGGAAGAATGTGGCTGAAAATGGCGGCTCAGTCCCAATCGAGGTGCGCTTGCAAAATATGCTCGATACCCGGATTGAGAACGCCTCCATCGTCGTGCTCAACTTCACACTGCAATTTCTTGATCGGCAACAACGCCAGGTTTTGATCAATCAGATTGCAGTGGGGATGCGCAGCGGCGGGGTGTTGATCATCTCCGAGAAAATCTGTTTTGATGACCCCCGCGAACAAGCGGACCAAACCGACTGGCACCACGACTTCAAACGCACACAGGGCTACTCGGATCTCGAAATCGCACAAAAACGCAATGCACTTGAAGATGTTTTGCGTCCCGATACCGAGGCGGCGCATTTCAAACGCTTGCAACAAGCCGGCTTGTCCAGCCCGCGCCGCTGGTTTCAGTGTTTCAGTTTTGTCAGTTACATCGCCTTTAAGTGAAGAATCCCTATCTGAAGTTACAGGCTTCCCCCTGGTCAGATTTGGCCGGGTTGGGCTGGCAGCAGCTGCAAAGCAACCTCCACGGCGACTTGCCACGCTGGCTTGATGCCATCAAGAAACTCCCCAAAAGTGATGGCTACAGCGAACTGGATCGTAACGCGCCGATGCTGGGATCCCCTGAACAAAACAGTGCGGCATTAAGCAAGCAGCTGATTGAATTACACCCCTGGCGCAAAGGGCCGCTGGAGTTGGGTGGTGTACGAATAGACACAGAATGGCGGTCAGACTGGAAATGGAACCGTTTGGCACCCCAGCTTGATCTTGCGGGTCAGCAAATACTGGATATTGGTTGCGGCAATGGGTATTTCGGTCTGCGTATGTTGGGCGCCGGCGCAAAACTGGTCGTTGGTATTGATCCGACCATGGTTTTTGTCATGCAATGGCTGGCAATGCAAAAACTCTGCCCCGCTCTGAATAATTATGTTTTACCGCTTGGCATCGAAGATCTACCGACAGACACCGGCGGTTTCGACAGTGTGTTTTCGATGGGTGTCCTGTACCACCGGCGCAACCCGGTGCAGCATCTTGAACAGCTTAAGGGACTTGTTGGGGCCGGTGGCAAAATCGTGCTTGAAACCCTGATTCTTGAGGGGGAAGCTAAGCGCACATTGAGCCCACAAGGCAGGTACGCGCGTATGCGCAATGTACACGCTATACCCTGTCTTGACACTCTGCAGGACTGGTTACAGCAGGCGGGTCTGACCGAAAACCGGGTGCTGGATGTCAGCAGAACAACGATTGAAGAACAACGCAGCACCGACTGGATGACATTTGAATCGCTTGAACAATGTCTGGATCCGGACAATCACGAAATGACGATTGAAGGATATCCTGCGCCGGTGAGGGCGGTGATGTTGGTGCAAACCTGAAAAACAGCTACCGTCATCCACGAAGAACCGTTCACAATTCGTTTTCTCCTATCCATTTGCGCACTCTGGGCGCCTTGTAAGCATCGAATCGATCAAGCCATTGTAATAGGCTTCAACATTAAGCAGACCAATGTTAGGTTTGCACGACTCTCTTGCGAGACTGGCAGCGGCCAGTGAATAAGCAGGGTTTTTGCCGGGGCTGGAGCCGCGGTAAACACAGATACTTCTAATTTTCATCGTCGTTTGTGTTCAATCTACCCAGCGAAACCCTATCCATGAGGGTGACCCAGGGAAACAGCGGGCCGGGATCAAGTTTGCGCCTGATCAGCGTATCCGGTTTGTCTTCTGACGGCAGTAACCGGGTATCAAGATCTTCATGTGCAGTAATTTTACTCAAGCCGGGCAATAGTGCTGTCAAGTGATTCAATAGGTCGGCCAATGCCGTGATCTGCCGATCGGGATAAGGCTCGGTCATAAGCTGCTGGCCGCAATGGAACCAGTCCGGATAACGGCCGTTGTTGACCAGCTCGATACCGACACTTTGGGGATTAAAGCCGCTGACATGATGGGCTACACGGTTTAGCGGCACCCATTGTTCAATACTACCGTCGCGATCGATATAAAAGTGTCCACTGTTACCGGTTTGCTGCTCAGGGTAGATCTGTTTTTCGCCCCAAAGCCGGGCCATGGCGAGATCGGGTAACTCGGTGCAGTGGATGACCGCCAGCTCAATGGTCTTGACGTTACGGTCATCCAGACGTTGAGCATATGTTAGCGGGCGTTGTTGGATATTCAGGGTTTAACCTGCCTGCAGCAGAAAACGCAAATCCATAATGGCCGCATTTGCCCTGGAAATGTAGTTGGCCATGACCAGCGAATGGTTGGAAAAAACGCCAAACTTGTCACCATTCAAGACCATCGGCGCGTGCAGTGGCTCCTGGCTCGATTCCAACTCGCGAATAATCTGTCGGAAACTGGTCAGGGCGTTCTTTTTGAGCAACACTTCACGAAAATCAACCTCCATGGCCTTCAGAAAGTGGATCAGTGCCCAGGTGCTGCCGCGGGCCTCGTAAAACACATCATCGATCTCCATCCACGGTGTTTTTACTTCGATTTCCGATGCTGTTGCGGTTGATTGGGTCGCGGCGCTGTCACCGGCAAGGTCTGTGTTCAGGCGTTTTTGACCGACACTGGCGGACAAACGCTGGGACAAGGAGCCAAGCCGCTTTTCAACCAGCCCGAGCCACTCGGCCAGATTATCGGCCCGCGCATAAAACTGTGCGTTGGGCTGGGTGGGGTCAGACAATCGTGTCAAATAGGCTTCCAGATACGTGTTTGCCTTTGTGTAACGGCCTTCGGTGTCTGGCGGCAGCCAGCGATCACTGGAATAGTGAAATAGCGGGTCGGCTTCGGAAAGGTCGAGGTCCTCGGTTGATTGTGTTTGAGACCGGCTGAAATCATTGCGCATGGTACGGGCAAGATCACGTACCTGGGTGAGCACGCCGAATTCCCAGTTCGGGACATTATCAAGAAATATCCAAGGTGGCAAAATGTCGTTTGAAAGGTAGCCGCCACGCTTGTTGAGCAAAACATCAACCACCTCTATCAACGCAGAGGTCGTGGCGCTGCCGGTTACATCAGCTTGATGGTGCGCTTGGGCATGTAGCCGGGCACGCTCAACCGGGTCAAACAATTCCGGTTCATGGTTGTACCAAAACATCAGACCGCCGCATATCACTAACACTGCGCTGGGGACCGCTATCAATAGTATTCGTTTCATGAGATGAAGATAACAGATTTGCCACCGGAATCATGTTAAAGGAGCACTAGGCAGCTATGCGCCGGGCTTGAAAACCTTGGAACTGCCCCGGGGTCAGGCGCCGACCAGCCCTGTCTTGAGCGTGTTTCTGACCAGGGACGCCAGTCTTTCAATGGTCTGCGTCTGATAGCCGATGATGGCGGCAGAACCATGTTCAAGACTCACCATGAATGCCTGCATCTGATTAAATTTAACAATTTCACCATCGGTAACCAGCGTTTTGGGCATAAAAATAATCGTCATTGGGCCCTGATCGGTACTGACAACCATATGTGCGCCGCGACCTTCCGGTGTCGGGCAAAACTTTATAAACTTTATACGACCTGTCAATTGCTGGCCGATGGAGGCATCCAGCCTGGCCATGATCTTGATAATTTTCTGTTCATCGACGATAGCTGTGGCTTTTTCAAGCAACCCCGGGCCGTCATATGGATAGTGGTCGGCAACGTATTCTTCAACGCTGTCCCACTGGTGCGCTTGCTTCCAGGCCAGGCCAACGGCACCAACCGCAATGATCACGCTGGCGGCCAGGGCCAGCGGTATCCAATTACGTGATTGCGCGGGTTGTCGGCCGATATCCTTGATCTTTTCGAGTAAATCGGATGGCAGCTGACAATTCACAGCAGCCTGCAGTTTTTTCTCAAAAGCCTCCGCATCGGCGGCAGCGGCCTCAAATTCGGGTGCTGAATTGCGTGCGCGCAAGGTCTCGGGCTCCCGGTTCCCGGGATCCGCGCCTATCAGTTTTTTGAACTCAGAAAAGTTCATGGATATTACCTAGTTACTCCATCCTTTTGTATCTGTGTTTTCAGCTTTTCCCGCGCCCTGAACAGTTGTGTCATGACCGCGCTTTTACTGATTCCGAGCTGCTCGGAAATTTCCGCACAGCTATGCCCAAATACCACCTGCAATAACAAAGGATCCCGGTATTTTGGTTCCAGTTTCATAATCCCTCTGCGTAATAATTCACGCTCTGTCTGCTCATCGGGCTCCAGTTCATCGTCATCCACAACAACCACTTGTTCAAGGTCGGTGAATTTCGGCACTTTGCGCTCAAAGGTGCGGGCATATTCCCGGCGTAATATCGTAATCAACCAGCTTTTTGCTGCACCGGTATCCTTCAAATTATCCAGCGCCCGCCATGCCCGCATAAACGTTTCCTGAACCAGGTCCTTGGCCAGCGCGTCGTTGCCGCATATCCACATGGCATAGCGATACAGATCCGTTGAATAAGCATCGGCAAGCTCATTGAAACGATTGGTTCGCTCCGTGTCATTAGTCATGACCGGATTCCGCAGTGTTTTATTTCGGACCAAAGCAATTTATTTTTCTACCTTTTCCCAATCACCAAAGCCCCGTATGAGATAATACCGACTTGGGCAATAGAAACCTATTTTGCGCACGCAACGTCAATATTAACTATGCCAACAGCCCTAAAAAGGACCCGAAGTGACTAATGGCACTTAAATCATTGACCCTAAAAGCGGCAGTCTGTGCTTTGCCTTATCGGGGGGCAAGCATTAAATATGGTTTTCGGCATTTCAGGCGCATGGAAACAGCCGACGGTGAGAGCATAAAAGGACGAGTATGAATTTCGAACAAGCACGTTTCAACATGGTAGAGCAACAGGTCAGAACCTGGGAGGTTCTGGATAAACGTGTTCTGGCGTTGTTTGAAAAAACGCATCGTGAAGATTTTGTACCGCTGCGATATCGAAAAATGGCGTTTGCAGATCTGGCAATTCCACTGGATCAGGGCGAAAGCATGATGAAACCTGTGATAGAGGGGCGCATGTTGCAGGCGCTTGAGTTGCAAGCGGATGAAACGGTACTCGAAATCGGCACTGGCAGCGGCTTTGTTACAGCTTGCCTGGCGCAGCTGGCAAAGGGCGTAGTGACCGTTGATATCCATGAGCAGTTTTCCAGCAGCGCTGCAGCAAAGTTAAAAGAGAAAGGGATTCATAACGTTGAATTCGAGACCGGTGACGCATTGACCGGTTGGCAGCCGGAACAGGCCCATGACGTAGTGGTCGTGACAGGTTCCGTACCGGACATTCCAGAGCATTTCCTGGGCTGGGTTAACCCGGGTGGTCGCATGTTTGTGATCACCGGAGAGTCCCCAGCGATGGAAGCCAGACTGTTAACAAGACTGAATGCAACCGAATGGCGTGAAGAAAGTTTGTTTGAAACAGACCTGGCCAGGTTAAACAACGCTGAAAAACCAGCAGAATTTGAATTTTAGGGACTTTAGGAGTTGGTTATGCAGTTCAACGCAAACAAACAAACGCTTTTGATGACTGCGATATTTTTTGTTTCATCACCGCTTATGGCGGTAGACCTGGTCGGTATTCATGACCTGGCAATCAAAAACGATCCGCAATTGCAGGCAGCGGCGTATCGTCGTGACGCCACCGGCGAAAACAAACGTCAGGCCTGGTCAAATTTATTACCAACGATCTCCGGTGGAGCCGCCATCAACAGGGGTAGTAACAAGACATCCATCGCCGGCACAACGGTGGATGACAGTGACGTTGACAATGAATCCTACCGTCTCGATTTACGCCAGTCTTTGTACTCACAAAGCAACTACGAGCAACTGGACATTGCCCGTGGACAGGAAAGCCAGGCAGAAGCCACGTACAACATTGCATACCAGGATTTCCTGGTCAGGGTCGCGGGCGGATACTTTGCTGTACTGACCGCCCAGGACGGCGTGATTTTTGCGGAAGCCGAGGAAAAAGCCCTGCAAAGACAGTTTGAACAGGCCGAACAACGGTTTGAAGTCGGACTGACTGCGGTGACAGACGTACATGAGGCCCGTGCCAGCTACGATAATGCGCGCGCCCGTGCCATCGTTTCCAAAAACAACCTGGCCGATGCCAAAGAGTTCCTGTACGAACTGACCGGCCAGTATTTTGATGATTATGACCCGCTTCAGGAAGTCCTGCCATTGGTCAAGCCGTTACCGGAAAACCCGGCTGAATGGGTCGATATTGCGATGCAGTACAACCCAGCTGTGGTCTCTGCACACAAGGGTGTGGAGATAGCGGATGCCACGGTCCGCCTGCAGCGATCAGGGCACTATCCGACCCTGGACCTGGTTGGAAGTTACAGCAAGTTCACCAACAATGAATTTATCATTCGCGACGATTTTCAGAACCCCCTAACAACCACTACCCTGACCAATGACGACAGGCGCATTGGTTTGCAGTTGAGCGTGCCGATTTACCAGGGCGGCGTGGTCTCATCCAGAACCCGCCAGGCCCGTTACACACTGAATGCGGTCAATGAAGATCTTGATCGCCAGCAGAGAGCCACGGTCAGACAGACCAATAATGCCTATCGCGCGGTGATTGCCGGCATCGAGCAGGTGGGTGCATTCGGCCAGGCAAAGATTTCAGCTGAAGCAGCGTTGGAAGCAACCCAGGCAGGATTTGAAGTCGGCACCCGTACCATTGTCGATGTATTGATCGCCCAGCAACGATATTTCCAGGCGCAACGCGACAACTCGCGGGCGCGTCATACCTACATCGTCGATCACCTGCGTCTGAAAGCCGCGGCGGGGGTGTTGGTGGAAGAAGATTTGCAAAAAGTTAATAGCATTCTGCAGTAAGCAACGCACCGTCATCCCGGCGTTCGCCGGGATGACGGTGCCACTGCCAAACCCGGATGACGGTACCTTTATTAAAGCAGCTTTCTAATCCCTTCCAGCGTTATATCCAAGGCCCCCTTATTAGCTTCAACCAAGTCCCGCCCCGCCTGACCCATGATTTGGCACAAGTTTTGGTCAGTCAGTAACTTCTCGGCCGTTTGCTGAAACTCAATCTGATCAGTGACCAACAAGGCAGCATTGCTCTTTATTAACTGGGCAGCAATATCACTGGTATTTTCCATATTCGGACCCAGCAAAACAGGCTTACCCAATGCCGCGGGTTCAAGTGCGTTATGTCCGCCCTGTTCGCCCATGCTGCCACCGACAAAGGCAATATCGCCACAGGCGTAGTAGGTCATTAATTCACCCATGGTGTCGATCACAAAACACTGTGCCTGCTCGGAGCAACTCTCGCCGTGGCTGTGCAGCTCGGTGCGAAGACCGGCTGCTGCGGCCAGTTGCGCTGCACGTTCAAAGCGCTCCGGATGACGCGGCACCAGGATCAACAAAGCCGTAGGCAAGCTATCGAGCAAGTCTACAAAGGCGGGAATCAATACGGCTTCGTCGGCCTCATGGGTGCTGCCGGCGACCAGCACCGGTCGCTTGGCGTTCCAGCGTGCGCGTAACACCGCGGCCTTTTCTTTCAGACCATCCGGAAGATCCAGATCAAACTTGAGATTGCCTGTCATGACGACAGATTCCGGATTCGCACCACAGTCGATATAGCGTTCACGGTCTGCATGGCTTTGTGCGCCGATCCAGGTCACCGATTGCAAAACTTGACGGGTGAATCCGGGCAGGTGCGCAAAGCGCTCAGCTGAGCGTCTGGACAGACGTGCATTGGCAATGACCAGGGGAATCTTCCGTTGCCGGGCTGCCTGGTACAGGTTCGGCCAGATCTCCGTTTCCATCACCACCAGCAACTGGGGTTGTAAGCGGTCCAGGAATCGCGCTGTTGCTCCCGGCAAATCAAGGGTGATGTAAAAATGGGAAACCGTGTCGCCGAGATCCCGCCTTACCCTTTCGGAGCCCGTGGGTGTCAGTGTGGTGATGGTCAAGGGTAATTCGGGGTAGTTGGCCAGCAATGCACTGATCAGTGGTTTGGCGGCGTTGTACTCACCAACAGAGGCCGCATGCAGCACGATCCCGCGTGCAATGGTGTTTGCATGAATAAAACCAAAACGTTCACCCCAGCGTTGCAGATAGGCTCGGTCTTTCAGACCGCGCAAAGCAAGGTATAGCAACACCAGGGGCGTACCGAGTAGCAGTAATAGTGAATAAAGAATACGCAGTTGGAAGCCTCTGAAATATGCATTCTATTCGATACACTTTACTAACGTCTCCCCGGTTGAATAATCGGTGGCTATTTGGTCGATGCAAAGTAGAATGACTATCCATGCATATCGTTCAGGCGCTTGTATCCTTAAATGTAGGTGGCTCCGAACTGGTGGCCACCGAACTGAGTGAGTATCTGCTCAACAGCGGCCACACGGTCACAATTATTGCTGCCGACGGACCGCTTGGCCCGCGCGCCCGCGCCTCTGGCGCAGCACACCTGGATTGGCCGATAGGCAAGAAGCGATTGGCCACTTTGCGTTACATCAAGCGTTTGAGTGAATGGTTTGCGATCGAGAAGCCGGATATCGTTCATGTCCATTCGCGTCTGCCTGCCTGGATTTGCTGGCGTGCCATCAATCGTATGGCGCCGGAACAAAAACCGGTTTTCGTGACAACCATGCATGGGCATTACTCGGTGAGTCGCTATAGCTCGGTCATGGCTCGTGGCAGGAAAACCATCGCCGTGTCTGAACATATCAGGAAATACACGCTGAAGAACTACCCGTTGGGATCGGTCGATGATGTTGTCACCATTCACGGAGGTGCCAGCCGCGAGTTGTTCCCCTACCACTATCAGCACGCTTCGGTGTGGAGACAGCAGGCTGAAAAAGAATTTCCGGAATTACGTGGCAGACGTTGGTTGCTTTTACCGGGGCGTATTACGCGCTGGAAAGGGCATGTGGATTTTATGCATCTGATCGGTGCGCTGATTGGGGAGTTTCCGTATATCCATGGTTTATTTGTCGGCGGTGGCCGCGCCGGATCCCGCTATCAGTTGGAGCTTGAGGCCCTGGCGGAGAAAACCGGTATTGGTGACCGCATTACTTTTACCGGTAATCGTCTGGATATCCGTGACTGGATGGCGGCATCGGAGGTGGTATTCAACCTGTCAAATGACCCGCCGGAGGCCTTTGGTCGAACCGTTCTCGAATCCTTGTGCCTGGGTCGGCCACTGATTGCCTGGAACCATGGCGGTGCCGCAGAAATCCTGGCTAAAATGTTTCCTGAAGGTGCGGTAGCGCCGCTGGATTTTCAGCAACTCGAAGCACGCACCCGGGAATTTCTTCTCAAACAGCCGACCGTTCAGCCAAGCAACGCCTTCAGCCTGGAAACATCGATGAGCAAACACTTGTCCGTATATCAAGAACTTATGATGGATAACCCGCAATGAAAATACTCTTACGTCAAGCCCAAACCGAATGGCCGGCATGGCTGGCTTTTTCTTTTTTCGCCTTGCTGCCGTTTCATCGACTGGCGGAAATTCCATTGTCGGTATTCGCTATTTCGCTGTTGTTCCTGTTGCGTTCAGAGGTCTACAGGAAACGAATGATGTCGGTGTTGCCGTTGCTATTGCCGCTATTTTTGTGTTTTTGGCTGCCCATGGTGCTATCCAGTTTTGATTCCTATGATCCGCAAAAAAGCTGGCTGAGCTCATTGAGCGCTATTCGGTTTTTCATGGCGGCCATGAGTATTGCCGTACTGCTTCATTCAGCGTCCCTGCGCTGGCAGGTCCTGAGATGGAGTGCCTATCTGCTGATCTTCTGGGCCGTGGATGGTTATGTGCAATTGGCAACCGGTGTGGATATATTTGGAATCAGCATGCATGAGGACCGTTTGAACGCCTTGTTTGGCAAAAAATACCAGTTCTATGGCCCGACATTGGCCATGCTTTCGCCGTTGTTGCTGGAGTTTGCCCGTCGCCGCTGGCCGGCCTGGGCCTGGGGTGCAAGTTTTGCCCTGGTTTTGGGCGCGGTGATGATTTCGGGTATGCGGGCAGGTTGGCTGGCGATGGGTATGGTGGTGTTTGCCTACTTTGTACTGATGTTCCGCAAGGAAAATAAGGAATTGCGCCGCGCAACGATTGCCCTGCCGGTGTTGGCGCTGGCCGTGATGTCAATCTCTTACCTGGTTTCGCCGATGGTCCAGGAAAGGGTTAGCCGCACCTTGACGATCGCTCAAGGTGTGGAATCATCCGTTGATTACGCCTTATCCTTGCGCCTGCCAATTTTCAAAGCCAGTATCAACATGCTCAAGGAAAATCCGGTTAACGGTGTGGGTGTGCGGGCCTTCCCGGTGGCTTATCCCAGCTACGCCCCGACGGATGACTACCATGTGCTCAAACACGCCGATGGAACCGGGGCCAAACATGCGCACAACATTGTGTTGGAGGTGATGGCGGATACCGGCGGTATTGGCCTGACGGGGCTGATCATTGGCTTTGTGCTGGCCTGGCGTGCCTGGCGTCGCATGTTGCCGGCCAACCAGCAGGAGGCATTTCCCTATGTTCTTGCCTTGGTGCTGATTTTGTTCCCGTTAAATTCCCATTTTGCAATTTATGGAACCTATACGTCTTCTCTGGTCTGGGTTTTGATGGGTTTGACCGCTGCTGCCTGGCGACGCTAGTGGACTAGTCAATCAATATGAAATGTGTTCCACAGTACGGGCAGCTGACCCCATCTTCGTCTCCCAGGGGCAAATAGACCCGTGGATGAGCATTCCAGAGTTTCTGATTGGGTAGTGGGCAGGAAAGCGGCAAGTCAGCACGGCTGACCTCAACCCGTTGTTGGGTGTTTGCGTATTCCAGGCTGTCATCCTTGGCATCTGTGTGGTGAGTCATTATTTGTCCAGGCATAGTGATGGATATAACTGATTTTCATATTCTACCCCAATATCTCATCGCATAACGCATGCGCGATGTCGAGTAAGCCGCCAGTTTTAATGTCGGCGGCGTCATCGATCAGGGCTGAGCGTTGTTGCGCATGGCCCAATTGTGTATAGGCCTTGATAAAGGTATCCAGAGCAGCATCATTGATCCAGCGACATTCATGCAATGACTGCAGTTGTTCTAAGAGTTCCGTTGAACTGACAACGGCAGGAAACTCTTCAGCGGTGAGCAACAATCCGAGCTGAACAACAAACTGGATATCAACCAGACCGCCCCGGCCATGTTTGAGTGGAGCGCTGTCATCAAGCTCAGCACGCAAACGCTTCCGCATCTCAAGGACTTCCAGTCTGAGCTGGTCCTTATCGCGAGAGGCTGTCAATACCTGTTGGCGGATGGCGTCAAAGTTCTCTGCAATCTCTGTATTGCCGGCCACCGGTCGCGCACGCGTCAGCGCTTGCAACTCCCACACCCAGGCCTGCTTTGCCTGGTAACGACTGAACGCATCTACGCTTGAAACCAGCAAGCCGGATTTTCCGTTGGGCCGCAAGCGGGAATCAA
>SMVB01109538.1_pt1 | contig 12325 bp, 11 predicted proteins | sample 2456461 | NCBI WGS metagenome assembly SMVB01 (sample SAMN11095934, study PRJNA526329) | marine sediment metagenome | biome: Marine sediment; feature: Surficial sediment; material: Deep marine sediment; isolation source: Hadal surficial sediment | place: Pacific Ocean | collected 2014-05 | depth...
CAATTTTCGTTATCAAAAAAAAGTCTTGTACAATTAAATGTGTACAATATGTTGGGAAAAATAGTCTTTAGTGAGGTAGATAAAATCCTGGATGAGGGAACACATAGCATCCTATGGAAAAGTCATGGTCTATCCAATGGAATTTATCTTTGCAAACTAGTAGCAGATGATCAGAAAATTACACGAAAAATGATCCTGAGGCCATGAGATTATGAATATTATGGAATATAATGATAAGACTCTCCCCAGGTAATTAAAAGAAATGGAGTCGGAGAACCTTTCAATCTGGTATACGTCAACCAGTTTGATTCTCTATGATCGATCGTATGGCCCATCTCATTTTCGTGCCCTGTTATTACTAATTTTGGATTGAACCCTTTTACAACTCTATGGATATCAGGTGTCCAGCAGTTTGGAAATAGCACGTCTACCCTGTTTTTTATTCCTACTTCATCGATCCAATCCCAGTCGCTTTCTGGTCCCGATTGATCACCTGTCTGGACAAATGACATACCTTCGGGCGAAAAAACAAGGGGCACATTATTTTCTATATCCTTGCCTTGATGACCGGGATAATTTACGACTTTCAAAAATTGTTTACCATCCTGAATTTTTAATGTCTGCAAAGTATGAGCCTCTCTTTTGAGGTGTGTGATTTTGTTGTGGATTGGTTGATCTTGCCAAACTTCCGGCGGTGCAACCACAGGTTTATTTTGTGTGAGGAACTGTTCGGCAACCCAGGCATCTCCATGATCTCTATGGCGATGGCTGATAAATAATGCATCGCAATGGTCTATCAATTTTTTCATCAAGTCATCTGATATTGCAAAATTTTCGACTCTGGCAGAATGTGCACGAACCATATCGAAAGCGAATGTTACAGTAGCTGTGCGAATAATAAATCCATGATTGTAAAGCTTCCAAATCATAGCGCCTTCGCTCACCTTCGTTTTCTGAATTTCCTTTTCAACCAAGGTTATCCTTTCCTTTAAAAAGGCTTGAACTGAGGGTCTATGGGCTGCTTTTTCCTCATGTAAAACACCGTCCAACATCAACATCGCCATTCGTCGTTCCATAGGCTCATCCAAAGATGGAGGATATTTTGTCAATGCCTCGTGTACTAAATTGAGGGTTACCTTATCCTGTTGATTGATGAAAGCATCGATATCGCCCCACCAATCCAGTTTTTCACCAGCATCATTTTTTTGAGCGAGAATTAAGCTACAGGAAGTTAGAAATATTAATACGAGGAGAGGAAATTTTTTCATAGGGTATTTATTTGAAATTGTTTTGAAAAAACATTGCGGAAAACTTCAGCGCTTTTATGTATATTATGTTCAATAATACATCTTCATTATCAGTATAACATTGAAGTATTTATCGATTTATTTCAGTCATCTAATTCTTCTTAACATTTTAATTATTTTCCTGGTTTCATTCTCTTTTCCATCTGGTTTACTTTTCGAGGGAATAGATAGACGCTTGTCAAAATGAAAAGAGAATGGATCAGCTTTAATCCAATCACTTTTCAAGAATAACGGATTTATAAGAATATTCATCTCAGTTGGTGTAAGTACAGAAGGAACAATTAACGCTGCTTTTTTTGAATCGTTCATCCAAATTTTTCGGATCAAATTGCAGGATTCCGGCCTGGGTTCTATATACCACTTTTTTGGAAGCCTAATTGTTGTAATATCTTTGAAGTTTAATATTTCGCTTTTAGGAATATCATATGATTGGACAAACCTGGTGTTTGGAAGTACTTTACTATTAACCATTAACTCTGTTGCAGCAAGGATGGTAGCTTGTGAAGCGTACACAATCGGCACCGGTTCATGATGCCACTTCCCGTATGAAAGTGTTCCACCGACGCCAGAATAATTATTTTTATATTTCGATTTGGTAATCCGGTAAGCAATCATACAAATACAGCAATCAGGAATAAATACTATATTCTATCCTTTTTAATCGATCGATAATAAAATCATATCCTAATGGTTCGTTAATAAATATTTCTATTGGTGTTTGGTTGTCTTTCTCTGAAATCTGTATATGCATCCATTGTACAAAATCGCCAACGATGTAGTCAAAAGTTTCAATGCCAGTATATATTAAATTTAGAAATTGCTCTACTATTTTGTAATCATTTCTCCTAAACGTACGATCCCCAAGTGTAAAACGTCGAATGGATGATTCTGAAACTCCAATAATTTTACTTAGTAAATGCTTGTCAACACTTAATAGTTTCATCATTGAATCTAAATTATGGTTCTGCAAATCTTTCAGCAAGAGTCGGTAATTGTCTTCGGTTAATATGTTAATTTCAGCCTTTGTGATTGTTTTTACGGAATAATCACCAGGTGATAGTACAAGCGAAGCTCCCTGTCCAACTTCCTCTTTTTGTAACTTTTCTCTTTCCATTTTGATGAACCATTTAAGTTGGAGTTAATATTTATGTGATTAAAATTAAATAAATATTTATTCAAATGAAATCAAAATCGTTTCATTTGAATAAACGGGTTTAATTCAATAAAGATTATTTTGGTAAATTTATTAGTTGCCCTTCTCAATAAATCGCTATCTGGCGCCAGGTAATTTATCACGGTAAAATCACCGTCGTATCAGAAACCACTGTAGAGACCGCGAAATATCCAATGGCTCCATCACTGAGATTGGTGATTACATTTCCTTTTTTTACGTCAAATGAGCTGCCGCGCCATTGAGTCTCAGAAAGAAAAGTTCGGTAAAATGCTTGCTGGTCTTCAGACATCGAATACTTTTTTCTCAATACTACAGAACCTGCAGGAAATAATATCTGGTCTTTATCCGGTTTGAAGAGCTGGTTGACATCAATGGATTCCAGTGTGTAATGGTATGTTCTTGCCAGTGTTTCGGCCAAAGGTTTATCTTGAAATCCCTGCAAATGACCCCAACTGATCCAGTACTCTTTTTTTGAGGGTTCGTTGCTGTCCTGAAAGTTGATTTCATAAAGTCCGTTTTCTTCATTGGCCAACCTGTAACTCAATGGCCTTAAAGGTGTCACCGGAACCATATGTGTAAATGCAGTATATTCCTGACCATTGATGTTGATATAAAGTTGATACGATTTACTAACCACAGCTTGAAACGAATCGGAATAATACATTCCGGAACCAGTTGGAAATTCCACAAATAAGACAGTCGCCCCTTCAGTTCCAACGATCACCGTGGCGCCAGTAACCGGTTCTGGTTGGGCATTAAGATCTGTGACCGTTGAGGATATTTTCACTAAATGTGATTTTAATTCATTCGTGATTTGCGCTTCCACAACAATCAGGTTGGTGGGCTGTGTATCCAGATCCCAGGTTGTAGGTTCTTCACAAGCCATCAACAGAAATAATCCAACGATATAGTTCCACCCTTTTTTCATAGTTTGAAATTGTAGCTGATCGATGGAATGAAATTATAAATGTAGGTAAAACTCGGTGTTTGCTCCGGTGGAGGAAAAACATCTCCGGGAACTACGAGGTCTCCATTGCTTGCTGTTGTTTTGTTGAAATTCAGATATACCGGATTTTTTTGACCGTAAAAATTATAGATTGAAAAATTGATATAATGTTTGAATCGGTTTTCCGGTTTGTTGAGCTGGAAATTAACAGAAAAATCCATGCGGTGATAATCCGGTAAGCGATCATTGCCACGGTCTGAATAGATCGGAACCTTTTGCGATTCGAATTGATAAAATCCCGTTGGGGTTGTAATACTTGCTCCGGTATTATATATCCAGTTGGCGCTGACATTCCACTTTCTACCAAATTTTCGAGATAAGAACAGCGAGATTTCATGAGGCCGATCGAAGTAAGTTGGGTACTCTTGTCCATGATTTATCTCTGTGATTTTGCGGAAGGATCGTGAATAGGAGTATCCGATCCAACCTGTCAATTTACCTTGCTTTTTCTCCAATTGTATTTCCCCGCCATAGGATCGTCCTTTTCCAAACCGAAGCTCTCCTTCAATAAATGGGTTCAAAATCATAGATGCATGATCGGTATAGTCAATCTGATTATACATCCATTTATAATATGCCTCACAGCTTAAAAAAAGACTTTTTTCAGGCCATTTCACAAATAGTCCACCTCCAAGCTGGTCTGCTTTTTGGGGTTTTATATTTAGGGAACTCGGAAGCCAAACCTCGAAATTGGTAAAGGGACTAATGCTGTTACTGATCAAATGAATGTTTTGAATAGACCTGGTGTAAAATGCTTTTACAGAAACTCTTGGAGAGAACTGATAGGCCAATCCAAGTCTCGGAGCTAGTTCAACATAGGTATTATAAATTTCTCCATTCGAATATTCTCTGGCTTCTATAGGTTGATGATTTTCGTCAAAAATAAATTCTGTGGTGGGACCAACGTTTTGCCAAATTGACAATCTTAATCCATACTTAATGGATATCCTATCAAAATACTGTTGCTCATTTCCGGCGTATAGTACAATTTCATTGGCATTTTTCTTTGGAACAACTGGGACAGATTGGGGCAATATGCCGCTCCCCGGTTCATAATTTCCCGGGTTAAACCCATGATAGCTGATTTTTGCGCCGAAGTAAAGGTTGTTTTCAGGATTGATAAAATAGCTGAAATCTGATTTCAAACTCAGGTTAGCAATGCTGGAATGCCACCTGTCATTATTTGGCACAGAAGTTATCAGGTAGTAATTATATGACGATGAATATAATGTAGTATTGGAGAAAAGTTTGCTGTTAAAAATATGGTTCCATCGCAATGTTCCGGCAAAATTTCCCCATTGTATTCCAGAACTCCCAACATCTTCAAATTGGTCTTGCCCGGAATAGAAGGAAAAATAAATACGATTTTTAGGATTGATTGCCACATTAAATTTGGTATTGAAATCATAAAAACCAATTTTGGAATTGCTATTGCCAACATTGCGGGCAAACCAGTTAAGATTGGAAATTCGACCAGATACAAAAAAGGAACTTTTCTCCTTTTTTAAAGGCCCTTCAATTGCGATTCTGCTGGCTGCTAATCCAATGCTTCCCGACAGACCAAACTTTTTCAGGTTTCCTTCATTCGTCTTAATATCGATAAGTGATGACAATCTTCCTCCCTGCTGCACTGGAATGTCGCCCTTGTAGATTTTGATGTCTTTTATCGCATCCGGAATGATGGTTGAAAACAAACCAAGTACATGTGAAGGATTATAAATTGGGGCTTCATCAAGCAAAATCAGGTTTTGATCACGATCTCCTCCACGCACGTGAAAATTGGTAGAGCCATCGGCAAATAATTTGATGCCGGGCACCAGCTGTAGCGATTTGATTACATCCTGTTCTCCCATCATAGCCGGCATTTTTAATACGGAAACAGGCTTTAATTCCACATGACCTTTTTGCACATTTTCGATAAATGGGATGGATTTGCTGGCATCAATTACTAATTCCATGAGTAATTCCGTATCTTCTTCCAACATAATATTCAGCTCACTATTTTGTTTGAGATTGATTTCTCGTCGCACATTTTTATATCCGATATATGAGTAGGTGAAATTATATATCCCTTCCGGGATAGTTATGGAATAAAATCCGTATGCATTGGAAATGGAGCCAGAGCCCAATTCTTCGATGAATATTGTGGCGCCGATTTGGGACTCCCCGGTATTCATATCCACAATATTGCCGCGAATCGTGTATTTTGATTTTTTTCTTGTAGTACGCGTAGCAGGCCGCACCTGAGCATTCACCTCTTTTGCCTTCCTCAAAACCACTTGTTTTTCTACTTGAATAAATTCAATTCCAAATGGAGACAAAATTTCTGTTAACATCTGTGTTATGGAGACACTGCTTGATTTATAGGTGACTTTTTCCTGAACGGGAACAATTTTTCTCGAATATGAAAATTTGAATTCTCCTTCTTTTTCAATTAGTTTAAGGACTTTCCCCAGCTTTTCTGATTTTACATCCAGACTGATTTTTTTATCCAGCGGGGATGATTGAGAAAAAGCAGTAATATTCCATGTAATTGAAATAACAAAAAATAACTTGATTGAGATTCTCTGCATCGCATTTAACCTAACAACCCTCACCAGATATTTCAATACTATTTCCTTTATGTACGATGGAAAGATCCAGGGTTGATTCCAGTACATTCAGAATGGATTCCAATGATTGGTTGTCAAAAGTAGTGGTCACAGGACAATCCAAAATCTGGCTGCCGACTAATTTCAAATCACTTTTATAAATCTCATTAATGATGCGAATCACTTCAGGCATTGGTGTGTCTTCAAAAATGATTTGCTTTGTCTTCCATGAATCAAAATTGATATTTTCATTTATAGAAATTTCGATTTTAGTATTTGATTTATAGAAAATAGCTTTTTCACCTTTTACCAATATTACTCGTTCATCTGGATTATCTATGGAATAAACTGCGACTTTTCCAGTAGAAACAGTCACCTCGATTTCCTCCTGGTCTTCATAGGCTTTTACATTAAACGAAGTGCCCAAAACCTCAATTCGGATATCGCCTGCATTAATAATGAATGGTCGATCGGGATCTTTGGCTACCTCAAAAAATGCCTCTCCTGATAATTCCACTTCGCGTTTATTTTTTTCGAATCGCTTTGGGTAGGTAAGTTTGGTGCGTGAATTTATGGTAACTATCGATCCCTCCGAAAGCTTCACCTCCTCAATTTGAATTTCAGCTACCAATTGCTCTGAGCGCTGAACATTTAGAAAATAATATACTGCAAATCCTGCTAAAACAACAATCAATAAAGTAGCAGCATACCGATACATATTTCCATACAATGATCTCTCCTTAGTTTTCAGAGATGAGGATTCAAAGTCAATGGATTTTTCAAGTCTTTCCCACTCCATATCCACTTCCCTGGAGGATTTGCCTTTCACACGATCCATCTCATCCCAGGTGGCCTCATAGCTGTCGAAGATCTGTTGGTTTTCCAGGTCCTTGGTTAACCAGATACGAAGTTTCTCCTGCTCTTCAACAGAGTTTTCTCCGCTAAGTTCTTTTATTATCAGATCTAAATATTCGATATGTTGCGATTCGGAGTTCATACTATTTCATTACTATCACACATATGTCTATAAATACCCTTAATCCTTTTCATAAATTATGTAAAATAAAAAAAATCAAAACTGTAATCATATCCGAAAGTCGATCCCTCAGCGATTTCAATGCCCTCGACATTTGAGTTTCGACTGTCTTTATGGAAATATCAAGCTTTTCTGCTATTTCCCTATATTTAAATCCATCAAACCGATTCATCAGAAATATCTCTCTGCATTTATCCGGCAAGTCATCTAATGCTCTGTTGATTCTGCCTTCTGCCTCTTCAGTCTCCAAATGATCCCTGGATTCCAGATATTGCCCAAGTTCAGCCTCACTTTGAGGAGTATCGAATTGAACCAATTTTTTACGATCCCGAATATAATTCAGACTGCGATTTTGAACGCCCTGGAAAAGATAGGACTTTAGAGATGTATTCAAATCGACTTGATCTCGCTTATTCCACAGATTTATAAATACATTGTGAACGATGTCTTTGGCTTCGTCAATATCACGCACATATTTTTGAGCAAACGAACACAATGGGGTAAAGTAACTTCTGAACAATTCTTCGAAAGTTTCTTTGTCCATTTTATTCATGAAGTCTGTTTGCTTTTTACCCAATTTTATTGAATTCTTATCAAGATGAGGGAAATATAATACCCAAAGATCAACTAATATTTGAAGACTGGTAATGTAATAATCATTAAAAAATTACATTGCTATAGTCTATGCGTAGTCAATCCCAAAAACAACTATGCTAGAGCTTGTCTATAAAGTCAGCGTCTGTTCAGCATGTTCGAGATCAAGGCTTGCACAGTTTCTGAAAACGGAGTTTACATTTGTAAATGAGTTTTTCAGAAACAAGCATAATGCGGAGATCGGACATTATGGACAGACACTATGCTAAATCAAGGTTTGGCTTATGGAGTTTAATTTTTTGAGTATTATTTGTGATTTGGTTTTTGAATTTTGTTATTTCCAATAAACTCAAGGTAGATTCGATTTTTTGGGTGTACGACAAATTGCAGATCTATCATTGGTTTTAATTCTTGATTTTCAAGAAAAAAAAACTATGACCGCCAAATACACGAAGTGTTCTATTAGTCAATGAGTTACAGTCTTTTCAGGCAAGTCAATGAGCCAATTTAGTGAAATTTGAGTAAGCAGTCCACAGATTCGCCGAAATTTAGATACTAAATATGATAAAGTATAGATATTAATCGCTATATTCACAGTTGATTAATCTATACTTTATCAAATGAAACAAGACCTTCTTAATCAATCCGTGATAAACGCCTTTACTGCTGACAGTAAGGTGAATACGCTTGATAATCTACTTGGTTCCAGTATATGCAGCGAGGTTACTTTGCGCAGGAAGATAAAACAAATCGGGTTGCTGACCTCGTATAATCACAATTCAAAGTTCTATACTTTACCATCAATGGCCTCCTTCAATTCCCATGGGATATGGGATTGTGAGGGAATTTATTTTTCTGCTCACGGCAGTCTGGTAAAAACGGTTTTAAAGCTTGTGCTGGAGAGCAAAGCCGGATGCAGGCCGAAAGAATTATCATCCATCCTGCATGTAAGGGTCAATGATTTATTGCGCCAACAAACAGCAAAGCAAAACGTCAGGCGCAAAAAGGCAGGAAGGAGTTATGTTTACTACAGTTCCGATGAAACCGTTTATGCAACCCAGTACAGAGAACGTGAGTTACTTATATCGGCCTCATCATTACAAAAAAGTGATGCGCTTATGGATGACAAAGATATTGTTATTGCCATATTGGTTGAAATCATACTAAGCGGTAATCTTGATGAAGAAGCAATAGAGCGGCGCCTGAAGGCTAAAGGAGTAGATGCCGGCGTTCCGGAAATTCAAGCGGTTATATCTCACTACGGTATAAAAAAAACGATGCGCAAATTGTAGCATTAGATTGTTTGTCACGTCTTTTAACCGATATCCGGGTAGGTTATGATTTGCCATCGGTTCTTGGCAGGCTTCCATTGCTTCATTTTTGTTTTACACATACCACCTGTCCCACTTGTTGCGGAAAGTTGGTTGTAGTACGCATCAAAAAGCGTAAGGTATATACGATAGATTATGGCCTCCTTGAAGTAAAAGAACACCAGAAACAATGCAATAATTGTGGACAATGGTATGAATCTGAACACTTACCGTTAATGGTAAAAAAGGGGAGCAATTACTCCTATGATTGCATGGTAGAAGTAGGCTTACTTCGTTATAAACAAAAGAAACAAATAAGTGAAATAGCCCGGATATTCCATGAAAAACACAAGCTTTCGATATCGGCGACCCAGGTAAGGCGTCTGGCATATTCCTTCTTGCACTATCTGGGGAAATTCCATTACCTGAATGCAGGCACTATCAACAATTACCTGGAAAGCCAGGGGGGCTACATTATGTATGTCGATTCAACATGCGAGGGTCATGCTCCTCACCTGTTGACCTGTATAGATGGAAACAGTGCTTTTGTACTCTATAGTCAAAAACTTATAAGTGAAAATAAAAATGACCTGGAAAGTGCGTTCAGGAAAGTGAAACAATTATACGGCGATCCTTTATGTTGTGTCCATGATATGGGCCGTGGCATAAATAGCGCCTTAGACGAAATTTTTCCATTGGCAGTACGTGTGATTTGTCATTTTCATTTACTGCGTGATATTGGAAAGGATTTATTTGGTGAAGTATATCAAAAAGTAAAAAGTTCATTATCAAAGAAGAAGATATATTCCGAAATCCGGTATCAAACCAAGGCTATGGAGAGGCTGAGCGGATGTACAAAAACAGCACAAGAACTATTCTTTGGAATAAATGATTGCAAGGAAGGCTCCAAAGAACTTTTACAGGGAATCTTGTATGGTTATTTGCTGGAACTGAAATCGCGGGAAAACAATGGAGATGGATACGGCTTTCCCTTTGACAGGCCGAAGTTGTTCTATTACAATAGCCTTAAAAGAATTCATGCAGAAATGGAAACCATTGAAAAACTTCAGGTATTTGAGCATGAGTTATTGGTGAAGTGTCGGTTTTACAAGATAAAAGAGACACTTTCCAGCGTACTGTCAGATAAGAAACTAGACAGCAAAGTGAAAGACCTTGAGCGGCACATTGAATACTTTGACAAGCTTCGCGATATAATGCGTATTGCTTTACCCGGCGATAAAAAAGGATTGAATGATCCGGGAAGGATCACAAACCAAGAAGAACTTAATGATGTTGAAGGCAAATTAAAAAACTATATAAAGGCGTTAAAAAAACAAAAGCAGAAATTGCCGGGAATACAGGCTGTCATTAAACAATTAGAAAAATACTGGGACAAAATATTTGTCCGTGGTATAGAAGTGAGGGTGAAAGGGCAGACTAAAAAGATCATTCCACAGAGAACTAATAATACATCTGAACAGTTTTATCGAAGGCTGAAACAGCTACTTCGGCGGTTGCATGGAAACTCAAGCGTAAACAAAGATTTGCTTTACCTTCCAGAAGAAATAGCATTAATAGAGAACCTGTCAAACCACAAGTATATTAGCAATTTAATAAAAAGTGAATCCCAGCTTGCATATGAATTTGCTAAATTGGATATTAATGGAATGACGCTGCCATTTGAAAAACAAGAATTGAATATAGGAGTACCGCAAAAAATTAAAAAGATACTGAAGAAATTCAAACCATTAGAATGTCTTGAAAAATTGAAACCCTAAAAAATCAACCGAATTTGGCGGTAATAGCATTAAAGTGAATAAATCAATGACAGATAATGAGGATGTTTCCGGCAAAGTATGATTACCTCTCAGCTGAGATCACTGCATTTCCTCTTCAGGTGGTTTCACATAGGGCAAAAGGTATTTTTCAAATGAAGGTTGCACTTGGTGAAATTAACAATGAAACGAGGAAACAAAAAATGAATATAGACCGTGATTTGGAAGTTGTTCAGCCATGGTTTTAATCCACCTATTTGATGGATGATGACATCAAGGTGAGCTTTGTTCCAGATGAGAAGTCAGCCATATATAAAGTCGACTTTCCTTAAGGTAAGAAGAAAAATTTTCTTATCAATGGTACTGGTTTTATAGTCGCTGAATATGCCGGATAACCATGGTCGGCCGATTACCATCATGTAAGAAATGAATAAAATCACCTTAGTTAAACATATAAAAATAAATTTATAAAATATGAAAAATAAAAACACTTTCGGATTACTATTCTTATTCCTCATTTTTGGCGTCCATGCATTGGCTCAGAATTCAAGTCAAAATGAGCCACGTGACCTATATGTCTATAGCTTCGGAGGAATCGAAGATATGGAGGTTGATGATGCGGTTGAAATGTTGGATCGTTTAGGTTACGCCGGGATTGCAGCCAATGGGAGATCAAATAACGACCGAAATCGATTGACCCAATATCATGAATGGAGCAAGCAAAAAGGAGATGATTTTTTTGTAAACGCCGCTTTTATGGCGCATCGTTTTGATAAATATGGATTTTCTGATGAAGATCACAAGAAGGCCATAGATGTCATGGCCGGAAAAGATGGCTATATATGGGTATGGGTTCGGGATGTCAAAAATGATGGTAGCATTACCGATGAAAAGGTCGAGACTTTTGTTCGGGGGATACTTGAATATGCGGTTTCAAAGGATGTGAAGGTTGTGCTCTATCCCCATTACAATACCTGGTTTCCTACTACCTTGGATGTGTTGAAATTGGCAGAGAAAATCGATCACCCTTCACTAGGTGTGGCCATCAACCTTTGTCACGAGCTGATGTCGGATAAAGGAGAGGATTTGAAGAAGACCTTCAAAAAAGCCAAAGATCGACTATTTACTGTTGTTATTTCCGGATCGTTGGTTGAACTGGATAGAACGAGCGTCTCAACAATGAACGAATCGACTATAATGTCCCTTGATGAAAGTATTTATGACTTGAGGCCATATATGAAACTTATAAAGAAATCTGGTTTCAATGGACCCGTTGGCTTTATCAACTTCAGATTGCCAGATCCTGAAGACTATTTGAAAAGGACAATGTCACGATGGAGAGAACTTTGTATGGAGGTAGGTTTGTATGAAAGTAAAAAGTAAGTATAAATAGACTTTTTTATACTATAATAAATTACTGGCGTCCGACTAACTTCCCCTTGGCGAAGGGGGTAGGGGGGATTGATATTGATAGTCAATGTTTTACGCTGGAGTTCGGGCGTAGTTAAAAATTAGGGAGTTGTTCAAACCCA
>SMVB01371553.1_pt1 | contig 12324 bp, 9 predicted proteins | sample 2456461 | NCBI WGS metagenome assembly SMVB01 (sample SAMN11095934, study PRJNA526329) | marine sediment metagenome | biome: Marine sediment; feature: Surficial sediment; material: Deep marine sediment; isolation source: Hadal surficial sediment | place: Pacific Ocean | collected 2014-05 | depth 0-1...
GTTCCGCCGACCTGATGTTGCGATTCCGCGAATTCGATCTGGCGTTCGCCGGCGCGAGCGGAACGAACCACGGATCGGCGTACGCCTACGACACGCATGTCCCGATGGTTTTCCTGGGGGCCGGCATCCCCGCTCAGCGGATCGAGTCGCCGATCCGGACCGTGGACCTCGCGCCGACACTCGCGAGTTATCTCGGAATCGAACCCCCCGCCGCCCTGGACGGCAAAATCATCCGCTACCCGCAACCGACCCAGGTTGATTCCGAAAACAGGTAATCACGCCTCGCATCGTCCGCTGGCGGACAAGAGATGTCCACCGCCGGACGTTCGCAACACCAATCCTTCGGAAACCAGCGGAACCGGACCGGCACGAACCCTGCTTGTCCAAAGTGACTTCAGCCTCCAGGAACTGAGTGCACCGTGTCGATCCCCCGCCAAGTCCTCCCAGGTACCACCTATCTACTGACTCGCCGCTGCTTCCAGCGCCAGTTCTTACTCAGGCCCGACCACCGAGTGAACCGCATCTTCTCTTTCTGTCTGGCCCGCGCCACGCAACTCTTCGAAGTTCAAGTCCACGCCTTCTGCGTACTCAGCAACCACTACCACCTCATAGCGACCGACACTCGAGGGAACCTCCCGGAATTCATGCACTGGCTCAACGAATACGTCGCCAAGTGCGTCAACGCCAAGCTCGGGCGCTGGGAGTCGTTCTGGTCTCCGGGGTCCTACAGTGCGGTGCGTCTCGGCGATACCCAGGACCTCCTGGCCAAGATGCTGTACGTGCACCTCAACCCGGTCGAGGCTGGCTTGGCGCGCAAGGTGAAGGACTGGCCCGGCGCCAAGAGTCTACCGTCGGACATGGCCGCGCCGCCGGTATCGATCGTACGGCCAGCCGGATTCTTCAGGGAAACGGGCCCGGTCCCAGGACGCGTTAACCTCGAGATCGTTCTTCCAGAAAACCTGTCGGAACAGCATGTCCGGTGGCTCGAAGAACGCATCGCTGCGGGCGAGAGGGTATGTGCGGCTCGCAGGGACAGAAGCGGACAACGTTTCATGCGCCGCCGGCAGGTTCTACGGCAGTCACCGTACTCCCGACCGCGGCTCAGCGAACCACGACGCAGGTTGAACCCACGAGTCGCTGCACGGGACAAATGGCGCCGGATCGAGCTATTGCAGCGACTTTCGCTTTTCGTCGAGGCCTACCGCGTCGCGCGCCACCGTTTCCTTGGCGGGGAGCGCGACGTCGAGTTTCCTCGTGGGACCTACTGGATGCGTTTACGTTGTGGAGTGTTGTGCGCTGGACCCTGACTCCACTCCGTCCGGCCCGGTGATCTCTGGATTGTTTCCACCTCGCCACACCCGTGTGCTCGGGTGTCGAGGCGCGTGCCGTAGGGCTCGAAGTGCCACCTCTTGAGCCAACCTACTGGGCTCAAACGAGCCGTAATACGACTCAACCCGGGTCAGGGCCAGACAAGGTCGGACGAGAGGAGGAGGAAGGGCCACTCAACCTGAGGAAGGGCCAATCAACCTGGGTCAGGGTCAGGGCTGGCCCACGTGATGGCGAGCAGTACGATGAACGATGCGGCGAGGGCCACCGCGGATGGTAATGCGCCCGGGTTCAGCGGGGGCCGGGGAAGCCCGTCGAACCAGGTTTGGTTGGCCAGGAACTCGAGCACCGTGCAAACGACGAGTCCGGTCATGATCGAGGCAACGGCGGCCGTTGCGGTCACGCGCCGCCACCATAACCCGACGGCCAACGCCGGGGCCAACGCCGCGGCGAACGCGCCAAAGGCGAAGGTTCCTACGAGCGCGATCAGGTCTGCATACAGGCGAGAAAACAGCAGGGCGGCAAGCGCGATCACAGGCACCGCCCAACGAGCCCAGCGGAGCTCGTTCTCGAGTGGCCGGTTGAACGCGCGCGGAAGATCGTGGACCAGAGCGGCTGCGCCGATGTTGAGGAACGAGTCGGCGGTGGACATCACCGCCGCCAGGATCGCAGCCACGAGCAACCCGGCGACGGCGCCGGGCAAGTACTCCACGAGGAATACCGGGGTCGCGAAATCGGGGTTCGGCAAGGGATCCAGCCGGCCCTGGGCGACGAGCGCCGGAACGACGAGGCCGATCCCCAACCAGAGCAACAGGCAAACGACCTGGCTTGCGCCGAACACCAACGGAAAATAGCGCAGCTGCCGCGGGTCGCGGATCATGTAAAACTTGTGCAGCAGATGGGGTTGACCGAGCACGCCGACTCCGAACACGAGAAAAAAACTCAGCACCGTGATCGCGGGCAGCGTTCCCGTCGGTTCGAGGAACGTGCCGTCGCCGGTCCCCGCGAGCGATTGTGTGATCGCACTCCAACCGCCGCCCACCTGCAACGCCCGCCCGAACACCACGACGGCGGCAATCGCCATCAATGCCCCCTGAAGCACGTCCGTGTACAGACCGGCAACCATCCCTCCGGTCATGCTGTAACCGAGCACGACGATCAGGCCGATTCCCAGCGCCAGGTCCGGGTGGGATACGCCGAGTACTGCGCGCAGAACGATCGCGATGCCCTGAAATTGCAGTCCGAGGTAGGCGACCGCGCCAAGCAGGATCGCGACGGCGGACAGGCCGCGCACCGCGCCGCCCGGGAAACGCGCGTCGAGCGCCCCCGGAACGGTCATCACTCCCGCACCGGACAACTGCCGCAGACGACCCCCGACGACGCGGCACAGGAGTCCCGCGGTGAAACCGACCGGCAGAATGATGAACAGCGCTCCGAGTCCGGCACGCATCATCAGTCCCGGTCCGCCGAGGAACACGAAACTCGAAAACGACGCCGCCATCGTACCCAACGCGATGGCCCACAGTCCCGCCCGTTGACCCGCGATGAAGAAGTCCCGCTCGTTGCGCGTGCGCCGCCAGGCCCACAGACCGATCGCCAACAGGGCGAGCAGGTACCCGCCCACCGCGATCCAGATCTCGGTGTTGGCCGCGCGCTCCATCAGGCTGCCGGCTTTCGAACGACCAGTCCGAACACGATCAGGAAGAACGGCATCCCACCGAGAAGCAACCACGTCAACCAGGTCGCCAACGGCAGTCCGACGAACACCGGCGAGCCACGCCAGAACACCGCGATCAACAACCCGGAGACGAGGGATAGGGCCAGCAGGCCGATCCAGACCGGAAACGCCGGCGCCCTGCGCTCGGCGAGCAACAGCAACGCAGGTGGAAACAGAGCCGCTGCCAGGACGCCCAGGAGCGTGGACAGGGGTCCGCGCGCGAAGCACGCGACGAGGGCGGCGAGCGCGGCACCCATGAGGATGAAACGCCCCATGGAATGGGCCATCACCCGATGATTCTGCCACAGCCATGCTAGAATCAGCGCCCGCCTCGGGAGCCAATCCTTGCAACTCGGTTTCGTCATCGACCATTCCAAGTGTATCGGCTGCCACGCCTGCACGGTTGCCTGCAAAGCGGAAAATGACGTCCCCGTCGGCAACTTCCGCACGTGGGTCAAGTACACCGAGAGCGGAAAGTTCCCCGAGGTGCGGCGATCGTTTGCCGTGTTGCGTTGCAACCAATGCACCGACGCACCGTGCGTGACGATCTGCCCCGTCCACGCCCTCGAGAAGCGAGCGGACGGGATCATCGATGTCGACCCCGACCGTTGCATCGGTTGCAAGAGTTGCATGCAAGGGTGCCCCTACGACGCTCTCTACCTCAATGACGAAAGCGGCACGGCGGAAAAGTGCCACTTCTGCGCGCACCGGACCGAGATCGGGTTGGCGCCCGCCTGCGCCGTCGTGTGCCCCACCGAAGCGATCATCCCCGGCGATTTCGACGACCCGAACAGCCGTGTCTCGCAGCTCCGCAAGACCGGCGAGCTGAGCGCGCGCAAGACCGAGGCCGGGACCGGACCCAACGTGCTGTACATCGAGACCGACTCTGCCGGGCTCAACCCGCTCGAGACGCAGGCCGGGACAGGCTTCCTGTGGGCCAATCAGATCCCCGGGATCCAACTCGACGCGCACGCCTTCGCGGCCGCCGAGGAACAAGCCTCGTCACGCACGGTCTACGACGTCGAGCACCCGCCGCTGTGGGGCGGCATGGTTTCGGCCTACCTGTGGACGAAATCGGTTTCGGCGGGGTTGTTCCTCGCGGGGCTCTGGTTCCTCCCGACGATCGGCTCGGGCGGCGCGCCCCGGCTGTGGAGGCTGGGACTCGCGCTGGCACTCGGGTTCCTCACCGTCACCACGGTGTTGCTCGTCGCCGACCTGAAACGCCCGGAGCGTTTCCTCTTCATCCTGCGTCATGCCAACTGGGACTCGTGGTTGACGCGCGGGTCGGTCGTGCTGATGGGCTACGCCGCGTTGCTCTCCGCATGGTTGGCCATCGATCTGCTGGGCCTGCGGCCCGGTGGCTGGCTCTCGGCCCTGCTCGCGGCGACGACCGCGCTGGCGGCGTTGGCCACCGCGATCTACACCGCATGGTTGTTCGGCCAGGCCAAAGGGCGCGTGCTGTGGATGCGACGCGGGCTCGCGCTCGAACTCGCAATCCACGCGGCGCTGGCGGGATCCGCGGCGTGGATCCTGCTGGTGCTCGCGACGGGTGACGCGGGTCAGGCCAGGCTGGGCGTTCTGCGAGCGCTGGCGGTGGCCTTCTGCGCCGCGCAGCTCGTGCTGCAGTGGGCCGCGCCCAGGATGGCGCCCGCGAAGCGCGAGGAGGAATACGCTCGGGCCTACCGGTTGGTCGTGGCCGGCCCCTTCGCGACGCGGCACAAACTCACGAAGATCGCGGCGGCCCTCGCGATCCTGTTGTTCGCGATCCCCGGCCAACCGCTGGTGTGGGGTGTTGCGGCCGTGCTTTCCCTGGCCATGCTGGCGCTCGAACAGGACACGTTGATCCGCGCCGGGCAAGCCCTTTCGATCAGCTGACGGGGGTGGGCGTTGGGTAAACCGGACTCGAGACAATCGCCGTGGGACCTCTCGATAGGACCGGACCCCGAACACTGGGACGATTGGGTCGAACTCGACCCACGTGCGTGGCCACGCCGCGTCGAAAAGCACTACCGTTGCATCCCGACGATCTGTTTCAACTGCGAATCCGCCTGCGGGTTGCTCGCCTTCGTCGACAAGGAAACCGGCGAAGTCCGAAAATTTGAAGGGAACCCGGTGCATCCGGGCAGCCGCGGCCGGACCTGCGCCAAGGGTCCGGCGACGATCAATCAAGTGCAATCGCCCGAGCGGATCCTGACTCCATTGCGCCGCGTCGGACCGCGCGGGTCGGGGCGCTACCGGAAGGCGACCTGGGACGAAGCGTTGGACGAGATCGGTGGCCGGATCGCAAAGGCGTTTCGCGAGAATCGCCACGACGAGGTCATGTACCACGTCGGCCGCCCCGGTGACGACCATTTCGTGCCGCGCATGCTGACCGCCTGGGGCATCGACGGCCTCAACACCCACACCAACGTCTGCAGCGCGTCCGCGCGCTTGGGGTATGCGCTGTGGTTCGGCGCCGACCGGCCTTCGCCGGACTTCTCGCAGGCCAAGTTCATCCTGCTGCTGTCGGCGCACCTCGAAACAGGTCACTACTTCAACCCGCATGCGCAGCGGATCATCGATGCGAAGACGGATGGGGCGCGTATCGCCGTGATCGATACGCGCCTGTCCAACACCTCGACCCACGCGAATCACTGGATCTCCACCTGGCCGGGCAGCGAGGCCGCGCTGTTGCTCGGGATCGCCCGGCGGCTGCTGGAAACGGGTCGCTTCGACGCCGGGTTCATGGAGCGCTGGACGAACTGGCGCGAAGCGCTCGAGGAGTTCGATCCGCGCGGTGGCGGCACGTTCGAGCGCTTTGTTGCGTGGCTGACGGAACGGTACGCGACCTTCACACCGGAATTCGTCGCGGAGGAGTGCCGTATCCCCGTCGAGACGGTCGAGACGCTGGCCGACGAGATCGCCGCCGCCAAAGGCCGGTTCGCCAGTCATTTGTGGCGTAACGCGGCAAGCGGCAACCTCGGCGGGTGGCAAATCGCGCGCGCCTTGATGCTGCTCCACGTGCTCACCGGCAGCATCGGCCGGCCCGGCGGCGTCAACCCGAACAGCTGGGACAAGTTCGTCCCCAAACCGTCCGACGAACCGCCGGCGATCGAGCGCTGGAACGAATTGATCTGGCCGCGGGAATACCCGCTCGCGCACTACGAGATGAGTTTCTTGTTGCCGCACCTGTTGCGGCAGCAGGACAAGAAGCTCGACGTCTACTTCACCCGCGTGTACAACCCGGTCTGGACCAACCCCGACGGCTGTTCGTGGATCGAGATGCTCGAGGACGAGGACCGGATCGGCTGCCACGTCGCGCTCACGCCGACGTGGTCGGAGACCGCGCAGTGGGCCGACTGGGTCCTGCCGATGGGCCTCGGCCCCGAACGGCATGACCTGATGAGCCAGGAGACCCATGCCGGCACCTGGATCGGTTTCCGCCAACCCGTGGGACGCGAGTTTCAGCGCCTCGAGTCGGGGAAGCCGGTCGAGAGCACGCTGGGCACGAATCCCGGTGAGGTCTGGGAAGAGGCCGAGTTCTGGATCGCCCTTGCGTTCCGTATCGATCCCGACGGGAGCCTCGGCATCCGGCGCTGGTTCGAATCCCGGCAGAACCCCGGCACGCCACGCTCTCTCGACGAGTACTACGCCGACATCTTCGACCACAGCGTCCCGGGACTGCCCGAGGCGGCCAAGGAATCCGGGCTCAGTCCGCTCGAGTACATGCGTCGCTTCGGCGCCTTTGCGGTGCCCTACGGGGGTCAGGAGCGCTACGAGAAAGAAGGCGCGTCGCTCGCCAAGGACGCGGGTGCGACGACCAACGGTCGCGTGGGATTCCCTACGCCGAGCGGCCGGCTCGAGATCTTTTCGAAAACATTGCGCGACTGGGGCCATCCCGGCGAAGCCATGCCCGGCTACATTCGTTCGCACGTTCACTGGCGCGAGCTGGATGCCGGCCGCCGCGAGATGGTCCTGCTACCCACCTTCCGCCTGCCCACGCTGATCCACACGCGTTCGGGGGACGCCAAGTGGCTCCAGGAGATCTCCCATACCAACCCGCTGTGGGTGCACCCCTCAGACGCCGAGCGCATCGGGCTGGCCAACGGCGAGTTGGCACGCGTTCGCACCGCGATCGGGTGGTTCATCCCCCGCGTGTGGATCACCGAGGGAATCCACCCCGGCATCGTTGCGTGCTCGCATCACACCGGGCGCTGGCGCATGCACCGTGACGACGGTGGCGACAAGCTGTCGACGTCCCTGGTCGACATCACGCGCGGGAAACGCAGTTTCCTGTTCCGGCAGAAGGAAGGGCTGCGTGCGTTCGAGAGTAGCGATTCCGACACGAAACGGCTGTGGTGGAACGAGGTCGGGGTGAACCAGAACTTGACCTTCCCCGTCCAACCCGACCCGGTCAGCGGCATGCATTGCTGGCATCAAAAGGTGGTGGTGGAGGCCGCCCACGACGAAGACCGCTACGCCGACGTGTTCGTCGACACGGCCGCCGCAGACACCGTGTACCGGGAGTGGCTCGCCCGCACGGTCCCCGCCCCGGGACCCGGCGGGCTGCGACGCCCGCTGTGGCTCAATCGTCCGATGCACCCGGTAAAAGACTGTTATCGTCTGAAGAGTGAATAGAATAAGGCGTCGCGGTTAGGAAGGTTCGACGTGTGCCCCGTTTGCCGAACACCGATGCTGGCCTACGAGCTCGATGGAGTGGAGATCGACCACTGCCTGCCGTGCTCGGGGACCTGGCTCGACGGCGGAGAACTCGAACAGATCACCGAGTTGTCCGGCGCGAGTCCGGGTCCGCTGGCGGCCGCTCTCGACGCCGCCGTGTCCGGCGCAGCGACGAAACGGCGTTGCCCCAGGTGCTCGCGAAAATTACGCAAGCTGGACGTCGGAACCGACCCGTCCGTCGAGTTGGACCGCTGTCCCAAGGGGCATGGCTTGTGGTTTGATCGGGGCGAGCTCGAAACGATCGTTCGCGGTCACGCGGGCGATTCCGACGACGAAGGCGAGGTGGCGCGCTACTTCGGCCGCCTGTTCCAAGACTCTCTATCGGTTCCCGGATCTCGAGATTGAACCCCCAAAGGAGTCTCCCATGCTTGCAACCGTTATCCTGCTGGGTCTGGTCGGTTTCGTCGTCGTCCTGTTCGGATGGGCGATCGGCCTTTACAACGGTCTCGTCCGGCTACGAAACCAGGTCAAGAACGCGTGGTCGCAGATCGATGTCCAGCTCAAACGCCGCCACGATCTGATCCCCAACCTGGTCGAAACGGTCAAGGGTTACGCTGCGCACGAGTCGGGCACGCTGCAGGCCGTGACCGAGGCCCGCACCAAGGCGGTCTCCGCCGAGGGCGTCGGCGCGCAAGGCAAGGCGGAAGGTGAATTGTCCGGGGCGCTCGGCCGTCTGATGGTCGTGGTCGAGCAATACCCGGACCTCAAAGCGAACCAGAACTTCCTCGGCCTCCAGGAAGAACTGTCGTCGACCGAAAACCGCATCGGGTTCTCGCGCCAGCACTACAACGATTCCGTGATGACCTACAACACGAAGACCGAGGTCTTCCCGGCCAGTGTCCTCGCCGGCATGTTCAACTTCAAGCCGGAATCGTTCTTCGAATTGAGCGAGGAAAGCGAACGCGACGTTCCCAAGGTTAGCTTCTAAACGCCGCTCTCCGATTATCCATGTGGGAAGCGATTCAGAGCAACATCCGGCGATCACGCGCGATCGTCGTCGCGATGGCCATGCTGCTCGTCGTCCTCGGGGCGCTGGTCGGCGCCACCTGGATGGGCGGCCTGGAGGGCGCTGCCGCCGGCGCGGTCGGGGCGTTGATGCTGTGGCTGCTTCTGCTGATCGTTTCGCTGACCAGCGGCGACAAGTTGATCCTGATGAGCGCGCGCGCGCGCCGGATCAAAAAAGAGGACGCGCCGGTGCTCTGGAACGTCGTCGAGGAAATGACCATCGCGTCGGGGCTCGGCACGATGCCGTCGATTCACGTGATCGACAACGACCTGCCGAATGCCTTTGCGACGGGGCGCAAGCCCGAGAAGTCGGCCGTCGCGGTGACGACGGGTCTGTTGCGCCGGCTGAACCGCGACGAGCTCCAGGGCGTGATCGCCCACGAGATCGCGCACATCAAGAACTACGACATCCGCTTCCTCACCACCGCGACCGTCATGGTCGGGGCGATTGTCATCATCTCCGATGTGTTCGTGCGATCGTTGTGGTTCGGCGGGGGCCGGCGGCGCGGCTCGGGCCGCGGCGACGGCCAGGCGATCTTCATGATCCTCGCACTGGTGATGGCCGTCCTCGCCCCATTGTTTGCCAACCTGCTGTACTACGCCGTCTCGCGCAAGCGCGAGTATCTCGCCGACGCATCGGCGGCGCGTTTCACGCGCTACCCGCTCGGGCTCGCCTCAGCACTGCGCAAGATCTCGGGATCGGTCCAGGGTCACGCGAAGAAGGCCCGAGAATCAACCGCGCGCGCGCTGGCACCGATGTACATCGTCAACCCGCTGCAGTTGTCCGGCGGCGGGGGCAGCCTGCTGTCCACCCATCCTCCGACCAAGACACGCATTGCGGTGCTGGAAGCGATGAGCGGCGGTGCAGGCTGGCAGGATTACGAAAACGCTTTCCGCAAGATCAACGATGCGGGTTGCCTGCCCGCGTCGGTGACGGACTCGAGCGAAAGCGTGGCGCTGCGCAAGGCCACCGTCGAGTCCGACCCCAAGAGCGCTGCGGTCGATCGCGCGCGAGTCGCGACCGACCTGCTCGACCGCTTCGCCGGGCTGCTGCTGATCCCGTGCGCCTGCGGTGTGCGGATCAAGGTGCCCGCGGGATCGCGGCACAGGGAAGTCGGTTGTCCGAAATGCGGGACGCGCCACGCGATCCCCAGGGCCGGCGAGAAACAAGCCGTGAAGGAAAATGAAGCGCCCGGGACCCTGACCTACCGGCGGAAAGGCAAAGGCTGGGACTCGTTCGAATGCGCCTGCGGCCGGGCCCATCAGATCAGCCCCGCACTGAGAACCGGCAGGATCTCGTGCGCCAAGTGCAAACGGACGATCGAAATCACCGCATAGGCTCGAACCGTGTCCAACGCCGAACACACCGCGCAACGGATCCACGACGCGTTCCGCGTCCACGAGAAGGCGTTCCTCGCGCTGACCGGTGAAGCGCCGGGCCGCTTTGCCGAGCGGGACTGGCACGGGTTGCAGCGGCAGGCCGCGCAACGGCTCGATCTCTACGCCCAGGCGGTCGGTACAATCGCGGCGACGCTCTCGAAGCACGGCGACCACCCACCCGACCGCGATCGATGGACGAGGACCAGGGAATCCTACGCCGCACTCGCAGCGAGCGACGCGAATCCCGAGTTGGCGCGAACGTTCTTCAACTCCGTCACGCGCCGTGTGTTCGATACGACCGGAGTCGATGCCGCAACCGAATTCGTCGATGCGGTCACGGTCCTACCGGAAGTGATCGACCGCGCGCTGCTCTACGAACACCCGGTCACGGGTTCGGCGACGGAACTGGTCCGGGCCGTGCTGGCCCACTACGATCTCGGCGCGCCGTACGCCCAGCCGGAAGGCGACGCTGCGTTGGCCGGGCTTCAGATCGACAACTGGCTGCGCCATCAGCCCGGTCGGGCGCCGCTTGAACGTGTCCAAACGCTGCGCTCGGTGTTCTGCCGCAACAAGGGCTGCTACATCGTGGGCCGGTTGGTCACCTGCGGCGATTGGAATCCCTTCGTGCTGGCGTTGACGCACGGCGACCGCGGCATCGAGATCGACGCGGTCCTGATGGACGAGAACGACGTCAGCGTCCTGTTCAGCTTCGCCCGGTCCTACTTCCAGGTACTCACGGAGCAACCGCGCCAGATGATCGCGTTCCTGCGCTCGATCATGCCGCTGAAACCTCTGGCGGAACTGTACATCTCGTTGGGTTTTCACAAACACGGCAAGGCCGAACAGTTCCGCGCGCTGGCCGCGCATCTCGAACGAAGCGAGGACCGCTTCGAGTCCGCCGCGGTCGACAAGGGCATGGTGATGCTGGTGTTCGGGTTGGCGGGGTACGACCTGATCTTCAAGGTGATCCGCGACCGTTTCGCTTACCCGAAAAGGGTGACCCGCAAGCAGGTCCGCGAACGCTACGAACTGGTGTTCCGCCACGACCGCGTGGGGCGCCTGGTCGACGCGCAGGAGTTCGAGCAACTGCGGTTCCGCCGCGATCGTTTTTCGCCCGAATTGCTCGAGGAACTACTCGCCGAGTGCGGCTCCACCGTCGAGGACGACGGCGAGACGCTCACCTTTCGGCACCTTTACACCGAGCGCCGCGTCACCCCGCTCAACCTGTACCTCCGCAATGCCGATCGCGAATCGGGGCGCCGCGCCCTGCTGGACTACGGGCGCGCGATCAAGGAACTCGCCGCGGCGAACGTCTTTCCGGGGGATTTCTTGCTCAAGAATTTCGGTGTGACCCGCCACGGACGGGTCGTCTTCTACGACTACGACGAGTTGTGCCGGTTGTCGGACTGCCGTTTTCGCGAACTGCCGCCCACGCGCCACGACGAGGACGAGTTTTCGGCGGAGCCCTGGTTCGGCGTCGGCGCCAATGACATCTTTCCCGAGGAATTCCGCCGTTTCCTCGGCTTACCCAAGGCGCTGCGCAGCTCGTTTGAGACGCACCATGGCGATCTGTTCCGGGTCGGCTTCTGGAAGGATCTGCAAGAACGCCATCGCGCCGGCGAGGTGGTGGACGTCTTCCCCTACCCCGCCCGGCGGCGCTTGCGCCCGCAGGGGTTGTAGACTCGCGGCATGAGGATCCTCACCGTACTCCTGGCCGTCCTGCTCCACGGGGTCGCCGGCGGGTCGGCGGACGCACAGACCGGCCGCGGCAACGACGACGGCAAATCCACGGAGGTCACGCGGATCCTGGCCATCGTGGCCCGTGATGGGCTCGCCTATATCGGCCAGACCGGCGGCCTGGTGATCCGCGACGTTTCCGATCCGACCCGTCCGATCGACCTGAGTTGGTTACCGCTTCCGGCCACCGTGAGCGATCTCATCGTGGAGGGTTCCCACGCGTTCCTCGCCGTGGGCACGCGTGGCCTGGTGATCGTGGATATCAGCGACCCGGAAGCGCCCGTGGAACAAGCACGGCTCGATACCGACGGTAAGGTCAAGAACCTCGCGCGTACCGGCGCGTATGTCTTCCTCGCCGATGGCGTCAACGGTTTGTTGGTCGTCGATCTCTCCGCACTCGACGATCCGCGCGTGGTCGCGCGCATCTCGACGAGCGGCGA